>Ga0123357_10001008_pt1 | contig 28831 bp, 23 predicted proteins | sample TergutEmb28metaG_FD_89873 | JGI IMG/M metagenome (GOLD analysis project Ga0123357, IMG submission 89873) | Embiratermes neotenicus P4 segment gut microbial communities from Petit-Saut dam, French Guiana - Emb289 P4 | ecosystem: Host-associated > Arthropoda: Insects > Digestive system > Gut ...
AAAACGCTTCGACCGTTTTCCGTTTGCCGGGGAATGGCTGATTCTTTCCCCCGCTGGTCCCCGTCTTTGTTTCCCCCCCCCCCCGTCCCTCCACATGTACACATCCCGCGTACACTCCCTCCGCCGGCGACAGTTGCCGTATTGCCACGTTTGCCGTCGGAAAGCCCAAGGCCTTGCCACGCTGCTGACCCTTCATCACTTCCCCGCGAACGCTGTACGCGCGGCCGAGACAGCGAGCGGCGTCACGTACACGGCCATGTTCGATGAGCCAACGCGTCAGGCTGCTCGACACATTCACCACCGTCAAATCGCTGAGCACCACCTCCTGCGTCGGCACCACAATCGCTTCAATCCCCAGTCCCCTCCCCTCCCGCAAAAGCATCTCCACATTCCCCCGCGCTCCGCGCCCAAACGTAAACGTCGGCCCTTCCACCATCACCCTCGCTCCTATCACCCCCCCTACCACATCCTGCAAAAACGCCTCCGCCTGGATCGCCAGAAACTCCCGCGTCGTCGGCACGGCGATCACCACATCCGCTCCGAATGCTCCGAGTAGTTCCAGACGCTGCTCGAGCGTCGTCAGCGGCGCCCGCATCATCCCCGACCTGAGTATCACCGCCGGGTGCGGCTCAAACGTCATGATCGTAAAACTGGCGTTTCTCTTCGCCGCCTCTTCCCGCCCCATCGATAGCATTTTCGCATGTCCCACGTGTACGCCGTCGAAATTTCCAACGCACAGAACACCGCCGCGTAAGTCTGCGGGAAAGGCTCGCCAGTCGTGGATGATTTTCATTGCCGCAGTATACCGGGAATCGGAATGCACCGCAGAGCGCAAAGGACGCAGAGTTTTTTGGCAAATTACCTCACTCCGTCGTCTCTGCGATCTCCGCGATCTCTGCGGTTAAAATTCTGCGCATAGAAAAACCGCATCACGCGGGCATCGGGCTCACCTCCGGTAGGCTTGCTTATAACAGAATAAAGAGTGCTGACACTACCACCTGGCCGACGCATTCTCGTCATGCGGCTTTCTCATTCAGCTCATTGGCTGAAAGATCTGTTCGCTGCCGGACCTCCTTGCACCATCAGGTGCGGTTCGCGTTTCTCTATTATTATTATCGCTTGGATACCCTATCAAGGTCAAGGACAAACTACGATCATGATGGAATTGGGGGTGCATCCAGAATTCAGTTGCCATTCCGTGATGCTCGGCAGAGCGGTAACCGAACGGCATGCAAGCATGCCGGCTCAAATAGGACATGCCACCAATCACTGAATGCACCCGTCTGCTGGGCGCTGTATACTTTTTCCGATTTCTTCGCTACTGTTTAATGATCCCGCGAAATAGTTGCTGCGGGTTCGTTGTTCCTCGCGGAAGTGATACATGTCAGGACCGTCCCCCCCACTGCCCGCATTCCCCGCTCATGCGATTCTGGCGACCGATCTTTCCGGTCTTTCGCGTGCTGCGGAGTTGATCAAGGGCGGGAAGCTGATCGTGGTGCCGACGGAGACGGTCTACGGCATCGCGGTGAATCTGCTTGCTCCCGATGCCCGCGCCAAGGCAAAAGCGATTAAAGCAAGCGTTCAGTTGCAACCCCCGGCAGAGCCGGGGGCTAAGGGTCGCGGCTCGGATCAGCCTATGCAATCACCTTGGGTGATCCATGTCGGACAACCTGAGGATGTTATTGCCTGGACGCCACGCATTTCTCAACTCGGCAAGCGTTTGATCCGTAAGGCACTCCCCGGTCCGATTGCGTTTCAGATTAAGCTTGCGCCTGAGGATATTGTTGCTGCGCGGCGGCGGCTGGGGGATGCGACGGAGGAGACGATTCATGATGGGTGCCTGACGCTTCGCTGCCCGGAATGTTCGTCGACGCAGCAGATTCTTTCGCAGTCGGAAGTGCCGGTGGCTATTATTGGCGCGGGTACACCGGCACAGCCCGCGATTTTTGAAATTGCCGATCTGGGTGTCGGCGGCATGGATATCGTTGCGGCGGTGGATGGCGGGGCGACACGCTATCGCCGGGCTTCGACTCTTGTCCGTATCGAGGGGGATCGTTTTTCGGTGATTCGGGCGGGCGTTATTGACGAGCGGATGATTCAGAAGATGGCGGATTTGGTGATTCTGTTTATTTGTACGGGCAATACTTGCCGCTCGCCGATGGCGGCAGCTTTGGCGATACGGATATTGGCGGACAAACTGCGGATAGAGCCGTCGGAACTTCCGCTACGGCACATTGTGGTGCAGTCTGCGGGTCTGCATGCCAGTCGCGGGATGCGTGCGGCTTACGAGGCGATGGAGGCTGTTAAATTGCACGGCGGGGATTTGGCGGCTCATCTCTCGCAGCCGGCAACCATGGACTTATTGCGTCGCGCCGATTTCATCTATACAATGACCGATGCGCATCGAAATGAAGTGCTGGAATTTCTGCCCGCGGCCGTTCATAAGACGCAGCGGCTCAATCCCCTCGCTGATGTGGAAGATCCGATCGGCGCGGGGCTTGGCGTCTACGAAGAAGTGGCTGAACATCTGGTTGGCTTGTTGAGACAGCGTGTGAGTGAGCTTCCGATATGAAAATTGCAATCGCATGTGACCACCGAGGATTTACTGTCAAGCAGAAGATTTGCGCGCAAGTTGCCGGCAGCGGTCACACGGTGATCGACTTCGGTACCGACAGCCCGAAGGCGTGCGATTATCCGGATTTTGCGATTCCAGCGTCCAAGGCGGTGGCGCTGGGGCAGGCGGACCGCGGGATTTTGATCGACGGCTCGGGCATCGGTATGTCCATTATCGCCAACAAAATTCCGAGCGTTCGCGCGGCGATCTGTCACGATGAGCTGACAGCTGAAATATCGCGGCGTTATAATGATGCAAATGTGCTTTGTTTTGCGGCGGATTTGCTGGGCGATGAACTGATCCGGCGAACGATTGATGCGTGGCTGCGTACGCCCTTCGAACAAGGCCGGCATTCGCGTCGCATCGAAAAACTCGCCCAACTGGAAAAACAACTCTTCGGCACAGATTTGGAAGCACTCCTCAAGAATATCTGATGATTTGGTGATCTGGTGATTTGCGCTGCCGCGTATGTGGGAATACCTTTCGATTGCTCAAGTTAAAATCACCAGATCACCAGATCACCCAATTACCAGATTATCAGATTAAAAATCACAGATTCAAAATCGGAGGAACGTGGTATGGCGGAGATGACGCCTCGGGAACGATGGCTGGGGATTTTTAATAGGGGGGCGGTGGATCGTGTGCCGACGGATTATTGGGGGACGCCGGAGGTGACGGCGAGGTTACTTGGGGATTTGGGTTGCGGGAGCCATGAGGAATTGTGGCGGAAGTTGCGGATCGATAAGCAGCAGCATTTGGGGGCGAGGTATTTGAAACAGGCGGAGTACGATAGGCGGGGAACTGATATGTGGGGAATACGGTATGAGACGGTGGATTATGGAACGGGGCAGTACAGGGAAGCGGTGGGGCATCCGCTGGCGGGGATGGAGCGCGTGGAGGAGATCGAGGCGTATGCGTGGCCGCGGGCGGAGGATTTTGACTGGGCGGGAGCATCTGAGCGGGCTGCGGCGATTGACGACTATCGTGTACGGCAGGCGGGGACTTACGAGCCGTTCCTGTTGTATTGCAGTCTGCGTGGGATGGAGCAGGCGTATGAGGATCTGCTGCTGAATCCGGAGATCGCGGAAGCGATTCTGCGGCAGATTTTTGATTTTTATTACGAGTACAATCGGCGATTGTTCGAGGCGGGGCGTGGGAAAGTGGATTTGACGTATGTGGCGGAGGATTTGGCTGGGCAGATGGGTCCGCTGTTTGGGGTGGAGACGTATCGGAAGTTTTTGCTGCCGCGGCAGAAACGGATGGCGGACTTGGCAAGGTCGTTCGGGATTCACGTCTATTATCACACCGACGGAGCGGCACGGGTGTTTTTGCGGGATCTGATTGACGTGGTGGGAATCGAAATACTCAACCCGCTGCAATGGCGGTGTCCGGGAATGGAATTGCAAGGGTTGGTGCGGGATTTCGGCGAACGCATTGCGTTTCACGGAGGTATTGACAATCAGCAGACGCTGCCGTTCGGATCGGTGGAGGATGTGGTGAAGGAAGTCAAGGAAGTCGCGGCGATCATGAATGGGGTGAGGTGGATTTGTTCGCCGTGTCATAATATTCAGCCGGTGACGCCGACGGCCAATATCGTGGCGATGTATGAGACGATCCATGAGATCGGAGCTGCTTGAAAGAAGCCAGAAGCTAGTGGCGGTATACTCTCTCGCATGTCTGAAACACAAGCATTTCGACTTAGGATTCATCATGTGGTGGTGGTGTTGGCGGTATTGGTGTTTGGGTGGCGGATGTTTGATTATTTTGTGCCGGGGATTGTGGGGAGCGAGGAACATGGGTATCTGACCACGGCGAAGCGGTTGGCGACGACGGGGAGCGTGACACTGCGGCAGGAGGACCCGTATGCGTTTGTCGGTGAGACGATGATGCAGGCGGAAGGCGGAACGGGGGAGATGTATTGTTTGCGAGGAGGATGGAGGACGATGGGGTATTCGTGGCTCTGTGCGGCGGCGTATTTTGTTGGTGGGCCGATGGGGCCGTTTGTCGTGAATCCGATATGTGCGGTGGCGGTGATCATTGGCGTGTATGTGTTGGGGCGACTGTTGAAAAAGGAGCGGGGGGGGTGGGGAGGATTGGTGGGGGCGATCGTGGCGATGGGAGTGGCGGTATGTCCGCTGTTTTTGTACTACGCGGTCAGGCCGTTGCCGCAGATGGCGCATTTGGCGGTGGGGGTTTGGATGATGGTTGCGGCGATGGCGTGGCGGCGTGATCGGAAGGTGGACCGGGCGATCGTGGTGAGGGCGGTGTTTGGCGGGGTGGGCGCGGTGGTGGCGGTAGCAGCGGCAGGGGCAATGGTGTGGGGCCATTGGGATGCGATTTCGACGGAGCAGTTGGAGAGGGTTCATCGGACGGGGCGAGGAATGATGGAAGCGGGGAAGATTGTGCAGAGCAAGGCGTCGGCGGGGGCGGTGATATTGGCGGATAATCAGTCGGAGTATTTTTTGGATTATGTGGGGCGGTATACGATTTATTCGGCGGCGATGTTTGAGCCGGAGAGGATTGCCCAGCGTGTGAGCGATCTGGCGCGGGATCCGCATGCGTTTGATCCGGCGAGAACGCGGGAGATCAAGGGTCTTGTAGGAGGAAAAACGGTGGAAGAGTTGGATGCGATTTTGCGACAGCGGTTGCGGGGGTACCTGTCGGTGGGGCGGCCGGTGTTTGTGTTCGGGACTCAAGAGCAAGCGTCGCGGTGGAAGGAGCGGCTGAAGATGCCGATGGAGAAGGTGGCGGGGAGCGGAGGGTTGGTGATGTATGAGGTGGAAGCGGGGAATTGAAGTTAAAAGGTAAAAGGTAAAGGGTAAAAGGTTTTCTTTCTCCTTTTATCTTTTAGAGCATTCTCAATTCAAACGTAGCGAAGGTCGCCACATACCGTGAGCCAAGCCCCGTATTACCATCTTGCTGTTACCTGCTCTGTCTCAACCCTCCACCATTCGGCCATCAGAGCCGCGACCGTAAGGGAGCGACAGGCTTTATCTCCGCATTGTCGCACGGGTCGCTCCCTTACGGTCGCGGCTCTGATAGAGGATTGAGACAAAGCAGGTAACAGCAAGATGGCCATGCGGGGCTTTGGCACAGCCTACAAAAACCCATCACGGCTTGTCGAGAAGCTTCTGAACTTCTTTGGCGAGTGGGGTGTCGGGGAAATCGCGGAGGATCACGGGCAATTGCGGGGCGAGTTCTTTGCGGCTCTTGAGGATCGAAAGAATGTTGTCGGCTTGAACCTCGGCAAGGCCGGTGATGTGACCCATCAGCGCGCGGATGCTGTCATCGTTTTGGGGAGTATTGGCCGGCTTAAAGCGGCTCGGGAGATAGTTCGCGCGAACCGTTTTTTCATCAAGGCTCAGAAGCCAGCGGTAGTCGGCGAGGCGGATGGCAAGGTTCTCGGCCATCGTCTGTTTGGGAGTCAGAAGCTGCGATCTGGCACGGATGGAGCTGTAGCCGATACGGTTGCCGGCTTCCTTGAGGGCCTGCTGGTGGTAGCGGGTGGACTTATCGAAGTCCGCTGACTCGCCGTAGTCGCTGTGATAATTGGTGGCGAAGAGAACGCCGAGCTGGGTGAGGATACAAGCGCGGATGGCGAGATCCTGTGTCTTGTCGAGTGCCGCAAGATAATGTTTTTCGGCCAGAGCCTGGCCGCCTGGAAGTCTCAGTCCGGTGTTTATCTCGCTGTCGTAGGTCATGGCCTGGGCGAGTTCGCGGTCATAGGACGCGAACCTTTGCGGACACGGAAACGATCTTGATGAAGTGGCGGGCGCGTTTTTAGGCAGGGATTGAGGGAGGGGTTGGATGGACTTGATGAGACCGGCCGCATCGAATGTCATGTTCCATTGAAGCGTGTGAATGTCACTATTCCAAAGGGTGGCCTGGAAGTCGTAGCGGATGGTCGCGGTACCATCGGGATTCTTGCGTGGATCGCCAATGGCGAGAGTCTTGCGCTCCGCGATGATGTCGTAGTTGTCTTGGAAGAAGCGGTCGATGAGGGCTTGAGCGGCGGGTGCGGTAGCGGGCCGCGTCGCCGGTTGGGAGGCGGCAGGAAGAGGGGCGAGCGGTTCGAGTTTGTCGGCGAGGTAAGTTTTGTCGCCGACCTGGATGCGGAGCCGGTCGCGTTGGGCGGCAATCTCCACCGCGGAAGTCGCCGTGAGCATCGCATCCTTCGGCCAGGCAGGATCAACGGAGCTGTCGTTGTTGGAGAACTTGAAGGTCACGGAATTACCGGAGGCGGGGGTGCAAGTGAGTATGCCGCGGGCGTGTATACGTTGATCTCCACCAACACCGAAAATCTCGCCGTTTTTGGCGGTGATGAACGACTGGTTGATATTTTCGATTTTCGATTTTTGATTTTCGATTGGGGCGGTCGTCGGCTGCGTCGCGGGAGCCGAGATCGCTCGGCTGCGGGCATGCAGTAGAACCTCGCCGCCTTCCAGCGACTGTATCTGAATCACCACCAGATCATGTCGCGAATTGGTCACTGCGAAGAAAACGTCGGTTGGGTAGCCGCCTATCACTTTTCCTTGAGGGACTGTCGTTCTTTTTCCTCGACTTGCAACGCCAGAGAGATCGAACGTTTCAAGCCCTTTGGCCGCGAGATTCTTGAGCAACGTCTCGCTGGAGATGCCGTCGGCGTCGAGCCAGCGGTGGACATCCAACGGTATAAATTTGGTTTCGGCGGCTCCCACCAGTTGCTGCTTGGCGAGGTCCAAGTGGAAGTCGTCGTGCATGTCGGTGCAGTCGAGGCGGAAGGATTGCCAGCGGAGATCATACGCGACGTTCCTGGAGATATCGGGCAGGTGGTTGGTGAACCCGACGAATGCCCGGTTGGAGGCGAAACGCAAATCCAGTTGGCCAGCCAAGTCTGTCATGAGCGTGAACACGGAGTCCTTAAAAGGCAACTCAGGACTCACCATGTGAAAGTGATGCTCGGCGTCCAAGGGGTAGTATTGAGCTCTGACAACAGCCCAGGCGATATCCCGAAGAATAGCCTGCGTATCCTGCGGCGAGGCCAAGTTCTTCTTGAATTCCGAGAATTGCACATTGGTCATCGGCTTCTGAAGCAAAATAGCCAACGGATCTCCGCACAGCGATTCAAACTCGCCCAGCACAAGGGTGTGAGTGATCGGCGAGTTGGCGGGGACAGCGGCGGAGCGAATCACGCCGCGCATGAACTCACGCTGTTCGTTGAGCCGGCGAAGGTCGGCCTCGTTGAGAGTCGGAGCCTCAAGGGCTTCAACCACTAGCAATTGCAGCGTCTTGAGTCTGTCTGGCATGCCGAGGTAGAGGTTGTCGAGTAGATAGTTGTCCGGAGGTCTGAGGAAACCATCGACGCGATCGCCGATGCGTTTGTCCCGCAAATTATAGAGGATCTCAGTCACATGGTCGTTTGCATATTTGTTGAGACCGTCGATGCGTTTGTAGAGCGAATCGAGGATGGCTTGTTGCCGCTGTTGATCGGGAAGGCGGCTTGGGTCCATGTGAGCTTGGACGATGGCGTGGAACTCCGCACGGATTTCCGCGATGCGGGCCGGCGAGAGAAAAGAAATCTTCGCGTGTTCGAGAGCGTTCGCCACCGTATCGCCAACCGCGGTGGGAAAATCGGCGGCGGACCTGGCGCGAGACGCGGCGCCCCCCAAGCCCGGGGATTGCACTCCCTGGGCTTTTCCCTGCTCGGACTCCGTACAACACAAAATAGCTAAAAGTGAGACCGCGACAATCGCTAATCCCGCAACGATCACCAGAGCCTTGCGTGTCAGCGCACTGCGACGCATCGCCGGATTGAGTATCGCCCGCAACCGCCGTTCCAGTGTTGACGCCCGCGCCATGGCCAATGACCCTACCGAAACATCCGAAACATTCGCGTATTCCAGCAACGTCTCTGCATACTCCGAAGACTTCGCCCCAGCACGCAGCACCACATCATCGCACGCCCGCTCACATTCCGCCCGCGCCCGCAAAACCGCCAGCCACGCCAGCGGCTGAAACCAATAAAAACTTCGCACCACATGGGCCAGCACAATCGTGACACAATCTAATCGTTTGATATGTGCTAATTCGTGCAATAGTACGATTCGTCGTTTTTCTTCCAGCCACATTTCCGCCGCGTCTGAGAGCAGAATCGTCGGTCGCAGAATCCCAAACGTCAGCGGCACCGAACACGCTGCCGACTTGCGAACCAGCACCGCCCGCCGAATCCCCAGCAGATTTTTCAGCATCCCGACCTGCCGCTCCCAGAACGCCCCTGTCATCGCCATGCTTTCCCGCCGCCGCCGAGCAGCCGAGTACGCACCCACCATTACCGGCAACATCGCAACCAAAACGCCACCACCCCAAATCACCGCCATCCCCAACAACCATATCCAATTATTTCCATCTTTCGCCGACACGTTCTTCACCACGATCTCTTCGCGATACGGCGCAATCACCATCGCCGTCTGCTTCGGATTAGCCGTCAGCCCCCGGCTCTGCCGGAGGTTTCGAAGTTCCGTACCAGCATCCACACGGAGTGAACTCCCGACCGCTTCCCCCGAACCCCCGGCAGAGCCGGGGACTAACGAATGCTTTTCAACCACCACCACCCGCAACATCGTCGCCCACGAAGGCAACACATGCCACGCCGGCAGCATCAGCGACAACATCGGCAGCAGCATCAAACTCGCCAGCGTCGCCACCCACACCAGATGCCGAACCGCCGCGGAACGCTTCCGCAGCATCAGCGTCACCCCCCACGCCACGCCCAGAAGCGCCGTCGACTTGACCCCCGCATCCATCAGCATCACAACCACCACCGCTGCCACCACCACGACATGCAAAGCGAAAGCTGTCATGTCATTCTCCCTTCTTTTTCGCCGCTTCAATCAGCGCCGCCAGCCGTTTGTATTCCTCTTTCGTCAACTTTACTTTGGGGTCCGTAAGCCGCGTCGCGACCGCCAGTTCCAGCGATCCGCCGAAAAATGTCTCCAGCACACGTTCCAGAGCTCCCTTTGCCGCCTTCTCCCGCGTCATCACCGGCGAATAGACATATTTTTTCTCCAACTCCCGATGCCGCAGATGGCCCTTCTCCTCCAATATCCTCATCAGCGTCCGCACCGCCGAGTAACTTGGAGGGTCCTTAAGTCCCTCCAGCGCCTCCGCTACCGTCGCCTCCCCCTTTGCATAAACCACATCCATAATCTCCCGTTCCCGCCGCGACAATTGTTGAAGCCCGCTCATCGACATGCTCCTTTATTTAGCCGGCATGCTTGCATGCCGCTTCGCGTTCCGCCGAACCACACGTTCATGGTAAAAATTTAGCATATCTTCCCTGCCTGTCAAGCTAAATGCTAAATTTTTACCAGGTATGGCGGAGTGCTTGTGCATTTTGGGGTCTCCTTGGATAATTCCTTGCTGGAAATCAGCCGCGGTGGACGCGGATGAATGGTTTTTTAGTTTTTTTGAAAGGTTCTCATTATGGCAAGTGCACTCATTGTCTGGGGCGGCTGGGCCGGCCACCAGCCCAAGGAAGTCGCGGAAGTCTTCCGCCGCGTGCTGGTGGAAGACGGCGTCCAGGTCGAAGTCAGCGACACCCTCGATGCCTTCAAAGACGAAGCGAAGCTGATGGCCCTCGACCTGATCATCCCGATCTGGACCATGGGCGAGATTACCAAGGAGCAGGTGGTGCCGGTGCTCAAAGCGGTCCGCGAAGGCGGCGTGGGCATCGCCGGCTGTCACGGCGGCATGGGCGATGCGTTCCGAAAAGACGTCAGTTGGCAGTTCATGGTCGGCGGACAATGGATCGCTCACCCCGGCAACGACGGCACCCTCCACACCATCCGCATCAAAAACCCCGACCACCCCATCACCAAAGGCATCAAAGATTTCGACGTCAAGTCCGAACAGTATTACATGCACATCGACCCTGCGATCCAGGTGCTCGCCACGACCACTTTCCCGACGCCCGGCGTCGACGGCCCGCACGTTCCCAACGGCTTCACTGAGGTCCCGCAGGTCTGGACCAAGTACTGGGGCAAAGGCCGCGTCTTCTACAACGCCCTGGGCCATCAAGCCAACATCTTCGACATCCCCGAAGCACTCGAACTGATGCGCCGCGGCTTCCGCTGGGCACGCAAAGACCGCCCGAAATGCGGGTGCTAGTTATTAGTTATTAGTATATTAGTTATTAGGTGTGAGGCCGACCGTTTGGGATCGGCCTTTTTTTATTGTTCTTCCGCGACGAATTCACGGTCTTTGTTCACCATCTGGGCTTTGAGCCGCAGAATGATGCTCGAGTGCATCTGCGAGACGCGGGATTCGGAGAGATCGAGCGTGGCACCGATTTCTTTCATGGTCATTTCTTCGTAGTAGTAGAGGATCAGAATGAGGCGTTCGGCGCGTGTGAGGCCGCGGGTGATGAGGCTCTTTAAGTCGCGCCGCTGGATTTCGTCGGTTGGGTCGGTGGTGCGGCGGTCTTCCAAGACGTCGATTTCGCGAACGTCTTTGTTGCCGTCGGTTTCGAACCATTTGCGGGAGAGCGATACCTGCGTGACGGCGGTGGCGTCCTTCATCAGTTTGTCGTATTCCGCGGTCGGCAGGCCGAGACGTTTGGAAATCTCTTCCTCGCTGGGCGTACGACCCAGTTCCATTTCTAGTTGTCTTGATACCTGGTCGAGTTTATGCGAGCGGGACCGGACGAGCCGGGGGACCCAGTCCATGGAACGTAATTCGTCGAGGATGGCGCCACGAATTCGCGGGGCGCAATAGGTTTCGAACTTCACGCCACGGTCGAGGTCGAAAGATTCGATGGCGTCTTTCAGGCCAAAGATGCCGGCCTGCATGAGGTCGTCGAGTTCGACTTCGTCGGGGAGCTTGGAGTAAATCCGCTCCGCGTTGTACTTGACCATCGGTAAGTATTCCTGCATCAACAAGTTACGAACGTCCACGGCCTTGTGCTTTTTGAAAGCCTTCCAGACGTCATTGATGTCTTGTTGAACGGAAGCAGTGGTGGTATGAGTTTTCGCCATTTGGTCGCTCCTTGACCTTCATTTGATCGGATCTCGAGATGCTCCCACGCGAGCCGATCACCATCCATGGTGGCCGTCCTGGCCAATCGACGTTATAGGACACGTCGTGGGTGTATTCTGCGGCAAAAGTTAAAAAAAGCAATCGAAAAAACAGGAAAAAAGCGATTTTTGTCTGTTTTTGTCTGTTTTAGTCTCATTTGGTCTGTTTTTATTCATGTTTTTGCAGCCGTTGATGATGGTGGCGGGGGAATCTGGCCGACGACGGCGTGTTCCGCGTTTGCGGATTCCTGGGCGGCGGCTTTTTCGAGTTCTTTTTGTTCGGCAGCCGCGTCGGCGTCGGCGACTTGTTTGGCCAGACGGACGGCGTGCTCGGCGGCCACCTGCTGGGCCATCAGGCCGACGAGGTAGCCCACGACGTAGCAGACCAGGGAACAGAGCAGGGCCTTGAGTAAAACGCTCTCCATGGCGTTGTCGGCGAGCAAGCCGGCCAACACGGAAACGACGAAGCCGATGATTCCGAAGGCGCCGGCGATTAGTGGAGATAGCTTCATGGGCGATCACCAAAAAGAGTAAAAGGTTTAAAGCGTAAAAGGTTTAAGGTTTAAGGTTTAAGGTGACTGTTCTTTTATTCTTTTACTCCTTAAACCTTTTACTCTTCCTTTTGCTCCTTTATTCCTTAAACCTTTTATTCTTCGTTATGGCTCATCTCCACCAGGAGGCGAGGCGGGAGAAGAAGCCGGTGGGGGCGGGGTGGGGGGTTACGTCGACGTGGTGGTCGATGCGGTTGGCCCAGGCTTGTATGCATTGCGAGGCGGCGGAGTGTGGGAACTGCTGAACGAAGGGGACGCGCTTGCGGACGGATTGCTGGACGGCGAGGTCGGCGACGACGTAACCGGCGAAGGTGACGTCGGTTTTGAGGAATTGTCTGGCGACGGAGGCCATGCGTTCGTGGACTTGACGGGCTTCTTCGCGGTTTTTGGCCATGTTGACCATGACGGAGATTTTGCCAGCGGTTCCGCAACGGACGAGGACTTTCATGACGGCGTAGGCGTCGGTGATGGCGGTGGGCTCGGGTGTTGTGACGACGACGACGTGATCGGCGGTGGAGGTGAAGGAGAGGACGTTTCGTCCGATGCCTGCGCCGGTGTCGATGATGAGGGTGTCGGAGGAATCTGCGAGTGAGTCGAGGTCGGTGACGATTCGGCGGCGGTCGGATTCTGTGAGGTCAGCCATTTTGGCGAGGCCTGAGGCGCCGGGGATGAGGGAGAAGCCTGCGGGGACTTTGGTGACGACTTCAGGCAGGGAACGCTGTGCGGCGACGACATGAGCGAGGTTGAAGCGAGGTTGGACGTTGCAGAGGATGTCGGCGTTTGCGAGTCCGAGGTCGGCGTCGAGGAGGATGACCCGGCGGTGCATGGAGGCGAGGACGGTGGCGAGGTTGACGGAGAGGTTGGTTTTTCCGACGCCTCCCTTGCCGGAGGTGATGGCGATGGTCTGAGCGCGTGTGGAGGCGCGGCGAGCGATTTCGCGGAGATGCGTGGCTTGGTCCATGACCGTCATGTTGATCCTTATATGTGTATTTGGTGATCTGATGATTTGGTAATTTGGTAATTTGCGTTGTCGCGTATGCGGGAATGCCATTTGATTGCGGAAGTTAAAATCACCAGATCACCCAATTACCAGATCACCAGATTCAAAATCAGAGTTTTTCGCCGAGGATCAGCCTTGCCAAGCGGCGTGGTTGTCCTACTTCGATGTTGTCGGGGACGTCTTGGCCGGTGGTGATGTAGGAGAGGCAGCGGCTGGCGGCACGGGCAACGTTGAGAAGTATTCCGAAGGATACCGCTTCGTCGAGTTTTGTAAAGATGATGCGGTTGCCTCCTCCATTTCCGTCGTTGTGGACGCGGAGTTGGCCGAAGGTGTCGAGGGCGGCTTCCATGACCTCCTGCGTGGTGGTGGAAGAGAGGACGAGGTGGACTTCGGAGGGTTTACCGACGGCGATGAATTCGGCGAGTTCGTTGAGTTTTAATTGATCTCCGTGCGATCGGCCGGCGGTGTCGATGAGGACGGTGTCGAAGTTGGACATTTCCATGAGTGCGGCGACGAGTTCGCGGGGGGTGAGGACGACTTTGAGGGGGACGCCGATGATGTTGGCGTAGGTACGGAGCTGGTCGACGGCGGCGATGCGGTAGGTGTCGATGGTGATGAGACCGACTTTTTGTTTTTGCCGGAGTTTGAAGTGGGCGGCGAGTTTGGCGATGGTGGTTGTTTTGCCGACGCCTGTGGGGCCGATGAGGCAGATGGAACGGCAGCCTTCGCCCCCCCCCCCCGCGCCGGTTGTCGGACGGGCGACGGGGAGTTGCAGGTTCGCGGGGAGCATCTGCTCGAGTTTTTGGGTGAGGCGTTCCCGGACCAGGGAGTTGCTGGTGAGTTGCTCGGGTGTGAGTTCGGCTTTGACGTCGTCGACGACCCGTGCGGCGATTTCGTCGGAGACTTGCTGCTGGATTAACTGGGTGTAAAGCGGGGCGAGTTGCTGGGGTAGATCGCGGCGGGGGGAGTTGCTTGCGGTGCGTTGCAAGAGGCTTTCGACCATGGTGCGGAGGGAGGAGAGTTCGTTGCGGAGTTCGAAGGCGGGGGTTTTGATGACGGAGGCGGCGAGTTCGCGAGTGGAGGGATTGAGGGTATTTTCGATTTTCGATTTTTGATTTTCGATTGGGGTGTCTTCTTGGGTATTTCCGGCGGGGCGTGAGGCGTTGTAGAGGTTGTGAAGGGGGTTGCGGGGGTGGTGGGCGTCGAGGAGGGCGGTGTTCGATTGCGAAGACGAACCACCGGGCTGCCGCCCTGTGCTCCTTGAGGCAGCCGTCGCACCCTTACGGTCGCGGCTCTGATTTTGTTTGCGGGGAGTTGCGGTGATTTCGACGACGTTTTTGGCGCCCAGGCCAAGGAGGCCGCCGCGTTTGAAGCTGCGGGTGTGGAGGATGACGGCGGCGGGCCCCAGGTCTTGCTTGACTTTGGCGACGGCGTCAGAGATGGAGGAGCCTTGGTAGGTTTTTATGGTTTGATTCATGCGGGGACTCCGATGATGCCGAGGGATTCGACGTTGATGCCTTTGACGATTTCGTTGTAGGAGAGGACGGCGACCGTCGGCAATGAGGATTCAATGAGTTTTCTGACGTGATTCCGGACTTGCGGGGAGCAGAGTACTACGCCCATGGCGCCTTGCTGCATCAGTTTTGCGACGTTTGTTGCGACGGCTTCGGTAATCTGTCGTGCGAGTTGGGGCGGCAGGGTCAGGAAGGCGCCGCGTTCGTTGCGTTCGACGTAACTGTTGATGGTGTCTTCGAGCTGTGGGTCGAGTGTGACGCAGAAGATACGGTTTTGGTCGTCTTTGTGTTGTGAGCAGATGGTTCGGGCGAGGCCGTGGCGGACGGCTTCTGTGAGGACTTCCAGGTCCTTTGTTTTGGAGGCCCATTCTGAGAGGACTTCGAGAATGGTTTCGAGGTCGCGGATGGGGACGCGTTCGCGGAGGAGGTTTTGGAGGACTTTTTGGAGTTCGCCGGGCTTGATTTGTGCGGGGACGACTTCTTCCACTAAAGCGGGGGCTTTTTCTTTGAGTTGTTTGATCAGGGCGGCGACTTCTTCGCGTGTGACGAGTTCGGAGGCGTGGGATTTAACGACTTCGGTGATGTGGGTGGCGAGAACGCCGGAGGCTTCGACGACGGTGTAATTCATCAGGTCGGCTTGTGAGCGGACGTTGTCGGTGATCCACCAGGCGGGGAGACCGAAGGCGGGTTCTCGTGTTTCGATGCCTTGGAGTTTGCCGGAGGCGGTGCCGGAATCCATGGCGAGATATTGGCCGGGGTAGACGGTACCGGAGGCGAGGGGGTTGCCGCGGAGTTTGATGACGTAACTGTTGGGCTCGAGCTGCATGTTGTCGCGGATTCGGATCGGGGGGACGACGACGCCGAACTCGATGGCGATCTGGCGGCGGATGAGGGAGATGCGGTCGAGCAGGTCGCCGCCCTTGGTGGTGTCGACGAGTTGGACGAGTTGATAGCCGACCTCGAGTTCCATGGCGTCGACGTTGAGGAGTGACTCGATTTTTTCCGGTTTCTTTTGGGCGGAGGCGGCGGCGGCTTTGTCCTGGGCGATTTTTCGGGTGGCGCGATCCTTGTCGTTTTTGGTCATGATCCAGGCGATGCCGCCCAGACAGAGTGCGAGGATCCAGAGCGGCAGCCACGGCAAGCCGGTGAAGGACATGAGGAGCAGGAAGCCTGCGACGACGAACAGAGACATGGAGCGGCCGGTTAATTGCTGGATGAATTCTTCGCCGAGGTTTTCTTTGGAACTGGAGCGAGTGACGAGTAGGCCAGCGGCGAGGGAGAGGATGAGAGCGGGGACCTGTGAGACGAGTCCGTCGCCGATGGTGAGTTTGGTGAAGGTTTTCATGCATCCGAGGAGGTCCCAGCCGTATTGGAGTTTTCCGATGGCGACGCCGCCGATGATGTTGATGAAGACGATGATGATGGCGGCGATGGCGTCTCCACGTACGAATTTGGAGGCGCCGTCCATGGCGCCGTAGAATTCGGCTTCACGAGCGATTTCGCTGCGTCGTCGTTTGGCTTCGTCTTCCTTGATGATGCCGGCGTTGAGGTCGGCGTCGATGGCCATTTGTTTGCCGGGCATGGCGTCGAGGGTGAAGCGAGCGGCGACTTCGGAGATGCGGCCTGAGCCTTTGGTGATGACGACGAATTGGATGACGATGAGGATGATGAAGATGATGACGCCGACGACCATCTGGGTTTGTGCGCCGCCGCCTGCTGAGCTGCCGCCGGTGACGAAGGTGGCGAAGGCCTGGATGACGTGGCCAGCGGCGTAGGTGGCGGTCTCGACGTTTGAGGCGCGGTCGCCGGCGGTGAGGACTAAGCGTGTGGAGGCGACGTTGAGCACGAGGCGGAAAAGCGTCGTGCCTAAGAGCAGCGAGGGGAAGCTGGAGAGTTCGAGCGGGGAGCTGACGAACATGACGCTGACGAGCACGATGGCGGCGAGTGCGAGGTTCGCCATCAGCAGGACGTCCATGACTGCCGGGGCAATGGGAATCAGCAGGACCATGATCATGGCGATGAAACCGGCGGGGATGATCAGGCTGCGATGCTTGTGGAGGGTGAGGAAGAGGCGGTTGTTGAGGAAATTGGAGCTGAACGTGGTGCCGCCCGCGCCGTTCCTTGCGTTTGTTCCCGCGCCCGCTCGTATTGCTGCCGCACCTGCCATGACGACTCCGTTCGTCTTGTTGAGAGAGGCGTCCTGCCTCTGCGGAAAGTTTAACCTTTTCGTTTTGGAAATCAAATCCGCAAGAGTATTCTCGGGCGAAAAGGGGGAAAAGGATAAAAAAGTCAGCGGATGATGCACCGCGATACGCAAAATTTGCGCCAGGACGAACACCCGGCAGGACCGAAGGCTGATAGCAAAATGAATTGCCCTGGGTCACGCACGATGTTTTCTGCGAAAGAGCAGAAGGGCACAGGCCAGGCCCATGAGACCCAACGTAGCCGGTTCGGGCACCATTGCGGTAGCATGCCAATTGATTGGTGTACCGTTCCAGGAGAGTGTGTCGTCATTCATCAAGTCCCAGCCAGCAGAGAAGGCGTTACCATCGAAAATGGTGAACGCTTGATTGTCCCAGACGATGCCAATGGAGTTAAGGCCATTTGTTCCGACTACCTGATAGGCGTCGAAGAGGTCGGTCAGCGAGATACCGTTTGCAAAGAAGGAGGAGGCCAGTGCATTGTCGAAAACACCGAGACTAGAGAGGTCAAAGAGGATATTGCCATTGGCGAGATTGACATATTGAGCCTGGATGCCCGCGAAGGTGGGGAGTGAGCGGGCAAGTGGATTGCCGGGCACGGCGATAAAGGTGGCAGTTCCGACGGCGTTGTCGGCGAATTGGAGATCCTGGATGGAGCCCCAAGTTCCGGTGTTATTGGCGGAATTGCCGGCGAGTGTCAGAAACTCAATAGTGCCAGTATATCCATATGCGGAAACGGCACTGGTGTTTGTATAAGAGCCATTGATGTAGGTCAGTTGATTGATATCACCGCTATTGCCGACCACGCCACTGTTCAGGGTCAGCGAGCTGATGAAACACGGCACGAAGCCCGTGATAGGAGTCAAGACACCATCAATGTATTGGAAGGTGACCCCCATTCCGACGGCATTATATACCGTGCCGCCGTTAACATTGACGGTGTCGATGCCGAAGTTTAGGTTTGTGTTTGTCAGTGTTCCCCCGTCATAGACGTCCGCCGTGTTGACAGAGGCAGAGGTGCTGGTGAGATTGACGGTTGGTCCGCGGTCAGCCCCATCAATCCAGACTTGTCCTCGTGCGGCAGGCGTGTGGAAAAATGCGAGCCCAGCAAGAACGAGACTGATTACACCTGCACCCGTTAATTGTTTCGACGTCATGGATACTCCTTTCCAAGCAGAAAAAACCTCATCAATTCGAGAGGCGACCGTAAGAGCCAAGAGGGGGGGAATCGAGAGCACAACGGCCCGCGCCGACGGAGTCGGTGGGCTTTGTATAAAGTCGAGAAGTTATTTTGGAGTCGTTCCGAGGCCGGGCAAAAGAGGAGGGCTGGGCAATCTGGGCAATTTGGCCTGGTGCGTCCGTCAAAGCACCCCGCGGCCCACCACGATTGGAAATGTTCCGATCCAGTCCCATCTCTACCCTGCAAACTTGCGTGGCCACATACATGGCTACATGCTATGAATATACCACAAGTTCCCAAAAAAGCAAATAATTTTTGGAATCGAGCCCGTTTTTCTAGGAACATCCCTCCTACGTCAACTCCCGGCTCCGCTGTGGGCTGACGGACGTTAGGGATGCCTGTAGAATAGATAGTCAACGATCCGGAACGTATTGGCCGATCGATCCGTCCGCCACTCTATCAAGAGGCTATATGAACTGCTCGCTGAAGGTTGTTTCACTTTTGCTTCTGGTTGTTTCACTTTTGCTTCTGGCTGCTGTCGCATGCGGGCAGACGCTGCCGGCGAAACCTGCGACGCAACCTGCAACGCGGAGCGCTGATGTTGCTACCCCCGCCTCTCCTGAAGCTCGACAGATTCTTCAGCGGCTTCATGACCGTAAGGCTACGCTGAAGGATTTCACGGCGAAGGTTGATTACTCCGTTGAGCATCCTGCTGGTGATACCGATGGTAACGTCGGCAGCGTTGTTTATAGCGATGAAGCCCTCCCCCCTTCCGCCCCTAAACTCGCCGCGATTTTTACCGGCGATACGGAAGATGGTAAACCTGTTCGCATCCACGCGCGGACCATTGCGCTCGACGGTAAAGCGCTCACGATCATTGATTTTAATGCGAAGGATTTTAAGCAGCAGAAAGCGCCGCCGGATAAACCGTTCAATCCGAACTCGCTCGATTCGCCGATTCCGGTGCCGCTGGGACTGGATGTCGAGGAAGTGGTGAAGAATTTTGTTGTGACGGTTCAGCCTCCTGCTTCTGCCGCCGATCCGAACCTGGAATCCATCCGCGTGGTTCCGCGCATCAAAGGGAAATTTGATTATAAACAGCTTGATATTACCATTGATAAGAAATTGATGCTGCCGGTGAAGGTTGTTGTTCGGGCTGTTGGGGGGGATGTGACGACGATCAAGTTTTCCGAGCCGCGGGTGAATACGGGGAAGGTGGAATTTCCGGATACGACGCCGCCGAAGGAGGCGGGGTGGACGATTGAGATCAAGTAGGGAAGAGTAAAAGGTTTAAGGAATAAAAGGTTTAAAGGAAGGAGAAAAGGTGAAAGGTTAAAAGAGTAAAAGGCCCCCGACAGCCCAAAATACCGAGCATTTGAGCAAACCCTTTCACCTTTTATCCCTTTACCTTTTATCCTTCCTTTAAACCTTTTATTCTTTAAACCTTTAAACCTTTAAACCTTTCGTCACCCCGCCACCTCTCGCATAAAGCCATCGGCGATTCGGTCCAGTTCATGAATTTGGTCGGCAGTGAGGGCGTTGTTGACGGGTTTGGCGATTAATTCGTCGGCGAGGGACTCGGCTCGTTCGTCCAGGCGTTTGCTGCCGGAATCGGTCCAGGCGGCGCGTTTTTGGCGCCAGAGGAGTGGGGGCATCCAGAGTTCTTCGCGGAAATGGTCGGCGGTGTGGTCGGTTTCGAGGAAGGAGCCGGCGGGACCGATTTCGCGGGTGATGTTTAAGGCGAGGGTTTCTTCGGTGACTTGGACGCCGCGATGGAAGCGTTTGGCGTAGGCGATCATTTCGTTGTCGATGACGGCCTGTGCGGGTGAGATGGTGAGTTCGGATTCGAGTTGTCCGACGCCCCAGATGTTGGTGACGCCGGTGGTCATGTGGGAGTGGAAACCGAACATTTTTTCGAGAGCGGCCTGGGAGTCGGGGCACATGGATTCGGTGGAGACCCAGGAGGCGGAGGGAAGATTGTAGAAACGGCCCATCACGGCGGATAGGGTGGCGAACAGAGCGTTCTCCGGGGCGCCGGTGACGACCATGGCGGATCGCATGTCGAAGATGTGTGCGAGACCGAGGTTGTAGATGCAGGGTCGGCCGGGCTCGAGGAGCTGGTTGATGAGGAGGCCAGAGAGGATTTCGGCGTTTCCGACGGCGGCGGAGCCAGCGAGTGTGACGGGTCCGCTGACGCCGGCCATGGGTTCGCCGTTGATGGTGGCGGGGATTTTTTGGCCGGAAGTGGCCTGGAAGATTTCGAGGGCGAGTTTGGTCCAGCGGAGTGGGCCGTGGGCGGTGAAGCCTACGCTGAACCAAGGATCATTTCTGACTACTTTTTGCATTTCCAGGAGTTTTCTTCCGCCTTCGGGTGTGAAGCATAAGACGCGGATATGTTTTGAAGTGTTCTTCGCCATGATGGCTAATCCGACGACGTCCTGCGCCCGCACTGGTACGTCAGCTAACGCTAAACCGAAGACCGCGTGCACGTGCTCGAGGTGATGCATCAATCGGGCGATGTCCGCCATGTCCTTCGAGGTGAAGAGGCGATGCTCGCCCTCCCCCCCCTTCTGCCGCCATAATTGCATGCCGGGATTCGACCAGAAGACGGGGGCGCCTGCGCTCGAAAGCGTCCGCTTGTTCCCCCACCTGTCCGCCAGTACCACTTCCTTTGGGCAGACCTTGAGCCACTCCGCTACCATCTCTCGCGGAATCCGTACCGTTTCCGGTGCGATGCCGGCTTTGGCGCCGTTTTTCAGCAGCAGTTCACGAATCGCATCGTGTTCCACCTTCACGCCGGGATCGTCGAGCAACTTCAGCGAAGCTTCGTGAATTTCTTCCGCGATCACCATTTGTATCACCTCCTGTCATTTTAGACTGGTGAGAATATACTATGGTAATGTCATGTTGATCGAGCCGAGGCAGCCGGTTACGGAAGGAAAAAAGTAGCAGCGCTCGGATTCGAACCGAGGACCTAGGGCTTATGAATCCCTCGCTCTAACCAACTGAGCTACGCTGCCGTGACAACGAGGGAGGTATTATAGCAGGGGATGGCTATCAGAAAAAGGGTGTGGAGTGCTCTGTCTCAACCCTCTGATAGAGGGTTGAGACAGAGCAGGTTTGTCTGATATTGATTTCGGTACCACAGAGCGAACCCCCGGCAGAGCCGGGGGCTAACGGGCGAACGAACGCAAAACAGCCAAATTGAGCGTGTCCCAGTCCTGTTGGTCGGGGGCTTTGCCTTTGGGCGTTTCGAGAATCTTCGGGATGTTTTTCAGACGGGGGTCGGTGCAGAGAACGTTAAAACATTCGAGTCCGATCTGTCCTCGGCCGATGTGCTCGTGGCGGTCCACATGTGAGCCCAGTGGCTTTTTCGAATCGTTGAAATGCCAGACCTTCACCAGTTTCAGCCCGATGACTCGGTCCAGCTCGTGGAGCATCTTTCGCGTCGATTCTGTTGTCGTGATGTCGTAGCCTGCCGCCAGAATATGGCAAGTATCCACACATACTGCTATGCGATGTTTTTGTGTTTGTTTGATGCCGGCGATCATTTCGGCGAGCTGTTCGAATTTGCAGCCCAGGCACGATCCTTGGCCGGCGGTGGTTTCGAGGCAGACCGTCACGGTGCCGCTCTTGCCCGCTTCGAGGAGATGGTTGAGGGCGGTGATGATTTTTTCGATGCCGGCGGCTTCGCCCGCGCCCACGTGAGCGCCGGGATGAATCACGAGGTAGGGGATGTGAAGCTGATTGCAGCGTTCCATTTCGTGAAGGAAACCGCGGACGCTTTTGTCCCAGATGGCCGGGTCGGCGGCGGCGAGGTTGATGAGATACGACGCATGTGCAACGATTTTCTCAAACCCCAGCCGATCGGCGTGATGGCGGAATTCCTTGATTGCCGCGGGATCGAGCGGTTTGGCGGACCATTGCTGCTGGTTCTTCGTGAAGACCTGGACGGTATCGAACGTCAAGCGGTGGGCTTCGAGGAGAGCGTTGTGCATGCCGCCGGCGATGGAGAGATGAGAACCGAACATATTGCTATGATAGCGGCCAACCCGCGATGCAACGAGTCATCGGTGAACATCTGGTAGGAGTCAAGAATGGCGATCGTTGTGGATACAAGTGTGGTGATTGCAGTAACGTCCAATGAGCCAAACAAAGGGCGGCTCATTGAATTGACTCTCGGAGAGGAGTTCATTGCGCCGGTGACACTCCCGTGGGAATTTGGAAATGCCATCTCCGCGATGTTCAAGCAAAAACGCATCAGCTTGTCGCAAGGTTTGGAATTAATCGCGCAGTTCCGAAAAATTTCAATTCGGCTCGCAAATGTAGACATGGAGAATGCGATTCGTCTTGCGGCAAGCCTGAACATTTATGCCTATGATGCTTATGTGATTCAATGCGCAAGGCAGGAAAACTCGAGGCTGTTGACTCTTGATGGCGGCTTGAAAGAGGCGGCGAAAAAGGCTGGAATAGAGGTCATGGAGGTAACTTCAATGACGACTTACACGGACGAGCAGGCTCGGCAACAACTGGATGCCGTCTTGAAAACCGCAACCCGTCATGGTGAGGTACGCATCAAGGCGAAGGATGTGCAGGAGTATGCGTTGAGGCCGGTGACTTCGAATCAGTCGCCGTTGGATATTCCTGGCGTGGATATTCAGCTCTCGGCACAGGAGATTGTGGGATTCGTCCGCGAAGTGCGAGATCGTTAACGCCGATTCAGAAAGCATCTGTCATGACCGTTCCTACTGCACGTTCTCTCACACCGCGGGAAAATTTGTTGCGAGCGATTCGGCGGGAGGGGGAGGGGCCGCAGTGGGTGCCTAACCAGCTTGAAGCGAGGGCGCGGGTGCCTGTGCCGCTGCATGAGCGTCCACCGCAGGCGGGGCTTGATGCCTTCGGCGCCCACTGGTCGTTTCTCGCGGAAGCGGAGGGCGGAACCTATCCGACCGAAGGGCGGCACACCATCACCGACATCCGTCGCTGGCGCGAGCAGATTCACATACCCGACGTCAACGCCATCGACTGGTCGGAGACTCAGCGCCTTGCTTCGCGGATCGATCGTTCCAACTTCCTCGTCGAAGGCTTCGTTGAGATGGGGCTTTTCGAACGCTCTTATGTTCTTATGGGAATGGAAGAGGCGCTCATGGCTTATCTTGCCGAGCCGGAGGAAATGACCGCCATGCTCAGGGCGCTTGCCGATTACAAGATCGCTGTCATCGGCAAACTCCACGAAGCCGCGAATCTCGACATGGTCTGGTACGGCGACGACTGGGGCACGCAGCAGAACCTGTTCCTTCCGCCGGAGGTGTGGCGAGCGGTCGTCAAGCCGCAGACTCGGCGGATTTATGAGTGCTGCAAGTCGCTGGGTATTTTCATCAACCAGCATTCCTGCGGCCGAATCGAAAGCGTCTTGGGCGACCTCGTCGACATGGGCGCCGACATGTGGAACCCGTGCCAGCCGTGCAACGATCTTGCGTCGCTCAAACGGCAGTACGGCGATCGCATCAGTTTCTGCGGGGGCATCGACAGCCAGTTCGTTCTCTCCAAGCCTGGCGTTACTGCTGATGAAGTTCGTCGTGAGGTTCGCCGCCGTATCGACGAAATGGCTCCTGGCGGTGGATACATTGCACAGCCCAGTCACGGCGTCCCCTACGACCCCGCCGTCCTCGCCGCCATGGAAGATGAAATCACCACCTACGGACGCGAGATTTACAAGAAAATGGTTCAATGAAATTAGCCACCGACAGACACGGACAGAAATAATAAAATTCTGTCGGTGTCTGTCGGTGGCTAATTTCCGTATGCAATCGTCCAGTTTAGCGGAGCAGGCGGGCGAAGAGTTCGACGGGGCCGAGGATCGGGATGCCTTTTTGTTTCAGAGCGTCGATGGCCAGATCGTTATCTTCGAAGCGGAAGATGATGGCGGCGTGTTCGCCGCGGGCGTTGGCGGTGAAGGCGTACATGTATTCAATGCCGACCTTGGCGGTTTCGAGGATGTCCAGCACGTAGGCGAGGCCGCCGGGCTTGTCGGGGACGTCCAGGGCAAGCACTTCCGTGACGTTCACAACGCAGCCGGCGGATTGGAGTACGCTGTGAGCTTTTTGCCAATCTTGTACCAGCAGTCGCAGGATGCCGAACTGCTGGGTATCGGCGAGGCTCAGGGTGAGGATGTCGATGCCGGCGTCGGCCAAGGCGCGGCACGGACCAGCGAGCTGGCCGGGCTTGTTCTCCAAAAAAACCGACACTTGGTGAAGTTTCATGCGGGTTATCCTTCGCGTAAATCCTGGACGCGGTTCAATTTGCCTTCACTGCGGGCCAGCGTGCGTGGGCCGACAAGCGTGACCCGCGATCGAATGCCGATGGTGTGCTCGATGGCGTGACTGAGCCGGGTCCGCAATTGTTCGACGGCTCGCACTTTATCCGAGATCACGTCGCTCGATACTTCGATGCGAATTTCCATTTCGTCCAGGCCTTTGTCGCGGGTCAAAATGATGGCGTAGTGCGGCAAGGCGCCGTCGACCTGAAGCAGAGCCGACTCGATCTGTGACGGAAAAACATTCACGCCTCGGATAATAAACATGTCATCAGATCTACGGTTAATACGGCGAATGCGGCGTATCGTTCGCCCACATGGGCACGGCTCGGCATACAACAGTGACATATCGCGCGTCCGATAGCGAATCATCGGCATCGCCTGCTTGCTCAAAGTCGTCAGAACCAGTTCGCCCTCAACACCATCGGGGAGCACTTCGCATGTGTCCGGATGAATAATTTCCGGGTAGAAATGATCTTCGAAAATATGCAATCCGCGGTGGTAGGGGCATTCGATACCGACGCCGGGGCCGGTGATTTCGCTCAGGCCGTAGATGTCGAAGGCCTGGATGCCGGCGATGGATTCGATGCGTTGCCGCATGGCGTCGGTCCAGGGCTCAGCTCCGAAAACGCCGACTCGCAAGTGCCGCGGCTTGAGGTTCAGCTCCACCGCCCGTTCGATGAGATGCAGGAAATACGACGGCGTGCAGCAGATGGCGGTGACCGCGAAATCGTTAAGGATCATGATTTGCCGTTCGGTATTCCCGCCGGACGCGGGAATGACGGTGGCGCCGAGCGCTTCTGCGCCGTAGTGTGCGCCGAGTCCGCCCGTGAAGAGTCCGTAGCCGTAGGCGTTTTGGATGATGTCGCCGCGATGCAGCCCGCAGGCGGCGAAGGATCGCACCATCACCTGCGACCATATATCAATGTCTTGCTGTGTGTATGCGACAACGATGGGTTTGCCCGTGGTGCCGCTCGATGCATGCAGGCGAATAATCTCATCCATCGGCGAAGCGAAGAGCCCGAAAGGATAAGTATCCCGCAGATCATTTTTGCAGGTAAACGGTAGCTTCGCGATATCCGTCAACCCCGCCACCGCCGCCGGCGTCAGTTCCCGCTCCCGCATCCGTTCCCGAAACAACGGTACATATTCATAAGATCGCGTCACCGCCGCCTGAAGCCGCTGCAACTGCAATTGCCGCAACTGCGTCAGCGGCAAATAGTCCGCCGCACTGGCGGGATGAAAAGGAGAAGGATATTCGTTCACGGACACGGTTCCTTGTTAATGCCGATGTTGCGGCCGAGGTCGAAGGCTTCTTCGTTGATGTCGCGGAGATGCTCGGGCAACAAGGCGGATAAGGCGGATTTCCAGGATTCGGGGGGGAAATCGAGATGAGCGCTGAGAACGCCCAGGAGAGCGACGTTGAGCGTTTTGGTGTTGCGGAGTTTTTTTGTGTCGATCATTGAGGGGTCGATGAGCATGCCGCCGGGTTTGAGTTGGCCGCGGTTGTTGTCGATTTGGGTAGGCTCGACGACGACGAGGAAATCGGCTTGGCCGGTGGGGACCATTGGGCTGAGCACGTGTGGGCCGAAGCGCACGTCGGTGCTGACGCTGCCGCCGCGTTGGCTCATGCCGTGAATTTCGGCTTTTTTGACGTCGAGGCCGCTGCGAAAGGCGACTTCCGCGACGATGTCGCTGGCTTTGACGACGCCTTGTCCGCCGAGGCCGGCTAAGACTACGTTTACTACTTGGTTTGTCATGGTTGGCGCCTTGTTAAGAATCAGAACGCGTTTACATTTTCGAGCGGCATGCAAGCATGCCGGCTAAATAAGGGGGATTTTTCTTATGCCGTTCCGGTTGCTCGGCGTTCGTATTCTCTGATTTTTCCGGCAGCCAGAATACAAGGCCGCCGTGAAATTATCACGGAAATCTCGCGCTGTTCCAAACGTCGTCGCAGCAGTTCCTCAAACTTTTCTGGCTCTTTATATGCGTCCAGCACGTCGACGTTTGCTCCCATGGCGCGGGCCACATCCTCCATGACCACGCGGCCGGTGGGTTCGTGATTCAAAGTTCGGCCGGTGCCGGGATGTTCCTGTTGGCCGGTCATAGCGGTGGTGCCGTTGTCGAGGATGATCAGGACGTGGCCGGTGGGGGGGGGATTGTAAATCATTTCGGCCAGGCCTGTGAGGCCGGAGTGCATGAAGGTCGAATCGCCGATGACGCTGACGACGCATTTGGCTTGATCCTCCGGCAGCGTGTGCCGCAGCCCAACGCCAACACCGATGCCAGCACCCATGCACAATTGAATATCCATCGCCTCCCACGGTTGCAGTGCTCCGAGCGTATAACAACCGATATCGCCCGACACGATACATTCCAGTTTTTTCAACGCCGCGAAGACGGGATGATAAGGGCATTGCGGGCAGAGTTGTGGCGGCTTGCCGCGTGGAGGAGCCGCTTCCGGACTTTCATCCCGCGCCAAAATCCGCCGCACGCGTCCGACGTTCAACTCGCCGAAACGATACATTTCGCTCTTGGATTCAACCGCGATGCCTGCAGCACGAATCGCATCTTTCAGATAAGGATCGCCTTCTTCTATAACAACGCACCGCTTCACCGATTCCGCAAAAGCTCGAATTGCCTGCATCGGCAGCGGATAAGTCATGCCGAGTTTCAGGATCTTCGCATCCGGCGCCGCCTCTCGCACATGCACATAAGAAATGCCGCTGGTAATAATTCCTAATTCACTCGCTCCCTCCCCATCTCCGTTACCTTCAATAATAGGATGCAGTTCCGGTGTGGATTCCAGCCATTGCTGCATTTCCGCCATTTTCTGTCGCAGACGTCGATGTGCCGGCCGCGCATGTGCCGGGATCATCACTTTCTGCGGGATATTGCGTTCAAATCCGATCTGGTTCGTACCGTGACACGCTAAAGCGTGAACTCCGGGTTGCAGGATCGTCTTGGAATGACAGACGCGAGTGGTCATTCGCAGCATCACCGGCAGATGCCATCGCTCTGAAATCATAAACGCTTGCCGCGTCATGTCGTAAGCTTCCTGCGAATCCGCCGGCTCGAGCATCGGTACCACCGCCGCCACCGCATAACGCCGATTGTCCTGCTCATTCTGGCTCGAGTGCATTCCCGGATCGTCCGCCGACACCAACACCAGCGCCCCCCCCCCTTTTCCCTTAATGCCGGCATATGTCAATGTAAATAAAATATCAGCGGCGACATTGACGCCCACATGCTTCATCGTGCAGAGCGCCCGTCCGCCCGCCATCGCCACGCCGGTGGCCACTTCCAGCGCTACTTTCTCATTCGGGCTCCAGGCCGCCTGCCCCCCCATAGCCGCGAAGTTTTCCAGGATTTCTGTGGAGGGTGTACCGGGATACCCTGTGCCGCGAGTCACGCCCGCATCTCGTGCGCCGAGTGTCACCGCCTCATTGCCGCTCACGAGCATGCGTCGCGATGTGTCCATGACCGAAGAAACTGTCATTGTGTCCCTTCTGTTTGAGTTGCATGTTGATCCAAAATTTCCCCCAGCCATGTCGGGCAGCGTATCGGCCTGCCTCCGCCATCGGTGATCGCATGCACCGTCCACCCCGTCGCCACCCCCCCCCCTTTTTGCCCCCCTTTTGCCGCCTCCGCTTCCGCATGCACGATCTCATAAGAAAACCGTAGCGACGCCTTCCCCGCTCGTTCCGCCAAAGTGCTCATCACCAACAAATCGTCGTAACTCGCCCGTCCCCGATAGACCACGTGAGCCTCGATCAGCGGCAGAAACGCGCCGCGATGCTCCATCTCCGCGTACGGAACGCCCCAGTCGCGCATCATCTCACTGCGTCCCAACTCAAACCACTCCAGCACCCGCGAATTGTAGAAAGTGCCCAACTGATCCGTTTCGCTGTATCGCACACGAAACGTCAGCCGGCACGCCTGACATGCCATGAGAACTCCAATCTGCTTGTCTCCGGCTCTGTCTCAACCCTCCACCATTTGGCCATCAGAGCCGCGACCGTCAGGGAGCGACAGGCTTTATCTCCACATTGTCGCACGGGTCGCTCCCTTACGGTCGCGGCTCTGATAGAGGACTGAGACAGAGCACTTGTCTCCCCCTAAATACCTCCCAATCCGTGGAAAATCAAGGCGAAGCGAAGGATGATATTCACCAGGGTGCATGACACTTTAGGCGGGCATCGGATACGAACGCGTAAAATCCGTACAATTCGTAAAGTTCGTAAAATTCGTGGTGGGGTTCATGGCACTCGACAAGTTTAGAGCATTTTTCACGTGGTCGTGGCGTGATGACATGCGCAAGAAGCGAGAGCCAAAGCCCCGCATTGCCATGCGGGGCTCCAAAACGCTACGGGCGAGTGAAAAATGCTCTAACCGCGAGCCGACA
>Ga0123357_10001009_pt1 | contig 28826 bp, 20 predicted proteins | sample TergutEmb28metaG_FD_89873 | JGI IMG/M metagenome (GOLD analysis project Ga0123357, IMG submission 89873) | Embiratermes neotenicus P4 segment gut microbial communities from Petit-Saut dam, French Guiana - Emb289 P4 | ecosystem: Host-associated > Arthropoda: Insects > Digestive system > Gut ...
AAAAATATTAAAAGCATTACTATAGGAATAAATCTTGACAATGAAATGAGATTAGAGGATTTGGGAATTGTATCGACAAACGAGGAGCGGTATAAATCAGGAAACCTGTTTGACAGGATATTACGCGGTGATTTTTCCAAAGATAAAAAAGAAAACGATAAATACGTCTGTATTACTCCGCTTGAGCCTATCTTCAAAGGGCTTGCAGACGACCAGAAATTGGCTGTAAACAGCAGTTTTAAAAGTGCGTTCAACACCCTTTTGAAAAAGTCGCTGAAAAATATTCAGAGCGGGGTTTCTGATTATATGAAAAACTGCGCTAAATTTTTATTGGATTTAATTCCCGAAATATGTTTCTTTATATCAGGCGTACAATTTTTAAACAGACTGAAAGAGTGCGGCGTCACTGTATGCAAACCCCAAATAAGCCGGAATAAATATTCCCGTATTAAGGGTTTGATGAATCCGTATCTTTTAAACTCTATGGAAAAAGAAGAAATAATATCAAACGACGTTGATTTTGACGAAAACGCGATGATATATGTTTTGACAGGGGCAAACAGCGGCGGGAAATCCGTATTTCTGTATTCGCTCGGCATCGCGCAGATACTGTTCCAGCTTGGACTTTTTATTCCCGCCGAAAAAGCGGTTTTATCTCCCGTGGATAATATATGCGTCCATTTCCCGATAAAAAATACCGCTCTTAATTCTGCCGGAAGACTTGAGCAGGAATGTATAATGCTGAACAGTATAATAAAAGACATAACCCCGAACAGTCTTGTGCTGATGGACGAAACATTTTCATCGACAAGCGCGTATGACGGGTCTATCCTCGCTGAGGAATTGCTGAAGCATTTTGCGTCGATAGGCTGTAAGTGCGTTTTTTCCACGCATATTCATGAACTGGCTATGAAAATAGACGAAATAAATAACAGCGGAAAATCCACAGTGAAAACCGATAACCTTATTGCCGGAACAGAAAACGGCATACGAACGCATAAAATCCTGCGTAAAAATCCCGAAGGTCAAAGCTACGCAAAAGATATTGCGAAAAAATACGGACTGCTGTTCGATTTTATTTCGGATTAATTTGTGCGAAAGGAAAAATTTATGGGATTTCTCGCGAAATTGGGTATAACGGATATAACAAAAACTGTAGAATTTATAATTGTTGTTATTTTGGTCATCGTGGTATATATCGTCTTAAATGTATTTAAAATTAGGGAAAAAATGAGAAAAATATACATTCTCGATACAGATTTTGAAAACCCTAATTATGTGCGAAAAACTCGCAGGCAATTAATGCGTTTTGTCATATGGAGTTTTATTATAATATTTTTGATTGCTCTCTTGTCGATAGGCACGTTGACATATATGTTAATTCCTCTTGCTTGGGCGCCGTTTTTCGCCGTTTTTTGGATTTTCTTGAAAGTTTGGAAATATCACGGTTATTCTGCGCTCGTACTTATTGCGGCAACTGCTGTTGTTGCTGTTTTATCCTTTTTAATTACTCTGCCATTAAGAAATTATATAGAAATAACAGTGTTAAATTATATTCACAACAAAACATAAGTATAACGAGGGGGAATTGCTATGCAATTTTTATTTATGTTTTTCGGTATCGTCGGCGGCATTACGTTTTTATCTTTCAAAAATAACAAAATTAAATCTTTTTTATCATTGCAATCTAAGTCAAACGAATATGTTTTCAAACATCCCCGAAATGAAATGGTATTTTTTGTTTTGAAAACATGGGGAATTATATTTATAATAGCGTTTTTTTCATTCGGCATTTTGTGGTTCTATACGCTTTTTATATGGGTAAATATAGGTTTCATTTTTTATAGATTTGTAAAATCATGGAAGTATCATGGTTATTCAACTGCCGTACTGTTATCTTCCACAGGAATAATTATTATTTTATCGTTTGTTATAAGTACCCCGATAAGAAATATTATAGGCAATATTGTCTTATATTAAAATAAATTTACAGAGGAGAAAAATTTTTATGAAATACCTGAACATCAGAAACAAAATCACACACGCGTCGGAAATATCGCTCGGCATGATGCGCATATCCGGCATGACTTTAAAAGACATCGACGAACTTGTCAAAGTCGCGCTTGATAGCGGCATAAACTTCTTCGACCACGCCGATATTTACGGCGGTGGGAAGTGCGAAGAAATGTTCGCCAACGCTGTCGCCATGAACCCGTCAATCCGCGAAAAGTTTATTATTCAGACAAAGTGCGCTATTCACGACGGTATATACGACTTTTCAAAAGAGCATATATTAAAGTCGGTCGACGGCAGCTTGAAGCGTCTTAAAACCGATTATATCGACGTTTTACTGCTGCACAGACCGGATACTCTCATGGAGCCGGAAGAAGTCGCGGAAGCGTTTGACAGTCTGAAAAAGAGCGGCAAAGTAAAATTCTTCGGCGTAAGCAACCAAAAGCCGTATCAAATAGAACTTCTGCAAAAATATCTCGACAAAGCCGGCATAGAAATTATAATAAATCAGCTGCAGTTGAGCGTGACAAACACGGGTATGATTGACAGCGGGTTAAATGTCAACATGAAAAACGCGAATTCGGTAAATCACGACGGCGATATACTTGAATACTGCCGCCTGAAAGAAATTACAATCCAGCCGTGGTCGCCTTTCCAGTACGGGTTTTTTGAAGGCGCGTTCTTAGGCAATCTTGAAAAGTTCCCGAAGTTAAACGAAGCCATAGACAAATACGCGAAACAATATAACGTCACAAACTCGGCAATGGCGATTGCGTGGCTTCTGTGCCACCCGGCGAAAATGCAGCCGATAGTCGGCTCGACAAACAAAACGAGAGTAGCGGAAATCTGCAAAGCGTCGGATGTAAACCTGACACGGCAGGAATGGTACGATATTTATAAAGCGTCGGGAAATACTTTGCCGTAAAAAAATATCCAAAAATATTATTACAAGAATGAGGAGAATTTATATGGATATCATCAAAAAAAGTGATTATATCGCAGGCATAAAATGGGAGAGTGAGCGGTTGCCATACCCGGAGCTTGATATCAAAGGGGATACATTTCCCATGACTTGGGCGGACGACGATGAAATATACGCTTCGAGCGGCGACCCCCTGTGGGGCGAAACGCCGGACGGATTAGACGTTGAAAAATTTTCGGGAGGTCCCGAGAACTACAAAATAACCAAATACAACCATATGAACGACTACAAGGGGTGGGGAGGAGGGGGACCGAAACCGAGCGGCATGATATGCGTCGACGGGGTGCTCTACCTCGCTTTCCAGAACATGAACGGAATGGTGCGTCAGCCTTTCAGCGACAAATCACAGCATGGGAGCGACGCGGCGATCGTTCACACTGCGCCGCGCTGGAACAACTGGGTGCCTGCTTTGCCGAATTTGGGAGGCAAACCTATGTTTCCCGGTTACCGTTTCGGCGGTCCGGCATTTATCAACTTCGGGAAAAACAACGAAAACGCGAGGGATAACTTCGTGTACGCCGTATCGGGCGACCAGTGGGACAACGGAAGCAACCTGCGCCTTGGCAGGGTTCCTAAAGAAAAGATATCCGATGTTTTGGAGTGGGAATGGGTATGCGCTTTCAAGGCGTCCGGAGAGCCTGTATGGTCTAAGGATTTGATGGCTGGAATCCCAGTTTTAAGCCGTTACAGGCAGATTGGACTGCCGGAAATGGTTTATCTTGCGGGAATCAGGCGTTATATTCTTCTGACATGGGCGTTGCACGGAGATTTTTCGCCCGACGACGGAACGGATTTGTTTATCTACGAATCGCCTGAACCATGGGGTCCGTTTTCATTGGTATATTTTGAGGAAAACTGGGAGACGAAAGAGTTTACCCCGTATTGTCCGCGTCTGCCATTGAAATGGGTGGAACCCGACGGCGTTTCCTGCTGGATTCAGTTCTCGGGCAACTGGGGTTCCGTAGGACAGGAAAACAATTATTATCGTTCAAATGTGCGCAAGTTTAAGCTTTTGATGAAATAATATTCACAGAAACCTTATGTTCCCGGCAGAATAAATCGGGAGATATGAATAACGGCAGTTTGGGAAATGCTGAAACCGCAATCAGCACGCCATCTCAGGAACAGACAATCTATGACATACTTCCAAAAAAAGATTTAGGCGGAATGGGCAAAACCCATTCGCCGACATGGGTTTGGGGGTCGGACAGACCCCCAAAAAGCGTCTGATGATTGCACATATCTATGATTGTGCAGCCATCAGACGCCGCTTGCTATTAACGTTTTCCGATTATAAATAAATATTTTAACTGTATTATTAATTCTAATGCATATATTCTGATATAACTTTTAAATTAAATCATTCGATAAACCCGCAAACCGATACTTTTAAGCAGTGGAATGATATTATTCACGGCATCAATATCTTTCTGCTGCTCATCCGGGGACAAATTATCATAAGCAACCAAACAGGGATGAAGTTTCTTCCCGTCGTCGCGAACAGGGTCATATACCCAGCCGTTCGCTAATTTTTCATTCATCCAGCGGATATGTTCGATTTGCGCAAGTAGCAAAATGGTAGTGTCGTCGAACTCCTCTACGGTTTGAAGCGTCTCGCCTCCCGCGCCGAATGTTAAGCCTATTACTCTAAGTTTATCGACAATGCCTCTCGCCTGCGCGCGGTTGGACTCTTTAAATTCGTCCGAGAGAACATCCCATTCGATGACATTAGGATGATTTGTATCTCCTGCCGCCCGCATTTTTTCGAGATAATTCTCATGGATTTTCCGAGCCAACTGTTCTATGTGATCGTCAAAAATGACATTCGCAAACATTTTATAAACACATTTTCCGACCGTCGCCAGCACCTGTGGTATTTCGCGAATTGGGTCGCGGTCTTTTTCCTTGGTGTATTCGTCTAATTTGTGCCATTCAAGAATACAGGGGTTGGTTTTGCGTTTTGCGTCTTTCACCCTCCCGTATTTCCAGCCGTCTTCGGTTTTTTCTTTCATCCAACGCTCATGTTCTGCTTTCGCAAGCTCCTCGACCATTTTTTCATCGTTTCCCAAATCCATGATTTCTCCGTCCGCGCCTGTATCGTCAATCCGCCCGCCGTATTTCGCAACATAATCGGGGTATTCACGCGCCTGACGTATATTTGACAGCTTAAAATGCAAGGGTAACTGTTCCCAGTCGACATTTGTAATTCCGCCGTTGTCGTGTGAATCCAAGTGGGAAACAAACAGCTCATGTATTTTCTTTGCCATAATCCCCTCCGGGGCGTTCCCGATGACTTTTATCAGTAAAGCGTCGGTAAATTCTCTGGCTGACACATGAATTCCGATTTGCTCGCCGTTCGGCAAACCCGACGGCATCCACTCACTATCGTCAATCTGACTCATGCCGAGTATCGTTTCTATACTTCTCGCGCCGTGATTGAACGACCGCACAAGCAGCATGGCGTTGATAATATCCTCGCTGACATATGTGCCTTGATTTGATTTCACGGCGTCTTTCAGCCGTTTGTCCCGTTCGCACAGACTGCGGAGCAGCAGAGCGCGCCGCAGTATATACGCGTTGTCCGTTATACCTCCGTTGTCTGCTTCCCTGCGCGGATTCGGTCCCGCGATGTCAACACTCCCCTTGATTCGGCTGACAAAATCAGGTCCTTTTCTGTTTTTAAATTCGTCCATGTCCTTGGGCGATTGAAACGATTGAAACGTATTTGAAGTGCCCCCCGCGAAAACCAAGATGCACTTGCCAATCGGGTGCGTTCCGTTTACGTCGTTGAATTCGCCGTCCTGCATGGGCGCAAGAAAATATTTCAGCCAGCCTAACGGTTTGCCGTCAAGCCCCGCCGAATCAAATTCGTCGAAGAACACAAGCGGCAGTTTCCCTTTCAGACAAATATCGCGCACCTTTTGAAACGACACGTCGAGTTCGGAGTAATCGGTGTATTGCGATACATTGAAAGTTATCGTCTCCATTTCATCCTTTGAGAGGACATTTTTTGCGATTTCCTTTACGCCGAACGATTTACCCGAACCGGGAGAGCCAAAAACGGCGATACATAACGGCTGTTGAATCTCATTCTTTGCGTATGCCGAAATCATTCCGTGGATATTGCCGAAAGCCTCGATTTCGCGGCGGTCAACGGTTTTCAGATTCCCGATTTCGAGCACAGGTTTACCTTTCAGGTGTTTGTCTCCGTACAGGATATAGCTGACGGCGGTTTTCCGGATTTCCTCAATGTCGCCCAAATTTGCGATTTGCCATTCGTCCGGGTTCTGCGTATTTCCGTCGGCTTGGAGGGGTATTGTGAAACCGTTGTCTTCTGCGTATTTACCCGCGTCTTTTACCGGGAATTCGCAATTAACAAACGAATCTATCGGATAACCGGTTTCCATAAACTCCTTGACGCTGTCTAACACAGGTCGTACAAGGAAATCCGCGCCTGTCATCACAGATTCAAACTGCTTCGCGGCGGCGGCAGCCATAATCGTAAACTCATTGCCGTAGTGACCGCCGGTTTTGCGGCAGAGCGACCCCTCGCTCGAACCGTCGTTAAGCACAAGCGTAACTGAGAACGGGGGCTTGCTGTCATTATTTTCGGGTTTTATATAAATTGCGCCGTCTTCTGCAAATGTAATAAGTATGTGTGGGATTTTTGTCAGGTGTCTTATAGCGGGATTATTGCGTAACTGCCACATAAGATTCATGGCGGTACGTTCCCATGATGAGCCTTTGCTTATCATCGCGCCGGATTTTCGCAGCACATCCGCGTCAAGCATCAAAAACTTAATGTTTTTGGATTGCTCAGTAGAGGGGATAATCTTTCTTGAAGCCCAGAAGATGTTATTTACGTTTTTTATATCAAGTGTGCTCTCGATTTCACTGCCGATCTCAAACCCGTTGTCCCATACAACAGTATATTTGCCCCCACCGCTTGAAACGCTCGTTTTGCCTTTGTGAACGCCTAAACGCCTTACTGGGACAATGCTCTGTCCGCCTTTCATGTTTTTTCGCGAGTCGCACTCGAAATACTCGCGGAAAAGCGAGTTTTTTTCATCGTCTGTCAGGGCACGGTTATTAAGCAGGCTCTCAAGCATTGCCGCGCCGCCGGGCAGTTCGTATGATATGCGTTCGCTGTTCGCTCCCCTTTTGCAGTAATAAAACTCTCGTATAAAGCTGTGACCAAGCACAGTATAATTATCTGACATTTTATCTTGCCTCCCTATTTATTTTACTCGACTAATTGTTTTTCAGTGCCGTCTGTTCGGATTTTGTATAATTTATGGTTGTCACTCCAGTTGTAGTAATATACCCACCCGTCTATGATATTGATACTTGAACATCCGCCGTCGCTACTGAGTTTAGTTCTGCCGCTGCCATCTGTGCGTATCCTGTATAGTTTGCTTTCTATTGGGCCTCCGTCACTTGTATTCGAAAAATAAATCCAACCGTCCGCAATATTATAATAAGTGCCCCAGTCGTCATTGACCTTGATTCTGCCGCTTCCATCCGTATTTATCTTGTAAAGTCTACCAAAATCATCTCTATTGCAATAATACACCCAATCGTCTATTACGTTGATACTTATGCTGTTGTCGTCATTTAGTTTAGTTCTTCCGCTTCCGTCTGTTCGTATCTTGCAGATATTAGATTTTGCGTCAGAGTAGTAAACCCAGCCGTCTATTACATTAATATATTCGCTATCCTCATCATTTAGTTTAGTTCTTTCACTTCCGTCTGCTCGTATCTTGTATAAAAAATTATTGTCGCTGCCGTTAGTATAATATATCCAATCGCCTACTGCATTAACATACGAACAAATATCATCGCTAATCTGAGTTCTTTCGCTTCCGTCTGCTCGTATCTTGTAGAGTTTAATGTTACCATAATCCCCATAACCGTAATAAATCCAGTCGCCTATCACGTTGATATATTCATGTATTGCTATGCCATACCCGTAGAGCTTAGTTTTCTCGCTCCCGTCCGTCCGCATTTTATATAAATTATCCCCGTCGTTTCTGTTTGAGTAATAAATCCAATCGCCCTGCTGTGCGACAAGTCCGTTATTATTTATATTTCCGGCTGTGTTTCCCTGCTCGTTTACTGCTCCCTGCGACACGGACGCAGTCTGCTGTGTTGTTACAGCAGTTTCTACTGTATTTGTTTCTGCCGCATCCCCACCCTTATCTATTTCACTTTTTACCGATTCAAAATTATCATTCGGGTTGAAAAAACGGTTTTCATATGTTCCGCAATACTCGATTATCCCATAATATTGACTGAGCGTATCGCCATAACGTCCATCAGTATACCCATATTCGCCGTTGATTTCCATGTTGCCGTCGTCCGTCAGTCGGCAGCTGAAATTCGCCTCCCATGCGTCGTCGTTTTCCGATTTCATTACAATTTTAATGGTATCGTTATCTATGGTGTATTCTCCAGACGAAACAGAGTCTATTGTCCCACCCATAATACTTACGCTGTCAGGACTCACGCCATAATGACTGTTCCACATTACGACACCTGACTTAGTAAACACAAACTGGTCCCAATGAGGTTTTGTTAAACCATAAAGCGGTGTATTTATCAAATACACAAGACCGTCGTCATTGCCGGAAAGTTTTGCTAATTCCTGCGTAAAAAAAATTTTATTACTTGCAGCAGTCTGTTGCGAATTTGAATCTGTTCCGTCTATTTGTATCCACATTGCGGGACGGACGCCGCAGGCGTCATCATAAATTATTGGTATACCGTTTTCCCCAATCACACCAGCGGAGCCAACGCCTGGTAAGCGATTTCCTGTTCCGTTTGTTCGTAACCACCATATAACAGGCTGTCCTTCATAATTTGCCGCCCGCTCTGTATCACTGCTGAAGTATTCTTTAGCCTCGTCTACTGAAAGCAAAAATATACGGTCATACAGCGTGCTGCCGTATTCAGTAATCGTCGTTGTAATAATATTACTTTGTTCGTCAGCGGAAAAGCTGTTGTAAAAGTCACGGTCAACATATGTTCTTAAATTGCTTCCGCTGTACGGATAACTTGCGTATGCGGGAGAGTCGCTGGCGACAAATTTCATTAACGCAACGCAGTCTTTTGTAATAATCAATGCTTTATCGTCCTGCACGTCCAGCACAAGCCAATCATATGCGCCGAATTGCACTGTATTCCCGACAGCGAAACTTTGGCTGTTTGAAGCGGACGAAGTTACATTCGTTTCGGCATTTCCGCTGTTGTCCGAGGCTTTCAAATCATTTGTCCCGATTTTATCCCCCCAAAATGCCCTTACGATAAATACCAGCGCTACTACAGCAACAATCAGTACCGCCAAGCTAATTATAATCCGACTTGGCTTTTTAAATAAATATTTAAAGAAATTGGCTATAGGGTTGGCTTTTGAATTGTTTCCGGCAACATCAGGATTTTTTGGCTGCTGTAGTACAGCAGTGTTTCCTGAGTTATTATCAACTCCCTGCATCGGAGTAACAGTACCGACCGTTTTTGGACTGTCTGGGGTAAGCGGATTTTTATTTTCGTCTGTATTCCCAATAGCAGTCTCTTTTGTATGTACAGGGTTTGGGTCTACTTTTCTATCAGGCATAAGTTTCACGACGGAATCATATAAATTTTTAATGTTATCTTCTAATTCCCCGTTAATGGCATCTAACCAATGAATGTTTTTCAGGTAATAAATTAAGGCTTCGCACTGAGTGACATCTTCCACACGAAAAGGCATAATAGGTAATTTAAAATCTGCTGCCAATCCTATTTCACGCCATACTTGCTCTGACGCATTTGAATTTGCGCTAAAAATTAACAAACACACTCTGCTGCTTTTTATGCCGCTTACTATTCCGGATTCCCATAATTTTCCGGGGTCAATATCCCTCGGAGCAATCCAGCAACGAATCTTCCGTTCTTCAAAATAATGGACTATTGCGTCGGCAATCGTTTTGTCTTTTGATGAGTAACTGACAAATACATCATAATTTTTATCCATTTTTATATCTCTCCGATTTATATTTGTTTTTTCAATAAAATATTTTTAATCGACTAATTGCCGCTCTGTGCCGTCTGTGCGCATTTTGTAGAGCTTTTGCGCATAGGCACCATCGTTTAAATTGCTATAATATACCCAGTCGTTTATTATATTGATATCCCAACTATTATCATTGTTGAGTTTAGTTCCGTCGCTCCCGTCCGTACGCATTTTGTAGAGTTTACTATTATCATTCCCATTCATATAATATATCCAGTCGCCCGCCACATTGATATACGCGCCGGAGTCGTCATTTAGTTTAGTTCGATTACTTCCGTCTGTACGCATTTTGTAGAATTTATAATGGTCGCTTGCGTTGACATAATATACCCAGTCATTTATCACATTGATTTTAAAACTGTTATCATCACTAAGTTTAGTTTTATTGCTGCCGTCTGTTCGTATCTTGTATAATTTGCTGCTCCAACTATTATAATACACCCAGTCGCCGACTACATTGATACTTATACTCAAGTCGTCATTGAGCTTAGTTTTATCGCTGCCGTCTGTTCGTATCTTGTAAAGCTTACTATTCTCGTTCCCATTGACATAATACACCCAGTTGTCTATTACGGTTATAGACCAACTGCGGTCGTCATTGAGTTTGACTCTGCCGCTTCCGTCTGAGCTTATCTTGTAGAGTCTAGCACTGTCGCTATTATTACCGTAATACACCCAGTCGCCTATTGCGTTAATACATGTACAATCATCGTCATTTAATTTAGTTTTGCCGCTGCCGTCAATGCGGCTTTTATAAAGTTTATTACCGTCGCTTTTGTTTTGATAATAAATCCAATCTCCCTCTTTTGCAACAAGTCCGCTGTTTACTATATTTCCGGCTGTGTTTCCGCGGGGTTCATTTCCCGGCGGTACGTGAGCAGTTTGCGATTCCGCAACTGGTTGCGGTTGTGGTTTATACGGTTCACTCTTGGTTTGCACAACCGGGGGCAAATCAACTTTGCCAATCACGTAACCTTTGTCTATTTCCTTTTTTACCGCGTCAAACTTATCGCTCGGATTGAAAAAACGGTCTTCATATGTCCCGCAATATAAAATTGTCCCGTATTGGTAAGAACTTTCTAATTCTCCGTCAATTTCGATATTTCCGTCGTCCATTACTCTGCATTTGTACCTGCCCCATTTCGTGTTGTCAGTCCTTAATTTCGACGTAAATTCAATAATACTGTTCCTGACAGTATATTCGCCGGACGATACATAATCGTATATCCCGCTTTTTATGCTGACGCTGTCAGGACTCTTTCCATAATGATTGCTATGTAAAACATTTCCGGACTTAGTAAACACAAACTGGTCCCAATGCGGTTTTGTTAAACTATAAATCGGCGTGTCTAGCAAATACACAAGACCGTCGTTTTCGCCGGGCAGCTTTTCCAATTCCTGCGTAAAAAAATTTTTGGCGGTAATTGCAGATGACGACATAGACGCGCTCTGTACGACTAGTTGTTTTGGAGGGTTCTGTACATTCTGTTTATCGTCCAAGGTCATACCCAGTGCGTTCTTTACCGCCGTGACAAGGTTATCGAACACTTTGTCATTCGGATATGCGTCAATCCAATGCTTGCCAGAAAGAAACAACTCCAGATTGCGATTCATTTCAATTTTTGAAAGCCTATACGGAATAATAATTTTTCCTTTTGAGAAAGCGCGTTCCACTTCAGCATACACATAAGAGGAGTTATTGGATTCTTCGGAAAAAATCAACACCATCAGTTTACAGTTCTCAATGCCTAAGATTATTTCCTCCCCAAAATTAAACCCGCCGCGCACATCTCTTGGCGCGATCCAGCAGGTGACGCCGTTTTGTTCCAATGTGTGACAGATTGCGTCTGCCGTCAGTTTGTCTTTTGATGAATGACTGATAAAAACATCGTGACCCATAATGAATACCTCTTAAATTATATATTTTTAATAATTACAGACATATAAGATTGGTAGCCATCCTAAAATGTGATACAATACCAATATCGATATTATATCATATAAAAATAGAAAAATCAACAATTTTATACGGATAGTTATGGCAATCTTAAACATACAAAATGCACAAAAATCGTAGGGCGCGGCACCAAATTCGCCAACGGCGAATTTATAGACGCGCCGTATGATTAACGGTTTTGCACGGTTTGCGGCGTGTCAAGGATGCCACGCCCTACGAAAATAAATAAAAATTTGTGCATAATCACAATTAAGCGATTGCCATAACGGATAGTATCATGTTTTGATTATATACAAAGTCATAATCCGGATTTTTTTGCTTGTATTGATTGACGCCGTATGCAATGCTGTTTGCCGGAATACTTATCATCTCAAAATATAAATTTTACATATCTCCGTTCCTATAATTATATAGAAGCGGCAATTTTTCGAAAAATTTATATGTTAAGTTTTATGCGTTTTATCAGCACAGCAGCCACAATGAACTTCTGCTTGATTCGTTGAAAACGAATCTGCGCGAAGTTCATTATATGGGCAGTTGCCGCAACCGCCTTTGCATCGCTTTTTCCTGCGGACCATATATATAACAATACATACAATGATTATAATCAGAACGCCGAGAACTAAATAATCAACTAAATGCACAAAATCACCCCACAATCAGACGACCTATTTGATATACAATAAATGCCATCAGCCACGCGAAGCCGGTCTGATATAATATGACAAAAAACATGCCTTTGATACTGCCGTATTCGCGTCTCACCGTCGAAACCGCCGCAATGCACGGGGTGTACAGCAGTGTGAATATCAGGAAGCTGAACGCGTTCAGCGGCGAAAACAATGTATGCAGCGCGTTGCCGAGTTCCGCAACGTTAGCTCCGGTCAGTACGGCCAATGTGCTGATGACTGCTTCTTTCGCGGTAAATCCTGTTATAAGCGCGGTCGAGACGCGCCAGTCGGAAAAACCTACAGGCTTGAATATAACGCTTATAAATTTTCCAATTGCCGCCAGCATACTGTTTTCACTATTGGTGACAGTATTCAGGCGTATGTCGAACGATTGTAAAAACCATATGACGATAGTAGCCAGAAAGATAACTGTAAACGCCCTCTGAATAAAATCTTTTGCCTTGTCCCACATGAGCAGAAGCACTGTTTTGACAGACGGGAAACGGTAGTTCGGCAGTTCCATCACAAACGGCACCGGTGCTCCTCTAAACGCCGTTTTTTTCATGATAAACCCCGACAGGACTGCCAGCATAATTCCGGTCACATATATGCCGATCATCACAAACGCCTGATATTTAGCGAAAAACGCGGCGGTAAACAGTGCGTATATCGGCAGTTTTGCGCTGCAGCTCATGAACGGCGTCAGCAGTATCGTCATCTTTTTGTCGCGCTCGCTCGAGAGCGTCCGCGTAGCCATAACTGCCGGAACAGTACAGCCGAACCCCATCAGAATAGGCACAAAGCTTCGCCCCGAAAGTCCGATTTTGCGGAGCGGCTTATCCATCACAAACGCAATTCGCGCCATATAACCGCTGTCCTCCAGTATGGACAGGAAGAAGAACAGCACCACGATAATCGGCACGAAACTGAGCACCGCTCCAACGCCCGCAAATATGCCGTTGATAATCAGCGAATGAATGACAGGATTCAGCCCGTATATAGTCAGCGCGCCATCAACGATATCGCTCAGACTGTTTATCCCCAACACTAACACATGACTCAGCCGGTTGCCGATTACGCCGAAAGTGAGCCAGAACACTGTAAGCATGATAGCCAGAAACGCGGGAATTGCCCATATTTTGTGCGTCAGTACAGAATCCAATCTGACGCTGCGCCGATATTCGCGGCTCTCTTTGGCTTTGACGACGCATTTCCGGCATACATCCTCTATGAACTGATAACGCATATCTGCCAGAGCGGCTTCCCTGTCGGTGTTTAATTCCGTTTCCATTTCCTTGACGGCATGTTCGATCATATCAGTTTCATTTTCGGTAAGCGACAGGCTTTTGAGAATGAGTTCGTCGCCTTCTACCAGTTTTGTCGCCGCGAACCGGTTGGGGATATTCTGCCTCTGGGCATGGTCCTCGACAAGATGCGCGATTGCGTGAATAGTCCTATGTACCGCGCCTGAACAGAAATCTATGCGTTCCGGTCTTTTGCCATTTTCAGCCGTCTCCAACGCCTTTTCCACAAGTTCGGTCAGTCCCTGCTTCTTGACGGCGGATATAGGCACTACGGGTATGCCGAGCAGTTCGCTCATTAAATCTATGTCTATGCTCCCGTTGTTTGCCTGCACCTCGTCCATCATATTGAGTGTCAGAACCATCGGAATCTGCAGTTCGATCAGCTGCAGCGTCAGATACATGTTGCGCTCGATATTGGTCGCGTCCGCGATGTTGATAATACCGTCCGGTTTTTGTTTCAGCAAAAAATCACGGGTCACGATTTCCTCGTTGGTATACGGCGACAGGGAATAAATTCCGGGTAAATCGACGATCGAAACGTCCTTATACCCGATGATATTCCCGATTTTCTGGTCAACCGTCACGCCGGGGAAATTCCCTACATGCTGGTTTGAACCTGTCAGCTGATTGAACAGCGTTGTCTTGCCGCAGTTCTGGTTACCCGCAAGCGCAAAAACCATACTTATGCCTCCTCAACCGTGATTTTTTCAGCGTCCTCCAAACGCAGAGTCAAAACATACCCCCGGAGCAATAGCTCAATGGGATCTCCCATCGGCGCAACTTTTTTAACCGTTACAGTAGTGCGGGGAGTAATACCCATTTCCAGAAGTCTGTGACGTAATATCTTTTCACCCCCAACATTCAATACTTTTCCGCTTTTTCCTACTTTTAACTCTCTCAGCGTCATTTATTTTCGCCTCCCTTTGAGTTAGTTTATCCTAACTATCTATATGTTATCACAAACTAACTTATTTGTCAAGGTATTTTTATAAAAGTTTCAATTTTTTTTATTTATCATTGATTTATACGAAGATTCATGTTATAATATAATAAATATTGGATTAGTGTATAATAACTTTGCAGGAGGAGGCAACGTTTTGAAAATGCAGGAATCAGCCGAGAATTATTTGGAGACGATTTTAATTTTGAGCCACAATGGAAATCAAGTCCGTTCAATTGATATAGTGAACGAACTTGATTACAGCAAACCGAGCGTGAGTGTCGCTATGAAAAATTTACGTTCCAAGGGATATATTACGACAGACGACAACGGATATATAACGCTAACTGAAAACGGGCGGAAAATAGCGGAACGATGTATGAGCGGCATATGTTGATTTCCGACTGGCTTATTTTTTTGGGCGTGGACAGGAAAACGGCGGTAAGCGATGCGTGCAGAATGGAACATGCGATGAGCGAAAAAAGTTTTTCTGCGATAAAGAGTCATATAGAAAACTGGAAACACGATATTTACATGAAAAAGGATAAAAAATCAGTGCAGATATAATTGCGCAAAATGTTTTTTTGTTAAAACCGCCGATTATAGACAAGGTAATCACAGTAAAAAGAAACGTTCCCGCAATAAATAACGCCAAAAGATTAACAGATTTAGAGTTCACAAATAGTATTAATTAAAAATAACAATATTGATAAAAGTAGAAAGCAGCATTAAACCGCTCCTTTTGGAAGCGACGAGAATGAGAACATAACAAAATATCGCTATTTCCAGCGCCACCCAAAAATCCCTTTTTACGCCGCTGACGTCAGCTAAAAATGAACCATTTTGTAAACTGTCATGTAAAATGACAAAGACATCGTCGCCTTTGCTGATATTATAGTCAAACAGCCCGGAATAACTCCGTTCATTTGTAAACTCAATAATTTGACCTTTATTATTCTTTACGTATTTTTTAATTCTTTACATTAATCCCCATATTTTTAATAAATAATTATTCGGCGAATTTTGCCTGATTGTCAATCCACGCGACAATACCGTCCGCGATTGCGGCGGCGGAACGCTGAATGTTCGCCGGGTCGCAGGCAGTTTCGTATTCGTCCGGATTTGAGATAAACAGCATTTCAAACAACGCCGCAGGAAATTTGTGATTCCTGAGCATCGCCAGCATCTGGTACTGGGCTGGTCTCTCAGCTCTGTTGAGTTCGGAAGATATAACATCAGCGCATGAATTAGCGAGCAGCCTTCCCGAATCGTCGCAGTATAGCCCTAAAAGCCCTCTTGTAAGCGAATTGTCAGTCGTGTCGCCGAGCGAATTTTGGTGAATCGATATACAAAAATCCGGGTCAATTTTGTTTAATGTATCCATACGGCTATTGATATCCACAGTTTCGTCTGTTTCTCTTATCATAACGACATTTGCCCCAAGCGCAATCAGTTCATGTTTCAATGCAAGCGCGATTTCGAGATTGAAATCCTTCTCGTTTTTGCCTTTTGTCCCCAAAAATCCTAAGGCTCCAGTATCAATGCCCCCGTGCCCTGCGTCCACTATTATCGTCAACCCGTTGAGAGGCTTGTCGCCGCCTATCGCTTTCATCGGATTACGAGCTTTTATTATTATAGACCCATTGTCATACACAATCTCAAAACCGTAGAAATTATCGGAATTTATCAAATCAAACGAATATGTTACGCTGTTTTGTTCTTCATTTTGGCTAACCGACATACTGCTAAATAGCGGATTATCTGTGACATCTAATGTTTCGCCGCCATTTGGCGTATTATATAACGTCACGTTGAAAATTCCGTTTTTGCATTTCGCGTCAACCGGCACGTTTTCTGTCACCCCGAATGTTATATCTGTTGTCTTGCCGTTGTTTGCTATTGAAGCTGACTGTATTTCATTTATCGCAAGCTGTTTGCCGGGCTGTAAAACGACGTCTGAAACTGCTACATACCCTCCGAAACTCAGATGGTAATACCCGTTTGATAGTCCTACGATGTTGTCGCTCATTCCGACAGATGCAGGCAGATAATCGTCGTAGAAACTGGAATCCGGAGCTATTTTTATATACGCGTAATCGTTTACGACTTCGCACGGAATATATGCCGTATCGTTTATAAGCTTTACATTTACGCCGACCGCCGAAGCATTTTCGTCATTTCGCACAGCCGTGAATACTATATTACCCAAATCTATCATATCGCCGTTTGGCTGCGTTGTAGGCAAGGTTATCGTTCCGGAATATACCTCCGTCATATATTTGCCCTCGTCCGGCGGCAGTGTGAGGGGCGTTAAAGATACCTCTGTATCGCCGAGAGTTGCCGTAACCATGCTGTTCGACGGAGCTTGAATCCTGACTTGAATTTTATCTCCCGGATCTGTTATTATGTCGGTTTTCGGGGAAATAACATCTATATCATATGAATCCATCTGCGGATAAACATATGGCTGAGATAACGATGAGGTGTTTTTGTTTATCACATGAATAGTCTGAGTCCCATTTTCTGTGAATATCAAGTCATTTTCCCCATCTTTTATGGGAACGAACACAGAAAAATATCCGCTCTTGGTTCTCGTGACTTTTTCGTCGTTATAATATACAGGGTATGCAGGATCAGACCCGCTCATTATATTTACGCCGGTTATCGAGGAATCTGTATAGGTTGTTCCGTTCGCCGGGCGTCCGATTATAACGCCTCCGCCATTCGACGCCGGTTTTGCCTCTGGTTTCGGCTCCGCGAACAGTTTCGCTAAATTGTCCTTGATATTGTACGAATTTTCGGCGATATCCTTATACCCGTAGAAAACGCTGCCTTTCACGCTGATATAATTGCGAGCATACTCGACCTGCCTCGGGATTTCTGTGTCGTCCTGAAAATCTGTCGTCAGTTTATATGCGGCGTGACCTATATACAAATCGACCCCTGTGCCGTCCACAAGAGTGCTCCACCATCTGACGAGAACGTCAAACGGAGCGGCTTTGGTTGCAAATCCCCAGTATATCTGGGGGCAGATATAATCGACGTAACCGCCCTGAACCCACGCTGTCGCGTCGCAGTATATCGCAGAGTATGCCTCCAATCCTGACGTGTCGGAACCGTCCGGAGTTGCTGCCGATTTGTTCGCCCATATGCCGAACGGACTTACTCCAAACCGCACATTCGGATTCGCTTTTTTCATTTCTGTATATACATTTTTGATTAATTCGTTCACGCTCGCACGCCTGAAATCGTCGATACTCGCATACTCCGAACCATACTTCTGATATGCCGCCGTATCGTCGAATATTGCCTGCACACTCGAACCGTCGGCTGCCGTATGATTCACCGGGTACGGGTAGAAATAGTCGTCGAAAACTATGCCGTCGATGTCATAACTCTTGACTATCTCCATAACCCCGTCTGTAATAAGCTGGCGCACTTCAGGAAGTCCTGGATTGTAGTACATTCTTCCGTCGGCATATTTCACGACCCAGTCAGGGTGCAGCCTCGCAGGATTGCTCGGCGCGAGAACGTTCAAATCCTGCTGAGGATTTCCTGCTGTGCCGTTTGTTATTCTGTACGGATTCACCCATGCGTGAAGTGCTATATTGTTTTCATGCGCTATCTGTATTATGTATTTGAGAGGGTCAAACCCGTCAGCAAGCGGACCGCCCTGTTTCCCCGTGAGATATTTCGATGTTGGGAATATCGACGAATTGTAGATTGCGTCGCTTTCGGGTCTCACCTGAAAAAATATGGCGTTGAGATTTGCTTCCTTGCATGTTTTGACGATATCGTCAAGCTCCGCTTTCATCTGGTCTGCTGAGAGTCCCTGTGTAGACGGAAAGTTCGTATTGCCTACGCTCGCAATCCATACTCCTCTTAGTTCGTTGTCGCCGATTTTATATGACTCCTGAGAATTTGAATTCGATGGATTTGTATCACCGGAATTTATATCGGTTGCGCTCACAACATCTGCTTTATCATCTTTACATGACAAACTCGGCATAACTCCCATAAGCAATATTAATGCCAGCAATAAAATCTTATTAAAATTTTTGTACATCATTTTATATTCTCCTTATTGGAATATATTATAATATATTTCAACGTATTTTAATATAACGATTGTTTTAAATTTTTAATAATTATTTTACCGCTTAATATTGTCCGATTGAATTTTATTTTATCTGCGTTTCGGATTTGCCGGAAACCAATCCTTTTTTACACGCTCCTCCTTCCTGTTCATACAATTCTTTTATTTTCCGAAATATTGTGAACCCAAGCACTGCGAGTAGAGAAGATACGATATTGTTCCTGATTTGAATAAAGAGCCGTAGGGCGGTTTTTTACCAACCTACGGCTTATCACCTATGTTTTATATATCTAATGTTCACTTAATCTTAATAGTTGATTACGCGCAGTTCAAAGTACGCCTGCGGATGCGCGCATACAGGGCATTTCTGCGGAGCGTTTTCGCTGTCAACAATATGTCCGCAGTTGCGGCATATCCAGACGGACTTCTCCTTTTTGGCAAATACTGTGCCGTCCTCAACGTTTTGTAACAGTTTGAGGTAACGTTCCTTGTGTGTCTTCTCAATTTTTGCTACCGATTCAAACAAGAGCGCGATGTCGTTAAATCCTTCCTCGTGCGCTTCCTCCGCCATGCGTTTGTACATTTCAGTCCACTCGTAGTTTTCTCCGACTGCGGCAGATTTCAGATTTTCGGCAGTCGCAGGTATTTCGCCGCCGCACAGCAGTTTGAACCATATCTTGGCGTGTTCTTTTTCGTTTTCGGCGGTTTCTGTAAATACGGCAGAGATTTGCTCGTATCCGTCTTTTTTTGCCTTGGATGCGAAATACGTGTATTTGTTACGTGCCTGACTTTCGCCTGCAAATGCGTCCATCAGATTTTTTTCTGTTTTTGTTCCTCTCAAATTTGCCATAATATCATTCTCCTTTATATTTAAATTTTATTTTTTCATATTTAACTGTTATATGTTTATTTTTTGTATCCGCATTTTGGACATACGCCATTTTCGTTTAGCTCAATGCCGCATAACGGACAGCGAGCTTTTTCTTTCATGTGTTCTTTCCCATATTCCTGAGTAGCTCCATTTACTCCGCTTGTAAACGTGATTTTTACAATATTTAATTTGTCTTTCAGTAAGTCGTAAACTATTTTAATCATACCTTCAACGGTCATTGTTTCCTTCGTGACAACCAAACGGCATTCCGGGTACGCTGTCGCAAGTTCCGTCTTGAAAGCGGGACCCTTTTGTTTATTGGTCGGCGCGCCGTCCTTAATGCCCTGCACCTCATAAACGCCAAGAATCGCGGGAAGCAATGGGTCATCTTCCCTTAAAACAAGCGCGTGGTCGAAGTTCTGTAAAACTTCCCAAGCTGTTTTCTTAATTTCATTACAGGGGAATACCATATTGACGCCTGAGTTGACGGTATCCTCAACTTCAAGCGTCAGTATTCCCGTGTGCCCGTGCAAATACTGTGCTTCGCCTTTGAACCCATAGAACCTATGTGCATATTGTAAATCTAACATGGTAAAACTTCTCATAATTCTTCTCCTTATGTATTTTATATATTTATTTGCAATCTTTTTTGCATTGCTGACAAATGCCTTTGAATATGACATCATGCTCATCGATTTGAAAGCCGTATTTTTTCTGTACCGTCTCGTTTATCCCGTCAAGATAACCAATGTCCACATCGAATATTTTTCCGCACTCCCTGCACTTGAAATGATAATGCCGTTCAGTTCGCCTGTCATATCTTTCCGTTTCGTCAGGTAATGAAACCTGCCGTATTTCGCCACTTTCTGCCAGTTTGCGAAGATTTCGGTAAACTGTCGTCATGCTTATTTTCGGATGGTTTTTATTAACCTCGGCATATACTTCCTCAACGGTCGGGTGAGTGCTGAATTTTTTCAATGCATCTAAGATAATTTGTTGCTGGGCGGTATTCCTTTTTTCACTCATAATATTTTCCTTATCGACAATTAATATCGTTAATAATTATATACTACATAATTGGTATTGTCAATACTGAACAGACACAAAAAACGTCAAAAAACGTGAAGATTTAGAATTTAACAAACAGTTCATAATTTGCGACAAACAGTATATTTTTACAAAACGATGGAAAACTAAACATGACTACAAAATCAGGAGGCAATTATGTATAAACCATTTGAACAAAAACCCATGAAACTGTTTGAGGGAATCATGGACTGGAAAACAGTATATCCGAAACCCTATTCAAAAAACGAAGTAGACCCTTATACGAAAATACGCATTATTCTGATGAATAGCATCGAAACCGAAGCGACCATGTTCGGTCATCAATTCCACCGCCACTGTGCGGACAACGAACTTCGGCGAGAACTCGCCATGCTGCGCCGCGTTGAACAGCTTCAGCAGAAGCATATCAATTGGCTGAAACCGCTCGACGAATCGCAAATTGAAACCACAATAGGCTACGAACACGTTGCCGTTGACCTGACAGCTTGGCTTGCTCAGAACGAACCGGACCGCAACGTTAAGCAGTCGCTTGATTTCGCCCTGCTTGAGGATTTCGACCATTTATACCGCTACGCGAATTTGCTTGATCTTGATAAAAATATTCCCGCTCAGAAACTCACAAAGAGTTATGTCGATATTACCCCGGGCAGACCTACCATTGCGGAACACCGCCACCCTCACGATACGGTATTCTATCATATAGATTCTACGCTGATTATCACCGCAGGCGAACAGCAGACCATGAATTTCTACAATAATATAGGCAACACCTATGACAACGACTGCGGACGAAAACTTTATCTCGAAATCGCAATGATCGAAGAAGAACACGTCACCCAGTACGGATCGCTGCTTGACCCGAACTGTACATGGCTGGAAAATCTGCTGATGCATGAGTATATGGAATGTTACCTTTATTATTCATTTTATCAGGACGAGCAGGATGCCAGTATAAAGAGTGTTTGGGAATTGCATCTGAATCAGGAACTTTCCCATCTGAACAAAGCGGCGGAGCTGTTGAATAAATACGAGGGGACGGATTGGAATGAGATTGTCCCTGCCGAATTCCCGAAACTGCTGCAATTCCACGACACACGGGATTATGTACGTCAGGTTTTAGTAAACCAAATCGAGCTTGCCTCCTGCAAAGAAACATTAAAAAATATCAACGAACTTGCGCCGGACCACAGATATTTTGAATATCAAAACAGGGTCAACCATGATGTAAACGCATTGGAAACCCATGCTATTATTGATAAGCATATTCAGCAGAAAGGACAGGATTACCGGGACGAATCAAAACCGAATCCCGTTCCCGGGCTAACTGACCGTAAATATGACAACATTGAAATCGCACGTACAAAAACGTCTGAAATAAACACTAATTGAAAAATATACAAAAATCAGCATAAATGGCTTATATCTATGCTGATTTCTATTTTTTTAAAATTATGTGAAGATTGATTATCTGTGCGATTCAGACCTTGCGAAGAAGAATGTGCCGATAATCAGGAATACTGCCGTCAACGCGATTATAGCGAACAGATTTACTGCGGGATTGAACATGACAAGCGAACTGTATTCAGGACTTCCTGCGTATACGACGGAACGCACTAAATCGAGACAGTATGTCATCGGCATTATGCGGTTGAGAACAAGCAGTATGCCGCTTGAATTGTTGATCGGTATAATCGCTCCGGCTAAGAACATCTGAGCCATCGTAATCATAGTCACCGCCATATTCGCGGCTTTTTTGCTCCTGATACAGCCGATGATAACAACTGCGAACGAGCCGGAAGCCAAGCACATAAGAGGAGACAGAGCCAATGTTGCCAGTAACTGTCCGGCGCTCAATGTGATGCCCATGAAAAATCCCACTACAAGAGTGCCGAGCATGGCGATTATCGCGCCGAACGACGAACCGATTATCTTGCCTACTATGATTGAGTACCGCGAAACCGGCGAAATCATCATTTCCTGCGTGAAATCTATGTCATGGTCTTCAACTAACGAAGATAATCCCATCGAAGTCATCATAAACAGCATGTTTACAAGCATTCCGATCATCATAAACGAGCCGTAATTGAACTGTAGTCCGCCGCTCATATTTTGCGACAGCGAGCCGCCGAGCATACCCATCATCACTATCGGCATGGCGAGGCTCATTATAATCAAACCGGGTGATTTCAGCATGAGCGTAACATCCCGTGCCGCAATTGTCAGGACTGCGTTCAATTCACGACCAATTCTTGAAGTCTTTTTAGTCAGCTTTGATTCGGAGGTATTTTCCTTCTCATTTTTTTCGATTATATCATTTATTTTAACACTGCTTACGTTATTCATATCATTTACGCTCCTTTTACTATAATTTGTGAATTATTTGGGTTTACGGTTGCTACCGGTTTCCCGATATATTCTATATACGCATCCTCAAGCGACGGTTCTTTAATTTTTAACACGGTGAGTTTACTTTTCAGTTTCGCAATGATTTCCTGTGCGGTTATATTCTGATACGGGACTGTTATGTGCTCTTCTATGTGATATGGCAATCCCATTTGTATCAATTCTTCTGTCAGATTGTCCCTGTTGTCCGCGTCCAGAACAAGTTCCTGTTTAAGCAGTGTCTGCTTCATTTCATCGGGCGAGCCGGATATTGCGATTCTGCCTCTGTTTATTATACAGAGTTTATCTACCTTTTCGGCTTCGTCGATATAATGCGTTGTCAGAAACACAGTCGTGCCGTTTTTATGCCGCGTTTCGTTGATATAGTTCCACAAATCGCGGCGGCTTAATGCGTCCAGTCCCTGCGTTGGTTCGTCGAGAAATAGTATCTTCGGCGTGTGAATCAGACTGCGTATAATCTCCAATTTGCGCTGCATACCCCCGGACAGTTTTTTTATCGGCTTGAACAGCGAATCTTTTATTCCCACGATTTCCGCCAGTTCTATGACTCTGTTTCTGTAAGCGGCGGGCATCATTTTGAACGACGGACGATAGCCTACCATTCCGTAGAGGCACACATGAAACCTTATATTTTCCTCCGCCGAAAGATTCGGGTCGAGGCTGGGCTGCTGAAAAATGATGCCTACCTCGTCCCTGACATGTTGAGCTTCTTTTTCAACGTCGTACCCAGCTATTTTCACTTCCCCCGAAGTTTTTGAAAGGGTGGTAGTCAGAATTGATATTGTCGTTGTTTTTCCCGCGCCGTTCGGTCCCAGAAACGCAAAAAATTCGCCCTCGCCGACAGAAAAACTGATATGATTTACCGCAGGTTCTTTCGCGCTGTTGTACTGTTTTACCAAATCGTTGATTTCTATAATTTTGTTCATTTAATATAACCTTCTTCTATGATTTATTGTTTATGGTTATAGTATATTTCCGCAACGTAAACGGAAGTTAAACTCTGTTTAAATTGAGTGTAAACTGAGAAATATTTTTTAGGAAAATAAAAATATCTGTAAATCAAAGGGTTTACAGATATTTTTTATATAGATTTTTTTGCTTATTATGTAATTTGTTCCATTACCCATTTTGCCATTTCCCGAACTAACTCGTTTTTATCGTTCAATGCCTGTTCAATATACGGCAAATATTTTGGTTCATATTGATAAGCCATAACCCGTAAAGCATGAACTTTCCATTTCCAGATTTTATCATGACCTATGTAAAAAAATACAGGCGACAGTTTGGATTCGAGCGTTTCATCGGCCAGAGTGCAAATCTGTTCAAGAGTTAAATATTTACTTAGTTCTTCAAGTCCCGGAAAATTTTCTTCAGATGTCCAGCAGCCTTTATTCATTGGGCAGCAATCCTGACAATCGTCGCATCCATACAACCAACCTTTCATTTTTAAACGCAACTCTTCCGGTGGCAGAGTGTTCGGCAGTCCTCCATATGACATAGAACTTGTGCATGTAAAAGCATTTATTTGATAAGGCTCGGCAAGCGAACCCGTAGCGCAAGCGTCAATACATTTTGTGCAATCGTCCGGGCACGGCGGAAGATTATTTTTACATATATATTCCATTTCTTGGTCAATCAGCCATGTTTCGAGCCAAACCCATGAACCGTATTCGGTGTAAAACAAATTATTTTTGCGGACAATTCCTATGCCGGATTTAACTGCGGCATACTTTCCCGCAGAACTTCCGCCAGTCCATGTGTCTTTCTTGAATTTAACACTATGTTCCGTTAAATATTCGTCAAACAGAGAGGCTGCTTTGTTTTCTTCAGATTCCGCAACGACGCGATAATCAGTAAGATAATATTTGGCAATTCTTCCATGCAATTCCTCGGGAATTTTATATTTACCGTATCTTCCGGCACAGACAATTATTGATTTTACCCAAGGCTCAGTTTCTTCCGGTTTGACAAACTTCAGGAAATAAGAATTATATGATTTTGTGAACGGAAACTTTTCAATCCGTTTATTAATCATATTTTCGTAGCCGCGCATAGCATCAGTTTTAACAATTCCGCAAGCGGCATATCCAAGTTCAATCGCTTTATCATGGATTTCTTTTACAGTTATGTTCATTGTGGTTCCTCCCCTAAAGTTAATATTTTTACATTTAAATAAGATTATTTATATCGCCAATAAGACAAAGAAGTCTGAATTTACATTCCATCATATTGTTTACGCTGTTCTTGTCAAAATCCTGTTTTATGCGGTTGACAAAATATTCATACCGTTCATCGCCGATTTTCGGAGCGGCTGCGCTTGACAAACACCCGGATAGAAAATGATAGAAATCCTGATAATATGTGTAATAAAAAGTCTTTCTGATTGCTGTGCCGTCGGCAAATTCATTCCCTAGCCGTTTATCTTTTTCTATTTTCTCTTCGTTTTTGAATTCATTCCACAAACTCTCGCCTTCTGAATCAGATTTTATATCGGGATAATAATGCGTTATAATTATTTTGCCTTTCTTTTTGAGTATTCGATTAAACTCTTGGATTGCCAATGCCTTATTAAACGACAGGTAAGCGTTTCCGCAAACAATATAGTCTATGCTATTTGTCGTTAAAGACGTATTTTCAGCCGTTTTCAATAACGATATATAGTTTTGGTGATTTGATAACAACTCGTCTGATAAAATCTTCATCTCTTGATTCGGCTCTATGCAATATACCGTATTACCCTTCTCAAGAAAATGTTTGCTCATTGTCCCTATGCCTGAACCTATATCGGCAATAATGTCGGTTTGCTTAATTCCGTAATCGTTATAAAGATACTTAAAAAATTCTTTTGGATAATCCGGTCTGCCGGTCAAATAATTTTCTGAACGACCCTGAAACTGTTTTCTTGCTGTTTCAAGCTGTTCATGTAATATACTCAACCGTTGCATATAGAGCGAAATCGTATCAGGTGAACCGAAAAAAATATATCTTGCTTTCTGTTCAGCTGGTTCGTAATAATATAAGTATTTAGCATCCGGTTCATCATCGGCTATGTTCGCTTGTATTTCACTAAACTCCTGACTTAAAACAGTTGCATCTTCAATACGCTTGCAGTAATAGTCAGTTACGGAACATGTCTGAAGTTCACTCGTAATATTTATATTCACGCCGGATATGAAGTCAAGTAAAAATTGATTGTTACGGGAAACAGAGCTGTTTTCACCGTCATTTTTTCTTTCCGATATCGCATTGATGTTTTGCATAGTAAAACGCCATTGTCCCCCGACTTTACGCCCTTTTAACGTACCGTCTTTAAGATAGTTCCGTATTGTTCTCGAAGTCAAATTAGTATAAGCTGCTACATCATCGACTGTATAAAATTTTTCAACATTCATAAAAATCACCGCCTTGTTTTTTATTATACCACATATATTTTTATTTGTCAATACATATTTCATATAATTTCATGATTATTTTTCACATAATTTCATATTTGTAATTTTATTCATATAATAAAGTACCGGATATCATTCAAAAGTTATATGCTTCTGAATGATGTCCGACTTATTTCCTAAAAATATTAATTATCTTTAAACTGGCAGTTTAACGGTAAAAGCCGTACCTTTGCCGACTTCACTCTCCACCGTGACAATCCCGCCGTGAAGTTCGATAATCTTTTTCACCAACGCCAATCCTAAGCCGTTGCCGCCCAGCGAACGGTCGCGAGCTTTATCGACTTTGTAAAACCGCTCAAATATGTGCATTTGATTCTCAGGAGCTACGCCCATTCCCGTATCTTCTACCTGGCAGCATACTTCGCAGTCAGCCTTCTTTAGAGTTATGCGGATTTCGCCGTTTTCGGGTGTAAATTTTATCGCGTTGTGCAACAGATTTATCCATACCTGCGCTAGCAGTTCCTCGTCGCCGTTATATGTCAGCTTTTCAAGCTCTGCTTCGACTGATAGATTTTTCGCCGCCCATTGCGGTTCGAGCGTAAGCGTTATATTTTCGATTTGCCTGTCAATCCTGTATTCCCTGACAGAAAGAGGCGACTCCGTTCCGGTTTCAAGCGCCGACAGTTTCAACAGATTATCGCTTAACTTAGACAGTCTTCTGCTCTCCGTCTCTATGATTTTCAGATAGTGCTGTCTTTGTTCCGCAGATACGTTATCTTTCTGCAGAAGCGCGGCAAATCCGCTTATTGACGTGAGCGGCGACTGCAATTCATGCGATACATTCGATATAAATTCCTGCCGCAGCTGCTCCATTGAACCGAGGTCATGCGCCATTTTATTTACGCCGTCTACCAATTCGGAGCGCATTCTGCGTTCGTTTGGTTCGATAAATACATCAAAATCCCCCTGCGCAATTCTTGTCATTGCCTGCAGGATTTGATTGTTGGGATTGGTGAAACCTCCGTCGTGAGGGTGAAATAATCTTACAGTCGTTGAAATTAGAATTAAAATTGTCATTCCCGCGAGCCCCGAAAAAACATGAGACCATATATCAGGCGGATTTCCAGTATATTTATAAATAAAATTTGTGATGAAATAACCTGAAGCAAAAATAACAGTCATAACGACTATAAGAAATATAATTCCGGCTGCCGCTTTTAAAATTGTCTCGATCTTATTCTTCTTCACGAAATCACTTCCAGTCTGTACCCCAAGCCCCGTACAGTGTCGATTTTGAATCTGTACTTTTCAACGGGAAACCTCTCGCGCAGACGCCCGATATGCACGTCGAGCGTCCGCTCGTTTCCGTCGAAATCGAATCCCCAGATGTCCTCGATTAACGAATCGCGCGAAAATGTTTTCCCCGGAAATCCTGCGAGCTTGAATAGCAATTCAAATTCTTTCATGGGTATATCCTCTTTAACTCCGCCGTAAATCACGCTGTAACTGTTTTTGTCAATAGTCAGTTCGCCGATTTGCACAATCTGCGAAGCTTCTATCTTATACCTGCGTAACAATGACCGCACGCGCATGACAAGTTCATCGCCCTCGAACGGTTTCGTGAGGTAATCGTCCGCGCCGAGTTCAAATCCTTTGACTTTCGCGCCAATATCGCTTTTCGCAGTCAGCATCAAAACTGGCAGATTCGCATAATATTTCCGCAGATTGCGGCATAGTTCATAACCATCCATGTTCGGCATCATAACGTCGATAACGGCGAGGTCGGGATTTTCCGCCGACATTTTTTGCAGAGCGGCGCGTCCATCGTCGGCTTCGCAAATTTCGAACCCGCTGTTATGTAACAGTGCGCACACTAATTCGCGTATATTCGGGTCGTCGTCAACTATCATTATTTTACTCATGTTTTTCACCAGACTTTTTATAATTTTATATAATAGATGTGTCGCAGAACTAAGAAAGAATCCTGTGATTGTACAAAGAAGCAATAAGTTTGACCCTGACCAAGCCGCGCTGACCCTTGCCACGATAGGTTTCCTTGCAGATTCTGAAAATCTTAA
>Ga0123357_10001010_pt1 | contig 28821 bp, 14 predicted proteins | sample TergutEmb28metaG_FD_89873 | JGI IMG/M metagenome (GOLD analysis project Ga0123357, IMG submission 89873) | Embiratermes neotenicus P4 segment gut microbial communities from Petit-Saut dam, French Guiana - Emb289 P4 | ecosystem: Host-associated > Arthropoda: Insects > Digestive system > Gut ...
AACCGACTTCTGAGGTTGGGACGCCCATGAGGCGCGGTTACGTTGTCCCGATGATGTGAGTGGTGATATAGGAGGATGTAGTGCCAGGAGGGCCCTTAAACCTAAATTCTACTAAACTACCCATGGTCACCGCGGGAATCCTCCTCTTCAGGGAAAATTTCCATGGTAGAACCGGGAATCGAACCCGGGACCTCATGATTAGTAGGCAGAGACTCTGACCACTAGACCACGAGGCTGGTCTGAAGATGAATTATTGGAAGTCTAAAATTGTACGTACATGTGACTGGGTTTCATACTACTGAAACGTAAGGCGTGTTCGAAGGACGCGATTGTTGGTTTTATTGTCTCAATTTCAGTGCAACTTGCATTATTTTCGTCTTCGTGTTATCTAACAGATAATATCCTAAACATTAAATTTCAAATAATAAAGGTAAAGCAGTCCTGTTACAGAGCTGGAGTGGCCCACAGGGTTCCAGGAAGTTAAGGTTCCCAGATTTCATGACAACGGCACAGGATGGTGGTAAGGTTGTCAGCCTTACGCACCGGCCGCCTTTACCTCCAGGAAATGCTCCTGGTACTCATTTCTGGTAGGGGCTGAGTCGTTCCCAGGGCAATAGTGCGATCGGAAGGATTTTATATCAATGAAAAATTCCAATGACACAAACTGGGATCGAACCACCGACTTCCCGATTTTAGCACAGCACCTTAACCACTGTGCCACCGCGGTTCCCAATTTCAAATAATATTTTCCTATGTGAATAAAAATCCAACAGATGCAACAGTATGCAGATATTTATTCACTGCAAAACTACTAGTTTTGCAGTGAATAAATATCTGCATACTGTAGCATTTGTTGGATTTTTATTCACAATGAATTACGATGCACGGAACCATGAGCTTAAAAAAAAATATTTTCCTAGTAACTGGGCCCTCACTTCCGTTACAAAGCACGTTTCTCGTGTGGAAATAGCCATCTGGTTTGCTACACCTCGTATTCCGGCGTTTCGAAAGAACGAGCTGCCTTCTCCTTTGCTTCCGGATGGATGCTGAAGTGATCTAGAGGGCGAAATCTGTCGAATATTAAAAAAAATTTGAAAACGCTGACCAATAGATGTTACGAAAATTGAAATAGTATTACGTAACCTGCAGCGATACCTGCCATGAATTTCTGTAATCTTACGCGGTTCCACGGGATCGTTTACTGTCAGATGGACCCACTGTTAAACAGTACACATGATGTGATGATGTGAGAACATTCCGGTCCACGTATAGCTACATGAGAAAATGGTGCAGGCAATGCCCATTCTAGAGTCTAGATATCATTGAGGTCCTGCTTCATGTTACTATCCAGAACTTTGTTTCCATGACCCAGTATAGGGACCCATTTACCCATTCTGATCCGGAATGTGGCGAGTGTATCCTGTTATGGTACAGAATACACGCACTCTGCCATGTTCCAATCCTGAATTTATGTATGTCCTGTGTACTGCTCCGAACGAGAATTTAGGAACCATGTCCAGTTCTATTCGAGGATTTTGGTGCCGTGCTGTATTCCTGTAACGATCCAGTTAGACACTGTCTTTTCTCGATTCGGAATTTACGTTTCATGTCCCTCCCAGACCTTGAGTTTTGAAAGAGTAGCTGATTCAGATCTAGCATTTGGATCATATAACCTTTTCCGATCCAGAATTTGACCCTAAATCTTATTTCGGTCTAGAATTTTGGCCGTAGTCTAATTCCGATGCAGAAGTTAGGCCCTATCATGTTACGAACGGGAATGTACAACATAACGTCTATATCAGATACAGAATGTAGGCCCTTTGTCCAGCTCCATTCCAGAATTTAGGCCATGTGCCATTTTGCATCCAGAGTTTAGGTCCTTTGTCTTATTGCGATCCAGACGTTAAGCCCGTGTCTTGTTCATATCAATAATTGAAACCCTCTAGCCTGTTTTGATCCAGAATTTAGGTCCTGTATCCCACTACGGTCAAGCATTTTTGCCATATGTCCAGTTAAAGTCCAGGATTTATGCTCTAGGTTTAGTTTCTATTCAGAGTTTAGGCCGTAGTTCTTGTTCCGAAACAGAGTTTATGCCTCATGTACCGTTCCGACCCCGTCTCCTCGTTTCACAGCATTTTGTATTGGTTTGTACTTACCAGGTCTTCACAGAAGTATGTTATATGCTACAGAGCCGGATATCCTGCACAACAAACGCCGGATATTTCGCGCCAGAAGTGGGAAACTTAAAATTTCGAAAGCTATTTCGGGCTACAAAGCCAGATACACCGAACTATTGTACAGGTATGAGCTATTGCTGTAACAAGTATTAGGCACTGTATATTACAACTGCCTGATATTGTGAGCTACCAATCAGATATTTTGCACAAACTTGACGGATATTTCGTGCTACGAATTCTGATCTGATTCATGAACACCTTATAATAAGCGTGCTGAACATTACAAACCTGATGACGGCGCTAACTGTGAAGTTATACAATATCTGACGTTTCTGGGTAGCGAAGATTTGTAAACACAGGAATCATAACTTGTACGTACGAAATTGCAATACCCGCTGCTGTATCTTCTCAGGTGCATTTTCAAGAAGGAAGTCGGAGTTACTAACATTCGAAACGTTATTTCAGTAAAATGCTCGTGACGGAAAATCCCAGAACGATGTCGGGTCTCGTTTGGCGGGTACTCCGTGTTCGTGGAAAGGTAAGCTACGGGCCGTCGGTCTTGTTGCACGATTGTGGACAGAAATGGGTGGCAGATGGAGGACAAATTTGTGGTATTTAGTGAATGAGAACAGGTGAAATTAAACAAGTAGAGATGTCGCCGTATTCAGTTCAGCACCACGCCTTGATAACAGATAGGAGTGGAAGTAAGCCTCCACACATTCTGAACCTTGTCAATACACGGAAAGGAGTTGTGAGCTGCAAGCCTCGACCGCTTTACCCCGAAAAAAGAGCCCTGGTACCTACTGGATAGGAGACTGAGTGGGCATAAGAGACGTTCGGGGACCCTTAAGAGGAGAAAACCCCTTTGCCCCTGCCAGGAACTTCCGTCAGCCCACAGCCTTGTCAGTGCACACGGAGCTATCCCAGTAGCCTCTAATGAAAATTTGACACTAGGGTCAAAAGCATTTGCTGAATGACATCAATAAAAGACTATATAATTATAATGGAGTGACAAGGTAAAATCCCGGTAACTGAAGACAATGTCACGTTGGTAGCCCTGTTAGACCTTGATTCTGTCGGCGGGGTAACAGAGAAAGTGGGGGGGGGGCCGTGGTCCAGCCACAGCAGAAGGGATTTCGGGAGGGGCGGAAATCTTGCACGGCGCATGTCCAGGTACCAGCCGGCCCGAACAAGTGGGGCGACTGCACTGACCTAGTCAACGTCGAACTCGCGACCTTCTACGACAGGAAAGTGATTACAAGAATAGCGGAGTCCGCGTGTCGCTTCCCGCCACTGCGGTAAACCTCATTCACACTGATTCGCTGCGAGAACTACAGTGACGAACGCGTTCATTAATTTGAATCGGTAAGGCCTGAGCTTGGTGGGTGGCAGGTGGGGGAGGTGCGGGTTGATGTAGGCCTAAGTTGTGACTATGGGGCCAACCGGGTGTACAAGAATGTTGCTCAACGAGTTTTACATTGTACGGAGTGTGATAATTGCAGCAAGTTAAAAGTAGCGAGTATCAGTCTGGATTTTTGTTTGTGGTGGCAGATACGGTTTGCAGACCTGCGCGTAGATGTAAATTGTTAAGATGTGTAAAGGAATTTTTCAGTTAACACAACTCCATATTCAACTAGCATGAGGCTACATGTAGCGGCCAAAAATCAGGCAACATCAGGCCTAATTACAGGAATACTAAGGGGAGAGGAGGGATTTTACAACGGTATTTCAGGTAAGAGACTGTAATACATCGCCAACGCTTCCAAGAATTTTGAATCTAATTGCATACGTCATATTTCATTCAACATTTTTACAGTTTATACCCTTCAAATTATACATTGCAGGCATTCTATATCTTACATTATGTGTATATTTTAATTTGTAGGGATAAATGAGATCTCAAAACTGAAATACAGTTGTAAATCTCCCCCCCCCCCCTTGGTCCTTCTTTCGTATTTTTGTAATTAGGCCTGAATATGGCGAAACATTTTAGCCGAAACATGTAGCCGTTTTGTTATTGAACATAACGTTATGTTGACTAAAATATTCATTTGTATCTGATACCGCAACGTTGAAGTGCCACCTTAAATAAACCAGGTGTGATTGTATTGACTGGATCTTGTCCGGGAAAATATCCGGTGCACATGGTAATGAATCTTTGGGTTCTTTGAAGGTTGGAAGAGTTGCTGGTTTCTTACAGAACGGTCAGCTTGTCACCTAACATCGAAATGGAGTAACACACGTCATTCGTTTTCGGGAGGTCTAGGCTTCAATTATCGACCCGGAACCTGTTCAAATGGGCCAAAGATTTTGTTTTCTTTTTCTCGGTCTTTTCAGGCAAAACCACGCTGTTACGTCATAGTAGTTCACCAATGCTTCCTCCGCATTGTTATCAAATCATTATTCGGCAATCATCACATCATTCAATTTTTGTAACAGACGCTAATGACAGCGTAACGAAGTGGCCGTTATGCTGCTGCTATGCAATACTGGTCAGCTTCTGAAATGTCACAAAATGATCTTCTGGTCAACCAATTTAATAGCGATTTTGGGTTTTAAGTTGGAGGGGGGGCTGGCGAGGCGCCATCCTGGTCCGCGATAGTTTGGCATGAGTGTGAGTAGTGGTGGGTGAGGGGTAGAACCTGTGAGAGGGGGGGAAGACCAGATCTTTGGTGATGACTGGTTGGCTGGCGAGGAAGGAAAACGGACGCGTTTGGTTGGCGAAGTAACTGCCGCTGTAACCGTGGGGGTCGTCTTGATCTATCGGCACCACAAGCAGCCTGGACGCCGGAGAGCGTGTTGTGGTCACGTGTAGTGAGTGTTGCGAGACAATGGATGTGGTATGATCATTGCAAACCACCCGAGCAGCGGCCGGCGAAACTAAACGTAAGTACAGTGCTGTTCAGTGTGGGTGTGATGGAAGGGGGTGTCGTGGTTTTTCTTCAGAACGACTGAAAGTGTGTTGTGTTCGAAATCGACACTTCGCAAACTCATAACAGTAATCCCGTAGATTTGTTAGTGGCTGGGTTGATATGGCCTTCCTAACTCTGACCGAATAACGTGTGTCACGGAACGGGCTGGCCTTCCAGGCACAAAGTGCAAGGCCGCGGATTACTGGTGCTTCTGAGGCTTTGCGTATTTCTTGTCTGTTCCAAGCGATTATCTCTAACAATATTCTCAAGCAATATGCGAGCGCTGTCGAGTTCCGTATTCACCTACGATTGATAAAAATCGTCCCTTTTTACTGGGTGTCTTCAGTAGCTGAAACAGTAGTTATGTCTATCACGGTTTTCTCGAGTCGTTCCATGTGTTTTTGTATTCACTCTCGAATGTGTTGTCTAGCAAAATGTGGAACATGGAAATGAAAACAAGACGGCGCAGTGCATGTATCGGACGTGTTCTTGGTTCGAATCACGGATTCCGATTGGGCGACGATCATTGCATTCATATGGTTTATTTAATGACACCCAGCTCTTCGAATTATATAGTGTTGAATGCAGGATTATTAGTGAATTAGGATGTTCATTTTCAGGCGCTGTACTTGCGGTTGTCAAAAGTAACTGAAGAAATCCACGAAATCCTCTCAGACCAGGTGGTCTACCGAAACGCGCGTACACCCTCAATTGTGCAACTGTGTATCAAACTTTCGGTTCAAAACCCCCAATTAACCGCATATCGGTATCCTTGTATGTTAACGTAACACAGAATATAACATTGCGACTTGAAGCTGTGTGAACAAAAGTGGCAATAGTAATCAACGCGATAGCTCATGATCAGCGTATGCGGTGTTAGGCCATGGAGATCTTTGTGTCTCCGCGATGTTACGGAGCGTTGATTGGTAGTTAGGTAAAGACGTTTCGGGACAACCTGTCTTATCCAAGGGGACTGCTTCACCCTTGGAGATGGGACAGCAAGATTGTCGCAAAGCATAGGTGACTACCAATCAACGCTGCGCAACATCCGAGAAGAGCGAGGATCTCATTTACACCGCATCGGAAGTCAGAAATCAAACTGGCCATTGGAATGGTATGTAAGAATAGGTCACGGCTTTGAGCCTTAACAGATGGAGCAAGAATTGTCCGACAGAACTTCCCTAATGCAGACGGACACGATATGTGCAAACGGGGGAATTTTCTTGATCACCTGAGCCACTGTCACCCTTGCAAAGTAGGCCTACCGTGATCCACGGAGTTGGACTATCACAAAACAAATACTAATTACGCTTTTGACGTGAATCGTTCCATTTTCGCTCTTCTAATTAAACTTTTCAGGTTTTATTGTCAATTCAGATATTCCCGAAATTGGGGCGGTCGAGGTGCTCACATCTACGTTTGTGTCTTTCAAGAGGTCTCGCCTTCCCTCACGCACCAAAATGTTTACACCTCTCATATTTATGCGTCCTAAGTGCCCATCCCATCTACCCAACTATATGTTGAAGAACACAAATAATGAAGCTTCTCAGGCAGTTTTTCCACCCTCCTGACACTTCTCGCCCACGTCCAGTTATTCCGCACAGAATGCTTTAACTAACACGATCTAAGCGAGTTTCTTGTATCCTAAAGATGGAGGCAGCAGGTTCGTTTGAAACGTCTGTGGATTTTTGTCAGCCTATACAGTGTCACGTAACATAGTCAATCTTCAGTCCCTGGTCTTCCAGAGTTTAAAGAACAGTTTTGTACAATTAATGTGAGCAACCTGGTTTAGACCGTAATTTTTGTTCAGAATGTTGGTAGTTCTCTGTAAGAAGCGCGTCGGACAGACAGCTCGCCTGACCGACACTCGACTCATCCTTCAGCACATCGTAGGGCACGTATATCTGTGTCCGAACGAATTGTTACGGAAAGGCTAGTCTTCCCAATCAGTCGCTCACTTCCGGTTTTCCGTTATAACATGCCATGCGCATTTCATCCCTTTCGTTTTTGTCATTAAAAATGGAGGCGCTTTCGTGCAACAATTGTTGCAATGGGAAAGCAATAAGTATTGCATATTCAGAGCGTGTCTGTAACTTTAGGTATCCAGCATGCAATGCTCATGGCCATATTGTCAACTGTGGCCTGCCCTGATCTTAATATTTTACATTACCTCACAAGTGGCACGATTGTCCAAAAAAACAAAACGCGTGTTTTGATTTTCTCTGCAAATTTTGTCCGAAACATTTTTCATTCTAAGAAGAACTGAGCGAGATGTGATCATAAATGTACATCGGTGTTCAAGTTAGGGTTGCCAGATTATAATGAAACTTGGATTTTCTCAACATATTTTCGAAAAATACTCAAATGTCAAGTTTCATGAACATCCGTCTAGTGGGGGTCGAGTTCTTATTTGCGGAAGGGCAGACGTGACGAAGCCAATAGTCGCTTTTAACTACTTTACGAATGCGCCTATAAGCGTTTGGTAAATAGTTCAATTTGTGACCTTACTCGCTGACTCTTCTCCATTGATTAGTTTTGTCCTCCATTAGGTCCCACGTTTTTCTGCAATATCCTTCACAGGCTCGCCATTATTCTGTTTTGTCTTGAGATAAAATTCCAAATTGACAATAGTCCAACAGCGTTTTGGGGACCGCGGTAGCACAGTGGTTAAGGTGCTGTGCTACAAATCGGAAGGTCGCTGGTTCGATTCCAAATGGTGTCATTGGAATTTTTCATTGACATAATCCTTCCGATCGCACTATGGCCCTGGAGTCGACTCAGCCTCTAACAGAAATGAGTACTAGGAGCATTTCCTGGGGGTAAAGGCGGCCGGTGCGTAGGACTGACAACCTTACCACCATCCTGTGCCGTTGTCATGAAATCTGGGAACCTTAACTTCCTGGAACCCTCTGGGCCACTCCAGGCCTGTAACGGAACTGCTTTATCCTTCACCAACAGTGTTATACAGCTCTTTTAATTACCGCTATCGATTACATTTCCAGGCTTGTTTGTTTCACTGAACATTGCACTGAATTGTACCTCCTGACATTAGCATAGCGGATTTACCATCTAAGTTCTGACACGGCCCATAGTAATGCTAATAACTACATCATAACATGTAGTCTTAAACTAGCGCAGGATGGGGTCCTCTGGCAGGATATTGTGAGGACGGTGAACTGAATTACTGTAACAAGGTTCTTTCAGAACGAGAAAAGTCCAATGAAGAGCCATTGCGACTGTCTCAGTTCTAACACGGCGTTGTGGTGTAATGCGAGCGGACGTACCAGAGAAAACTAAATTTTATTTTCATGTCTGAAGATGGAGGCAGAATATTCCTCAAAATCGCTGACACCCTCCGACTTTATTACACAATCTCATAAGCCAGAAGATGACAACATTAGTATTCGCCTTCAAAACATCTCATTTTTAGCAGTCCGCAATGGAACAAAAGTTCGTACTAAGGCGGTAGATTAAAACATTTCATGGTCTGCATTTTACGCCACGTAAGGTTTTCTTCATACGATGGCAGTTTCAGAATACCGATAAGTTTGATCTACTGGACGCCGATATGAGGGAGTTGAATTCATTGGACAATTTTATTTTTTAAAATCTTGGTTGCGGCTGCGGGTTGTAGATGGGTTTCATTTGGCTAGAACAGGGAAAAGTGACTGGCTCTAGTGAACTAACGCCATGGACCAGAGCCCTTGAGTTGCTAACAGGTCCTCAGACGAGAAATTCACTGCATTTTTGGCATACCAAGAGTAATTACCTGCCCCTATCCTCAGTCTGAACCCACTCCAAGCGCCACTCATCCCGCTTTTGAAAATCCTTTTTAATATTATCTTTCATCTACGTCTAGTGTTTCCATGTGGTTTCTTTGATTGAAGTTCCTCACCAAACACCACTGATCATCTCTCCTCGCCCCCAAAACGCGCTACATGCCTCGCCCATCTCCGTATTGTTTTGATCACCCGAATAATATGTAGTGAGGGGTAAAGATAAAGGTAAAGCAGTCCCATCACAGGCCTGGACAGGCCCTGAGGTTTCCAGGAGTTTGAGGCTCCCAAAATTCAAGACAATCGAAACATGAAATTGATAAATTTGTCAGCCCTATGAACCGGCCGCCTTTACCGCCAGGAAATATTCGTGGTACTAATTTCTGTTAGGGGCTGAGTCAACTCCAGGTCCGTAGTGCGGCCGGAAGGATTATATCAATGAAAAATTCCAATGACACCATCGGACATCGAACCCGTGACCTTCCGGCTAGTAACGTAGTGCCTCAACCAACTGCGCCACCGCGTGCATGTAGTAAGGGGTACAGATCATAAACTTCGTCGTTATGTACTTTTCTCCCCATGTCTTGCCAGCCTTACTTCCTCAGCACCAGAACACTTTAATGAGCTTTCAGGTCTCATCAATTGCCGGGAATTTCTTGACTGGCTGAGTAACTTATTTCTGATAACAAGTGCACCATTTTGTTAGTATAACTTTCCATTCAATTTGGGTGCAGGAATTTTGGACTTGAAACAAGGACAGAGGGCGCCTGTCGCCAATGTGCAGGGGTGTTATGTATCCTACATTTGTAACTAGTTTCGATATTTGTTGCGGAGAGCTGATTGTGAAAGTACACAGCGTAGTTGCTCCGAGCTGTGACGCATAATGTCAACACCACTGGGTACACAAACAAAGCAACTGATAACGAGATGCTACTGACCATGTACAAACTTCCCACTGCATGCAGGAAGGTTATGGGTAACAAAAAAAATGCATGATCTATATCAACTGACGAGCACGCAGTGGCGCAGTTGGTTGCAGCATTGTGCTACAGACCGGAAGGTCGCGGGTTCGATTCCCAACGGTGTCACTGGAATGTTTCATTGACAATCCTTCCGGCCGCACTATGACCCAGAGGTCGACTCAACCTCTGACGGAAATGAGTGCCAAGGATTTTTCCTGGGTAGTAAAGGCGGCCGGTGCGTAGGGCTGATAAACTTACCGCCTGCATGTGCCGACTGTCTTGAAATCTGGAAGCTTCAAACTCCTGGAACCCTCGGCGACTTTCCGGACCTGTACAGGGTTTGCTTTTAACATTGCAGCCACTGAGAGAAGAAACGTGAATTTTTCTTTTCGCAAGACTTCAAACAATAGAGTACATAAACATTCGTTCTCTACCTGCTTATCCGTTGTAGAGACGAAACGGGTAATGATCTCGGTGGATATAATCGCTGTTCAGAGAATCACAAGACACACATTCTGTGAACAAAGTTCTGAGCATTTAATGTTAACGCGTATGTTACATAGGCCAAGAGTGTAGGCAACATACATACACTGAAGGAAATCATGCATTCTTAACGTCGGCTAGAAATGCTTTACATTTTCGAAGGTTTTTTGTTCAAGCCATGAATGCATTTAGAGCATAGGTATAGCTCCATTCATTTTAACCTGAGCACTATATGGAGATGGTCAGATTCACGCCCCGGCCGCCTTACTCCTCACCAGGAACATGAAACTGAGTGGGTTCCAGAGCCGGTCTGTAAAGAGAAAAACTTTTCTCTACCGGGAATCGAACCCGGAATATAATAAACTCTACCAACTACGCTGTGCAGACTTTTGTTCACTGATGACTGAAATGGACGATGCGGTTTGACAGACCCGGACGAATACGGGTATATGATGTTGGAAGAAGCTGGGTGTGAGACTATGGATTTTTTTTTTGGCTTATTTTGAAGTTTCTGCCTGCAATATACGCCCAAATTCATCTTATATAAATGCAATCATGTTAAAAAAGAACACGAAAGATCCTTTTATCTTCAGCTGTTCTTGGATTGCTTGATTCATGAACATTAAGGCAGTATGTTATTTAGAAAAGTCGCGAACCACTCATCGAAGGATCATCGCACCCTAGCGTGTCTGAATCATACATATTAAGTATTAAGCTATGTTTCTCGTTTTGTTCCAACAGTCTTGCGACAAGCCACGACGTCACGTTATTGTAATACGCTGCTCGGCGTATAGCATCAAATAACTCTCAGAATGAGGAAGATAATTGTGTAGGAGGAATTGGGCCACATGTAAAAATTACACCAATCATTGTTTTTAGTAACAATTATTAACTTACATATTGGGCACGGTCCGGAAAATTGTCATATCTTTGTGTATTTTTGTTAGGCCCACGGATAGACTGATCAAAAAGACTAGTTGCGGTTATTTGTTAAATCGAGCTGCATTTTAACAGTGAAATTCGGCACAGAGGGTTGCAAATAGCTTGCTATCCAGGTGCTTCGTAAAGAATGCCAAGGATGGAAATCAGCTGGGCGCGGGTGGCCCGTAGCGCCGTAATCAGTGAACTCCGGTTAGCAGGGAAGGGGGGCCCAGTGATATCTATCCTTTTGGACTCCTTAAAATGCACCTGACTGCTATCTAGCAAACGATTTGCAGACGTCGACAGGAAGCGAACTCTTATTTTCTGGCTTAAAAAAAAAAATCTTTACGCCGCTTACAAACCTTGGTGCTTCGGTGGGACAAATTCCTAAATGTCAAACGGTGAGTACGTGGAGGTCTGGTGTGTACCATCTGCTACCCTGTACCGATGGCCTATATACATTACCGTTAGAATAAACTAATTGGAGAAACTATTTTACCTTATTTTTTTTAAATATTTTTGGACTGCTTGACCCTCGGAAGATGGTTTGAAAGGATGTACCGAAACGTCGGCACAGAACTAACATTCTACGCTGCGTAAATTTCCAAAAGAGCGGAGTCAAACCATTAGTTATCACCCATAAAATTTTCCTTAGGAATGAATCAGGTAGACCAAAATAATATTTGCTTGTGTATAGCTGATTTATACTGTTTTCAGTTTTGTTAACTTTCTGGGACATGGTGAATCATGGATACTTTTTAAAAACGTGACATTTTTTTCTAACATTTCAAGTTAGCACAGCGGCGATTTGTCTTGTTTTTGGCAAGTGGCACCACGCTGCGGTGTGTTCAAATTGCCCAGATGTTGTATATCTGGTCATTCAACGAATTTTCGTGTTCCCGTGCAAAGTAACACCTTCACTCAAAAGCTCATTTTGGGAATCCCTTTGAGATTACTGCATCTGGTTCATACCGATTATCTTCAACAGTATGCACATTGTCCGTTAATCTACTGCGAAGTGTGCAATGTGGAATCTCACCCATGTGTGCACACCTCATGTGCATCTAGTCATTCATTTAATTGGCGGCATAATTTGCGGCAGAGACAAATTTGATGATTCCGCTCTTCAGGCATGACGCCGTACAGACTCGTGTGTGTTTAAGGTTTCACAGGAAGGAGCTGCCTCCATTATTAGGGTACATCTCAGAATACAGGAAACCCTCGCCCCCCCCCCTCCAAGGCCAAAAAAAACATTAGCTGTTTAAAATACATTTGAATTATTGGTGATTCGGAAAATATAGGAGAGGAAAAAGGCGCACTGTAGAGATATAAAGCACGTGATTGCCATATTTACCACCTACTTTAACAATGAAAATTCTCCATTCTATTACAAACATAGGCTATTTACAAGGCTCATGCGCTGCTCAGAACAGCCAGCGATGAGGTGATTGCATTACAACAGCTGGCTTTGGGCTGGACAGCAACTTCCATTTCCGACAAAAGCAAGAGATGTTTGTCCCTCCTGCTCTGTTCGGGTTGGTTCTGGCGCCCAACAAGCCTCCGATCTGTGGGTATCGGGGTTCGTTTCCCAGGTGTAAAGTGGCCGGAGCGTGAATCTAACTACTCACTTTCATCTAATGCTGAGATTAATAATACCCTTTCTATGTCTTCAGTCCCGTATGTATAATTTAAACCGTTTCTCTGTAATGGGAACGTAATATCGCTGGGCGACTATCAGAATCTGGCGAAAGATCCACTACGAAATTGTTCGATATATGGTCTAAACACTGGCTACTGGAATCGCCAAGAGATTCCGTGTTACACGATGCTTATCACGCACGCGCAGTGATTTAAAGTCTGTGGTACTTGCTATGGTACCAGCTAACCGTAGAGTACCGCGTTAGGACATAAAGATGAGTGTGTCAACCTTGACACTTCACAGTTGGAGGCTGTGGTCTGATCGTTGCCTATACCAGTTCCCACGACAGTGAATATTATTGATAGATACCATTTATTAGTTGAGCCAAGTATGCATAATGTAACAGTACAGTACGTACGGTATTGTGCCCACTAACACCAGGTTCTAATGCAGTGCCCAGTCCATTGAATCTTAAGAATTAGAAATATTTCACTAGTCTACTTGCACTAACAGTCATGATGCCCCCACTTCTCAGGTCCTCCCACGTCGAACCTTATTCAAAAATATGCATACTGGCGGTGACTGTGGATATTACGATTTACTGGAGTCTGAAACCGAGTGATCTGGCAAACAGGTGCTAACTGTTCGGTAGAAACCGTAGGAATAGAGTAGAAGAGACACGCTGGCCGAAGATGAAGCAGATACAAGGAAAAGCTTTGAGCAGGTAGCTGTTAGATTGCCAATGGTTACCATTAATATTTCGGTTCCTACCATCCCCTTCCATTTTCCCTGCACGGTGCACTCTTCTATCTTGAGTACAGAGGCAGTGGATACATCCGAAACGTCGGTACCTATCTATGAAACTGTATGGTCTAGCATCCCGAAAGAGCAATTTATGAGTGCTCTCTCTATCTCCACCGTTACTTGAGATTTTTCTTGCCTCTTCTGTTCTGCACTGTTTGGGCCCGTTGTCCGCAACCTTTGCATTGTCAGCCATTACCCTAATTGCCCACGACACAATCAGTTTCAGGTCACAATCACTTGTTTCCTCTTTCTGGGTATGAGTTTTATGTATCAACATCGCCATCCACTGGCAAACAATAAGTTGTCTGCAATAATGACTTCTTGAAGAGAGCAAAGCTTTCCCACTGCATAGCCATGTGAGTTGTGGAGGCATAATTCTACTCATTCTTAACCTCAGTACTAGATGGAGATGAATGGTTAGCCTGACACCCCGGCTGCTCTACCTTCTGGGATTAGACTCTTTATTAGGCAACTCATCACAGGAATACAAGACAACGAAAACCTTTGTGTAGTCTAAAGCTTTAGCTGTAGGTTTGACATGAGTGTTCCTTGTCCTTCAGTGACTCCTATCTCTGACCTCATAATGTACACAGTCTCATATGATTTTGTTGTTGTGCAGGTAATGCTGTCTTCAGCCAGTATTGAGGAACAAGCAGGAACAGTGAACAAAGTTTGGCTACTAGTGACAAGAATGAATAGACGGTCATTGTCCTGATATAAGTTACCACTGACTTTCATTGCAATGAACTACAATTATTATTAATTATTTGTGGCTGAAGGATATAGATATTTTTGTAACATATATGAAGGGGCACCTCGGTGCAAGAACTAGCTATGGCACATAGCAGTGTGCAGCATGATCACCACTGCAAGGATTGTGGACTGTACTTCGACAGCTTCAAGTCTCTGGATGTTCATCTGAACTACCACAAAGAGAATTTGCTCATGAAGTGGGCAACCCAGCCAGATGAGACTAACAATAACAACGCGTCTTCCAATAAGCAAAGGGGCGGCATCACAACAGCGCCAGCAGATTCCAGTAATGGCATGATCAAGCCTGAGCTGGGGCATTCATCAGGTGGTGGTAGTCCGCAGCATAACACCTTCAATCATCCACCAACACCCAGCAGCTACAGCAGTGCCCCATCTCCTTATCAAGACTCTTCTGTACAAAGATTCTCTCCAATGGGCTCAACAGTTTACAGTCTAAGTGACAGGACACCACCCCAGCACCAAAATGGGATATTGCATCCATTTCATCAACAATACAGCAATTTCCTGACTCCTAATTCAGAGGGGGGTGGATACTTCATGGATGGCAGTGGCAATTCAGGGTACATTTTAGGCTCAGGTACAGATTTTCCAGCATCTTCCAATGTGGACAATCTCCGATCATCACCAAATTCAGTGTCATCACACTCTCCATCGTCATCCATTGGTCCAGTTACATCATCTGGTGGTGGCATCCATCGTTACAATCCATACCACCAGCCATCATCGGGGAGTCAGTTGTATGGATCTGATCGTAACAATGGTGTAACTTCATCTGGACCATCACCAAATTCATACCAGCCAGCAACAACGCCCCAACAATGTGACAAGTGTGGCACTTTGTGTAACAGTAGTTCAGCTTTGTTGGACCACCTGAATACTGCACACCCTCCAATATCTCCACCATACATGAACAATCAGCTGCATTTCCAACAGGAGGCCATGTTTCGAAACTATCATGGAAATGTAAGTCCAGATATTGCAGTAGGGGGCCAGCAGGGGGCTTCAAAAATCAAAGATGAACCAGCAGCAGAAATTCTGGACCTAGATTCACATAAGGTGCACCAGGTGTATCAACCTGAAGAAGAAGCCACAGCAATAAGACCTACAGCAGGCAGTGAGAATTCTGTTAGAGGTACTAATCCTCACTCAGTGTCTGCAATGCTATGGGGCACAGAACCACAGACCAGTGCCAACAATCATGCGTCTTCCACCACACCACCAGAGTTTCGTGGTGTGACATCTACTGAAGGTATCACAGTTCCTCGACAGCAGACCATGACATATCAGAAGGCAGGTGTATACCCACCACACCTTGCACCTGTTCCTGGGCAAATAATGCACCCACACCTACACCACTTAACATCAGTTCCTAACAACATTTCATCTTCTAGTCTTCCCCCACCAGGTCAATTGTCTTCTACATCTCCCCACCAACATAAGAATGGGCCACCCATCCACCAGTCTTCTCAGCAAACAGGAAACCAAACTTGGAAGTCGAATGAGGCTCGTAGACCTAAAACATACAACTGTTCAGCCTGCAACAAATGGTTCACTAGTTCTGGTCATCTTAAGAGACATTACAACACGACACTACATAAGAATGCTGTCAAGCAGAGTGGGGCACCTGACCCAGCCACACAGCCTATTAGCAACCATCACCATCCTGGACGTGCGGCCACAGATGTTGCAACTTCTTCAAGGGGAACACATTCAAGAGAACATGTGTCACAGCAAAGTCCAGCGCCCTCTGGTTTAGGACCACAGCTGGTAACTATGGTTGAAGACTCTTCCAGAAGTGATGATGCTACAAGCAATGGTAACTTTGGAAGGATTACACCATCAGTGCAACATGGCAATCTTTCACTCCCTGGCAACCAGCAACAAGCAAGGAGTCCCCCAAACCTGATGGCAGGTCCCTCGACAACATTGGAGGCACAGACGGGGGGCCTGCAATTCTTAGCCTCCAGTTACAGCGAGGGGAACCCGCTTCACAACCCTTCCAATTCCGTCCATACCTCTCCAGTGCCAACTCCTCAGATACCACCAGAGGCACTTTTGCACCACCAGCTAGAAACCACACAAGCAGCTTCTTCCCAGCACCCTTATATGTTGGGTCAAGTAGTCTCACCACCTTGTCCTCAACCACCACCATCACTTCCTCTCAGCCATCATCTTATCCACCACCCCATCCCACAACATCAACCTCTACACACTTCCCCCCATTCTACACCCCCTATGCTGCAGATGACGAATCTAACAGAGATGTATTCCCCAAACGGGCAGCCCCCCCACATTTCTATGCTGCAAGAACACCAACCAGTGCTGCTAACTTCTATCAACAACCACCCAACTATTACTGGTAATTGTGGCAGCAGTGGTGGTACCATGTCCCCACTAAATATACAGGATGACCAGCAGTTCCTGTTTCCCATAACATCCTCACCTCAGCAGGACAGTCAACCATTGCCTAGTTTTGCTGAGATTGGACACCACCCTTTTGCAGCCAACTCGCTCTCTGGCTTCAGTGGACTGAGAGCAGCCACTTTGTTACCAAGTTACAGCATGGCTAACTTAGGACCAACAAGAAAATTGACTGATAATGTGGGGGGGCTCATGAACAGTGACTACCAGCAAATGATGGCATCACTGAAGCTGAGTGATGCATTCAACAATAACTCATGCTGGGTCAGTAACTTCGAAGATCAGAATAGCGTTCTGGATGACACCAGCAGTAACACACTTCACACAGATTCGAATGGAAGTGGAGGTGATGAAAAATTATCATCAAACCTTTCGCCAGTCAGAACGCCCGATTGCTGCATATCTAACATTAATTATGACAAAACGCTACAGCTGGTAACTTCTGCCACAGATGTCAAATGTGAAGATGACATCACCAGCAGTGGCACTGATGAAGTTACTTCCATGACTGTCAATAACAATAACATTAATACCACTACAAATAACAAGAGGATAAGTAATGGCAAGGAACCTAACTTTAAATCAATGTCTATCTCAAGAGGAGACCTTCACAAATGCATTGAGTGTGACAAATTGTTCAACAAAGCATGTTATCTCACACAACATAACAAGAGTTTTCATAATGGAGTTAAGCCATTTAAGTGTGACCGGTGTGGGAAGAGATTCAACACAGAACCTGTGTATAAGCAGCATTTGGGCAAACATGCAGGTGACAAGCCATACAAGTGTGAGTCATGCCCCAAACAATTCAATCACAAGACGGACCTGCGTCGTCACATGTGTCTGCACACAGGAACCAAACCCTATGAATGTGACGTCTGTGGTAAGGGCTTCATACGCAAAGACCACATGCTGAAGCACTGTGATACACACCGCAGGAAAGCTGGCCACTTCCAGCATAACAATCAGTGAACAGTTGTAACAACACAGGGGTGAATATGCTACTGTAACTTGTAAACCGACAAAATAGGCAATTTTTTTATTGACCAGGATATGAAAGTTTAAAAATATTTTTAAACATGCTGAAAGGATTATTTGTACCGTATAATTAGGCTTTACACAAATCTGGGTTGCTTTTGTAATGACTGACAAAAGCTGTCTTTTGGCTACACAAAAACCTGACTTATAAATTGAATTACACAGATTAGTTTTGTAATCCCAGAGGGAAAATTTGCTGTAAATAATTTGGTTAAATCTTAACCCTTTCACTGCTGAGCAATTATTAACCAGCAACATTACCTCCTAAGCTGACCTAATTCTGTCCTTTTCCTTAAATATGAACATCAAAAGAAATCAAGCACAAACTGAATGAATGTAATGTGTATTAGCTCTTGCCTTATATTATGAAGATGTCCTTGTGTTGGCCAAGGTCACTCACTGCATATAGAGAGGTTGTGTCCACTGTTGGATATAACAGTTCCTGAATTATTCTACATAGATTTACAAGTAAACCCATATTCATGGTGAACAGATATAGGTACCTAGCAGCTCTGAAGGCAGTCTGGATGTTGGTTTGGGAGATGCATATTTTTAATGTTACTGTATTGCAGATATCTGTAACGTAATAGTCTCAGCAGTGTAAAGGATAAGGCAACATTATGGCATTGTTTTCAGCCTTGTTGCATAAAGTTGATTTAAATTTGATTTGGAGGAGATGGATTGTTAAATGCAATATTAGTGAGTTTATATTGAACAAAATGTGAAAGTGTTGAGAGGTTTATGATGATACATATTTATCATATTCCAGTGTACAGTATTTTGAAACAGTTTTGTTGACAGAGCAGTGTGGATGACATGAGGCCTAATTTCTGATGGAGGGATCACAAGTTTCCAGAATCCCAAGAAATTTATTTGGTTCAAGTTCCAGTTGATTGTAATTGTGTGACTGCATCCTGTTATGTGATATTTGTAATGTTTAATTTGCTTTGCATACTTTCATGGCAACTTTTATACATGGCCATATATAACCTCGAGGTTACGTGACACTACATATCTGAAGATGCTGCAGCTCTTCCTAATCAAGTATTTTTGTGATGTTTTTTTAAAGACTAGCGAGGGTTTAATGTTGTGTTTACTTCTCAATTTTATGGACTGTGCCTCAGTGAATGAACTCTACTGCATTATCCTGAAGTAACATATTAATCTCATCATGGCAGCTAACTTAATTATTTTAGACCTGTATTATTTTTACAAGACTGATTATGTAAGATATTTATATCCAGGGTTACTGAAGCAACTGGCAGCTTTCATGTTCCCGTTGCTATTCTGAACATGTAGGGTCCTTACTTTATCTGGCCTATAACGGTGGTCATTACGCAGACCACCTTGTGTGATTGTGTACAGCCCATTGGTGGCTGCCATTTAAATCTGCATCAGATCGCCACTTTTGAGATCAGTGTATCAAAGTTAATAGTAGGTTTTAATTAGCAGTGTTTTAAATATGGTACTGGCAATTTGTCTCAATGCACTGCAGCTAATGCTAGTTCCGGTTCCTTGCCATTTTTAATTGCATGTCCACATTCCGGTGAACTGTAAAATACTGAATGCTCTCTTTCAGATCATCTTCAGTGTGAGAATTGTTATTGCATACTTCTTCTTTAACATCCCAACAAGAAAAAATCACAAGGATTCAGATCTGATGCATGAGAGGGTCAAATTCTCCTCTTTATTACTATGTGGGCAACACAGTGTGAAAAAACACATGGCCTTTATGGTACTGTATGGTATTCATTTCCATTCATTGACAATCCATAACATTATCCAACAAATGAACAATATTACAATATATAATTTGCAATTAAAACATTAAGGATTGAAAACCTGTTTCCATCCTTTAAGAATAATTTTCAGGGAGAAAATACATCAATCAGATATGTGAAAATATTAATCGTAATTGAGTTACATTAAAATAATGCATGATGTATCCAAATATCCTAAATTCTACAATAGAAGCAGAAATACAATTCAGTCGCTACTGTGTTAATGTCCTCTTCATTTTACATTACTTTTCTATTTCTACTGTGGACTTCATAATATCCAGATACATTATGTATTATTGTAATGAAACTTAACTCTGATTAATGTTTTACACATATTTGATTGATATGTTTTTGCCCTGAAAATAATAGTTAATGGATCAAAACACGGAGTTTCAGTGTTTTAGCTGTAAATTTTATACTTCAATAGTGTGCATTTGTTGGACATACATGGAGTTTAATTAAAACTCGTAACATCATAACACAGAAAGTGTTAGACTGTGTGTGATATAAGAGCAAATTTATGGTCTGAAAAATGGGTCACAATTCTAGCATTTCTTTTTACTTGGGCATATTAAGAGCCTAAAGTTTATAGTACTCCTTGCACTGAATATTATATGAAATAAAGCATTCATAATATGCCGTGTGATATGATTCTAATTAAATGGTTTGTTGCACTCTGATGGCATAATCTGTAATTAAATAATAAATATATTTAAAATACCATAAATATTGCACTCTCATGCTGAAAGAACTGGCTGTGCAAATACCACAATTTTTTTGCGGATATCTCCATTCTAGCACCACTTCTATCAAATGTTTCTCAATTACCACTCCTCTGGATGTTCTTCCACCTAGAATGTAATGTGCTGATTGGATCATTAGACATGTTTTTGTGAATGTGTTCGGAAATAGGCACGTTAGAGTACTTCTAACTGAGTGTACGATAACACACTGGGAATACGATCAGTATTCAGCACATACAATGTACAGAAATGCAAGGTGTGGCATTGATATTTGCATTGCATCTGCAGCCTGGCTTCAGTACTACAGACACATAAAAACTTCTGACAGGTCACATTTATGTAGCCTGGTTAGTTAGCCATGCCCCATGTAATAATGCAGGTGAGAGGAATTGACACTTGATATTTGTCAGATAAGTTAAGGACCTTGCAGAATCCGCTATGTGTAAGTTTGCAGGTTGTCACAGCAGGGATTTTTCAGGTTGTGGTCTTCTGTGTTTTGACATGATATGTTGTAGGGTGACATTCATGCTTCAAAGGAGCATGCTATCTTCAGGGTTTAAGTATTTGTGCCAAAGTTACCACTGAAGATCTGCATCAGCTTGGAACTAATTCTTTGAACCCTGAAATGGAGGCAGTGTGTTCCTGTGAAATGTTGGTGTCAGAACCGAAAAGACCAGTCTGCCTAATCCATTATATTGGTGTTATCTTGTTAAAGTTGTACTGATATGTTGAAAGATTCTTTACCTAAGTGTTTTAAAGTATATTTGTTTCTTACGGGTTTGTAAGATACGCTTGGAAGTAGGAGCAGTTTATTCTTCAGTAGGGGGTCATAACATGTACTGCATTCCTCAGAAATTCCAGTCAATTTTGGAATGTGTTAGACTGACGCCTATATTGGTCATTTTCTTTGCTTCATTTTGGTTAAGGAAGCAAGTTACAGAAGCTGGCACAGCAGGTAAAAATTATATCTCATATCATTATGTACAATTATTCTCTAATTCAGCTTCTGGGATGTTTCTTTAGTCAAAATGACAAGATGGAGAAATTCAATATGTAATTTTTAGCAATACCTGTCATAGAACTTCAGACGTCTGGAAAGAATGTTTCCACTGTTTCTGCATAATGGAAAATTGTAGCAGAGTTCAGACCACTTGTGGACAGGCATCAGTAGCTTGTGCATAACTGGTCAAGTAATCCAAGCATCATCTTTCTACAGTGTGCCAAGCAAAGAAGAGTTGTATCATAATTTATTATGTAAGATAACTATATTTTAGTCTCCTTCCAAAAAATAACGGGTTTTGTCACTGGTTAAAATTATGTTAGTGTTTGTTATAACTACCTCAGCAATAAGTATTAATGTACATATATTATGGACAGTGCGATCCAGTGTCGCCATTTGTGTTTTTTTAGGTTATTAAAGAAATCTGCATACAAATAAAACCATGTCTTTTTATTTATTACTTTCCTTGAGCATCAGAGTTTATAAAAGCTAAACTATCTCTTCTATGGTAATTTCGTTTTGGTTACAATTATTGGATGCAATTTTTAATAAAAAATAATCTAAGGTATAAATTTAGTTCTGAATTCTTGTGAAAACTAATGTGCAATTTTTGATAGGCAGTGGTTTGTTATCGTGATACACAAAATAAGATTTGTGTAATTTATAAAACTCTCGTTCTCTAAAACTAAAACTTTTATGTCTTCCAAGAATTACTTGGAAAAAAATTGGAAAGGAATGTTCTAATCCTTTGACAAGGGCTCCTGACCTTCAGCTGGGAACAAACGGGTTCAAGATTAGTATTGTTTTCCACACTTCAGAACTGAATAATATGTTTTAAATTCAGTGTTGCCTACGAATTAAGTATGTCGCTTATTAAAACATAACTAAAGCTTATGAAGTTAGGTAATAAAAAGTCTGTTATTGGTTGGGAGTACATTATTTTTGCGCAAGTACAAGAAAAACACAAAATTAAGGAATTACATTCATGTGAACCTTGATAAAAGGCAAATAGGCAAAGTCCCTGTACACGCCAGGCATTATGTGGAGGTGACTAATCAGCCTAACGCTCCGGCCGCTTTACCCTGGGAGAGATCACTGACGTATTCAGATTACCGTCATAGGTAAATAGTACGTCAGAAATAGGCCTTTTTACTGTCCACTTTCAACTCAAAAACTTTGGAAATAGGGGATGATTTTTTCAGACAAATGTTGTAGTTTATGGCTCCTAAACACGAATAGTTGAAGGACTTTTCTTCTTGGCGGTCATGTAATCTCAGAGTGAAAAGTAAAGGCGTGTAGTAACAGCCAAAATCTGCTCGCATTTGGCTAAATAGACACGTTCTTTAACGACTTCGCTTTCATAGAATTCACAACTTGATTGAGGCCTTTCGGCAAAATTCAGAGTAAGAATCTCCCTATGAAAAATTTACACTTGATTAACATTATTCGCCGAATCGTGCTCCAGAGGTTACTGGTGCACTGTCAGTGGAAAATAAAAAACGAATTCCACCTCTTTTACTGCAAAACACGTAAACTAATAACGTAGTGTTGGTCGGCAAGTGTTAACTAGATGTGGCATGTTATTTTATTATACACTGCATTATGTTTCGGCTGTCCTGATCAGCCATCATCAGGTAGGTGCCGGATACACAAAACGAGTATAAAGGTAGAGAGGTCTCTTGACCACAGTAAAGAGAGGCCTGATGATGGCTGATCTGGACAGCAGGAACGTGTTGCAGTTTTTAATAAAATACCAGTACACTAGATGTGTATGGTTGTGTTTGGTCGGCTAATTAACACCTTATCGATAAGAAACAAAATGGGACGCTGTCACCAAAGACCGATACTCTTGCTCGTCTGTTAGCTCTGGATAAAGTACACATGCTGTGTCCGATAAGAGCACTCCAGCCTGTCACACCACTTTCTGCAATACGAAATTGTACTGTACTGTAAGGATCGTAACGATCGGCTCTAGCGAAATGTCGACCTCGTTGGAGATTGCGACCATTAGAGGATACTAGCGTACCCAACGTTTTCTTTGGGGATACGGATCAATACGTTTTATTTTCAATTTTAATAATCAAACAAATAAATTTCTTTGTTTTATTCTTCAATGTAAATTTTCCATACATTTGTCAGTAAAATTTATGTGAATTTAAAAAAAAAACCGGCTTTAAATATTCCCGCAATTGTTTAGTTTGTACTGCAGAAAAACTTTTTAAATTTATATAACTCTTGAAAGCAGCCGTCGGCCCATATGTCTTGGTCAGTTTTAGATAAATATCTTTCGACTCCAAAATTTTCGCAAATGTAACGTAAATCTGGTTGGTTGCTTCCAAAATCTGGAGCATTGATAAAACGGGTAGACTGTCAAATCAGGTTTGTTTCATGATTTCCACGTGGTCAGAATTCAATTTATAAGTAAGGCATTTGTGAACCAGGGATCACACTGCAAACCCTTTTCCTTGACTTGTCAGATGCCAGCCACTTCCTGTCAGAACGGAGCGTGATGTGAAGGGTTTGAAACGTCATTTCCCACATACTTGTCTTTTATGTTGTTCTTCTACTCAGTTCGAAAGCTTGGAATCGAACTAGGCCTGTCGAGGATTGCTGATTACATTTATAGCAAATCACCCTAAGAAAGCACAAATTTGAACTTTAAGATAATGGTTCGAAACAACATATTCAGTGCATATGAAATACATGCACTTGGAAGTCAATTCAGTTCCTGTGCTTCTGTAAGTAAACGCATCTGCATGTATTCAATACTTAATCTCCTTACTAAAAAAAACCGAAAATTTACTGTGCCAGCTTTCTTGGTGCAATCCGAAACAATGCAACTATGAACATACTGAATTTTCAGTCACGCGGAAAAAAAAATTCAGTATTACTTAGCAAATTCCTCAGAAGTTACTGCATACGCGGTGATGCTACGAGCACGTTTCGATCAGTGACGATGAGAAACACTGTTGATTGGGTCGGTGGGGAACATACTGTTCGACCGTGTGATATGAGATTACGAGTAACGTGCAGAGTTGTGACTTTTGCGTGAGTCACTGTTGTCTGACGAAATGGTACTTACACTTTACGCCCCTTTCTTTTAGAAGGAAAACGTATAGAATTACGTTGAAAACTTTTTTAGTTGGGAGTCTGTGACGTAATCATTCTAACAAATTTTCAACGCCACTGATACAATAAAAATATCAAGTTATTAAACATATATTCTCAAGAAACATTATTGCATTCCAGATTATGGTAAATCTGAGGTTCCCGCTAGGCACTGCCTCAACTAGGTCCTTTCTTACATGGCAGCAGGAACAAAGCAGTGCATGTTCCGAACTACAGCGAATAATGGGGGCTGCTGGCGCCGCAACGAAGGTGATGTTACTCATACACACACCATAAAGACGTGAGAGCATGGAGGTATAGCTCCTCTCATTCTTAACACCGACACCAGTTAGTGGTGCGTGGCCAGCCTTGGGTACGTACCCTATGGGGGCTAGGTGGGCTTCAGAATCGGTCTGGGCGCTTTTGTGGAGATAAAACTCCCTTTCCACTTTCTCTGTCTGCACATATACATACACACACACACATACATGTGGATTCATATGATACCAATTTTACGTTGTGAGTGGCAGGTATCTGTGGATGAACTAACAGATTGCACACTATGCAATGTCAAACAGGTTCTCTGACTTAGCGGACTCTTGCGTTCGCGATAATGAAACTTGTGGTCCTAAAATAGTTTTCTATTGAAATATGCACGTGTAACTTCTTGCTAACTATTAATATTAACAGCAAATTCTTTGTGTTAAAGAGCAAGGTACGATCACGAAATCCATATAAATTTATCTGCAACACTCAATGCGAAAACTTTGGGAATTTCGAAGGATATCCGCTCGAGAAAGGTGCAGTCAAAGCTGCGGTATATGAAGACATGAGTGGCAGAGAATCCGTTGAATCATTGAAACATAATTGCACGTTCCTAGATGTTGCAAATATTCCTGTCAATCCGACATGCTGATTTATACTTAGCAGATGAAATCTGCATATAAATATGTTGGTGTCTGTCCTACAGCAGCTTCCCAGAAGAAACCGTATGTCATGAAATTAGTCATATACCAACATCTGGCTGCTTCCAGTACGTGGACATCTAATTGCACTTCGTTACAGCAAGACAATAACCGTTCTTCTGCCACGTTTGGAAACGTGAACTTTCGTGTTGTTGTGAGATCAAGATTCGCCGCGCCAGATGGCGCAGATGAACAGGGAGAGGACTCCGATTATCTCCGTGGGAACAGGGGAACAACCCCCTGCAGTTACGGGGGGTGGGGGTTAAAATGCATTCAGCTGCATCGGGAAGACTCTGGGATTTATCTTGTACGCTTTCTTCCACTCACCGTCCCGTCTCGTTTATAATTAATCTGCTCCTTTCATATCCACAGACGGAACATTACCTTACAGGCAAGTATTAAATTCTTCACATTTTTAATTGCTCCATGGTGATTGTACCGGGATAGCGTATGCGGTACGGCGCCTCGCTACGGGCTGGACAGTCCGGTTATTTTCACGTAGGTGTCACATAAGTACTACAAACGAAGGTTTGGTTATAGAACTGAAACAACCTAGTACTTGAATAAAGAGAGACCAACTTGATGCCACTTGCTTTATTATTTCATTGTTTATCCTTTAGGCACCATGCATCCTATATATAGGACACACGTACCGCTACTCCCCAGAGTACACTTTTTATATATTTAGTCAACAAATATATTTAATTTTTTTTAAGGCTTTCTCTCGACACCTTCCTTTATTCCTCCACAAAATGTCTTGTATTTCCTAATGTTACTCTTCTTGGTTCCTAAAATATTCACATTTTACATAAATGGTGTGCTAAACTGTAAATGTCCAGCACCAGGACCAAAGGGTTAATGCTCAACATGTTTCGGATGTTAATACATCCATCCTCAGGAGCTTGCGAATTATTTGTTGAGTTATTTCATGGGTTGTATTTCTCTGGTTCGATGTGTGTTGGTGTGGTATCCGTATGCAGGCTGAGGCACTGCCTCAGCCTGCATACGGATACCACACCACCATAGCCAAACCACAACGAAACACCAACACACATCGAACCAGATCAATACAACCAATGAAATAACAAATAAGTCGCAAGCTCCTGAGGATGGATGTATTGACATCCGAAACATGTTGAGCATTAAATAATGAAATAATAAAGCAAGTGACATCAAGTTAGTCTCTCTTTATTCAACTATCAAGACGATGCACGGTCCAATAAACATAAGAATCACCAGTCTCTTTGCGCATCCACCAGATAACACAGTGATCTTAACATAAACATACGTGTATGTGGTATCACCAGTCAAATTGCGACGTAAATTTGGTATAGAACATTCCGCGATGTCGTCTTCATATTATTTTTCCAATTATTAAAATATCTTTCTTATAAAAGTTGTAATTTACAATTTTGAGAAACCGCTGACCCCTGTGCACCATCAGACATAGTTCTAATTATACATTTCTGACTCCACCAGTAAATATTTTCACATTCAACCATTCTTTCATTTATTTATTAGTGACTATAATTTTGATGAGTCTGATTTAGGATGCCACAGAGACTGAAGCAAGGCCCTGTATCTGTACTACACTACCTCTCTATTGATTGCCGATTTTGCTCTCAAACCTTCTTCTACTAGTTATCTAAATTTCCGTGACAAGAATAAATTATATTATTAGAATGCTTGACCACTTGGTTGATTTTAAATATCAAGAACTGGGAGAACACGATCCTTCTTTTGATGCCCGCAGACAGCGAAATGTCAGAAGGACCAGTGATCCTAAACGAGATATCTCGTGCGTGGAATGAAAGAGACTGAAGCCCAACACGTGTGACGGCTTCATGGTCACCGTGGCACCATCCATGTTGTAGTGTGCCGTGTTCCAGGAGGCCGTGGGCACGAAATTATGATGTCGCATGATGCTTGGTGAATCGCTAATTAAAGGGGTCAGAACTCAACTTTCTGACAGCAGAAAGAAAATTTCCTCTTCCATGCTAGATCAACCAAATGTTGTTGTTGTTTCTTTAGACTTGATTTGTTTAATGCTGGCATCAGTCCACTTTATAGGAGGAGGAGGTTTTGGTGTTGATGCATTGCGAACTGGTCTTCTTACAGCCAGTCATGCAATCGATTCCCGAAATCATGTGCTGATCTCAGAAACGTCTTCGATGTAATTCTCCCTGTGCTTAATTCAGCAAAATTCCGCCATGAAGGTGCAATAAAAATGTAAGGTAAAGTACACCCTTGTACAAGCACTGAGGCTCTGTACAGGCCGTACGGACCATAAGGGGAATGGAGGTATAGTTCTACTCTTTCTTGACCATGGCACTAGAAGGGGTGAGGGGTCAGCGTAATGCCCCGGCCACTTTTTACCCCCGGGAAAGACCCGGTATCCATTGTACAAGAGGCTGGGTGGGAACCAGGGCTGGCCTTGACAAGTGCGGAAACACTCGCCCCCTTCGGGATTCGATCCCCGGACGGTCCAGCCCTTAGCCAGTTGCTATACCAACTACGCTACCCGGCCTGCAAGGCGCAATAACCTGTGATGGAAAACTCCACACATTCTTAAACTCTGCATTACCTGGAAGTAAGTGATCACGTTCAGGCTGCGACCACTTTCAACCACGAAATGACCCTGATAACTATTGGATAGGAAGCTGGATGGGCTCCAGAGCCGGTCTGGGGTGTTTCGAGAAAAGAATCTCTGCCCCCACCCCCTCTACCTGGCAAATGAAACCAATTGCTCTGTCGTATAACCAATGGCAATTTCACTACACTAGCTGAGCTCTCGCTCGTCCCACCACAGGCCAAGTGCCTGTCTAACTGCCCAAGTGACTGAAGGGCCGATCGAATAATTTAATTCGTGACATAAGAGAATCAAGGGGGTTCCGCAGAACGTTAAAACCAAATGTGGGGGTGGTAGTGTTAATGGCTTGGGCTTCTCTGTCGCATCTCCACATCAATTCACAATTCCGTGGCCTTTCCCTAATCTGTCACCACCACCAAATTATACATGGCGCCACCGAACGACGTATTAGGGCAATAAAATATTTATGCTCAAAACGAGCATAACGGATAAATGATAAAGAAAAACAACATACGTGTAACGTAAGAGTGAGGCGCGGTCATGAAACTACTGTTGCAGTGGAGTTGCAATAAGTATAACATATTCTGAGTATGTGTTTTTTTATCTGCGGGAGGAAAGGAAGCTGAGGGTGTTTGAGAACAGGGTGTTGAGGAAAATATTTGGACCTAGGAGGGACGAGGTAACGGGGGAATGGAGGAGATTGCATAACGAGGAGCTAAATGATTTG
>Ga0123357_10001011_pt1 | contig 28809 bp, 24 predicted proteins | sample TergutEmb28metaG_FD_89873 | JGI IMG/M metagenome (GOLD analysis project Ga0123357, IMG submission 89873) | Embiratermes neotenicus P4 segment gut microbial communities from Petit-Saut dam, French Guiana - Emb289 P4 | ecosystem: Host-associated > Arthropoda: Insects > Digestive system > Gut ...
ACTGGCTGTTTACGCTTTCGGCTGCCGCTTACAACATGGTCTGGATGCGAAACCTGGGCATTGTCGTCTCTGGATAGGGATAAAACTCTCCCCCAGGGAGGATTTGTTCCCCTGGCGGGCTGAAAAATCAGGCGGCAACGCTAAAAAAGGCGATGAACATCATGTCAAAGATCAAAAAACTGGTCAGAATAAAAGAACCGTTTGAATAAAAACCCTTATTTTCAACAGCCTGATAGACGCTATAGTCACGAGATAGAAGTCCATAGGAAAATGCACCTGATCTGAATGGCGGCAAGAAATGAGGTTGCATTTTTCTATGGACTTCTATCTCGTGACTATAGCGTCTAAGGAGGCGATCCCATGGATACCAGAGTGGAAGAATTAGCCCGATGCCAGAACCTGGACGACAGCGCCCTGTTGAAACTGATGGGCACAGACCAGTACGACGCCCAGCTCTTTGCGGCGGCTGATGCGGTACGCAGGCGGGTTTATGGCCGAGATGTGTACCTGCGCGGCCTGATTGAAGTCTCCAACATCTGCAGGAACAACTGCCATTACTGCGGCATCCGCCGGGGCAACCGCTTGGTGAAGCGCTACCGCTTAAACTATGAGGACATCCTTGCCTGCTGCACCACCGGCTACGCCCTGAATTTCCGCACCGTTGTCCTCCAGGGTGGTGAGGATCTCATTCATACGGACGAATGGCTCTGCGCCCTGATCGGGGAGATCAAAAAACGCTACCTGGACTGCGCCATCACCCTGTCCCTGGGTGAACGCCCCGCCGCCAGTTACCAGGCGCTTTTTGAGGCAGGCGCCGACCGTTATCTCCTGCGCCATGAAACAGCGGATGCCGGGCATTACGGTCGACTGCACCCGGAAGGCATGCGTCTTGAAGAGCGCATGCGGCACCTGTGGGAGTTGAAGGCCATCGGGTATCAGGTGGGTTCCGGCTTTATGGTGGGTTCCCCCTATCAGCGCCCGGAACATCTTCTGGCCGACCTGCGTTTTCTGCAGGAACTGCAGCCCGCCATGATCGGCATTGGCCCCTTTATCAGCCACCGGGACACGCCGTTTAAACATTTTGCCAACGGTGCCCTGGACCTGACCCTGCGTCTGATCGCCATTTTGCGGCTGCTCTTTCCCTATGCCCTCATCCCCGCCACCACCGCGCTGAGCACCATTGCCCCCCAGGGCCGAGAAATGGGCCTAGCCGCCGGGGCCAATGTGGTGATGCCCAACCTTTCCCCCCTTGCCGTCAGAAAGCTCTATACCCTCTACGATAATAAGATATGCACGGGTGAAGAAGCGGCGGAAGGCGTCCGCCTCCTCCAGAGACAGATAGAAGCGGCCGGATACCGGATTGCCGTTCACCGGGGCGATGCGCCCCTCTTGCCAGAAAGGCAGGGAGAGATTTATAAAATAACAAAATAATAGTGATAAACAATTTATTATATATTCTATATAGTTATGCATTCTAAAATGAATGAGAACCATTTTTTTTAACTGGTCACATTATTTTTGTTGATCAATTACATTCATTTCATTTATAAATGCTTCGCAAGAGTTCAGCTACCTCTTGAACCCAACGGGATTTGAGGTGTTGTGGTCTTCCTTGGCGAAAAGTGCGGTTCGGATGTTCGGCCCGCGAAAATGTATGTCAACAACCATTGCGCATCCTGCGGAGGGATTATGTCGCCCAAAGAATTACGCGCAGACGGTTTCAAAACCCTCGAACAATTTATTAAACAGTTCGAGGACAAGGAATCGGCGCTGATCAAAGTGCTTTACGAGGCCCAGCATATTTTCGGTTACCTGTCCAAGGAGGTGATGTTATTCATCGCGGATAAGCTGGAGGTGCCGGCCTCGAAAATCTACGGCGTGGTCACCTTCTATTCCTACTTCACCACCGAACCCAAGGGCCGTTGCCAGATCAAGGTTTGCATGGGCACTGCCTGTTTCGTGCGCGGGGCAGACCAGCTCAGCCGTCAGCTTGAAAATCAGTTGAAGCTGAAAATGGGGGAAACTTCCGACGACCTTAAGTACAGCCTGGATTCCCTGCGCTGCGTCGGGGCCTGTGGCTTGGCGCCTGTGGTTCTGGTGAACGACAAGGTTTACGGCAAAGTTGAGGTGGACGACATCAGCAAAATCATCCAGGATAGCGAGGTATAGGCACGCATGAAAAAGATCGCTACATATAAAGATCTTGCCGACGCATACGTCCGTTGGCAACCGCTCATGGCCCTGCGACAGGAAGCCGTGCATGCCGGTGCCGAACGACACGAACTGCTTGTCTGCGGCGGTACGGGCTGCCAGTCTTCGCGCAGCATGGAACTGCTCCACAACCTGGAAGCAGAAATCAAGGCGGCCGGCCTGGAAAAAAAGGCTGTCGCACATGTCACCGGCTGCTTCGGCTTCTGCGAGAAGGGCCCGATTGTCAAAGTCTTTCCAGACGACGTTTTTTACGTGGAAGTCACCCCGGCCGATGCCAAAGACATCGTGCATGATCACTTGGTGAACAATATCCTGGTCGAGCGGCTGCTTTATGAGGACCCGGCCAAGCCCGGGTGCCACCTGGAAAAGCAGCACGACATGAGCTTCTATAAAAAGCAGGAACGTATCGCCCTGATCAACTGCGGCCTCATCAACCCGGAGTTGTTTGAGGAATATGTCGCGGTCGAAGGCTATCAGGCCTTGGCCAAATGCCTGCAAGACATGAGTCCGACGGACGTGTCCGACGCCATTAAAAACTCCGGCCTGCGCGGTCGTGGAGGTGGTGGTTTTCCCGCGGGCGTGAAATGGGAAATCGCCGGAAAACAGCCGGGACCAGAAAAATACATGATCTGCAACGCGGACGAAGGCGACCCCGGCGCGTTCATGGACCGTTCCATCCTTGAAGGCGACCCGCACAGCGTGATCGAGGGTATGATTATCGCTGCCTATGCCATCGGCGCGAGCCAAGGTTACGTTTATATCCGGGCCGAATACCCCCTGGCTGTTCAGCGCCTGCAACGCGCGGTGGATCAGGCCAAGGAGGCTGGTCTTCTTGGCGATAAAATCCTTGGCTCAAATTTCTCTTTTGAACTTGAAGTGAAATTCGGCGCAGGCGCGTTTGTCTGCGGCGAAGAAACCGCCCTTCTGCGCTCCATTGAAGGCGGACGGGGCGAGCCCACCTCAAAACCGCCCTTTCCTGCGGAAAAAGGCCTGTACGGCAAGCCAACCGTAATCAACAACGTGGAAACCCTGGCCAACGTGCCGCAGATCATGCGGCGCGGCCCGGCTTGGTTTTCCGCCATCGGCTCGGAAAAATCCAAAGGCACCAAGGTGTTCGCCCTGGCCGGCAAGATCAACAACGTCGGCCTTGTAGAAGTGCCCATGGGCATCACCCTGCGCGAAATCATCTATGACATCGGCGGGGGCATCAAAAACAACAAGCAATTCAAAGCTGTGCAGACCGGCGGGCCGTCAGGCGGCTGCATCCCGGCAGCGGATCTCGATATTGCAATTGATTATGACACCTTAGTCGCCAAGGGCTCCATGATGGGTTCAGGCGGCATGATTGTCATGGACGAGGACAACTGCATGGTGGATATCGCCAGGTTCTACCTGGACTTCACCATGGAGGAATCCTGCGGCAAATGTACGCCCTGCCGCGTGGGCAACAAACGCATCCATGAAATGCTCACGGAGATCACCGAAGGCCGAGGCACTATGGAGCACCTGGAAAAACTCGCGAACCTGAGCTCGGTCATCAAGGACACGGCGCTCTGCGGCCTGGGCCAGACTGCGCCCAACCCGGTCCTGAGCACGCTCAAATATTTTTACGATGAATACGTAGCGCATGTGCGCGACAAGCGTTGTCCCGCCGGTGTGTGCGTGAAGCTGCTCAATTATGTCATTGGTGACGCCTGCATTGGTTGCGGCCTCTGTAGCCGCGGCTGCCCCGTCTCCTGCATCACCGGGGAAAAGCGCAAGCATCATACCATTGACCAGGCTCGTTGCATCAAGTGCGGCGCCTGTGAAACCGTCTGCCCGGTCAAGGCCGTGGTCCGTAGTAAATAACCGCCGGCCGCAAGCCGCCGACAGGAGAACATAATGGTCAGCCTGAGCATTAATGGAACTCATGTGGAAGTGCCCGAAGGCTCCACTATTCTGGATGCCGCGAGAAAATTGGAAATCCACATTCCGACCCTCTGTCACCTTGATCTGCACGACATCAAAATGGTCAATCAGAGCGCTACTTGCCGCGTGTGCATGGTGGAAATCGCCGGCCGCCGCGCCCTGGCCCCGGCCTGCGCCACTCCGGTTACCCCCGGCATGGAAGTGCGTACGCACACGCCGCGCGTCATCAACGCCCGCCGTGTCGTGGTAGAGCTCATCCTCTCCAACCACCCGAAAGATTGTCTGACCTGCCAGAAAAACAGCCACTGCGAACTCCAGGCCCTGGCCGCCGAGCTCTCTATCCACGAAATCTCCTATGCCGGTGAAATGACCCATCACCGCACCGACGCCTCAAGCCCCGCCCTGGTGCGCGAAATGGACAAGTGCGTGCTTTGCCGCCGCTGCGAAACCATGTGTAACCAGGTGCAGACGGTGAACGTGCTCTCCGGCGTATACCGCGGCTTCAATACCACCGTAGCCACGGCCTTCAACATGCCGCTTGCCGACAGCGCCTGCGTATCTTGCGGGCAGTGTGTGGCCGTGTGCCCAACTGCCGCGCTTAGCGAAGTCAACAATGTCCCCAAGCTCTGGAGCCTCCTGGCTGACCCGAACAAATACGTCATCGTGCAGACTGCACCGGCTGTGCGCGCAGCCCTCGGCGAAAGTTTCGGCTTGCCCGTCGGCCAGGCCGTGACCGGAAAAATGGTCACCGCCTTGCGCATGCTCGGCTTCGATAAAGTCTTTGACACCAACTTTGCGGCCGACTTGACCATCATGGAAGAAGCCGCCGAACTCATTCATCGCCTGAAACACGGCGGCAAGCTCCCGATTCTTACCAGTTGCTGCCCCGGCTGGGTCAAGTTCTTCGAGCACCAATTTTCCGATATGCTCGACGTGCCTTCCACCTGCAAATCGCCTCAGCAAATGTTCGGCGCAGTCGCCAAAACCTACATGGCCAAGCAGCTCGGCATTGAGCCGGAACGTCTGAGCGTGGTTTCCGTCATGCCATGCCTGGCCAAAAAATATGAATCTGGCCGCGCCGAGCTCAACGTCGATGGCCTGCCCGAAGTAGACCTGGTCATCACCACCCGCGAACTGGCCAAAATGATCCGCGAAGCCGGCATCACCTTCAACACGCTGCATGACGAGCAGTTTGATCAGCTCATGGGAGAATCCACTGGCGCGGCGGTCATTTTCGGCGCGAGCGGCGGCGTGCTTGAAGCCGCTTTGCGCACGGCCTACGAATGGCTGACCGGAAAAAATCTTGAGCACGTTGAATTCGGCATGTTGCATGGCATTAAAGGCATCAAGGAAGCCACCATTCCCATAGGCGACCTTAACGTCCGCGTGGCGGTTGCCAGCGGCCTCGGCAATGCCCGGCGCCTGCTCTCAGACATCCGCGCCGGTAAAGCGCACTACCACGCCATTGAAATCATGGCCTGCCCCGGCGGCTGCATTGACGGCGGCGGACAACCTTACCATCACGGCAATATTCATATCCTTGAAAAGCGTACCCAGGCCCTGTTCAACGAAGATAAAGGTAAACGTTTGCGCAAATCTCACGAAAATCCGGCTATCCAGAAGCTTTACGCCGACTTCCTCGGCGAGCCGTACAGCGCGCTTGCCAAAAAATTGCTGCATACCACGTATGTAAAACGGCGAAAGCTATGAAAACGCCTCTTTTTAAAATATAAATACTTTAGCTTTTCATGTCCTTTTCACGCCGTCGGCAATGGTTTACCCTCCTTGGGGCCACCAAGTATTTCAAGTAGTTGCCACGATGTTTGATTATGGGACCGTGTCGTGTGCAAGGTCCGGTATACAAGAAATGCCTCGGGAGCTTCTCTCTCCCGAGGCATTTCTTTTTCCAGCAGACCAATAGCGGACCTGGTACAGAAAAAGTGGACCAAAGTTAAGAGCGATTAGACAACGGAAGAGATTCAAGGCGACGACCGGCAGCAAGCATAAACTGCCCGTTGCCCCCAATCTTTTGAATCGCAAGTTTTCTGTGACCACACCCAATCGTGTTTGGGCTGGCGATATCACCTCTATCCTGACGTCCGAAGGTTGGCTCTATCTGGCTGTCGTGATGGGCCTCTATTCCTGTCGAGTCGTGGGGTGGTCGATGAACAAAAGTATGTGCAGATACTGAGATGAATACGTTGACCATGGCAATCTGGCGACGCAACCCCTCACATGGTCTCATCTTTCATTCTGACAGGGGCAGCCAGTATTGCAGCCATGGTTCCCAGAAACTGCTCAGGAATCATGGAATACTGTCCAGTATGAGCAGAAAAGGCGATTGTTGGGATACTGCTGTGGCAGAGAGTTTCTTTGGCAGTCTCACGGTGGAGCAAGTCTTTGGGATGAAGTATCTCAGCCGATCCACTGCCAGACAGGATGTCGTCGATTACATCGAGATGTTCTGCAACAGCAAACGCCGTCATTCCTCTTTGGGGTACATGAACCCCATGGAATTTGAAAATCTGCAGCTTTGAAAAAGGCAGCTTAAAAAATGTCTACTTTTATTTGGCCATATCGCACGGGGATGGGACGATTTTCCCGCCCTTTGCCGGAAAAATTCTGAGGGGAAGGGACATCCGACCCAAAAGATGAGGAGAAAGACTATGTATGACCCGAAGTCCAGGAAAGCGGAGGAGTTCATCTGTCACGACGAAGTGCTGGCCTCCCTTGCCTATGCGGAAGAAAATAAAAAAGATGCCGCGCTCATTGACGCCATCCTGGCCAAGGCTCGGGAACGCAAGGGTCTCAACCACCGGGAGGCTGCCGTCCTGCTGGATTGTGAACTTCCGGAAAAAAACGAGGAGATCTTTGCCCTGGCCAAACAGATCAAGCAAGATTTTTACGGCAACCGCATCGTCATGTTCGCGCCGCTCTACCTGTCGAACTACTGCATCAATTCCTGCGTCTATTGCCCTTACCACCGGCAGAACAAGCATATTCCCCGCAAGAAACTGACCCAGGAAGAGATCGTCCGCGAGGTGACCGCCCTCCAGGATATGGGCCATAAGCGGCTGGCCATTGAATCAGGGGAACATCCGAAAATGAACCCCCTCGAATACATCCTGGAATCCATCGGCACCATCTACAGCATCAAACACAAAAACGGGGCTATCCGCCGGGTGAACGTCAATATCGCCGCCACCACGGTGGAGGATTATAAAAAACTCTGCGACGCCGGCATCGGCACCTACATCCTCTTTCAGGAGACTTATCATAAAGAAGAGTACGGCAGGCTCCATCCGGCTGGTCCCAAGCACGACTACGCCTGGCATACCGAGGCCATGGATCGGGCCATGGAGGGCGGCATCGACGATGTCGGCCTGGGCGTCTTGTTCGGCCTGGCGCGCTATCGCTACGAGTTCGCAGCCCTGCTCATGCATGGCGAACATCTGGAGGCCGCGCACGGCGTCGGGCCGCATACCATCAGTGTGCCGCGCATCCGCCCCGCCGACGATATTGACCCGGCTACCTTTGCCAATGCTATCAGCGATGACATTTTTGCCAAGCTGGTTGCCTGTATCCGCATCGCCGTACCTTACACCGGCATGATCGTCTCCACCAGGGAGAGCCAGAAGTGCCGCGAGATGGCACTGGGGCTGGGTGTTTCCCAAATCAGCGGCGCCTCACGCACATCCGTTGGCGGTTACGAAGAGGAAGAGCGGCCTCATGACACCGAGCAGTTCGATGTCTCAGACCAGAGAAGCCTGGACGAAGTCATTGCCTGGCTCATTGAACTGGGCTATATCCCGAGCTTCTGCACCGCCTGCTATCGGGAGGGCCGCACCGGCGATCGCTTCATGGCCCTGTGCAAGGCCGGGCAGATTCAAAACTGCTGCCATCCCAATGCCCTGATGACCTTAAAGGAATACCTGATGGACTATGCCAGCCCCTGGACCAGGGCCTTGGGCAAGGCCCTGATTGACAAGGAAATCAACAAGGTTCCCAAGGAAAGGATTCAGACCCTGGTACGCGGCCATCTGGACGCCATCGAACACGGCAGCCGCGATTTCAGGCTATAAACAAAAATCCTGTGAACACAAAAAACGCGCGCCCTGCACAGGACGCGCGTTTTTTTGTCCTTCTTGTCCTGCGCCCGGTCGCTCTGTAGACCGTAGGCGGCCTCATTGGGCAAGTTCCATCTTGCCGGGGCCGTCCTGTCAATGCGCATTGTCTTGCTCAAACTCCTGGGAAATGCGTGGGAAGACCTCCAGGCTGCGTTTGAGGATGCCCTGCATGTGGGCGATGGCAATGCCGTAATTGGTGATGGGCACCTGTTGCAGGCGCGCCCGCTTCTGGCGGGAAAGCACCTCGCGAGCATTGAGCATACAGCCGCCGCAGTGAATAATGAGCCGATAGGGCGATAGATCCTCGGGAAATTCGCCACCGGAGGTAAAGGCGAAGTCCAATTGCCTGCCCGTATAATCCCGCAGCCAGCGCGGCAGTTTGACCGTGCCGATGTCATCGCACTGGCGGTGGTGGGTGCAGCCCTCGGAGATGAGGATGGTGTCGCCGTCCTTCAGTTGGTCCATAACCTGGACTCCTTGCACCGCGTCAGCCAGCAGGCCCTTATAGCGGGCAAAGAGTATGGAAAAGGAGGTCAGCGCCACATCCCTGGGCGTTTCCGCCGATACCTTGGCAAAGACCTGGCTGTCGGTGATGACCAACCGGGGTTTTCCCCCCAGCTTGCGCAGGGCCTCGCGCAGTCCATGCTCCTTGACCACCAGGGCGATGGCGTCGGCCTCCAGCAGATCGCGGATGACCTGCTGCTGCGGCAGGATCAGCCTGCCCTTGGGCGCAGCCGAGTCAATCGGCACTACCAGCACGGCAATATCCGAGGCCCCTACCAGATCACTGACCAGAGGCGGCGCGGGTGTGCCGCTACGGGCCAGTGAGGCGATTTTTTCCTTGAGCGGGCCGATATTTTTTGGGGTCACAGCGCTGACATATATGCCTTCTAGCCCGGCCTCTGGTTCCTCTGGCATGAGGTCACTCTTGTTGAAGGCGACCAGATAAGGGATTTTTTCCTGCTGAAAGAGACGGATAAGATCCTCGTCGGTTTCGTGTAGCCCTTCGAGGCCGTCAACCACTAAAACGGCGATATCGGTCTTGCCTAGGACTTGCCTGGTCTTGCGCATGCGCAGTTCCCCCAGATCGCCCTCATCGTCAAATCCTGGGGTGTCGATAATCAGCACCGGCCCGAGCGGCAACAGCTCCATGGCCTTTTGCACCGGGTCGGTGGTTGTGCCCTTCACCTCTGAAACCACCGCCAGTTCCTGGCCAGTGACCGCGTTGACCAAGCTGGATTTGCCCGCGTTCCGCCTGCCAAAAAAACCGATGCAGACCCGCTCGGCCAAGGGCGTTTCATTGAACCCCATAGTCTCCTCTCTTCCTTATATTAACGATAATAGGTGATAATCGGCATCAAGACCGCGAAGGGCGGCGCTGTCTTCGCCATACCCGGCCAGCAGGCGCACAGGGCCTCCATGCCCGCCGGCACCCCCACCCGTTCCGCCTTGAGCATAGATCATGTGGGGCGCTGTCATAACTTGGCGCAAAAATTATCCAAAGGCAATCTTGAAATTTAGTTCATTCAGGTTTAGCAATTTTTACCGGCAATTTTTTTAACAAAGCCATGTTCATCTGGCATTTGATCCGATCGGTTTTGTACCCTGCCAGCGTCTGACAATGGCTTGGCGGGGATTTTTTGCCATGGCGCCGTTCTCCGGGTACACTTCACCCGCCAGCTGTCAGAAGCATTCCCATCCGGTCAATGTTGTACGCCAAGTTCCGCAAACCAATCTTTGCCCTGGCTCGGGCTATGCCGATCGTGCGCAACAACAAATTGCCCGCTCTCTGAGTCTGCACCCCAAAGACATGTTCGATCCGCGAACGAATCCTGGACCTGGTCCTGTTGCCTTCCTGTTCCCTGGACGTCAATGGACGATTTTCTTGGTCCAACGCGCATCCACATCCTTCCTTCCCGCTTGTTCTCGGGCCAGTCCTCTGGGATGTCACCCCCTTGTATCCTGGCATTTTCTTCCCGGCTGTTCCGTTGCTTGGGCACATTCACGATGCTGGCATCCACGATCTGACCCTTTATCGCCATGAAACCATTGGCCCGAAGCTGTGCATCAAAGGTCGCAAACAGTTCCTCTACGATGCCGCCGTGACCAGGTCTTCCCCAAAACGCCAGATAGCGGTGGCGTCAGGAACTTTCTGGCTGATGTGCAGACCAAGAAAGCGGCCAAAGGAGTGACGATCGAGAATCTGGAACTCAGTTGCGTCATCCAACAGATTGTGCACGACCTACGGCTACTCCATCGACACGCCGGATCTTGCGGGCGGCACGGGCATTGGCGAACTTGGCCTGACATTCAAGCCTTCCAGAGGCCTGCCCATCTCGCTTGATCTGGGCGTGCAGGATTATGTGGGCACACAGGATGGCGTGACCGGGAGCCTGCAGCTTCGCTACACTTTTTAAGCCGAATGTTTTTGGCAAGGCTGTGCACTCCATCACGGCCGCAAACCGCCATGGGGCACAACCACGCCAGTTACGGGTTGCCCTGACAACCTGCGGCAGGCATACCCCCATACCCCGCCGTTTTTTCCTTTACACCCCGCGCCTCGGAGCCTTGACGGTGACGTGTCTGTAGCTGTTGCCGTACACATCTCTAATGGTTTTTTTTTGCGAAGCTGGTAGAATTTTCATTTTCTGGTCATGAAGGTGCGCATGACCTTCGCCAGCAGCGGCTCAAGCTGGAAGCGAAAAGGGAACATGTTGTGTGCGCAGAGAATTGTCGTGGCGTGAACCTGTCGGCAAATGTCCGCCGGAGTCGAAAAAAATGTCAAAACGCCCGCCCGAATGCGGTTGAGCCATGAGGCGTGTGGCCGAGCAACGGCGGTGCAAAGGAGAGTGCAATGCAGCAGTGGCAATACCGTACCATCCTGTTTGAATTTACCAAGGATGGTCTGTTGGGCGACAAATATGTCGATGACGAGGAAATGGAAAAGACCCTCAATCAAGTGGGCGCACAGGGCTGGGAACTGATCAATGTGGCCCTCCTCCAGGATGGGGTGCTGGCGTTTTTGAAAAAGCCAGTCCCCCAGGAGCGGGTGGTCGAAGAACCAGCGGTCGCCGCGTCGCAGTTGCCGACTTCTGCGCCGCCGATCGTCAGATCACGCTATGCGGCCGCTGCCCCGAGGATGCCCGAGGTCGCACCGGTCCCTGAGCCTCTGCCGGTCCCAGAGATCGAAATGGAGCCGATTCGTCCTGCTGAGCGGCCGCGGAAGATCGGAACACGGGGCGATGATTCGGATTTCATCGGCGGCATCAGGATTTCCTGAGCGAATGGATGCAAAGAGCTTGGCATTTTCTGACAACAGGAATGCGCAACGCGTTTGCGCCGGAGTAGCGAGGCATTGATGGCTCGTTATATTCTCAAACGGTTCCTGCTGATGGTTCCGACCCTGTTCGGCATCATGCTGCTGACCTTCGCCGTGACCCAATTTGTCCCCGGAGGTCCGGTCGAGCGTCTGATGGCGCAACTGAGCGGATATGGTACCGGTGGGGATACCATGGGCAGCGGGGGATTGTACCAGGGAAACAAGGGGCTGGACCAGGAACGGGTGGAACAGCTGAAAAAACTGTATGGGTTCGATCAGCCGCCCCTGACCCGGTTCGTGACCATGATGCGGCAATACCTGGTCTTTGATTTCGGCCAATCCTACTACCACCATATGAGTGTCGCCCAACTGGTGGTTTCCAAGCTGCCGGTGTCGATGTCTCTCGGATTGTGGAGTTTTTTCATAGTCTATACCGTCTGCATTCCGCTGGGGATTGCCAAGGCGGTGCGCGATGGCTCCACCTTCGATGTGCTGACCAGCGCGGTAATCCTGGTTGGCTACGCCATCCCGGGGTTTGTTCTCGGCATCGCCCTGATCGTGCTGTTCGGCGGCGGCAGCTTCTGGAGTTTTTTTCCGCTTCGCGGACTGGTTTCGGATAATTGGAACGAGTTGAGCTGGGCGGGTAAGGGACTGGATTATCTGTGGCACATGGTGCTGCCGGTTGTCGCTTCCACCATCGGCAGTTTGGCGGTGATGACCCTGCTGACGAAAAATTCATTTCTTGAGGAGATCCGCAAGCAGTATGTCACCACGGCGCGGGCCAAGGGGCTTGAGGAAGGGCATATCCTGTATAAGCATGTCTTCCGCAACGCCATCATCCCGATCATCACCGGATTCCCTGGCAGTTTCATTACCGCTTTCTTTACCGGCAGCCTGCTGATCGAAACCATCTTTTCCCTCGACGGCATGGGACTGTTGGCCTATCAGTCGGTCATGAATCGTGATTATCCGGTCGTGTTGGGGACCCTGTATTTTTTCACGATCATCGGGCTGATTTCCCGCTTGCTGTCCGACCTCTCCTATGTGATGGTCGATCCGCGCATCAGCTTTGAAGGCAGGCAGTAGCGTATGGGATCGGCAAGTCAGCGGCCAACCAGCCTCGGGCGCAAGCGTTGGATCCGGTTCCGGAGGAACAGACGCGGCTTTTATTCGTTGATCATTTTTGTGGTGTTGTTTGGCCTCAGTCTGTTCGCCGAGGTGTTGAGCAATGATAAGCCGTTGATTATCCGATATGAAGACCAGTATTATTTTCCGCTGTGGCACATGTATCCGGAAACGGCGTTCGGCGGCGATTTCGAAACCGAGGCCGATTATTGCGATCCCTATATCCGCGAGCGGCTGTCTCAGGGAGATAATTTTGCCATCTTTCCACTCAACCCGCACAGCTTCAATTCGATCAATCAGAGCCTGGACCTGCCGACACCGTCACCGCCCAGCCGGGACAATTACCTCGGCACCGATGATCGCGGCCGCGATGTCCTGGCCAGACTGCTCTACGGATTTCGGCTGAGTGTTCTTTTCGGCGCGGCCCTGACCATGATGGGTACACTGCTGGGTATCGCCGCCGGCGCGGTGCAGGGATATTTCGGCGGGAGAATCGATCTGTTCTGCCAGCGGTTCATAGAGCTGTGGGGCTCCATGCCCGAACTCTATCTCCTGATCATCTTTGCGTCCATCTTCAAGCCGAGCATGCTGCTGCTCCTGATCCTGCTCTCCCTGTTCGGTTGGATGGGCCTGTCCGACTACGTGCGGGCCGAGTTCCTCAAAGGGCGGAACATGGAGTACGTCAAGGCGGCCAAGGCATTGGGGGTCGGTAACCTGACCATCATGTACCGGCACCTGCTCCCCAACAGCATGACTCCCGTGATCACCTTCCTTCCCTTCCGCATGTCTGGAGCAATCCTGGCCTTGACCAGTCTCGATTTTCTGGGGCTCGGTGTGCCGCCTTCAACTCCGAGCCTCGGAGAATTGCTGGCCCAAGGCAAGGCGAACATCGAGGCATGGTGGCTGTCGCTTTCCACCTTCGTGGTTCTTGTCGGCACTTTGGTGCTGCTCATTTTTATCGGCGAAGCCCTCAGAGAAGCATTCGATCCCCGAAAATAAAAGGTTTTTTGTCCGGCAAAGGCGTACCAGGGGGCATAGCTCCCTGGAAACGGCAGTGAAGCCAGCGGGCGTCCGATATTGTCGACAAGTCCCTGGCGCAACCAAGCGCGACCACGTCATTGCCTGCCAAGATCGGCCACTTGACCTTTTGCCGTTGCCCCAAGACAATCAATCTCTATAGCCTTTGCAATTCCCGATATGCCTTGGCCGGAAGGACCGGAAAATAAGATGATATTTGCCGGGGCGGATTGGAAAAAAAGTTTATATTTTTTGGGGTGCCATGGTGAGGTGGGAAGGATTCATATTTATAATTATTTGTAATTATTTAATAAATATTTACACCAACAATTGGCTGACTTCTTGCTAGATTGTGTCAGGGATTGTGGTCTTGGTAACGGACTGTGTTTCTGGTCCGCATGCCGGGTACGGTGAACCTGTTTTGGCGGCATCTCTATGGATTCTCAACAGATGCGGGTGGAAGACAGAAAGTAATTTGATCTTCGCTGAGAGGGTGTACAATAAATGATGCAAATGAAATGGTCATGAGGGTTTTTTCTCAGGGAGAGACGACTTCACCATCAGGAGAAGGCAATGACTATACCCGAGAAACTCCTTGACCAATTGATTGCTGACTACCAGAAAGTTGAAAACCGTATCGGCGAGAACAATCTACGCAAGCAACTGACTCAACGTTTGCTTGAATGCGCCATCCAGACCGAACCAACCGAACGTCTCAAATATATTGCGGGGGCAACGTAATACACAACAAGCAAGGAACTCGTCTATGAAAACAAAATTATCGTTTGCAAGCATCCTGTTCTGCTTCATTGTCCTTCATCCCATAATAACTCTTGCCGGTGATGTATCGCGTCTTTGCGGGATTGTGCAACAGGTCAACACGGCAAAAGGTACAGTCACTATCAATGTGGTGAGTTCTTCATGTCCAGGAACGCAAGCATTTCAACTGCCCAACGCCCAAGCCGGCGCACTGTTCCATGTGGATGAGATGAAATGCTTTATCATCGACAGCGATCAATGCGCCGATACCGCCATGCATAAAATAACCGAAATTGATGATCGAAATTAAGGGAGAATAACCATGCGAAAACTTGCCTTCTTCGCTTCCCTGTCCATTGTGCTGACCGCCGCCATTGCGCACGCCGCCGCCAACATGACCGACTATTGCCAGGCGCCTCCTTTTGTCAGCGCGACTCTTCCGCCCAATATTCTTTTGGTCGTCGATATCAGCACGAGCATGTCAGGAACGAAGGCGTACTCGTACAGCGGCGCCACATATAATGCCAGTGATACGTACGAAGGATATTTCGATCCTGACAAGGATTACGTGCAGGACAGCAGCGGCGTCTGGGTTGAAATACCAGGGGGGGCGGGATGTTCGAGCATATGCACCGGCACCTGGTCGTGTGGCAACAGTAACAAAACAGGATGCGTATCGGCGACGCAAAGCGTGCTTGGCCAGTTTGGCCAATGCGCCGCCAATAGCAGCTATCGCTGCTGCAACAGCAGCTTGGTGAACGTAACCTGTGGTGCCCACGGAGGCAATGGCAACTATCTCAACTGGTACTACATGACCAGATTCGATGTGCTGCTCTGGGCCATGACCGGAGGTACCCCCAGCGGATGCACCACCACCAACAAAACCGTGCAGTACTGCGATGCCAGTCAATACGGGGGCGCCTTCAACAACCCTACTGCGAAATGCGACGCCACTGGCTGTATACTCTCGACTTTCAATGCCGTGAAAATCAAAGCGCGTTGGGACCGAATCAACGGGCCGAATGGCGGGTTGCTCTATCAACTCATCAATCTTCCGGTCCAACCCCGCATAGGCGCCATGTTTTTCAGCACCCCAGGGGTGAGTAAAACCATTTTGATCGGCGACCTCGCTACGAGTGCTAAGGATTTCAACGCCGATCAGCCTTATCAGAACACTATCGCCGCGTTGAATGCCATGACCACGACTGGCAGTACCGCAACCGGTCTGGCCCTGTGGTCGGCTTACGCTTATTTTTCTCAGAAACCGAGCGTCTTCGGTGGTCCGGCTCCCGCCAGCGCCACTGACGCTTCCACCGCGTGGAAGAATCCGCTCTATCAATGCCTTGACAAGAATAACAAAAACGCCGACGGCTCATGCATATTTGTGCCAGTGCCCTGCGCGAAAAATTTTATGATTCTCCTCAGCGATGGGGAGTGGAATACCGGTATGGGCAGTTCGCCAACCGCCTCCACAGTAAGCACCTACAGTATCGATACCGGGTACACCTACAATACCGGGTACACCACCGGCGGCTATTCGGCTGATCCGGTGGTCCCTGCCTATAACCTGCACAAGCTGGGATTCACCAATCCGGCTCTGCCGGCCGATGCTCGAGCAAATGTGCAGACCCTCTACTCGCTGGGTTTGTGGCTCACAGGAATAGGCGATACAGCCATGCGCCAGATCGCTTTGTATGGCGGTTTCGACACCAGCCGGCAATGGCCCGGCAATCTCTCAGATTTCCCCAGGGTAACCTATACTGATCCCGGGAGTAATTGCACCAAGAGTAACAGTGGTTACAAGGGCAGCCTATGCGTCGGTCAGTGGCCTCCTCCTTCGTCGGATTGGAATACAACTGGCATTCCTGCCACTCCCGACAACTACCTGTCGGCGACAAGCGGGCTGCAAATCAAAAATCAGATCATCGCCATTATCTATGACCTGATGAAGAAGGCCTCGTCCGGTACCGCGGTTTCCGGCATGGGATCCAGCGGGGGAAGCGGCGCTACTATGCTCCAGTCAACTTTTTACCCTAAGCGATCCTTCAATAACGGCACGGAAGTATCCTGGACAAGCGACCTGATGAATTACTGGTATTATCTGGATCCCTTCTTCTCCTCCATGCTAATCCACGAAGACACGGTCCGCGAGGGAGCCGACTACACGCTGTTTGATCTGCAAAAGGATTATATCACCAGCTTTGCCTACGATGATAAGCAGGGCAAAACCTTGGCTTCTCTGTGGGAAGGCATAGTCTCCGATGCCACATATAGGGGACAGGTCCTGATGGAAAATTCCAAAGCCATCTGGCGCGCGGGGTTTAATCTCTGGTGGACGGATCCTCAGGATAGAACGGTGTACACCTCACTGGACGGCTCAACGCTGAAGGAATTCAATACCGGCAACAGCGACTCGCTGGCTCCATATCTCGGCAAGTCCAGAGTGGACGCCGATGCCACCATCAACTATGTGCTCGGGTATGAATGCGCGGACGCCACGACCGGAGCGGCCTGTGTCTGCGGCAGCTCAGACAACTGCACAGCAATAGGCAGAAGCCGGACGGTGACCACGGGTGTTTGCTCCATCAGAAAAAGTCCCTGTGGCAGCAATGCGGATTGTCCCGGCGGGGAAACCTGCGGTCAGGAAACCCATGTCTGGAAAATGGGCGACATTATTTCATCCACGCCCCGCATCATGGGCCCCGGAGCGCTGAATGCCTTCAACCTGGCGACGCCCTATGGCTACAACGACCAATCGTACGACCAATTCGTCAAAAGTAACTACTACAAGGCGCGGCAACTCGTTTTTTCCGGGACCAACGGCGGCATGTTGCATGCATTTTGGCTGGGAAAGATTTTGCAAACAACAAGCGGGAGTGTCGTGGCGAGACTGGAAGGAAAGACCTCCGGCCCTGGAGGCATAGGCACCGAAGCATACGCCTTTATTCCCAAAAATGCTCTCCCGTATCTGCAGTATCTCCAGGACGTGGACTACTGCCATCTTTACATGGTGGACGGTCCCATGACGCTCACCGACGCTTCGATCTACAAACCATCGTCCTGCACCGAAGCGAATTACTGGGATTGCCCCAAAACGACTCAAATGATCACTATGGCCGTTGGCAATAGCAATAATGATGTGGATTTCACCAACACCAGCTGGCGGACCGTGTTGATCGGCAGCATGGGTACCGGCGGCGCCACATGCAGCGCTGCCCAGCCTGATTCCAATCGCATCATGACCCCTCTTGCGGCTGGAGGGGAACAGGTTGGCTGGTCGTCTTATTTTGCCCTGGATGTGACCAACCAGGCAAGCCCGCAGCTCCTGTGGGAATTCTCTGATCCTGGCCTGGGGGTAACCAATGTTGGTGCTGCGATCGTCAAAGTGGGAGGCAAAATCAATCACTGCTCCTTAAATGCTGCGCAGACATGCTCAACCGACAGAGAATGCGGATGGGGCACGTGCGTTTCCAACGCTTCCACCAATGGCAGATGGTTTGCGGTGTTGGCTTCCGGATCAACCGGCCCGATCAAAAACAGCGAATTTCAAGGCACATCGAATAATACCTTAAAACTGTTTGTCCTTGATCTTGCGACCGGGGAGAAGGTGCGCACTTTCGATACCGGGATCACCAATGCCTTTGCCGGCTCCATCTCCAGCAGCACGCTTGATCTTGACAGAAGTTCAGCCAAGGCTCTCGGCAATTATCAGGACGATGTCCTATATATAGGGTATGTCCGCAATCCCACCAGCAGCAAGGATCCCAGCCTCGGCACGAAAGGCGGAGTGTTGCGGCTTGCCATCAATGGCAATGTCGATCCTGCCCAATGGACCGTGAGCAAGGTGTTCGCGGACGATGAACTCGGACCGGTCACCGCCTCGGTCATGAATCTGATTGACCAGAGAGCCGGCCAACTCTGGCTCTACCTTGCCGAAGGCCGGTATTTTTTCAAGCAGGACAACCCTGCCAGCGCTGTACGCTATAAACTTCTCGGGGTCCAAGACCCTTGCTATAACAAGACAACCAACTCCATCGACTCCACTTGCACCACCCAGTTGCGCATAGTTGATTTGCAGGATCAAACGACCCCGGCAACGACCTTGGCGCCCGCAACACAACAAGGCTGGTACATTTCGCTTGACCCGGCGAATTCCTCGTCCGGATCGACCGCAGAGCGGGTCATCACCAATCCCACCATAGATCCTCAAGGAGCCATTTACTTCGTGAGCTTTGCCCCAACCGCGGATGTTTGCGGTTTTGGCGGAAACACCTATGTCTGGGCGGTGGACTACAAAACCGGCGGCGAGGTGCCATATCTCCTCCAAGGAAAAGCCCTGATACAGACGTCCACCGGTGCGGTGCAGGAACTCGACTTGGGGAATACATTCTCTGGACGCCGCTCTGCCGGCTTTGGGGGTATCCCGCCCGCGGGCACGGGTATCATGGTGGTCACGGCACCAACTCCCATCAGACAATTCATGCACATCCAGGAAGAGTAGCCATGAAGGGGCAAGGCGGTTTCACACTGGTCGAACTTGTGGTGGTGATAGCGATCATTGTCACCCTTCTGGCGGTCGCGACGCTCTATTTCTTGCAATTCAATGAGAGATACCAGGTCGATTCGCTGACAAAAGAGATCTACTCCGCCTTGATGCGAGCCCGAAATGCCGCCGTGACCTCCGGTGTGCCGCATATAGCCGACTTCGCCGCAGGAGACCCCTTCCATCTGCAAGTCGGCCCAGATGCCGATGGGGACGGAGTCATCGACTCCCCTCCACGCCTCGTTGGTACGGTGGTGAGTGATATTCAGTCACCCGGATTCAGGATCGTATTGAACAATGCTCCCATAGTATTTGACCGACGAGGACTGGCCAACCAGGACCAAACCCTGACCATAGGAGTAGGAAACCTTAAATTTGGGGCGACGCCGGGTTGCATCGCCATCGCATCCACGCGCATCAACGTCGGCAAAATGGAGGGTGCAAACTGTGTCCAACGATAAACGATGGATATGCCGCCAACAGGGCTTCACCCTCATCGAGGTCATGGTTGCTCTGCTTATTTTCATGGTGATTGCGCTTGGCTTGGCGCGAGGTGAAATCGCTGCCTTGCGGGCGCAAACAGACAATGTATTGCGGGATGAAGCCACCAGGCTGGCGGAAGAACAATTAAATGATCTCAGAGGGCAACCGTTTACTAATCTTGCAGCAGCCCCCTGGACGAATCCTGAATCGCTGCCTGTAACCATGCGTGCCGGGAGAGTTGTTTTTGCCCGATCATTTCAGATTATAGAAATAGACGCGACTGCTACACAGCTCATGCGCATTGATGTGGCAGTCGGATGGAACCAGGGAAACAATCCACCGGAACAGCCGGTCAACACCAATCATCAAGTATTGTTGAGTACAATTATTGCACGCGGTGATGAATAGGAACGGCTATGAAACGTTACGACACTACTCTTTCGATCCGAAGGCAAGCCGGTTTTTCTTTGGTGGAGCTGCTGGTCTATATGGCCATTCTGGTGATTCTCATGGCGCTGATCCTCGCCAGTTTCACCCAAACGCTGCAACGAAGCGCGCAGCAGAGCGGCATTGCGGAAACGGAAATCGAAACTGGACTGGGGATCGGACTGTTACGCTCCGATCTGGAGCATGCAGGCTTTGGGCTGCCCTGGTCCTTTCCCAATGCCCTGGATTTTGCAGAACCGGATGGCGCCCTGGCGGCCCTGGCGGATGCACCGGGTAATGTGCCCAGGGCGCTCATCAGTCAGCATAACGCCGGCGTCAGCCTCAACGGTGCGGACTATCTGGTCATCCGGGCCACCAATGTGACCCAAGAGGCGGTCAGCCAGAAGTGGGGTTGGTTGGGCTTAGACAACGGTCACAATATCGTCGTGCAATCTTTAAGCCGTGATCCACTTGCCAGGGCTGATTGGGTCATTGCTTTGAACCCTGGCAATACGACTGATAATTTTAATTTTCGCAGCCTGGTCATGGATGGCCCCACATATGCGTTCCAGGCAAATGCGGCAGCTATGACCAATATCGCTCCCAGCGACAATCCCGTCAATCCGGAGGATGGGGAGAAATTGCCTCTGTATGGAATAAGTGGTGCTGCTGCCAACAGGCCATTTAATCGAACAGATTACTTCATCACCGATGCCAATGTCCGGGTCCCGGCGCCTAATGCCAATGTCTCGATCCCGACACATTGCGCGCCCAATACCGGTGTGTTGGTTAAAGCGACGCTCAATCAGAATGCGGACAATTTTACCATTCTGCCGTTGGTTGATTGCGTAGCGGATTTCCAGGTCGTCTACCTTGTGGACAATGGAGCCGGAGCAGGCAACCAACCTGTAGACGCCGACGGATTGAACGGATTGACTCCCCAGCAGATCCGAGATCAAGTGAAACAGGTTCGCTGTTACATCCTCATCCATGAAGGAGGGGAGGACCGTTCCTACACGCACCCGATCTCAGATATACCCGTCGGTGAAGTGGGAGCGGATGGCGCTTTGTTAGCTGGGCGAACATTTCCTCTTGCCGCGACCATCGGCGGCACTTGGGCCAATTACCGCTGGAAAGTGGTCAGCATAACGGTTACCCCAAAAAATTTAAAATAATCTTCTGCTGAGAAGGCATCTCATGCGATATACAGGCAATATAGGCAAAGCACTTGACAATGAAGACGGAATAGCCCTGGTGACCGCGCTTATGCTGGGCTTGTTCGGCATGCTGCTGGTAGCGGCACTCTTGCTGATGGTGAGAACCGGAACCTGGATGAGCGGCTCCCAAAAACGGTATCAAACGGCTTTGGCAGCCGCCTATGGTGGAAACGACTTTTTTGTAAAAGAAGTCATCCAGCGGGGCATAGGAGGGGCTGACCTGAACGCCAACAACTATGGAGGGTTGTTGCTCCCTGTCGCTACCAATGACTATTTCGACCAAAAACTGAGAACGACGGGAAATTATGCCAATGATCCGGTGGATGCCATCATAACATTCGCCGCGCCACAAGGAGCTCCTCAAGGAGCTGCCATTACGGTACAGGCAACTATTGTCGGCACCAGTAAAGGCAACAGCAGCGGATCCGCGGCCCCTCCGCTTTCGACGGGCGGCGTAGTCAACAATGGCAGTGGCACGATGACCCCTCAACATGTTCCCTTTCTGTATCAAGTTCGGGCTGAAGCGCAAAATGCCGCCCATACGATTGAGCGGGCGCGGCTCTCTTCGCTGTATGTGTATTAACCGTAAGCAGGAAAGCACATCTTGAAAGTGCCGGAGGAGAGGTAGCCCCGCGTTCAAGGGATTGAGGAGATCCTTGAGCATCAGGGGGGCGGGCGGGTGATGCCGCAAAGGTACTGTGGGGGCGACTGTATTTGTAAAAAGGGGCCGGAAAATCCGGCCCCTTTTGGCATGAACAATATGGGTGTTTGAGATTATCTGTGGTGCTGCATTTCGTGCTGTAATTTGGCGAATTCCCCGCGCATCTCGCGCACGTAGGCGCGGAGTTCTGAAAGCTCGCAATGCAGTTCCTCAGTCGTGTAATTGTGCTGCGGTTCGAGCTGCCCTTCGCCGACAGCCGGCATGATCCTGCCCGCCTCGTGCACCCAGGCAGTGAAGCGGCCTATGACTTCGGGCAAGGCATCAGCTTGGGTTTGACCGGCGATCAGTTGTCCATACAAATAGTTGACCAGCTTTTCGGTGGGCGGATGATCCTTGATGGGCAGCCGAAGCAGCATGACCAACGTTGATTCAAGCAGTTGGAGCAGCGAATGTTGCACCGGTGACAGATCCGCCTGTTTGCAGGTCGCGATCATGGCGGTCACTTCAGCGAGGTTGTCGCGGGAAGGGGTACGGACCACCCGCGGCAACAGCGCGCCGAGCGCGGCGAGCTGAATCTCCCTTGATTCGCCTGCCGATGTTGGCAACGCTGACAGCTGGTCATCGATGGTGGCTTCCAAAGCCATGGTCAGCTCGTCAACTTCAGGAGGTGTGGCCGCCCCCACGCCAGGTTGGCGCGTATCGAGGTCGGCCGCCGCTGAGCGATTCGTCGACTCGGCGTCCAGATCGACCAGGTCAAATCCCAAGGATTCCTCCAGCGAGCTGGCGAGCGGTGTGCCCTCCTCCATGGCATCCTCGTCATCGGAACCGAAGAAGAGATTGAGCTTCTCCTCGATTTCCTCCATGGGCGTGAAGCTCAATGCCGCTCTCTCGTTTTCTTCGGAAAAGCCCTGTTCCTCGTTGCTGTCAGCAAGAGCGGTTTGCAGATTGCTTGCTTCGTTGAAGAAGAGGTTATGTTCGATTTCCTCCACTTCTGCGGCAGGGGCCGCCGCAGGTTCATGCTGTTTTTCGTCGGCGTCAGCGAAAAAGCTGTCCAGTTTGCTTTGAATTTCCAGAGAGCCAAAATCCATTTCCTCGATCCCTGGGGAGACGGCGTCGGGCTCGTCACCGGAGGGAACTTCGGCGTCGCTGAGCGCGGCGATCACCGAATCATCCACTGACAGCTCTTTGTCTTCCAGCAGCAGGGCAAGAGGACTCTGCTCCTCCTCAATGGTCAAGGCCAACCTTTCTACCTCAAGCGGCGCCAAGGTGATATCCGCTTCCTCCACATCGTCGGGGAAGAAAAAATCAAGCGAATCATCAAGGTCGATCGGTGTGGAAAGAGCAAGGGGCTCAATGCCGTCGCCTTCGATTTCCCTCGCCTCTGTTGCAGGGGGCGTCACTGGTTCGCTCTGCTCTTCGTCGGTATCAGCAAAAAAGTCGTCCAGTTTGCCCTGAATTTCCAGAGAGCCAGAATCCGTTTCCTTGATCTCAAGGAAGATTGCGCCGGATTCGTCATCGGCGGGAATTTCGGCGTCGCTGAGAGCGGCGAGCACTAAACCATCCTCCGAGTGCTCCCTGTCTTCCATCAGCCCGGCAAGCGGACTTTGCGCATCCTCAATGGCCAAGGCCAATTCTTCTGCCTCAAACGGTGCCAAGGTGATATCCGTTTCCTCTACATCCTCAGCGAAGAAGAAATCAAGCTGACCCGCAAGTTGGTCGCTCGGAGCGGAGAGATCAAGGGGCCTGCTGCCGACCTCTTTGATCTCCTCCACCTCTGTTGCAGGGGGCGTCACTGGTTCACTCTGCTCTTCGTCGGTGTGAGCGAAAAAGCTGTCCAGTTTGTTCTGAATTTCCAGAGAGCCAAAATCCGTTTCCTCGATCTCAAGGGAGATCGCGTCGGATTCGTCATCGACGGGAATTTCAGCGTCGCTGAGAGCGGCGACCACCAAGTCACTCTCCGACTGCTCTTCGTCTTCCTTCAACGTGGCAGGAGGGCTCGGCTCATCCTCGATAGTCAAGGTCAGCTCTTCTTCTGCCGCAAACGTTGCCGAGGCAATATTTTCCATTCCCTCTTCACCGTCAGCCTCGGTGAAGAGGGAATCAAGCTGACCCGCAAGGTCGCTCTGGGCGGCGAGATCAAAAAACTCGGTGCCGGCGTTGAATCCTGTGGTTTCATCGGCATCGGAGAGGGCCGGCATCAATCCGCGCTTGCTGCTCAGTTGCGATTCGATGAAATCGTCAGCCAACTCGTCGTCCACCGGATGAATGGCATCCGGTGGAAGCACTTCATCAGGATACTGAACATTGGCGGATTCCATGGCCGGTATGGTTTCCGAGGGGAAAAGCGTGTCGAGTTCGGCGGCCAAATCTCCGGTCGACGCAGCGGGAACATCCAATGAGGGGACGATATCCGGTATATCCGGGTCCGGGGTCGGAGCAGTGGGTGGTAATGGAGCGGTATTGGGCAGCTTTTCCGCGGAGACAGTGTTCAGCTCCTCAAAGACTTGGTCGAGCTTCTGGTCGTCGACTTCACCTGTCGGTGCGACAATGAGCATCTTGAGATGATTCAGGCGGTTGATGTTGTTAACGAGGATGTCTTGAATATGCTCCGGGTTCAGTTGTTGGCCGCCGGTCGGGATGACTTTTTCCAAAGCCTCGCTGAACGAATGGAGAAGGACGAATGAATCCGGATGAGAGTCAGCGCGTTCGTCCGCAATATAATCGCCCAAAGCCTGCAAGCCCTGAATGAGGATAAGAGCCGGCTTGTTATCGGCTATCTTGGTATGTAAGGCGTTGATTTCCTCATTGAATTGTCGCAGGTTTTCGTTGGTCACCTCCCAGTCAACACTGAGGATAACGGCTTTCAACTGCTTGCAGATATCTTGTTCCGGTATTGTCCCGGAAGATTTCAATGGAATGCTTTCTTGTCCATGACCGGCATCAATGGCAGATGGTTTTGCTGGTTCCGTCTCATTTTGGTTGATCTGATACTGCAATATTTTGAATTTGCGGACATCACTTTTAATGAGTTTGGTAATTTCTTCGCCGGTTATCTGTGTTGATGAGATAATCTTTTCAAAATTATAAAAAAATGTGAGTAAAAGTTTGATAGAATTTGGATGGGCATAGGCTCCTTTTGCACGAATGTAATAGCCGATTTTACTCAATCCTTGCAGATAGACCTCTGCGATTTTATCTCCCTGCCACATGCCATTGAGGTTATCAAGCTCATCCTCCATCTCCTGAAGGAAATCGTCACTGATTTCCCAATCAAGCGAAAGGATGATTGATTTCAACTTGGTCAAAGGGGATGATTCTTCGCTAGTAAATTCAAAAAGGTCGACATCTTCAGTGTCAAATGATTCATTGATAAAAAGTGTCAGATCTTCAAAATCATCCATTGAAGAAATACGATCACGTTGCGATTCTTTCATAGACAGACTCTGCTGTTAGGCTTCCATGATCAGTATCCATCACATGAGCTTCTTCTGGATGGAAATAACTGTGGACGAAATAATCTTTTTTAATGTTTCAGGGACATTATATCCTGTAAGTGCGCTTGCTTCAAATGTAGGTACTTTGAGTTTACTGTTCAGGTCTTTATCGAGTACCGAGATAGGGAGAACAGGAATTCCTTGATTTCTTAGATCAACTTTATTGTATTGCAATACCAAAGGGAGCTTGAAGATTGATTCTTTGTAGCTCATAAGGTTTTCGTGCAGTTGATTGAGAGATCGAATATTTTTCTCCCTCATTTGTTCTTGAGCATCGGCAACAAAAACAATGCCATCCACACCTTTAAGCACCAGTTTTCGGGTGGCGTTATATTTGACTTGCCCTGGAACGGTATACAATTGGATTTTTAGATCATATCCCTTGATCTGTCCCATGTTGAATGGCAAAAAATCGAAAAACAACGTGCGGTCTCCATGAGTCTTCAAACTGACCATTTCGGATTGGATCTGTTTGGAAAATTTCCTATTAATATATTCCAGATTAGTTGTCTTGCCTCCACGGCCAGGACCATAGTAGACAATTTTTACCTGAACGATTTTTTCTCTGAGATTTATAAAGCTCACAATTCTCTCTCCCGCGAAACCTGAAAGTGATCACAACCTTTCCCCAAAGGCCTGTCAGCTATCGAGTGACAGATGTCTAGCTGCGAGCCCATATTTTTTTAATACGATCAATGGTTTCCACTACGTTGAGCCGCAGGAATCCCAGAGAAATGCTTTTGCCGAACATGGTGATCAGCAAGAGTTCATCGTCAATTTTCGAGAAATGGATGTTGCATTCCGAACCCTTGTGGAACAGCAGAGAAAATTCCTGCTCGCCGACCAGCTTGGCCATGGCATCCACCGTGGCGAAGTTGCCCGCTGCCAAGGCCGCGAACGAGTAGACATCGTATTTCGACGTTCCATTATCCTTGGCGGTTATGATATTGCCGGCCATGTCGATAATGATCACGCAGTCGACCCCAATTTTAATGAGCTTTTCAGTCAGGATTTCGTCGATCTTTTCTAGCTGCTCCTGGCTAACAACTCCATAGTTCATATGCTACCTCGTAACGGTTCAGATAAGTTGTTCAAAGAGAATGCATTCTCGTCGAATTGATAGCGGAAAAACACTTTTCCACTCATAAGAAAGGCCATTGGAAAAATTGATGATGAAAAAAATTAATCTTTTCAATGGGATCTTTACTCGTTCTTGTCAACTGTCAAAAGTATACGCCAGAACGCTGTTTATATGAAGTTTTTTTTCTCGACCTATTTTTTTTTCAATCCGTTTTGATACCAAGGGGTTGGTCGTGCAGCGGGCCTTTATTTTGCCGCTTCTGAAGAAGTCTTTCGGAGGTGATCTCCATGAATCTGGACAGGTGTGATAGCGCCTATTCCGGCGTTCCCGTTTCCTTGGATGTTTTGTATCGGTTGTTCACTGCATACACAAATGCCAGAATTTCGGCGATGGTTTGATACAGTTCAGCCGGGATCTCGCCACCGATCGGAATTTTAGCCAACAGGGCGACCAGGTCGGGGTCCTCTTTGATGTGTACTCCGGCTTCCGCCGCCGCCGCGATGATTTTTTCGGCAATCAGATTGGTTCCGCTGGCCACCACCTTCGGAGCTGTGCCTTTTTTGGGATCATACAGCAAGGCGACCGCCCGCTTTTTTTTCCCGCGCTCGTCAGTCATGTACGTTGCCTCGGTCGTGATTGTCTCAGGCTCTGGTGTCGATCATGCCGGCCCCATCGGGTATGATCTTTTCCAACAGGGACTTGGAGGGAGCCTGTGCGCCAATAAGAAACTGGACCGACTCCAGTTTGCCGCTGGTGAGCCATTGCTCCAGTTCTTGACGGAACCCGGCGATAAATTTGGCTTTTTCCGCATCTTCCGCCAGAAATCGTACAGTGATCTTGTCCTCCCTCCGGCGAATGTCGATCTGGAGATTGCCGAGACCTTCAAGCTGGAGATGCAGAGCGACCGTTCGGTTTGCCCGGCGGGCGTGTTTGTTTGCTGTTTCCGTCTCGTCGTCATCCTGGTCGCTCTTGATCAGCGCATACCCTTGCTGCAGGAAAAGAAACGGGAGGGGAAGAAAGATGAGCGACTCGCCTGCCAGCCGATGCTGAATCAGTTGATAGAGTTCGAGGAGCTGCCCAAGTTGGGTTGGAGCGGTGCCACCTTTGTCAGCCGCTGCCCCGGCCTGCTGTGCCAGTTCATGCAAGGCAAATTTCAGGGTGTGTGTTGCCCTGTCCGGCCTGTCTCCTGCCAGCAGTTGCTCCATGTTCAGCCCCAGCCGGTTGAGCAGCTCGCCCAGATGCTCTCCTGCGCTTTGCGCAAGAGAAGGCATGGCATGAGCGCTTGTGGTCTGAACCAGAAAAGAGAGCAATTGCTGCAGAGGATGAGCGGCTGGCAAGGAGGAATATCCATGCTGGAGCGAAAGCAATTGCGCCAGGAGCGGGGGTGAGTCCGTTGACTTGAATTGGGCCAGCGTGGTCAGAAAATCCAGGGCGAGCGCAGTTCCTTTTGGTTCTGTACCCGCAATTTTGGAGGCAACGGACTGGTCAGGCGCCAGACCTATCTGCTCAGCGTGTTCGGGAGAAAAAAGATTGGCAAGTTGGCTGGCTGCCGCCGTGATTTCAGGATTGAGGGAGGCGGTGCGCCCGGCATTCTGGAGTAGGGTGACAGCCTCCTGCTGAGGGATCTGGGCGTTGTGTTCCGGTGCGGACGGGGTGTTCTGGAGCAGCAGATCGGCAAGCTGATTGATCAGGGCCGGGACAGGGAGAGAAGGAGGCGACGTGCCACCCGCATCCTGGCGTCCGGCAAAGAGGAACAATGTTTCCCGGACCTCGGGCCTGAGTTGCTCCATCAAGCCGGTGTCGTCTGCAAGCGCTGTCAATTGAGGCAGCAGCAATGTCTCCTTTCCCAGCAAAGGCAAGACATTACCCAGCCAGCGATTGGCCGATTCCTGGTTGACCATCTGCAACTCCATCCGCGGCGTCAGGGCAACGAGCTGGAGATCGAGTCGCTGCCCAATCTGGAGAGGAGACGACGATTCGGCGAGCAGGTGCTGGCCGTTGATGTCAAGGGTGAACAGCTGCACCTCGCCCTTGGCGATGACCGTGGCTTGGAGCAACTGGCCGAGCGTAAAAGGAGGACGCTGATACTGTTCTCCTGTCTGCGGCAAGGAGAAAGGAGGCTTGATCTCGGCGATCAGGGCGATTGGTTCCATGAGGATTCTCCCCCTGCTGATCCCTTCCGCTGTGCGCGGTTAGGCAACAGGGCATCCCTGGGACAAGAGGGGCAATGTTGGGTGAGCGTTGGTTATTCGTCTAAGAAACAATGGGTACCAAAATGGAGAGCTGCGAGGGTGTCCGCCCAGGCAAGGTTCAGGTCTCAAGTTTCGGTGTTGCTGATTTTGGCTAGGTGAAATCGATTAATATATTGAAATAACTATCATTTAAACGTGAAAAGCCTTTTGCTTTCTGATACATTGGATTTGCGAAAATCTTCAATG
>Ga0123357_10001012_pt1 | contig 28796 bp, 23 predicted proteins | sample TergutEmb28metaG_FD_89873 | JGI IMG/M metagenome (GOLD analysis project Ga0123357, IMG submission 89873) | Embiratermes neotenicus P4 segment gut microbial communities from Petit-Saut dam, French Guiana - Emb289 P4 | ecosystem: Host-associated > Arthropoda: Insects > Digestive system > Gut ...
GGGATTCCTGTAGGGGCGGCGTAGGGGCGGGTTTGAAACCCGCCCGTACCACCCGCCCCTACACAATGCGGGGCGCCTTCGGCGCCTGTTAGGCCATGTCTCGCTGACCCCGCCATGAATGGCGGGGATTGCGCTCGACAGGTGTTCAGGGAGCTTGTTCCTTTCGCCTGTACAAGCCTTGCGCCCTCATCCGCCGCTTTCGGTTAAAATGGAAAAGTTTTTTCTTCTTCTTATACGGGACCACCATGATTACAGGATCCATCGTCGCAATCGTGACGCCGATGTTCGAGGACGGCAGTCTGGATTTCGACAGCTTTGCCGGCTTGATCGAGCACCATATCCAATCGGGCACGGATGGCATCGTCGTCGTCGGCACCACCGGGGAATCCCCGACGGTCAGCATCGACGAGCACAGCCAATTGATCCGCTTCTGCGTCGAAAAGGTTGCCGGGCGCATTCCGGTGATTGCAGGCACCGGCGCGAATTCGACTGCCGAAGCGATCGACCTCACCCGCTATGCCAAGACCGTCGGCGCGAGCGCGTGCCTCTCGGTCGTGCCCTACTACAACAAGCCAACGCAGGAAGGGCTGTACCACCATTTCCGCAGCATCGCCGAAGCGGTCGATTTGCCGGTCGTCCTGTACAACGTGCCGGGACGTACCGGCGCGGACATGACGAATGACACGGTGCTGCGCCTGGCCGAAATTCCGGGGATCGTCGGAATCAAGGACGCCACCGGCAGCATCGACCGGGGCTGCAACCTGATCGCCCGCGCGCCGAAGGATTTCGCCCTCTACACCGGCGAGGACATGGTGGCCTGCCCGCTGATCCTGATGGGGATGCACGGCGTCGTTTCCGTCACCGCCAATGCCGCGCCGAAATTGATGCACGAAATGGCGACAGCGGCGCTCACCGGCAATGCGGCGGCGGCGCGCACGATCAACCAGCAACTGGTTCCGCTGCATCGCCAGTTGTTCTGCGAAGCCAATCCGATTCCGGTCAAATGGGCCTGCCAGCAACTGGGCCTGATCAACGGCGGAATCCGGCTGCCGCTCACGCCGCTTTCGAGCGAATTCCATGAATCCGTGCGCGCGGCGATGCGCCAGGCGGGGCTCCTGTCCTGATTTCCGTTCCGCCGCCTGTTCCTGCCGCTGCAATACCCAAGTCCTTCGGGAAGGAACCGATGAATCCTGTTGTCAGTTTGTCTGCGCGGCCTCTGGCCGCGCGCCTTTGCGTCCGCCTTTGCCTGGCCTCGTTCGCCCTTGCGCTTGCCGCCTGCGGCACCATGAACGTCGAGCCGAAAAAGATCGACTACAAATCCGCCGGCAAGGCCCCTTCGCTCGAAACCCCGCCCGATCTCGTCACCCCGACGCAGAATGACCGCTATGCGGTTCCGGATACGGGCGGCAAGGGCAGCGCGACCTGGTCCGGCTATACCACCGAACGCACCCCCGAGGCGCGGGCGGCCAGGCCGAGCAATGTCCTGCCGGATGTGCAGAGCGTGCGCTTCGAGCGCGACGGCAACGAACGCTGGCTTTCCGTCGACATCCCGCGCGACAAGCTCTGGGGACAGGTCAAGGACTTTTGGCAGGATCACGGCTTCATCCTCAGCCTGGATATGCCCGAAGCCGGCGTGATGGAAACCGACTGGGCCGAAAACCGCGCCAAGGTGCCGCAGGATTTCATCCGCGAATCCCTGGGCAAGTTCCTCGATTCGATTTATTCCACCGGCGAACGCGACAAGTTCCGCACCCGTTTCGAGGCCGGCAGCACGCCCGGAACCACCGACATTTTCATCAGCCATCGCGGCATGGTTGAAAGCTACGTCGGCAAGCAGAGCGATTACCAGACAGTATGGGAGCCGCGCCCGGTAGATCCCGAACTCGAAGCCGAATTCCTGCGCCGCCTGATGGTCAGCCTCGGCGCCAGCGAAGAACGGGCCGTTGCCGAATTGGCCAGGACGCAGGAAAAGAAAACCGATCGCGCTTCCTTGCAAACGACGGGCAACGGACTGCTCGAAGTGCAGGAACCTTTCGACCGCGCCTGGCGCCGCGTCGGGCTGGCGCTTGACCGCGTAGGCTTTACCGTGGAAGACCGGGATCGCGCCAACGGCCTTTATTTCGTGCGCTACGTCGACCCCGAAAGCGACCAGGCGACGAAAAAGGACGAAGGTTTCCTTTCCAAACTCGCGTTCTGGCGCAGCAGCAAACAGGACATCGACACAAGGGCGCAGTACCGCATCCTCGTCAAGGGCGCAGGCGACCTGGGGCAATCGACGACGGTCCAGGTACTCAGCCGCGAGGGCGGGCCCGAAAATTCGCAAACCGCAAGGAAAATCCTCTCGCTGCTGCAAGAGCAATTGAAGTAGCAGAACCGGCCTCTCCGCACAAAGGAAAAACAACTTGGAGGGGAGGCGGGTTTTTCTAAATTACTGTAATAATTTTTAATGGAAAACCGCTACTGTAGCGGAACATTCTTTAAGTAAATTTAGAAAATAGGGCAGGCCAGCTCCCTGAAGCCCCTGTTCAATCTCCCTCTCCCCCAACTCCTCTCCCGCAAGAGGAGAGGGGAACTCCCACCGGCGCTGCGCGCCACCTCCCTCGAAGAGGGAGGCTTGTACAATCTTGTATTTGATTGTCGGGTGAATATCAATGCAGCGTGGGCTGGTGCATTACGCCAAAGCGCCCTGCCAACGCGCCCAGCCGCTTGTCCAGTGTCCACAGCTCGACTCCCGGCGTTATCAAGGTGGATGCGAGCAACATTATGTCCACCACTCCGCAGCCCAAGCCAAACAAGCGATTGCTCTCGATAAAGGCCAGAACCTCCTGGATACTGGCCTGTTGGGTCTGCTGCAACTGATCCAGGGCAAATAGCGTTTGATTCCGGTCATGCAGTGTTCCGCACGCGATTTCACCGACGATCATGGGATGCGACATGACAAGATCAAGTTCCAGCAAGCCCGCCAGCACAGCGTTGTGCGCCCGGAAGTGATCGACCCACACCGAGGTGTCGACGAGGACGCCTTTCATCGTTTGGCGTCCTCGCGGCGGCGGGGGATGGCCCGCATTTCCGGCATGGTTGCGCCAAGGGCGGCAAGCCGCCTCGCGGCCTGTATCCGAACAAAGGTCTTGATGGCCTCACGGAACAGATCGGCCTTGTCCATCGCCGGATCGGCGACTTCAAGCGCCTTCTCGTACAGGGCGTCATCGAGGGTTACGGTGGTTCTCATGGGAGCTTCTCCAGCATCAAATATGATGCCATTATGCGCCAACTTTGATGCTTTCGCCAAACGCGCAGACTCCGATGAGTTTCTCTTGCGCTCCCCCCACAGTATGTAGGATGGGTAGAGCGAAGCGAAACCCATCATTTCTTCTTCTGAAACTCCGATGGGTTTCGCTGCGCTCTCTCAAGAAACCCCTCATCCTGCACACTGGATCCTGCGACTTCGCGCAGGATGACGAAGTATGCGTACCGGTGGCCCTGACCCGTCATCCTGCGCGCAGCGAAGCGGAGTCGCAGGATCCAGAGGAAGATGCCAATCCCTGCTCCCGGGTTTCTTCGGCGCGATTCGCGGCGGCGGGCCGATTGCCGCTCACCCCATCCTGCCTAATGAGCGTATTCAAGGGCCGGATCAACAAGGGAAACCACAAGGATCATTGCGGATTTTTTCCTTTAAGAGTACGCTTTTAAATTCAGATTTCATTTATTCCAGGCAAGGCCGGGGGCAGGAAGCAAACCTTGAAGCGCCGGCTCTTTCCGGCTTGCCTGCCAAAGCGGATTCTTTTCCCCCTGCAAGGAGATTCACCATGAAACATCCCCTGTTTCACGCCTTGGGGCATGCGGCCCTGGCGTTTTTATTCTTCCTCGCGCCGGCGTCCGGGGCTTTTGCTGCGAGCAAGACGATCACCGCTGCGATGTCAGTCGGATACGATGTCTGCGGAAACTCGGACGATTCCACGCATTACGCGGACTGCGTCGACGCCGACGCCAATGCCGCTGACGGCAATGCGGTCACGATCGAAAGCGGCGTCAATTCGACTCACGATGCCTATGGCGCCTATTCGTTCTCTATCGTTCCGGTCACTGCGAACTCCAACACGCTTGATCTCTACGGTGTCGTGAAGAGCGCCTACGGCGCCTGGGCCACGAGCTCTTCGGGAGATGCCACGGCCTCGGACAATACCGTGACGCTCTACGACACGGGCGATGCCACAACAGAAATCTATGGCGGGTACGCCGATTCCTCAGTCGGTCCTCTTTTCACTGCTACCGCCTCGAACAACACGGTATCGATCACTGGCGGCACGCTTTCCACGTCGGGAATCTACGGCGGGAGCTCCAGTGGTGACGCCTCTGTCGCCTCGAACAACACGGTGTCGATCACCGGCGGCACGGTGTCGAATCTCCCGATTTACGGCGGATATGCCGCTGGCCCCTCCAGTCAGGAGGCGAGCGGCAACACCGTGGAGATCGGCGGAACCGCGATCATTGGGCCGGGGGTCTCCCTTTTCGGCGGCATGCTGGGGGGCGCCGGCGCCTCTACCATTTCCGCCAACACCTTGAAGTTCCACCTCAGCGGCGTAAGCGTGGACAATCTGGGTTACTTTCAAAACCTGGATTTCTTCGTGCCCAAAAACCTGGGAAGCGGTGAAACCATGCTGACCGTCGCGTATATTGCACGCATCGACGACGCCACGCTGAGCGTCGGCATCGAAAGCGGATCGGCGCTCAAGGCGGGCGACCGGATCGTCCTCATCGACGCGAGCAGCCCGGCGGCTCTGGTCGGCGCCCTGGCAAGCGCCGATGTCATCAGCCTGACGGCAGGCTATCAATTCAGCCTGGATCCCGGCGAGTTGGCGAACGACAGGATCGTGCTGAAGATCATTGCCGTTCCTTCGCCGCCGTCGCCGTCGGGTTCGACGCCGACTCCGATCCAGATCCCGATCCGCACCTACCCGATTTTCTCCGACGGCGACACTCTGCCCCCGGGCAGCGCCTGGACTGCGCCTGCCGGCAATTCCAGTTTCTGCCTCGGCGGCAGCCCGGGCAGCGCCCCGGTCGTGAGGATGGACTATGTGCCGCCCTATGACGACCACCCCGACCCCGGCCACGCCTACCCCGACCCCGACATCCCCGACCCCGATGAACTGGGCTCGGTCGGGATCCTGATCGGCTATGTGCCCTATACGATCAATGTGCCCCACTATACGGAGACCGAAAATACCTGCTTCGAGATTTTTTCGGAGAAGGATGTAGGCGCGCTGATCCTCGACAGGGGCAGCGCCTACATCAGCACGATCGTTCCCGGAGCGCCATTGCTCGAAGCGAGGAACGGCGATCTGGTGACGAACGCATCGAACAGCGGCAACAGCTCCGTGGCGACGATCCGCGCGACGCTCGATCCCGTTTGCACGAGTACCCGGATCACGGTGCTCGAAGGCAAGGTGGATGCGCCGGATTGGATGACAAGTCCGATGCCTTCGACCGGCTGCCCGGAAGACGCTCTGACGCCGAAACAGGGAAGCTTCATGGTGGGCGACGGAAAGCTCGCTTGTAATCCTTCCGCGCTCTCGATCAAGGGGACGTGGGCGAAGCTGACGGTGAAACAGTCGCAGTCCGTCGCCGCAGGCCAGCAACTCTTTGCCGTGGCAGCTCATCCGGTTTATGGTTGGTTCCAGAACAACGGCCAGGGCTGGATGCCGCTGGGGGATCCCTTCCTGCCAATCGGCCAGGCCACCCAAACCGGCTCGACGACAAGCATGCCGGTCGACCGGCTGGACGTCCGCCCCATCCTTGGAACGGAGTTGTACGTGGGGAATGGGAAGGATGCGGAGGAGATGATGAGGAATGGGCGGTATTGCGGGGCGTTCCGGGTCACGCCTTGATAGCCATCCCGTTCCGTAGGGGCGACCGTCCCCGGTCGCCCGTTTTCCCCCTGCCTGTGAATTCTGCCGTGTTGTAAACGGCTCGCTGCGGGCGAACCCCCGCCCTGTTGATCCGGCCCTAAACACTCCCATTCGCTAGGATGGGTAGCGCGGCAATCGGCCCGCCGCCGCAAATCGCGCCGAAGAAACCCGGGAGCAGGGATTGGCATCTTCCTCTGGATCCTGCGACTCCGCTTCGCTGCGCGCAGGATGACGGGCCAGGGGCCACACTCTGTCATCCTGCGCGAAGTCGCAGGATCCAGTGTGCAGGATGGGGTGTTTCTTGAGAGATCGCAGCGAAACCCATCATTTCTCCCTCCGCAACTCCGATGGGTTTCGCTTCGCTCAACCCATCCTGCATACTGGCGGGCACCCCCTTCGTAGAAAGGGGCTTCTCAAGACTCCCTCTCCGAGGGCGGCCCCCCGTATTGCCAGGTGAATAAGGCAATAGGGGCGATGCTATAATCCACAGGCCATGCGCCTGCTGGCGGAAATCGCCGCCAATTCGCCGCCAATTGCCTGTCCGTGCTTTCTTCGCGCCTTTCCCGAATCGTTTTTGCCGGCGGCCCCGGGCCGGATTCGATTCTGCTGCCGGGGGCGTGAAACCAGATTGAGGTACTTCCGCCCATGTTCGCCACAAAAACCCGCCCCGACCGCCTCTTCGGATTGACCGCTCATTTGTTTTGCGGTCTCTGCTGCGCCCTTTCCTGTGCCATGCCGGCCCAGGCGGCGGTACCCGCAAAACCGGGCGTGCCGGAACCGGCGCCTGCTGCGGCAGCACCGGCCGCCGCCACATCGCCTGCGGCAGCGCATCCCGAGCAGCCTGACTACAACCCGATCCACGAAAAGAATATTTTCGACCCCGAGCGCAAGCCCTGGGTGGAGAAACCCGCAGAGAAGACTCCCGCCGCGCCGCCGATTAGCGCGACCGAGGTGCAACTCTACGGCGTCATTCTGGTCGGCAATGTGAAGAAGGCGCTGGTCAAGCTCGACGGGCGCCTGAAAACCGCCGTGCCATCGACGCGCCCCTTCGTCTCGCTGAGCGAAGGGCAAAAGGTCGGCGAGTACACACTTGCCGAGATTCACCCAAAGGAACTTGTTTTTTCCGCCGGAGACGGACGTTACCGCGTAGCCTTCAACAAGAAGACCGACCGGCCCGCGCCGCAGGCCGCGCCGTCCGTGATCCAGGGGCCATCGGCGGGAACGCCGGATGCGCCGGCGGCAGCTTCGGCGCCGTCCATGCCCACGCCTACGCCCGCATCGGCCCGGAGGTCTCCGGCCTCGCCGCAGGGCGCGATCCCGCTTCCGGTTCCGGCGCCCGCTCCGGCGCCTGTTGCCGATTCGGGCGGAGGCGGCGGCAATACGCAGTCTGCGGCGAGCAGTTCAGGCTCCGGCGCAAGCGGCAGCAGCCCGGCCCCGGCCAACACCGCGAATGCGGCTACCCCTGCGGCTCCCGGTCGCGGCATGTCCCTGATCGATGCGATCAACCAGGCGAGAAGCCAGGGTGGAGCGCCTTCGCCCAATCCCTTTACGGCGAACCGGTAGACATTTGCGCCGTGCCCTGGATTTTTTTCCTTCGAGCATGATCCGCCGCCATTTCGCGCGCGCCGCCGTTTGGGCCCTCTTGCTTGCGACGGCTTTTTCCGCCTCGGCGGGGGATGAATCGCCAAATCCGGTCGATACCGGCGGAGAATTCATCGTCCGGATGAAGAGCGAAAATATCCCGCCTTCGCTGCCCGGCCAGTTCCTGCGCCGGGTCGATGCGCGCACGGTGGTGGTGCGCCTCCCCCTTTCCGAAAACATTCCGGGCAATTCCCCGCAAACAATGCGCGCGCCTTCCACACCGGGGCTTCCGGAAATGCTGCGCGAGAATGACGATATTCTGTTTGCCGAACCAAACCATCCCGGCTATTTTGCCGCGCTGCCGCCTGTGCCTGCGCCGGACGATCCCGGTTTCGGGCAGCAGTGGTGGCTGGGCGCGGTCGGGGCGCAGTCGCTGTGGGCGGTGCATTCCGGCGAGGGAAGCCTGGTCGCGGTCGTCGATTCCGGAGTCGATGTGCTGCATCCCGATCTCGCGCCGAATATCGTTCCCGGCGGCTATAACTTCGGCGACGACAACGAGGATCTTTCGGATTACTTCGGGCACGGCACCGCAGTTGCCGGCGCAGTGGCGGCAGTGTGCGGCAACGGTCTGGGCGGCTGCGGTCTCGCGCCGCGCGCCGGGATCCTGCCGCTGAAGATCAACGCCGGCGGCGAGGCGATTTTCCTTTCCGACCGGCTGGCGAGCGCAGTGCGCTACGCGGCGGATCACGGCGCGAAAATCATCAACCTGAGCGTCTATGTGACGCAGGAAACCGAACTCGTGCGCGAGGCGATCCAGGCCGCGCTCGATCGCGGAATCATCGTCGTCGCGGCGGCAGGCAACAATTACGGAGGCCCTGTCGCCTTTCCGGCGAACATGCCCGGAGTCGTCGCCGTCGCCGCGAGCACAAGGGACGGGAAATTGCTGGACGCTTCCAACATCGGCCCGGAAATCGCGGTCGCCGCGCCCGGAGAGAACATTTATTCGACCGCGCCGGGCGGCACTTATGGCCTCTTTACCGGGACTTCGATGTCCGCGCCGATCGTTTCCGCAACGCTGGCGGCGATGAGCGCGGCCAGCCCCTTCCTGCCGGCGCAAACGCTGATCGCGCTGCTGAAGCGCCCGGCGCATCCGCTGCAAGGCCGGGATATCGGAATCGCCGATGCCGGCGCATCAGCCGATCTGCTGCTGCCGCGCCTGTTTCCCGTGAAAGCGCAATACCGGGCGGACGAAGCCGCCGAAGTTTCCTGGACCCTGCCGCCGGTCGGGCGAGGAGCCGACATTTACGTGGCCGCAACGACGCCGGAAGGGGAAGTCAGTTTTAGCGCCGACGGCGGCTGGCATCCCGTCGCGCAGACCGGTTACCTGCCATTCGTGCGCGGCATTTCGATCGGCGCGAGCGGCGCTCCGGCGATGAGCGGCGTCCTTTTCGGCGACGGCGGCCTTTATCCCGCGCTGCCGCTGGAGGGGCTGCCGCCGGGTGCGTATGCCTGGCGCATCGCCGTTTTCGTGGAGGACGAAAACGGGAACGCGCGGCTGATCGGCGCGATCAACCACGATGCGATGGAAATCCTGCCATGAGCACCCCGATGAACGAAGCTCCTGCCGCGACCGGAATCGAGGGCGCGGCCTCCCCGGCGCCGCTCCTTTCCTTCTTCCTCGCGCACCATTTCCTGATCTGGCAGTTTGCGAAAAAGGACGTGCTGGCGCGTTATCGCGGCTCGGTTCTCGGCCTCCTGTGGTCGATCCTCAACCCGCTCGGAATGCTCGCCGCCTACACGCTGGTCTTCGGCTTCATCCTGAAGAGCCGCAGCGGATTCGGCGCTTCCGGCAATCTCGATTTCGCGCTCCTGCTCTACGCCGGGCTGGTGGCGCACGGGCTGGTCAGCGACTGCATCACGCGCTCGCCGATGCTGATCGCAGCGCAGCCGAACCTGGTCAAGAAAGTGGTCTTCCCGCTGGAACTGCTGCCGGTTTCCAGCCTGGCCGCGAATCTTTTCCAGTCCGCGATCAACCTTGCGATCCTGCTCGTCTTTCACGCGCTGCTGGCCCCCGAGTGGTCCTGGCATGCGCTGCTTTCCCCCGTCGCGCTCCTTTGCCTCGTCCCCTTCCTGCTCGGCGCAGTCTGGATGCTTTCGGCATTCGGCGTCTTCGTCCGCGACATTGCGCAGGTCATGGCGCTTGCCAGCAGCCTGTTGCTCTTCCTGAGCCCCGTGTTCTATCCGGTCACGCTGGTGCCCGAACCCTGGCGTGCCGCGCTTTACCTCAACCCGCTGACGCCGGCCATTGAAAACCTGCGCCGGATGCTCTTTGCGCACGAAATGCCGCACTGGGGCGAACTGGCGCTCCTCTTCGCCGCCGGTTGCGTCTTCGCGTGGATCGGCCTCGTTCTTTTCCGCAGAATGCGCCCGGGATTTGCCGATGTCGTCTGATTCCCGCGAAACGCCCTGCGTGGTACAGCTTGCCGGAGTCGGCAAGTACTACCGGATCTACGCCCGCCCGCGCGACCGCCTCCGGCAACTGCTGCTGGGCGGACTTTCGTCGCGCCGCCGTTATTACCGCGAACATTGGGCGCTGAAAAACATCGAGCTTTCCATCGCGCCGGGCGAAGTGCTCGGAGTGATCGGGCGCAACGGCGCAGGAAAATCGACGCTCCTGCAACTCGTTGCCGGCACGCTGAGCGCAAACGCCGGCAAGCTTTCGGTTCGGGGGCGCGTTGCCGCGCTGCTCGAACTCGGCTCCGGATTCAACCCCGACTTCACCGGGCGCGAAAACGTCTATCTGAACGCCGCGATCCTCGGGCTTTCCCGGCGAGAAATCGACGCGGCCTTTGCCGACATCGTCGCCTTCTCCGGGTTGGAAGCGAGCATCGAGCAGCCGGTCAGGACCTATTCGAGCGGAATGACGATGCGCCTGGCCTTTTCCGTCGCCACGCACGTCTTCCCCGACATCCTGATCATCGACGAAGCGCTGGCGGTGGGCGATGGCGAATTCGCGCGCAAATCCTTCGAGCGCATCATGGCGTTCAAGGAAGCGGGCAAGACCATCCTCTTCTGCTCGCATTCGCTCTATCAGGTCGAGGCGCTGTGCAGCCGCGCCATCTGGCTCGACGAGGGCGAACTCAAGGCGGACGGCCCCCCGGCAGACGTGACGATGGCATACAGCGATTTTCTCGCGGCCCGCTCGCAACCGGCGAATGCGCTCCCATCGCCGCAAGAGGCGCAAACCCCGGCGGCGGGCGCGGGCAAGGCCCGCTTCACCGGCATCACCGTCGCTGTGCGTCCTTCGGGCGATGAAAACGCGCCCTGGAGCGAACGCCCGTCGCTGCGGGTCACCAGCGGCAAGGACGATATCGCGGTGCATCTGGCCTTCGCCTCCGACCCGGCGCTGCCGCCGCCGGTCGTCGCGGTCTGCTTTCTCGGCAGCGATGGGCAGATCATCAGCAGCACCTCGACCCAGCTCGACGGCCTCGACCTGGATTGCGACGCCGCTGGACGCGGCGCGGCGCGTGTAGTCTTCCCGCGTTTTCCTTTCCTCAAGGGCAATTATTGGGTCTCCGCCTTTCTCTTTTGCGAACGCGGCATCCACGTCTATGACCATGTTGCCTACGCGGCAGAAATCTCGGTCAGGCAGGCGGGACTCGAACAGGGCATCGTCGCGCTCGAACGGCAATGGGAAGCGGAAAAACCCGGAAGCAGCGCCGGGACGTAGGAGCGGAAAAGCTTTCTCCGGCGCGTTGTGCCGCAAGCCAAAGCCCCCGTCCAGCCTCCCTCTCTGAGGGAGGTGGCGCGAAGCGCCGGTGGGAGTGAAAGGGGGTGGCGGCGAAGCCGTCGGGGGTTTGTGGTTTTGCGTTCAAATGCGGCGCAAAGCGCCGGAAATGAAAGGCGACCACCCCGTCAGCTTCGGAGGTTTAAAAAGCGACCACCCCGTCAGCTTCGCCGCCACCCCTCCACGCAAGGGGAATTGCCTGCGCAATCAACGGGACGATTGCCGCCGTCTCCTACGGGCCAGACCCAGGACGGGTTTTCCACGGGTTCAGGACATCGACCCCCGTCGGCAGGAAATCGGCAACATTCCGGGTGACGACGCTCATCCCATGCACAAGCGCGGTGGCGGCAATCCAGGCATCCCGTTCGGGGCGCGGATGGGGGACATGCAGGCTGGCGCAGCGCAAGGCAACCACCGGATCCATCGGCAGGATCCGCTCGGAAAATTCGGGGAGCACGCGGGTGGTCATCCAGGCGCGCAGCCGCGCTCCCTGTACCGCATCGCGCCGCTCCACGCGAAGAATCCCCAGTTCAAGCTCCATCAGGGTTACGGCCGAAAGGTAAAAACCCGTCGCGTCCTGATCCGACACCCAGGCAATCAGATTCGGATCGGCCTTGCCGTCGCCGGCCTTGCGCAACTCGGAAATCACGTTGGTATCGAGCAGGAACATCATTCAAGTTCGATGGATCGGGGAAATTCGCGGGAGCGCGGGGATTCGATTTCAATATCCGCAAGTCCCGGCATGGAGAGGACATCCACGAGATTGCGCTTCATGCCGACGATTCGCCGGTATTCTTCGATGCAGAGCAGCACATGCGCCGGTTTGCCGCGATCCGTGATGAATACCGGGCCATCCCGGGCGGCCCTTTTGGCCTTGCTCACGTCCTGATTCAATTCCCGGCTGGATACGGTCGTCATCGTCATGGCGCACTCCTGTGTTCGAGTTTGATGTAGGTATGTTACTACAATCAACGTCGTGGCGTACACTTGGCGCTCGACTTATTCGGAGCATCCTATAAGATAGCCTCCCTGTTTCCCACAAAGCCTTTTCCGAACGATGAATCCTTATCTCTACACCTTCGATCCCGATACCGATTTTGCTCCTGCGCGCGTCGTGCGCATGGTGGGGCAGGGCAAGCGGGTGCTCGAATTGGGGACGGGGCCCGGCTCGATGACGCGCGTGCTGAAGGAGCATTGCGGCTGCGCCGTGACCGGCGTCGAGCTCGACGGGGAATCCGCCGCTGCCGCCGCGCCGTTTTGCGAACGGATGATCGTCGCCGATCTCGATGCGCCGGACGGGCTGGAGGCGCTGGGCGATGAGCGCTTCGAGGCGATTGTCGCCGCCGAAGTGCTCGAACACTTGCGCTGCCCGGAAGAATTGCTGCGTCGCATCAAGCAGCATCTGTTGCCCGGCGCCTCGCTGGTGGTCTCGGTTCCGATGGTCTCTTATCTGGGGATTTTCGCGGCGCTGTTGCAGGATCGCTTCCCCTATGCGGAAAAAGGGCTGCTCGATGCCACGCACGTCCACTTGTTTACAAAAAATGAGCTTGAACGAATCCTGAATGCCGCCGGTTACCGCATCGAGGAATGCCACGGCGTCGCACTCGATCCGGAAGACAGCGAATTCGCACATCTGTGGAAAACCTTGCCCGAAGAATGGCGCGCGCGCCTGAAGGAAATTCCGGCGCTTTCCTTTTATCAGTGCGTCGCCCGCGCCGTCGTCGATGGGCAAGCGGAGCGCGTCGCCCTGGCGCGGGATGAGACGGCAGCGATGGAGAGCGCCTGGTGCGCCGAGCATCAGGCGCGGCGGCGAGCCGAGGAAGCGCGCGCCCATGCCGAACATGAAACGGCGGCGGTGCGCGCTTATGCCGAGCGCGAATCGGCGGCGGCGCGCGCACAGATGGATGCGATGCTGAATTCGCATTCCTGGAAAATCACGGCGCCGCTGCGCAAGCTCAACGAGTTGGCGGGAAAGACGAAACGCCTGCCGCGCGCGGGGCTTCCCGGCCTGCGCCGCAAGCTTTCGCTGCCGCTGCTGACCGCAAAGCGGGTCATGGCGTATTACCGCAATTGGGGCTTCAAAAACACCTTGCGCCGCATCGCGCAGGAAGCCCGGAGGCGTGTCCGGAGCCGTTTTTCGCAGGGAACGCCAGCGCTCGGGCTGTGGAATCTTTCTACCGTGAAGCCGGAGAAAAATCCCAATCCGGGCAGGATTGCGGTGCAGGCGCATATTTTCTATCCCGATCTGATCGGGGAAATTTCCACGATGCTGGCCGCGATTCCGTATTCCTTCGACCTCTATGTTTCCGTGCCCAACGACGAAGTCGCGGAGGCATGCCGGAAGGCGTTTTCGGCTTCCGGCGAAGGGGAGGGGAGAGCGGGAAAGCTCTCCATCGGCAAGTTGTCCGTCGAGCTCGTGCCGAATCGCGGTCGCGACATCGCGCCGCTGGTGGCCCATTTCGGGGCGCGGCTGCGCCACTACGATTTCATCGCGCATCTGCACACGAAAAAATCGCTGCACAACAAGGAACCGGCGCACAACTGGCGGCAGTATCTCTGCCTGTCGCTGTTCGGCAGCAGCGACAGGGTGCGGCGGATTTTCGGGCTGTTTTCCACGCATCCGGAAATCGGCATCGTCTACCCGCTCAATATCCTTCCCCACTGGTCGAATACCTGGCTCGCCAACCGCGCCGCCGCGCGCGCCTGGTGCGAGCGTTTTGGCCTGGCGATGCCGCGCCGCGAGTATTTCCACTATCCCGCCGGCTCGATGTTCTGGGCACGCGGCAAGGCGCTCGAACCCCTTTTGGGCGCCGGTTTGCGGCCTGCCGATTTCCCCGATGAAAAGGGCCAGACCGACGGCACTCCGGCGCATGTGATCGAGCGCCTGTTCGCCCTTTCGGCGCAGCACCAGGGCTTTGTCCCGGCGGTGCTTGAGGATACGGTTCATCGCGGCTGGTCGCCCTGGCGGATCGACGTCTACCTCGCCCAGCGCTTTTCCGACGCGCTTGCCAAATTCGAGTCGCCGGGGCTCAAAGTCGTCGCCTTCGATGTTTTCGATACCCTGCTGCTGCGCCCTTATCTCGACACCGAAACGGCCAAGGCCATCGTCGCCGCGCGGCTCGACGAAGAACTCGGAATCCAGGGGCTGGGCGAGCGCTATCTTGCCCTGCGTTTTGAAGCCGAGCGGCGCGCGCGCGAACGGCTGGGGCGCGATGTTGCGCTGGACGATATTTGCGCCGAATTCGCTTCCTTGTCCGGGCTCGACTCCGGCCTCGACGCAGGAACGGCAAAACGGCTGGCGGTCTTCGAGGAATCGGTCGAAGCCGCCGCGCTGGCCCCGCGCGAGGATGTCGTCAAGCTCCTTTCGACGGCGCATATGCGCGGCCTGCGCACCGTGCTGGCCAGCGACATGTTCCTGCCGCGCAAGAGCCTTGAAGCCATGCTTGAAGCCAATGGCATCAAGGCCGGCGAGATGTTCGATGCGCTCTACCTCTCGAACGAACTCGACGCTCGCAAGGACACGGGCAAGCTCTATCCGCTGATCCTGGAGCGCGAATCGGCGGCGGTGTCCGAATTCCTGATGATCGGCGACAACGAGCGTTCCGATGTGCAGATTCCGGTCGATATGGGCGCCCAGGTGCTGCATGTCATGCGCCCGATCGACATCGCCTGCGCCTTGCCGCGCTGGAACGCGCTGCTCGCGCGGATCCCGGAAGCGGCGGCCCCGGCCTCGCCTGCCAGTCTCGATCATCACTTGACGCTTGGGCTGATCATCCGCCGCATGTTCGGGCAGGGGTTCTACGGCGAATTGCCGCCGAATGCCGGGAACTTCGCAAACTACGGCGCTTTCGGGATCGGCTACTGCGTCGTCGGCCCGATGCTTTTTGCCTTCGCCGACTGGCTGCGCGAATCCGCGCGCGCCGATGGCGTCGAACGCCTGCTCTTCCTCTCGCGCGAAGGCCAGATCCTCAAGGCCGCCTACGACCGGATCTGCGCCGCAGACAAGGAGAGACCCGCTCCGGAATCGGATTACATCGTTCTCTCCCGTCGCGTTGTCACGCTGGCGCAACTGGGGGACAAGGACGAGAAGGAAGGCGTCGCGGGGCTGCGCGAACTGGCGCAGGAGTTCTACGCCCAGAACACGCTGGAGCGTTTCCTGCATTATCGCTACGGCTACGACCTGAGTCCCGAGGAGCGCGCCGATCTCGATCAGCGCGGCCTGTGGAGGCGCGGACGTCCCGTCGAAATCCACGAAGGCAGCGCCGTGCACCTGTACCCCCTGCTCGACGTGCTGGCCCCGAAAATCCTTGCCAACGCCGCAATCGAACGCGCGGGGCTGCTCGCCTACCTGGAAGGCTTCCATCTCGGCCAGACGCGCGCGGCCATCGTCGATGTCGGCTACGCGGCAACGACGCAGGATCATCTCTGCCGCTTCCTCGGGCGGACGATCGACGGCTATTACATGATGAGCAGCCGCCGCGCCGATGCCGTCGCCGAGCGGCACGGCGTTGCGATTCGCGGCTGCTTCGGCGAGAAGCTGGTCGCCGGGCAGGGCTCTTTGGCGCTATGGCTGCGCCACTTCCAGGTCGAGCAGATGTTGAGTTCCGACGATCCGCAGATCAACTGCTACCGGATCGGCGAAGATGGCCGGGTCCGCGCCTCGTTCCAGGCGCTCGACGATGCCGAACGCGCCGCCTTCGTGATCCGCGCCGAAGTCCGGCGCGGCGCGTTTGCCTTCATCGACGAGGCGCTCGGCTTGCGCAAGCGCCTCTACCCCCGTTTCACCGTGCCGCCGAAACTGGCCGATGCGCTCTTCGACACCCTGACGCAATCTCCCTCGCCTGCCGAGGAGGAAATCCTCGCCGGCCTCGTGCTCGACGATCATTACTGCGGACGCGGCATCGTCTCGCTCGAAGGCACGCGCGCCTCGCTCGCGCACCAGCGCGCGCTGATGCGCAAGGCGACGGGTTGATTTATCCATCGCGCTCCGCCGCCATGCCGGAGATCAACACTCCCCCGGAATCCAGTCACGGCGCTTCCGCCGTGGTCGCCGCGCTGCTCATCACGCACCGCCCGCAGATGGGCGCGCTGCGCGACCTGCTTGCGGCGCTGCCGGGGCGTGTGGCGCAAATCTGGGTTGTCGACGACGCCTCGCCTTCCGGAACACAAGCCGAAATCGCCCGTCTTGCCGCCGAAACAGCGGGGGCGACGGCGCGATTCCTGCCCTTGCCCGAAAACCTCGGCATTGCCGCTGCGATCAATCGCGGCGTCGAGGCGGCGCGCGCCGCTGGCGCGACGCATTTCCTGCTGCTCGACCAGGACAGCCTGCCCGCGCCCGATATGGTCGATCGCCTGCTCGAAGCCGAGGCGCGGGCATTGGCGCACGACCTCAAGCCAGCGGCGGTCGGACCGGCGCTGCACGACGGGGAACATCTCCTGCCCTTTGTGCGCTTTCGTCCCCTTGCGCCGCCGCGTGCGCTCGCGCCGGATGCGGACGGCTGTTGCGCCGCCGATTTCCTGATCAGTTCCGGAATGCTGATCCGCGCATCGGTATTCGATACCGTCGGCGGGATGGACGAATCGCTCTTCATCGACAACGTCGACCTCGAATGGTGCTTCCGCGCCCGCTCCGCCGGCTTTTCCACGATCGGCGTCTTTGCCGCCCGGCTTGCGCATCGGGTCGGCGAGGGCCGCGTCCGCCTGCCCGGCGGCATTGCCATCGCCCGCCACAGCCCGATGCGGCTCTATTACATGATGCGCAATCGCGTCCGCCTCTACCGCCGCCCCTGTGTTCCGCGCCGCTGGATCGCGCAGGACATCCCTCGCCTGATCGGAAAATTCTTCATCTTCTCCCTCTGCGCCGCTCCCCGCGCCCAAAATGCCCGCTTCATGCTGCGCGGCCTCTGCGACGGAATCCGCGACCGGGGCGGAAAAGTGCCTGTTATTTTCTAAATCTGTTTAAATAATAGTTGGCTACAGTGGTGAGTTCCATACAATAATTGTTTAAACAGATTTAGAAAATTTGAATGGTTCTGAGCCATGCAGGCTTGCCGCATGCTGTCCGGCCTGCAAACGGGATCCTGCGACTACGCGCAGGATGACGAATCCCGCCCCGCAGCCTGTCATCCTGCGCGAAGCGTAGCGTAGTCGCAGGATCCAGAGGAAGATGCCGATCCCTGGTCCAGAATTTCTACAGCGCGATTTTCGGCTCTGGGCTGATGAAGCTCTACCCATCCCCCGTATTTTTAAAAACAAAACGCATCGACACATGAACCTCGACGAAAAAATCCTTCTCCCCGGCGGAGCCGGGCTGGTGGGGCAGAATTTGCTGCTCTGCCTGCGGCGGCTGGGTTATCGCAACCTGGTCGTACTCGACAAGCACCGGGAGAACCTGGAAATCCTGCGCCGCGTGCATCCCGGCGTCGTTGCCGAATTTGCCGACCTGGCCGAGCCGGGAGACTGGGAGGCGCATTTCGCTGGCGCGGCGGTCGTCGTGATCTTGCAGGCGCAAATCGGCGGCAGCGAGCCGGAGCCTTTCGTCCGCAACAACATCGACTCCACCCGGCGGATTCTCGATCTGGTCGAGCGGCACGCGATCCCCTGCACCGTGCATATCAGTTCCTCCGTCGTCGAATCGGTCGCCGACGATCATTACACCCGCACGAAAAAGGAGCAGGAAAGGCTGGTGCTCGAACGCGGCATTCCCTGCGTCGTATTGCGCCCGACACTGATGTTCGGCTGGTTCGACCGCAAGCATCTGGGCTGGCTTGCCCGGTTCATGAAGAAGGTTCCGGTCTTTCCGATTCCCGGCAGCGGGCGCTATTTGCGCCAGCCGCTTTACGCTGGCGATTTTTGTGCCATCATTGCCAGTTGCATCGCCACGCGCCGCGCGTCTGAAATCTTCAACATCACCGGGCTGGAAACCCTCGATTACATCGACATCATCCGCGCCGTCAAGCGCGCTGCGCGTTCCAAGACGCTGATCCTCAACATTCCTTACGCGCTGTTTCATGCGCTGCTGCGGCTCTGGGCGCTGTTCGACAGGAATCCGCCCTTTACCGCCGACCAACTGAAATCGCTGGCGGCGCACGATATTTTTGAAGTGATCGACTGGCCCGCGATCTTCGATGTGGCGCCGACGCCCTTTGCGGAAGCGATCGAACAAACCTTTAGCGACCCGGATTATTCCGGAATCACTCTCAAATTCTGAACATGTCCCGGACACCGGAACGCATCGCAATCATCGGCGCAGGCCCCATGGGCCTGGCGGCGGCCTTTCAACTGGTCCGGGAGGGACATATTCCCGTGATCTTCGAGGCCGACGACCGCATCGGCGGCATGACGGCGAGCTTCGATTGCGACGGGATGGAGATCGAGCGCTACTACCATTTTCATTGCACTTCGGATCGCGCCTTCCTGAAGATGCTCGCCGAACTGGGGCTGGCGGACAAGATGCGCTGGACCGAAACAAAAATGGCCTACTGGTTCCGGGGGCGGCTGCAAGCCTGGGGAAACCCTGGCGCCCTGCTGAAATTCAGGGGACTGGGTCTGGTCGCCAAATTCCGTTACGGCCTGCATGCCTTTCACTGTGTCCGGCGCAACGACTGGCGGGAATTGAATTTCCTCGAAGCCAGCGCCTGGGTCAAGCAGTGGGTGGGCAAGGAGGCTTACGAAATCCTGTGGCGCAAGCTCTTCGATCTCAAATTTCACGAATACGCCAACACCCTTTCCGCCGCCTGGATCTGGAGCCGCATCCGGCGCATCGGACGATCCCGTTACGATCTCTTCCGCGAAAAACTGGGCTGCCTCGAAGGCGGCTCGCAAACCTGGCTGCGGGAAATCGAAAGCTACATCCGCGAACGCGGCGGCGAATTCCGGCTTGGCACGCCGGTGAGCAGGGTTCTCATCGAAGATGGCGCGATCAAGGGCATCCGCACTGGAAAAAGGGAATCGCAGGAAGAGGATTCGGAGGAGAATTTCGAGCCTTTCGGCAAAGTCATCTCCACGATCCCGATCCCCTGCGTGCCCCGGCTGATGCCCGGGCTGCCGCGCGATCTGCTGGAAAAATTCCGGGCGCAGAAAAATATTGCCGTCGTCTGCGTCATCGCGCGGCTGAAGCGCCAGTTGAGCGAAAATTTCTGGCTCAACATCAACGACGACGAGATGGACATCCCCGGGCTCGTCGAAGTCAGCAACCTGCGCCCGCTGCCGGAGCATGTCGTCTACGTCCCCTTCTACATGCCCGGCAAACACCCAAAATACAAGGACGCGGACGAAATCTTCACCGACCGGGTGCGTTACTATCTGCGCCGGATCAACCCTGCCTTGCGCGACGAGGATTTTCTCGGGCTGCACGTGCACCGCTACCGCTACGCGCAGCCCGTCTGCCCGCCCAGGCATCTCGACAACCTGCCGCCCGTCGCCCTGCCGATCAAGGGCTTGTGGGTCGCCGATACTTCGTACTACTACCCGGAAGACCGGGGCGTTTCCGAAAGCTTCAACTTCGGCAAGCAAATTGCCAAGGCCGTCGCAGCCGCGCCGTGATCCGTGGGCATCGCGCTCCCGGCGGGGGCTGGCTGCAAAGAACTGTTGTTGTCCAAAACCTGAAGAAGGAGTCCCGCACATGTTTCGCAAATTCCTCCCCACCCTCGTCGCGGCATTCCTGTGCTGCGTGTCCATCCTCGCATTCGCCCAGGGCGTGCCGAATCGCCAGATCTGGAAGGCGGGCGAGATGTCCGTCACCGTCATCCAGGATTTGCCGGGCGAAATGCAGTCTTCCATTTTCAGCGGCCCGGCTTCCGAAGAAGAGAAGTCGAAATACTTCAAGGACGGCAAGGCCGAAGCCGGCGTCAACGTTTTCCTGCTTCGGCTCGGCGGCAAGATCGTGCTGATCGACACGGGCATGGGGGAATCCGCCAAATCCCCGGGAAAACTCCACGCGGCCCTCGACCAACTGGGGATCAAGCCTGAAGACGTCGACTTTGTCCTGCTCACCCACATGCACATGGATCACATCGGCGGCCTGCTGCTCGAAGAAAAACGCCTCTTGCCCAAGAAAAGCATTACTCCCGTCGCAAGGGTGATCAAGCGATTGAGGCCGGAGGAAGAAAAACGCGCCTTTCCCCATGCGAAGGTACTGGTCTCGAAACCCGAACTCGGATCGTGGCTGGCGCTCGCGGAAAAAGATCCCTCCAACGCCAACGCGGCCCAGGTCAAGCTGGTTGCCGCTACCTACGGGGCCGACATCCAGTCCTTCGCCTTTGGCGAATCCCCGCTGCCGGGAATCACGGCGCTGGATGCTTCCGGCCATACGCCGGGTCATACGGTCTTTCAGTTGAAGGCGGAGGGCAAAAGCCTGCTCATCGTGGGCGACCTGATCCACAGCATGCCCCTGCAATTCGCGTTGCCCGACGAGTGCGCCTCATACGACATGAATCCGTCCAGGGCCATCTCCGCACGCAAACACATCTTCGCGCTGGCCACGCAGGAAAAAATGGAAATTGCCGGAATCCATTTCCCCTTCGCAAATGCCGTGGGCACCGTCGAGAAGGACGGCAATGGCTGGAAATTCAAACGGACGGAGTAGGTGCGCCGGTTTTTTTGTTGAATGCCTGAAGTATTCCTGATTCAGGTTTGCATGCCTTCCCCCCTCTCCCCCGGCCCCTCCCCCGCGAGGGGGGAGGGGAGTTTCAAGCCCCCTCTCCCTTGGAGGGAGAAGGCTGGGGAGAGAGGGAGCCTGGAAGAATTTTCCCGTGATCCGCCAATTCCTTTCCCGTCAATTCCTGCTTTTTCTTCTCACCGGGGGGGTGGCTGCCCTCGTCAATTTCGGCTCGCGCATCCTCTACAGCCGCTGGCTCGATTTCTCCCCAGCAATCGTGCTTGCCTATCTCACAGGAATGGCAACGGCATTCCTTCTGGCAAGGATTTTCGTCTTCCGGCAAAGCAACAGCTCCGTCCACCGCTCCGTATTTTTCTTCTGTCTCGTCAATCTCGTTGCGGGGCTCCAGACCTGGGCCATCAGCATCGCGCTGGCCGGGTATCTCCTGCCTGCCCTGGGCGTCCGCGCCCATATTCTTGAAATTGCCCATGCGGCAGGCATCGTGTTCCCCGTCTTCACCAGTTATCTCGGGCACAAATACTGGTCGTTTCGCTGAACACCTGTCGAGCGCAATCCCCGCCATTCATGGCGGGGTCAGCGAGACACAGTGTGGGGCGCCGAAGGCGCCCCACACTGTGTAGGGGCGGGTTTCAAACCCGCCCGTACAGGAATCCCCAACCTTCAGGTTGGGGTGACTCAAAACGCGGGAGAATCCCCCGCTACTTTCCGCAGGTCAAGGAAGGCTTTTCATCCTGTTTCGAGACGAAAACGCATTTCTTGGCCGATGAAGGCGGTTTCACGATCACGGGAGGAATTTTCGGCCCGTAGCTGCACTCGACCTCAAGATGCCGGCCCTCGCGGAAAACGTGAGCGACATCCCATTCCAGCCGGATATTCTTTTTGCTCTTGTTCGTGTGATCGGGCTTGAGGGTTGTCTTCTTGGAGGGAGGCCCGTCGAACAATGCCACCGTCTTGAGCCGGGTTCCCCGTTGTACATCAGGGCAGATCGACTCGCTCGCAACGGATACCTGCGACAGGAGCACGCCTGCGGCGATCAGCGCGCTGCTCAATAACGAAGAAAGCTTTGTCATTCTTTGGAATCTCCTGGATCCGGGTTGAATTGCGTATCTGGCTGTTTGCCACAGAAGCTGGCCCGGGCATTATCGCGCAACTCGGAGGGCTGCGGTTTTCCGCTGTGCGCGGAAGAATTCCCGTCATTCGGAATGAGGCTTGCTGCCGCGCCTGTCCTTTTCCAATTGCAGGAAAATCCAGGTCGAAGCCAGGGTGACCAGACCCATGCAGACAAAGGTGATGGTAAAGGCGCGATCGTTGCTGCTGCCGTTGGCGGCGCTGAAAACGGCGAGCAGGGCGCCTGCGATACTGACCCCCAGGCTCATCGAAAGCTGCATGACCATCGAAAGCAGGCTGTTGCCGCTGCTGGCCTGGTGCGCCTGGAGATCCTTGAGCGCGATCGAATTCATGACAGAGAATTGCAATGAGTTGAGCGCGCCGAAAACCAGAAGCTGGATGATCAGCCGCCAGAAAGGCGTCGAAGCCGAGACCAGCGCAAAGGCGCAGATGATCAGGCCGAGCAGGAATGTGTTCAGGCCCAGCACCCGGCGATAACCGTATCGCGTCACCAGCGGGCTGACCAATCCCTTGGCGCTCATTCCGGCAATGGCCGCCGGCACCATCATCAATCCAGCCCTGAACGGGGCATAGTCGAGTTTGATTTGCAGCATCAGCGGCAGCAGGAACGGCATTGAGCCGTTGCCGATGCGGGCGAAAAGATTGCCGAGGACGCCGACCGAAAAAGTGGGCGTGCGAAAGAGGCTCAACGGAAAAAGCGGCGGGGAAGGAGCGGGGGTGTCCGCCGGTTCCCGCCGGGCGGCGTGCCGCCAGTAGGCGAGCAGCGAAACCAGTCCGGCAAGGATCAGGCCGAGCACTTGTGCGCGTTGCAGGCCCAGGTCGGAAATGCCGTCGAGCGCAATCGTGATCGCTACCATGCTGAAAGCAAGCAGGAGGTAGCCGGAGAGATCGAAGGGCGATGAGGCCGGCGCGCGGAAATCCGGCATCAGGCGCAGGCCGAGCAAACCCGCAGCAAGGCCCACCGGCAGGTTGATCAGGAAGATCCAGTGCCAGGAGGCGACTTCGACCAGCAACCCGCCCAGCGTGGGGCCGACGAGCGGGCCGATGAGTCCGGGGATGGTGACGAAGCTCATCGCCTGGAGAAATTTTTCGCGCGGAAAGGAGCGCAGGACGGTCAGGCGTCCCACGGGCATCAGCATCGAACCGCCGATTCCCTGGACGATACGTGCCAGCACCAGTTGCGTCAGTGTCTGCGCTTGCGCGCACAGGAGCGATCCGAAGGTGAAAAGGGCCACGGCGGCGACGAACACGCGGCGGGTGCCGAAACGGTCGGCCAGCCAGCCGGATGCGGGCATCAACAGGGCCACGCTCAGGGTATAGGCGATGACGACCATGTGCATGCGCAGCGGGTGTTCGTGCAGGCTCGAAGCCATCGTCGGCAGGGCGGTATTGACGATGGTGGCATCGAGCATCTGCATGAAGAAACCCACCGCGACGAGCCAGAGCAGCGAGCGATCCGGGCCGGAAGAGCGGTTGTTCATGAGGAAGGATCCGAAGAAAAGCCGGAATTATTGTTTCTCATATCCCATTCTTGCAGGATTGATGATGCGCCACATTTTGACTCAATGGGAAAATGAGCGCTAAAGCTTTTTCCCTTCAGGACGATAAAACATTGTGGTAGAGAGCTTTTGAACACCTGTCGAGCGCAATCCCCAACCTTCAAGGTTGGGGTGACTCAACAAAACTTTTTCCAGGGAGCCTTATCATGCCTGCACCCATTTCAAATACGAATCCATCGGCGAACCTCCTCAACTCCCTTCTCAACAAGACTTCCCGCAACGACGAGACCAAGGGCGCGGCTGCCGCGCAAGGCACAGGAACGAATGCGCGCGGAAACGTCAACGAGGCGCAGGCGCCAACGACTGCCGCTGGAATCGGCGACGCGCTGCGGCGTACCGTCGGCGTACAGATCCTGCAAGCTTCCGCCTTTATTTCGATCAAATCGGGCGATGAATCGCAAGCCTTGCTGTATCGTTCGGCAATCGACCGGATCAACGAGGCGCTCTCGCCCGATTTGGGGCCGGAAGCGATCCAGACTGCTGCGGCCTCCGGAGTCGATGCTTCGCCGGAAGCGACAGCGGGGCGCATTCTTTCGATTTCGACGGGTTTTTTCGATGCCTACGCCGCGCAGAATCCAGGCAAGGATCGCGACCAGTTGGCGACCGATTTCGTTGCCCTGATCCGTGGCGGTTTTGAAAAGGGATTCAACGACGCGAAAAATATTCTCGATGGCCTGGGCGTGCTCAAGGGCGACATCGCGGAAGGCATCCAGCGCACTTTCGATCTGGTGCAAAAGGGCTACGACGATTTCCTGGCCTCGAAGCTGACGCCGCAAACGCCCCAGGAACCTGCCGCGCCGGAACCGGCCAACAAGGCTCTGAACTAGGGCGGTTTTGAAGCGGGAGACCGGGGGCGGTTTCCCCTACGGAACGATCTACAGGCAGGTTTTGAAGATCACAAAAAAAACCCGGCCAGATTTGAAATCTGGCCGGGTTTTTTATTGGAATCAGGAAATCAGTTTCCGTTCTTCATTGGTTCCGCGTTGCCCAGGGCGGTTGAATTGAAGCCGCCGTCGACATAGACGATTTCGCCGGTGATGCCGCTGGCGAGGTCGGAGAGCATGAAGGCGGCGGCGTTGCCGACTTCCTCGATGGTCACATTGCGGCGCAGCGGGGCGTGGTGCGCGTTATAGGCCAGCAGGCGCGAAAAGTTGCCGATGCCGGAAGCGGCCAGGGTCTTGATCGGGCCGGCGGAAATCGAATTGGCGCGGATTCCCTGCGGGCCAAGCGTGACGGCAAGATAGCGGGTCGAGGCTTCGAGACTGGCCTTGGCCATGCCCATCACGTTGTAGTTGGGCATCGTGCGTTCCGCGCCGAGGTAGGAGAGACACAGGAGCGCCGGATGACTGCCTTTCAGCAGCATGGGCCGCGCCGCCTTTGCCAGCGCCGGAAAGCTGTAGGACGAAATATCGTGCGCGATGCGGAAGGCTTCGCGCGTCAGGCCGTCGAGAAAATCGCCGTCGAGCGCCTCGTTCGGGGCGTAGGCGATCGAATGCACGAGGCCGTCGAGCCCTTCCCAATGCTTGCCGAGTTCCGCGAACAGTCCTTCGATCTGCGCGTCTTCGGCGACATCGCAGGGAAAAACCATCGAGGAATCGAATTCCTGCGCGAATTTGCGCACCCGTTCCTCGAAACGTTCGTTCTGGAAGGTAAATGCCAATTGCGCGCCTTCGCGGCGACAAGCGCGGGCAATGCCATAGGCAATCGAATGCTTGGACAGAAGTCCGGTGATGAGAATGCGTTTTTCCGCGAGAAATCCCATATCCTTCCCCTTGCTCGTAAAAATTCCGGGGGGCATTATAACGGATTCCTGCGTTTTGCAGCCCTCCGTGACGCTCCCGGCCTGCCTGCGTTTTTAAGCGTTTTTCCTCGTCGTTTTCCTATGCGCATTCTTCGCCTCGTTCCCATCATCGCAATCCTTGCCGCCTGCGGCAGCGGCAATGAATCCGTTTGGAATGATCCGTACCCCGATGCGGAGAGCGGAAGCAATATTCTCTACAGCGCCTTTACCGACCGCCCGAAGCATCTCGACCCGGTCCAGTCCTATACCGAGGACGAATCGGTGTTCACCGCAAACATTTACGAGCCGCCGCTGCAATATCACTATCTGAAACGTCCCTATACGCTGATCTCGTCCACTGTCGAGGAAGTGCCGGAACCGCGCTATTTCGATGCTGGCGGCAATCCCTTGCCCGCCGACGCGCCCGCCGGGCAGATTGCGGAGAGCGTTTATGAATTTCATGTCCGCTCGGGCATTTTCTACGCGCCGCACCCGGCCTTTGCCCGGATGCCGGACGGAAGCCCGCGTTACGCCGCGCTCGACCGGGAGCAGTTGAAAGCGATCGAGCGCGTTTCGGACTTTCCCGAAACCGGCACGCGCGAACTGGTTGCCGACGATTACATCTACCAGATCAAGCGGCTGGCGCATCCGCATCTGCATTCGCCGATTTTCTCGACGATGAGCGAACGCCTGCCGGGGCTCAGGACCCTGGCCGAAGAGTTGAAGCAGGCGGCGAAAACATTGCCGCCGCCGGGGCAGCCGGGTTCCTGGCTCGATCTGGATCGCTTCCCGCTTCCCGGCGTCGAAAAGCTCGACCGCTACCGCTACCGCATCCATGTGCGCGGAAAATACCCGCAGTTTCTCTATTGGCAGGCGATGCACTTTTTCGCGCCGGTGCCGCGCGAGGTGGATCGTTTCTACAATCAGCCGGGAATGGCGGAAAAAAACCTGACGCTCGACTGGTATCCCGTCGGCACCGGCCCCTACATGTTGAGCGAGAACGATCCGAACCGCCGCATGACGCTCTCGCGCAACCCCAATTTTCGCGGCCAGGGCTATCCCTGCGAAGGCGAAGTCGAAGACCGCGCGGCAGGGCGTCTCGACGATTGCGGCAAGACGGTTCCCTTCATCGACCAGGCGATATTCACGCGCGAGAAAGAGTCGATTCCGTACTGGAACAAATTCCTGCAAGGCTGGTACGACGCTTCCGGCATCGCTTCCGACAGTTTCGACCAGGCGGTCAGGATTTCGGTCGATGGCGATGTCGGGCTTTCCGACGAAATGCGCGCGCGCGACATTCATCTGCTGACCAGCGTCCGCGCTGCGGTTTTCTACATGGGCTTCAACATGCTCGACCCGACGGTCGGCGCGCAGGGCACGAGCAACGAAGCCCGCGCCCGCAAATTGCGGCAGGCGCTCTCGATCGCCGTCGACCAGGAAGAATACATCTCCATTTTCCTGAACGGGCGCGGCGTTCCCGCGATGAGTCCGCTGCCGCCGGGGATTTTCGGCTATCTCGAAGGTGAAGCCGGGATCAACCCGGTCGTCTACACCTGGCGCGAAGGGCAGGCGCGGCGGCGTCCGGTCGAGGAAGCGAAAAAACTGCTCGCCGAAGCCGGCTGGCCGAACGGGCGCGATGCGAAAACGGGCGAACCGCTGATCCTCTATCTCGACACGACTTCGGGCGGCATGGGCGACAAGGCGCGGCTGGACTGGCTCACGCGGCAATTTTCCAAAGTCGGCGCCCAGCTCATCATCCGCTCGACCGACTTCAACCGCTTCCAGGAAAAATTGCGCACCGGCGCGGCGCAGATTTATTTTCTCGGCTGGAACGCCGATTATCCCGACCCGGAAAACTTTTTCTTCCTCTTCGATAGCGACGGAGCGCGCGCCAAAAACGGCGGCGAAAACGCCTCCAACTACCGGAACGACGAATTCGACCGCCTTTTCCTCCAGATGAAAGGCATGGAAAACACTGGCGCCCAAGGCGAAGAGCGCCTCGCGCTGATCCGGAAGATGACTCGCATTTTGCAAACCGACGCGCCGTGGATTTTCTGCTTTCACCCGAAAACCTACATCCTGCGCCACGAATGGCTCTACAACCGCAAACCCAGCGATGTCGGCGGCAACGGCCTCAAATACCAGCGCATCGACCCGGAACGGCGCGAGGAAAAACGGCAGCAGTGGAATATGCCGATGCTGTGGCCGTTGCTTGTCGTGGTTGTGCTGGCGGGTGGGTTGGTTGGGTTTGGTGTGCGGTCGTACAGGGCTTCACGGAAAGGGTGATTTTCTAAATTTGGTTAAATAATGTTTCGCTACTGTAGTGATTTTTATCAAAGAATTATTATAGTAATTTAGAAAATTTTTGATTCAAGACTATACGAAAACTGGATTGCTTCGCTACGCTCGCAATGACGAATCGCGTAGGATGGGTAGCGCGGCAATCGGCCCGCCGCCGCAAATCGCGCCGAAGAAACCCGGGAGCGGGGATTGGCATCTTCCTCTGGATCCTGCGACTTCGCGCAGGATGACGTCTGCGACTCCGCTTCGCTGCGCGCAGGATGACGGATCAGGGGCCCGCCGGTACGCACACTCCGTCATCCTGCGCGAAGTCGCAGGATCCAGCGCATAGGTTGGGGTGACGAAGCGAAGCCCAACACTCGGGCGAAGGTGCTTCCGTTGGGCTTCGCTTCGCTCACCCCAATCTATGAATTTTGCCGTCCCTGCGAATCCCAATATGCACAGGATTAAATCAAAACCGCTCTAAGAATTGATTTCCGGGTGAGTAAATCGAGAATATTCAAAGGAGAAAACAATGATTCGCTTTGCGGTTTTTCTGGTCGTTTTCCTGTTTGGCTGCGCGCATTCCGGAACAGCAAGGATGTCCATCGCGGATGAAGTCTGGGAGGCCGTTTGGTTGGAGGGGATGGAACTTCCTGCAAATCCCGAAGCCAGCAGGGCAATTTCCCTGCGCCTGATGGATGGGCGCGTCCAGGGCTACGGCGGTTGTAACTGGATTGCGGGAGGGTATCGCCTGGAGGGCAGCCAGCTCACATTTTCCGGCCTGGCTTCCACCAGGCGCGCTTGTCTGGCCGGGATGGAGCGGGAGGACGCTTTCCTGAAAGCATTGGAAAAGGCGTCCGCCTGGGGCCGGGAAGGCGATTTGCTGCATCTCTATGGATCAGGCGGGAAACTGCTTCTGAAAATGGAGGCAGTGAAAGATCCGGAACGGCTGAAATCCTTGTTGCCGCCGGGTTCAAAACAGAAATATTCACCCGGCAATTAAGGGTTGAAGAAAACCAAGCTGTCTCTGATGCGGCGCAAAGCGCCGGACATCAAAGCCCCCTTTTCAAAGGGGGTGGCAGCGAAGCTGACGGGGGTTTGGCTTTTTAAGGCTGCGGACTCTATCCTTCCTGTTGATACTCCAACGCTCGAA
>Ga0123357_10001013_pt1 | contig 28794 bp, 36 predicted proteins | sample TergutEmb28metaG_FD_89873 | JGI IMG/M metagenome (GOLD analysis project Ga0123357, IMG submission 89873) | Embiratermes neotenicus P4 segment gut microbial communities from Petit-Saut dam, French Guiana - Emb289 P4 | ecosystem: Host-associated > Arthropoda: Insects > Digestive system > Gut ...
AAACCTTATTTGGTTCCTAGATATCCTGTGGTTTATTTTGATAGTGATGTAAATGACAGAGTTCTTGAATTAACGTCTAATGTTAGAGATTATATGAATATTATGGAAGCCAAATTTATAACAGGTGTTGAACCAATAAGCAATATCCCTGCTTATCTTGAAAATGTGAAAAATATGGGAGCCGCTGAATTGGAAAAAATTTACCAAAATGCATACACTGTATATTTAAAAAATTTGAAATAAATTTTATATTTATACAAAAGGAAACAAATGACAAGGCATCCGAATGTAATTTATATCTTCAGCGATCAACAGAGAGCGCAGGACTGCGGGTACGCGGGTAATCCCGATATAAAAACACCGAACATGGATGCCTTGTCACGTCAAAGCGTTTCGTTCAGGTTAGCGGTTTCCGGCAGCCCGGTATGCAGTCCGTACAGGGCAAGCCTTCTGACAGGCCAGTACCCGCTGACTCATAAAATAATTGCCAATGATGTGTGTCTGGGCAATGACTTCGTTTCACTAGCCCAGGCCTTTACCTCCGGCGGTTACGAAACCGCCTATATCGGGAAATGGCATCTTGACGGCCACGGGAGAAGTAATTTTATACCCAGGGAGAGACGCCAGGGTTTTAATTACTGGAAAGTGCTTGAGTGTACCCATGACTATAATAATTCATATTATTACAGTGACACAAACGTTAGACAAAAATGGGACGGTTACGACGCGGAAGCCCAGACCAGAGACGCGCAGGAGTATATAAAAAATTACAAAAATGAAAAGCCTTTCCTGCTTGTACTTTCATGGGGGCCGCCCCATAACCCCTACGAAACCGCACCGCAAAAATTCAAATCACTATACGATCCCGCGGCCCTCACGTTAAGGCCGAATGTCCCGCCTGAGCTTGCAAATAAAACCAGAACAGAACTGGCCGGTTACTACGCCCATATTTCGGCGCTTGACTGTTATCTGGGAGAAATGATTAAAACCGTTGATGATGCGGGATTAAGGGACAATACCCTTTTTATTTTTACTTCAGACCACGGCGATATGATCGGCTCACAGGGACAGAGAAGAAAACAGCGTCCCTGGGACGAGAGTATACTTACCCCGTTTCTGCTGCGTTACCCTGCCCTGCTCAAAGATAACCCCAGGGAAATACTGATGCCCATAAACACACCCGACATTATGCCCACTCTTCTGGATATCTGTGATTTACCGATCCCAGCGACCGTGGAAGGCGTCAGTTACCGTGCATGGATTACAGGTGAAAAAGAAGAATATGACAAACCTGCGCTGATACAGTGCACCCATCCGTTCGGTGAATTCACAAAAAAAGAACACGGAAAGGAATACAGGGGTATTAGAACCATGCGTTATACATATGTCCGCGATTTAAACGGTCCGTGGCTTCTGTATGACAATCTTGAAGATCCTTACCAAATGAAAAACCTGGCAGGAACAGCAGGGTATAAAGAATTAACCGATGAACTTGATCATAAATTACAGAATATACTTGATGAACGCAAAGATAAATTTTTTAAAGGTGAAGTGTACATGAACGCTTTTGGTTATGAAATGGACGAAAACGGTACAGTTCCGTTTACAATGTGAGCATGGTCCGAATGCACTGTCAACCAAACGTGATATTCATTTTCAGCGATCAACAGAGAGCGCAAGATTGCGGTTACATGGGCAATCCGGATATTAAGACGCCTAATATGGACGCGTTGGCAGAACAATGCGTTGTTTTTAAAATAGCGGTTTCCGGGCATCCGGTTTGCAGTCCGTACAGGGCAAGCCTGCTTACCGGCCAATATTCACTTACACATAAAGTTATTACGAACAATGTCTGTCTTGGCAATGAAGCGGTTTCCCTGGCGCAGGCTTTTAAAGCAGGCGGTTACGATACCGCATATATCGGGAAATGGCATATCGACGGACACGGCAGCAGGAGCAGTTTTATTCCACGCGAACGCAGGCAAGGTTTTGATTATTGGAAGGTGCTTGAATGTACTCACGACTACAACAATTCATATTATTACGGCGATGAAAATATAAAGCTAAAATGGGACGGCTACGATGCAGAAGCCCAAACCCGGTGCGCGCAGAATTATATCAAACAACATAGCAGAAAAAAGCCTTTTTTGCTTGTACTTTCCTGGGGGCCGCCACATAACCCATACGAAACCGCACCAAAAAAATTCAAAGCGCTCTACGATCCCGCGGTCCTGACACCAAGGCCCAATGTTCCGTGGGAGCTAACAGAAAAAACCAAAACTGAACTGGCTGGATATTACGCACACATTTCGGCGCTTGATTTTTATCTGGGGGAAATAATTAAAACCATAGACGAGGCAGGTATTTCAGAAGATACCCTGCTGGTTTTTACTTCAGATCATGGAGACATGCTTGGATCCCATGGCGCAGACAGGAAACAACATCCCTGGGATGAGAGCATACTGGTGCCTTTTTTACTGAGCTATCCCGGTCTGTTGGGCAGAAAACAACAGGTGATTTCCATGCCCATAAATACACCGGATATTATGCCAACCCTCCTTGACATCTGTGATCTGCCAATTCCTGCCACTGTTGAAGGCACTGGTTACCGCCCTTTTATCACCGGGGAGAAGGAACAAAATGACATAGCTGCGCTGATTCAATGCCCACATCCTTTTGGAGAGTTTTCCAAACTTGACGGCGGCAGGGAATACCGCGGTATAAGAACAACCCGTTATACTTACACACGTGATCTGAAAGGTCCGTGGCTGCTTTATGATAACCAGGTAGATCCTTATCAGATGAAAAACCTCGTAAATGCAGCAGCGTACAATGATTTACAGAAAACTCTGGACCGGCAGTTGCTAAAAATTCTTGACGAACACAGCGATAAATTCCTGACAGGTGAATACTATATGAACCTGTTCGGCTACCCAATGAACAGCAAAGGAGTCGTCCCCTATACACCGTAATAATAAAACTTCGCAAGGATTGAGCTTATATACCATGGCGGTGTAAAATAGTTTTATATGCCGGTCAATTTTCCTCAGAATAAAAAATTATTTTTTCAATATTTTCTGACAAACATTTTATTGTTCTGCCTGCCTGCTGTACTTACCGGATTTTTTCTGCTAAACAATACCATGCAAAAACTTGACGATGAGATAAAAAATCTTCAGCAATATAAACTGGACAAAGCAGAAGAAGACCTCACCTCACAGTTTGATAAATTTACTTCAATAGCATTTAACATAGCCTTAAATCCATATTTTAAGCCATCATTTATTAATCTAAACGCATATAACGAATTTCTTATGGTCAAAGATTTTAATAAATACATCGATCAGTCACAGATAGCAAGTGATATTCTCTTTGTACAGAAGGACAGTGAAAATATTTACAATAATAACGGGAAATATTACCGGTGGGTTTATTTTGAAAAAGTCCTGGGAATGGATATGTGGGAAAACTTTATTAAGGAAATCGAAGATGATAAGCAGCCCGAACTTCGATCAATTACCAATTCAGAAAATAAAAAAATATTTTTATACACTTACCCTGTTTCAACAATCAATATTTCAATGGATCGCAAGGACGCTTTCATAATCTTTGTATTGAGGCAGGACGATCTTCTGAACCGTATAAACACGGTCGCCGGCGGACTTGACGGTGAAATATCCATTTACTGGGAAAACAATCTTCTGCTGGGCAGCGCACAGTCAATCAATGGCGGCGGCAATATACTTTACGGCGCCTCATCGTCCGGCAGCATCAAATGTACGCTGCGTCTGTTTTCCGTAAAATATACCGAACCTGTGAATAACCTCAGGATTATCTACGGTTGGGTGTTGTCATTAATTTCGCTCTTATGCGTAATTTTATGTTTCTTGATTGCTTACAGCCACTATAAACCTCTGCAATCTTTGGAAAAACATATTAATCTTCAAAACCGGCAGCTGTATTATGACGCGTTGAATTTATTAGTAACCGGTTCTAAAAAACCAGAAATTGATTATTATAAAAATCTTGGCATAAACCTTGAAGTTCCAAATTACTGCGTAATTCTTTTAAAATTTAAATATCCGGTCTCTGCTGCAGACAGATATCAAAAAATTTATTTACTCACGAAAAAGTGTATAGAAGAAAAAAACTCCGCAGAATTCACAGGTTATCTTTTTGAACCAGATCCAAAAAGTAATATTCTGACAGTGGTATGCGGTCTTGGAAAAGATCCCAGGGAAATCAGGCGCAGATATACCGAATATCTGGCCAACGTTTTTATTCAGGACAAAACCGAAATTATTATTGCTGCAGGCAGCATATACAATTCATCATTAAAACTGGGTAATTCCATGGCGGAAGCCTTGACTGCCGCTCAATATCAACCACAATCAGATATAATATTTTTCGATGAACTCGAAAATATTCAGCCCGATTCAATGGATTACACATCAGCAGATATATTGCTGTTAATACAGAGCATGAAATTGGGAATTACGGAATCATGTGCTGCCGCCCTGGATAATATCATGGAAAAAATCCGGACAGCGGAAATAACGCAGATGATGAAACGTTGTATTATTTTTGATGTCATAAACAGTGTGTTAAAGACCGCTATCAGCTTAAAAATGGATGTTTCGCATTTATTTCTGAGCAAAGTCACTACAATAGAAAACCCCGATGAACTCAAAACCAATATACTCCCTCTGCTCGAACAAATTTGCTGTATTGTAAACGAGAAAATTAACGCAAAAAAATCCGGGAGAGCCGGCGAAATAATTGAGTATATTAATCAGAACTTCAAAGATCATAACTTCAGTCTCAAGGCGTTGTCAGAAAAATTCAATCTGTCAATCAATCATATTAGCCGCATGATAAAAGAAAATTCCGGGCAGAGTTTTCATGAATATTTTTCCGGCTTAAGAATCGAAGAAGCCAAAAAATTGTTAATCGAAGGCAGAACAAATGTCAAAGATATCTGCAGAAGCACCGGATATACAAATGTGTCTAATTTCATTAAAGTCTTCAAAACATATACAGGCATGACACCGGAGAAGTTCAGGGAAATACATTGAAAATACATTACATTGCCGGTGAACCGCTTAGCAGCGTAATGTAAGTTTAACGTTAAATCAGATTATTCCTCTCCCAGGGGTCGTTTAAAGTATCATACTTTCTTTCCGCCTTACCGTTCCGGAAAATTGTTTTATACCTTTTATCGATTACGACTTTCCAGTCCGCAAGCGCTGATTGCACACAGTCCCTGTATTCATCTGTTTTACCGTTTAATACAGATCTCATGGAAACGGCTTCATGGAATTTTACTGTAATGCCGGCGAAGTCCAGGATGGTAGCCGGCAGATCAGTCAGCTCTGCCAGAGCTCCGCTTACAGTGTTTTCGCGTATACCTTTACCTGCAAATACCAGCGGTATATGTACCGAAGCCCTGTCCGGAAGTGATTTAAAAAACAGGCCGACATCACCAAGCATTTCACCGTGATCGCTTGAGTAAATAAAAATAGTGTTGTCCGTTTCGCCGCGCTTTTCAACTTCATCAAGCAACAGGCCAATCTGCGCGTCGATGTTCTCAAGCATGGCTGCGTAATTCTGACGAACTTTGCCAAGAGCCGCGGCGTTCTCCGGAACTCCCCTATCGGCAGCCGGGAGCACAGCATCTTTCCAGCGTTCCTTCATTGACTTTGTAATATCCCAGGGCTCGTGCGGTCCGGGGAAGTTGACCTGCAAAAACCACGGCTTGTCTTTGGGAAAATTATGAAGCATCCGGACACCATTACTGCCGGCCCAGTTATCCCCGTAAGCGTAATCCGGCAGCGTAGTAGGATTTACGTTATATCTGTTATCCGGTCCGCGGCGGGTCATCATGTCCTTAACATGATCATCAAGCAGTCCATTGTCTTTTAAAAATTTCATGTACGGCCCTTTGGGCCCCGGAGGTTCTTTTTTTAACGACTGAATAGCATCCCATTTACCCTCGCTGTCAATGCCGGCTGTAAAGCCGATTTTTCCAAGATCATCTACCCAGCCATCAAGCCCCCAGTCCAGTGCGACCTTGTGCAAATCAAATTTACCGGTTCCGCCGACTGAATAACCGTTATCACGCAATACACTGTAAAACGATTCCATGTCAACCGGATAATCAAATTCGTTGCCGGGAACCCGGCAGTTTTCATAATGCCTCCCGGAGGCAAGGCAGGCGCGCGCCGGAGCGCAAAGCGGCGAAGGAGTAATGCAGCGGTAAAATGAAGTACCTTTGCGCATAAGGTTCCCGACATTTGGCATGCGTATTTGCGGTTTCTCGGTTTGCAGAATCTTAAAAACATTATCATTATACGGCATCCAGTCGCCGCGGTGCTGGTCGGGGAACAGGAATAAAAAATTAGGTTTCATTGTTCAGGTCTCCTTTTGGGGATAAAGGCGTAAATCTTATTATTACACAAACAAGAAAAAAAATTAAGCCATTGAAAATTGACTTTTTTTAAAAAATTTTATAACCGAACCTATAGACACCTTGACTGTATTTCGTTGCTTGTGTTTAATTAACATGGCGTTATTATTTAACATTCTTAAAAGGTGTCAATGGTGCGGCCTAATTTTCTGCTATTTTTTCCAGATCAACACCGCGGCGACTGGATGCCTTATGATGATCAAATTTTAAAAATAATACAGATTGAAAAACTTCCAATCCGGATGCCGAACATAGAAAAAATTATGCACAGAGGGACATCTTTTTACAGGTGCATATCACCCTCACCGCTCTGCGCTCCTGCTCGTGCCTGTTTGGCTTCCGGAAACCGATATGAAAATTGTCATGTTCCCGGTAATGAATATGATTATCCTGCAGAAAAAGAATCATTTTACAGGGTTTTACGTGATAATGGGTATATAGTCGGCGGTGTCGGTAAGTTTGACATACATAAAGCAACATTCTATTGGGACAACGGCTGGATAGATGATTTAGGCAGATTAGGTTTTACGACAGCAATTGACAGCGAGGGTAAATGGGCAACAATAAATTCATTCAAAAGGGATCCCGTCGGCCCAAAAGGCCCATATATGAAATATTTACAGGACAGAGGTCTTATGGAAAGCCATATCTCTGATTTTGAAATGCGCAGAAAAAATGGTAAGTTCTGTTCAGTGCCGACTCCCTTACCCGATGAAGCCTACGGAGATACCTGGACAGGAACAAACGGCATCGAAATGCTCCATAATTTCCCCAAAGACAAGCCATGGTTTTTACAGGTAAATTTTCCGGGTCCGCATGATCCCTGGGATGTTACATTAAATATGAAAAAAAGATGGGAGAATGTAATATTCCCGGCTGCCGAACGCGGCAAACCGGAAGATACGATGGCTTTGAATGGTGTTCGCCAGAATTACGCAGCCATGCTTGAGAATATCGATACACAAATAGGCCTTCTTTTAAATGAAGTTGAGAATCGCGGAGAGTCCGATAATACAATAATAATATATTCAAGTGATCATGGCGAAATGCTCGGCGATAAAAACCTGTTTGGTAAGCATCTACCGGATAAAGGTTCAATTCATATACCGCTTGTTTTTTCAGGTCCGGGTATTAATAAAAATTACACAACTGGTGCACTTACAGAGTTGACCGATTTATCTGCATCAATCCTGGATTACGCCGGTATAACAAATAAGTTCCAGGATTCAATCTCGTTGATGCCTGTATTGAAAGGTGAAACGCAGGAACACCGTGAAACAATACAGTCAGCTCTTGCCGATTGGAAAGTCATTATTGATAAACATTACAAGTCAATCTTTAAAAACGGAAAAATACAGCAAAAATTCGATGCAGTAAACGATCCCTGGGAAAGAAATAATCTGATTTGAAATTTTAAAGGAGGGAAATATTCTGAATTCCAAATTAATCCGGCGTTCAATGCTAAAGTACTGGCAGTTATATCTCTTAATGATTCCCGTAATTGGTTATTTTATAATTTTTCATTACGTGCCGATGTACGGTGTCCAGATTGCATTCCGGGATTTTAATCCCGTAGACGGAATTACCAAGAGCCCGCTCGTAGGTTTTCAGCATTTCCTGCGCTTTTTTAGTTCATATCAATTTGTCCGGGTCATTACCAACACAGCCGGATTAAGTTTATATGAACTCGCGGTTTCTTTTCCGGCGCCTATAATTTTAGCGGTAATGCTGAGTGAATTAAGTTCAACAAAATTCAAGAAGACAATGCAGATGGTAACTTACGCACCGCATTTTTTATCAACAGTCGTTGTTGTCGGTATGATGACCAATATGCTTTCACCTCTTACCGGGATTGCAAATTTTGCACTGGCCGGTATGGGCATAAAACCAATACACTTTATGGCTGAACCATCCTGGTTCAAAACATTGTACGTTCTGTCCGATGTATGGCAGCATTGCGGCTGGAGCTCAATTATTTATATTGCAGCCATAGCAGGCATCGATCCCAGTCTTTACGAAGCAGCTATTGTTGACGGCGCTTCAACATTAAAACGCATAATTCATATTACGATTCCATCCATAATGCCAACCATAATTATATTATTAATTCTGCAATGCGGACGGATCATGAGTATCGGTTTTGAAAAAGTATATTTGATGCAAAACACCATTAATATGCCATCTTCAGATGTAATTTCAACCTATGTTTACAGATCGGGAATATTGAATGCCGAAATATCTTTTGGAGCTGCAGTCGGTCTTTTCAATTCAGTAATAAATTGTGTACTTCTGGTTATTGTAAACCAAATCGCCCGGAAAAAAGGCGAAACCAGTCTGTTTTAGGGGGAAGGATGAAAGTAAAACTATCCCGTGGGGATCTCCTTTTTAATGCCGTAAACATCACTTTATGCGGTATCATTTTTATAATAGTGGTGTATCCCCTTGTCTATGTATTAAGCGCTTCATTTTCGTCTCCATTATCAGTATTACAGGGGCGCATGGTATTATGGCCCATTGACCCAAGAATAAACGCATACATTGATGTGTTCAAACATAAAGATATTATGACTGGGTATAAAAATTCACTCGTTCTGGTAGTCTTTGGAACAACAACAAATTTCATACTTACTTTTATCGGTGCATACACATTATCCCGCAAAGATCTGTTCGGCCGTACTTTTTTAACAATGGTTTTTGCGTTCACAATGTTTTTTTCCGGCGGTATGATCCCTACTTATCTGGTTGTGCGAAATTTAAAACTTATTAATTCCATGTGGGCATTGATTTTACCCGGAGCAATTTCCATGTACAACATGGTTGTCATGCGAACATTTTTTCAGAATTCAATTCCGGACTCACTGGTCGAATCAGCTGAAGTGGACGGTGCAAGCCAGTTATATATAATTTTCCACATTATTTTACCCCTTTCAAATGCGATAATTGCTGTCATTTGCCTTTTTTACGGAGTAGCTCACTGGAACCAGTATTTCCAGGCTCTGCTTTATATTAATTCAAGGGCAAAATATCCATTACAGTTATTTTTAAGGGAAATCCTGTTGTTGTCTCAACTGAATGATGTTGTGGACACGGCAGGCTGGGTTGACGCGCTCCTTCAAAGTGAAGCTATTAAATACGCGTTAATAATTGTGGCAAGTGTACCGGTTATGGTAGCTTATCCCTTCATCCAGCGGCACTTCGTCAGAGGCGTTATGCTTGGGGCATTGAAAGGTTAAGAATAAATTCAGGAGGTTTTTATGAAATGTTTCAGGAAAGCGGGTATTGCAATTTTAATATTTGCCGTTACAACGGCATTTGTATTCGGAAGCGGAGGGAGCCAGCCGAGCACCATGAACGCTGCGACTACAGCAAACAGCAATTTTAACCCAACAGGATATCCCATTGTAAAGGAAAAAATTACACTGACGGGATTTGGAAATCAAAATGTCAATCACAGGGCCTGGGATGAACTTACCTGTTTTACAGAGTATGAAAAATTATCCAATATCCACATTCAATGGACAACCGCACCGGATCAGGGTTGGGCGGAGCGCAAGAATCTGATGTTCGCCAGTGGTGATTATCCTGATATTTTCTACCGCTGCGGTCTGACAGTGGCAGAAATTATTAATTATGGTTCAAAGGGCATATTACTTCCCCTGAATGATCTGATTGACCAATACGGCGTTAACATTAAGGAATGCATAAATGAATTACCGGATATCGGACGGGCATTAAAAATGCCGGACGGAAATATTTACACTCTTCCTTCCAAAAGCAGCGTTGAACAGAACGCCTCCCAAAAGAACTGGATTAACGGCCGCTGGTTAAAAACACTAAATTTAAATGTACCGACTACTCTGGATGAATTCGAGGCAATGTTAATAGCTTTCAAAACAAAGGATCCGAACGGTAACGGAAAAGCGGACGAACTCCCCTACACCGATCAGGGTAATTTTTCAATTTTCCGTTCCACATACAGTTCTTTTGGCATGGGGAATTTAAGCGACTCCCAATTTAATAATTATATTGATTTGGGCCCGGACAACAAGATTCGGCTTTTTGCGATCACAGACAATTACAGGCAGCAGCTTGAGTGGGTTGCAAAACTTTATTCGGAAGGACTAATTGATCCGGAATCGCTTACCCAAGGTTTGGCCCAGTTTACAGCAAAAGGCGACCAGGGTCTTATCGGTGCAGCATTTTACAACGGCAATATCGGAATATTCGGACAGAAGTACATGAATGACTATATCTCCGGGCCGCCTCTCAAAGGTAAATCAGGTGATCCGGCAGTGTATAACAATATACAATCCCTTTTTGGAATAGGCGCTTTTGCAGCTTCCAAACAAACTAAATATCCTGCGGAAGTCATGCGCTGGATTGATTATTGGTACAGCTATGAAGGTACTTTACTTCTCAGGTTAGGCCAGGAAGGTGTAACATATACCAAGAATGCTGATGGCTCTTACGAATTAACGGATTTAATCAGGGCCAATCCGCAGGGCCTGGCCATACCGCAGGCATTCGGTTATTACGGCGCAATTGCATCAGTAGGTGCGGGCTGCCCGGAATTTACACGCGATGTATTTGAGAAAGCCCGGCTGGAACCCATAGTATTTACCGCTTATGAGATATTAAAACCATATTTGAATGTAGTAGCCAGGCCTCTGCTTTCATTTACAACGGCTGAACAGCAGCAATTGAACCCGATTATTTCAGATATGATTACTTATATTGATGAAGCCCGCGGGCAGTTTATGACAGGACGCCGGCCTCTATCACAATGGGACGCCTATGTCGCCGATATCAAGAGAATGGGCGCCGATCGTTATGTATCAATCTACCAGGCTTCCTGGGACAGGTACATGGGAAAATAATTCTTTTTAATTAAAGGAGCGCCGTAATGCTCAAAAACCAATATACCCTGGACAACACCGCAGACTTAATAAGTCCGGCGCTCATTTACTATAAAGACATAATTCTGGACAACACAAAAAAAGCCATCAGTATGGCCGGAGATCCTCAAAGACTCTGGCCCCATGTCAAATCACATAAATGCGCCAAAATGGTCCGCATGCAGATTGAACTGGGTATTACCAGGTTTAAATGCGCAACAATCGCAGAGGCCGAAATGACAGCGGCCGCAGGCGGAGCCCACATAATTCTGGCATATCCGCTGGTAGGTCCAAATATTGCGCGTTTTCTTAAGCTTGCAAAATATTATCCTCAAACCATATTTTACGCGATAGGCGACAATTACGAAACTTTGTCGGAATTGGCCGCGGCGGCAGCCGGAATGAAGATGAGCATGAATGTCCTTATAGATGTTGATTTGGGCATGCACAGGACAGGCGTTTCATTTGACTCGCTGCTGCTTTTATACGAGTGTCTGTCCGGCCTTGACGGCATCAGTATCCAGGGCCTGCACTGTTACGACGGCCATTGCCACGAAAAGGATTTTAACAGCCGCAAACAAATCGTTGACGAAAACGACTCAAAAGTCGCGCGCATCAGGGAATTGCTGCGGCAAAAAAACCTGCCATGCAAAATACTTGTCATGGGCGGAACGCCGACTTTCCCCTGCCGCACCGGCAAACCGGATTTTTATCTTTCTCCGGGGACTCTATTTATAAATGACTGGGGTTATTATTCCGGTTTCCCCGACCTGGACTTTATTCCGGGTGCCGCAGTCTTTACCAGGGTGGTAAGCCATCAGGGCGGCAACACCTTCACACTGGACCTTGGACACAAGGGAATAGGCGCCGATCCGCAGGGAGCACGCGGAATTATCGCCGGGTTCGAAGAAGCCAAACCTCTTTTCCAGAGCGAAGAACATTGGGTTTTTTCTCTCCCGGCCGGGAGCAGCCTGCCCCCAATCGGAAGCGGGCAATACGTGATCCCGACACACATCTGCCCGACTTCGGCATTATACCCGGAGATCCAGATTGCGCAAGCCGGAAAAATTACCGAACAATGGAAAGTAACAGCCAGAAACAGAAAAATAAATTTTTAACAAAATTAATTTTTAACGGATATTAAAATAAAAACGTTCCAGATAGGAAATACGGTTCTGGGCCTCCGGTACACGTGAACTCTGCGGAAAATCCTTTACCAGGCTGCGGTAATAATCAAGCGCCTGCTTTATATCTCTGGCAGAACTGTTGGCTTCCAGCAGCTGCCCATATAGCCACCAGGCTTCATCAGCGCCGGACGGGTATTCATTTTTAAATCTGTCCAGTATTGAAAGAGCCGTTTCAATGCGGCCGGCGTTATACTCTTCCTGCGCCCGGCGTATATAAACATCGGGCGGTGAACCTGCTGCCGGATCAAGCGGAGGAGTTGCTGACTGCGGAAGTACTGCGCTAGTTGCGGGTGCGGACACGCTGCCACTCTGTGATGTTGGCGGCTGCGCAGCAGGTCCAGGCTGCACAGCAAGCGGCTGTTGCGAAGCAGGTGAGAGTTCCTGCCTGAATGACGGCAGATCTGCAGACGCAGCAGCCGGCGGTTCCGTTTGCATGGCAGCATCTTCCGGCGCAGTCTGCTGCACAGACGACGGCTGCGAAGCAGACGACGGCTGCATAGCAGACGACGGCTGCAAAGCAGACGATGATTCCGGCAAAGGCCAGCGCGGCTCTGCAATAACGCGGCTTTGATCCTGGGGTGTATTGAACCAGCCGATACCGGCGGAATCAGGGGCATCTCCGATAATCACCTGAACATAATCGTTCAAAATATAATCCCGGATAAAATCCTGCTTGTAGAACTTTAATGAATAAGTTCCTGCGGCTTCCGCGCGGAAAATAAAACTTTGTCCCTCCGGATCAAGTCTCCTTGAATCATAGGAAATTCCGCGACGCGAGCCGACTTCGCCCAAAAATACCCAACCGGTGCCGCGAAAAGGAATTTCCACAAGCTGGCCGACGGTCGCGCGGACAATACGGGAAAAATTAATCCCATCTTCCGGCGGAACCGGCGTAGAAAAACCAGGTAAATCCGGCTGCGGATTAACCTGCGGACTTATCGGCGCCGGTACCGGTTCAATTGCCTCAGGCTGAATGTTCTGTTCCGGCGGACGCAAAAAATCCGGCGCTGGCGGCGGATTCCGGGGCTGCGGCGCTGCTTGCTGCGAAGTTTCCGGCTGCTCGGGCGCAGGCTGTGAAGGCTGTTCGGGCACAGGCTGTGAAGTTTGTGGCGCAGGCTGTGACTGCTGCGGTTCAACAACCTGCGGGATTGGCTGGGGCGCGGGCAGTACAGGGATAGACGGCGCAAGGGCAGGCGCTGGCTGAGGCGCCGGAACAAGCGGAATAGGCTGCGATTGTGTCTGCGGTACTGCTGTTGACGGTGTTGTTGTTTGCGGCTGCGGCGGCATTGCCGGTTCCGGTACAGGAGTCTCGGTTACCGCGGGAGAGACAGGCCCGGCAGGAGGTAATGATTCAACAGGAGTTTCCTCCTGGGGTATTGCTGAAGATTCAACCGGGCTTGCCTGCCCTTCATCTGATTGCAGAAAATTATCCGGTCTGGCCTGAGGTTCCGGCAGTTCGATATTGTTTGTAACAGGCAAATCCGGGAATGACGCCGGTTCCGGGGAGTCAGCCGGTGTTAATGGCGGAAATCCCAAAAAATCCTGCTGGGACTGGGTTTCCTGCTGCTGGGGTGTCTGCGGTGCGGCAGCGTTATCCTGGACATCTGCGGCAGTTGTATCTTTTGCGGGAGCGTTTGTGGCGCAGGAAAAAAATATAAAAGAAATGCAAAACAGGGCAGCCAAAAATAAAAATGAAGTTTTCTTCATTTTACCCCTTCCATAAGTTTATCAATTGCATTGCCTGCAATTTCCCGCCATTGTGTTTCATTATTTAATCCGGGATCCTGCCAATAGGGGCGGATATCATCGGCAGTCCAGTTATTATTGGGTTTATCAACAAGCAGGTCCGGCAAAAAATCAGGCTCGTCCGGATAAAAAAGTTCATCAACCGGTATACCAGCACTGGCAGAAACTGTTGTCGTGTCAGGTTTTTTTACATGAACGATTATGGAAATCAAGGTCAGACAGATTGCCAGCAATACCAACCCGCCCAGAACCAGAATCAATACCCGGCTTTTACCGGCGGGAATCCAGTCAAGGATTCTGTCCGCCAGGGAGAGGATTTTTTCTTTTATCCGCCGGACCGGTTCAATAATGTTCATGAATTATTCGGTTGAACTATTTTACAAAGTATAACAAAATTCAGGCTTGTATATCCAGTAACCGATTTTTCTGTTATAATTACCTGATGAAAATTGAGATCAACGCCCGCGGCAACGGAGCCTGCCCCATATGCAGACAATGCGGGAAGTGCCGGATACAGGATTCACTCAAAAAAACCATGGCCGGGTATTCAGACGAAAATAACCCCATGGAACTGGTAGTGTATTCATGCCCGAGGTTCAGGGAGAAAACAGAAAGTGAATGAAAGACTCGATTCCATGCTGCAAAGGCATACAGAACTGGGCGCTCTGATAGAAGACCCGGATCTGGTAAAGGATCACAACAGATACAGGGATGTGATGAAGGAATATTCCCAGCTCAGCGAAATCGCGGCTGCTCATGGAAAAATGGAAAAACTTTCCGTAGAAATTGAGCAGGCAAAATCATTGATAACAGAAGAAAAAGATCCTGCGATGAAGGAGCTTGCAAGGGAAGAACTGAAAAATCTTGAAAAGGTTTACAGAGAATTCGATGACAGGCTCAAATTCATGCTGATCCCAAGAGATCCGCTGGACGAAAAAAATATTATCATGGAAATCAGAGCCGGTACCGGCGGCGAGGAAGCAGCATTGTTCGCGGCCGATCTCTACCGCATGTATTCGAAGTTTTCAGAAACCCTTGGCTGGAAATTCGAAATAATGAATACCAGCGAAACCGGCCTTGGCGGTTACAAAGAAATTGTTTTTTCGGTAAGCGGCAAAAATGTTTACGAAAACCTCCGCTACGAATCAGGCGTTCACAGGGTGCAGAGGGTGCCGGCTACAGAAGCCTCCGGCCGCATCCATACATCGGCTGTTACTGTAGCAGTTCTGCCGGAAGCCGACGAAACAGAGATCATCATACGTCCCGACGATCTCCGTATCGACGTAATGCGGGCCGGCGGCCCGGGCGGCCAGTGCGTTAACACCACCGACTCGGCTGTCCGGATCACCCATCTGCCGACAGGCATTACGGTGCACTGCCAGGATGAAAAAAGCCAGATTAAAAACAAGGCCAAGGCAATGCGGATACTGCGCGCCCGAATCTACGAAATGGAAGAAGCAAAAGCTGCATCCGAAAGAGCGGAAGCGCGCAAAAGCCAGGTAGGCACAGGCGACCGTTCCGAGCGTATCCGGACCTATAATTTCCCGGAGAACCGCGTAACCGATCACCGCATAGGATTGGTACTCTACAAACTCGACCGGATAATGGAAGGCGAAGTCGAAGAAATTTTTGACGCCCTCAAGTTCTCCGCGCGCGAGGAATTCCTGCACACAGGAAAAAACGAAGCCTCGGCCTAAAATAAACGGACACATCCTTTATGACAGTAAATGAAGTACTGGCAGAGGGAACTTCTCTCCTGGCCTCCGGTTCAGACACTGCCCGCATCGATACCCCGGCCCTGGACTCCTCCATTCTGCTGGCCCATATTTTAAATCTGGATAGATCAGACCTTATTACCCGGGGAAATGAAACTGTCAGCGAACAGGATCGCCAAAATTACAAAGCTCTGCTTAACCGCCGTATCAGCGGTGAATGTGTGGCGTATATAACAGGACACAAGGAATTTTACGGTCTTGAATTCAATGTAAACCCGGGAGTCCTGGTTCCCCGACCGGATACAGAAATTCTTGTTGAAACGGCAATCAATATCTGCAAAGCCCGGGAAAAAGATATCCATTCAGATACTGCGGTTCACGGCCCCAAAGTACTGGATCTCTGTACAGGTTCCGGCGCCATTGCAATCGCGCTTAAACATGAAATACCAAATGCTGAAGTTTGGGCATCCGATATTTCACCAAAGGCCCTGGAAACAGCAAAGGCAAACTGCAAAAAATTATTGCGGGCAGATTCGGGCCCGGCCGGCCAGATAACATTTTTGGAAGGCGATTTATTCGGGAATAAAAACGGTAATAATGGAATTTTAAACAGAGATAAACAAAAATTCGATTTTGTTTTAACAAACCCGCCCTACGTACCGACGGATCAGATAAATTTTTTATCTGCAGAAGTACAGTTTGAACCGAAACTGGCTCTGGACGGCGGTACAGACGGCCTGGATATTATAAAAAAAATAATCCAACAATCACCGCGTTATTTGTCGTCAGGAGGTATTCTTCTGATGGAAGCAGATCCAAACCAAATGCCAAAAATTCGGGATTTGCTGGAAGAGAATAATTTTGGAAATATTAAAATTTACAAAGACCTTGTGGGAATGGAACGCGTTATAGGCGGGACTGTAAAAAGTATTACTTAAAATCAGGCCTGGCTTGTATCAATAACGCTTTTCTTACCGTGTTTTATTGCTGCCCTGCAGACCTTGCAAATCTTTACTTTTTTTTCGCCGGCTTGCTGTTCAAAGAGTACCCTAACCCCTGTCCTTTTGCAAACAGGACATTCGCTCCTGCCGCGGAACGGCATTGTCCTTATGCTTTTGCCTCTGTTGGGTTTTGACATTTATTTCTCCTCTTTTGCAGAGGCTTTCTTGGATTCCGCAGCCGCCTCTTTCTTGTTGTCTTTTTTGGTCTGTTTCTTTGCTTTCTTGTCGGATTTATCATCAATATCCAGTTTATAATCCACAAGTTCAAGTATTACTGTCTCGGAGGCGTCTCCGTAGCGCTGGCCCAATTTCAGGATGCGTGTATAACCGCCCGGCCTCTCCTTCATTCTAAGCGCAATATTGGTAAAGAGTTTCGCTACGATCCCCTCGTCAAACAGACGCGCGGAAACAATGCGCCTGTTATGAATATTATCTTCCTTGGCCCTGGTAATGAGCCTTTCCGCAGTCCGCCGGACAGCCAGCGCCTTGGTTTTGGTAGTCCGTATCCGTTCGTAACGGAAAAGCGATGTAACCATATTCCGGTGTAAAGCCTTCCTGTGAGCGGAAGTGCGTTCCAGGGGATTGAACCCTCTTCTATGCTTCATCTTCTGTATCCTTTTGGGGAGCGACCTTAATCGCGTTTTTTAACAGACTCATATCGGTAATTCCCAGACCAAGGTTCCACTCCTTGAGTTTTTCCTTGATTTCCTGGAGGGATTTTTTTCCAAAATTCCTGGTCTTCGCAATATCATCCTCGGTTTTCCTGGTCAGCTCGCCAATTGTCTTTATGTTCGCGTTTTTAAGACAGTTGGATGAACGGACAGAAAGTTCTAGTTCTTCAACTGGAGTATTTAAAATCTGCCGTATCCGTTCGTCATCTTCATCGTAATCATCATCACCGCCGAGGTTATTTTCGTCAAAATTAATAAAGACACTAAAATGATCTTTGGCAATTTTGGCCGCCTCCGCCAATGCGTCATCGGGCCTAATCGTACCGTCTGTCCAGATTTCAAGCACCAATTTATCATAATCACTGCGCTGCCCGACGCGGGTCGGTTCAACAGCGAATTTTACTTTTTTAACCGGCGAAAAAATTGCGTCCATCGCGATGGTACCGATAATTTCAATATAACGGCTGTTGTCATCAGACGGAATATAACCGCGGTTTAGATCTATCTGGACTTCCATATCCAGTCTGGCATTGTCCATAAGAGTCAGCAAATGAATGGGCGTACCCATTACTTCAACCTGGCCGGGACGCGCAAGATCGCTGCTCTTTATTTCGCCTTTACCCGACCATTCGTAAAGGATAACATCCTGATCAATATCATTGGGGAGTTTAATCCTGATTTGTTTAAAATTATTTATGACTTCAACGGTATCTTCGACAATATTCGGAATCGTTTCGAATTCGCTGGAAATATTGTGGGCTACCCCATCGGCATCATAGGAAGTTATCTTGATAGCCGTAATGGCATATCCTTGAATTGAGGAAAGCAGTATCCTGCGCAGCGTATTCCCTATCGTCGTCCCATATCCGGGCTCGAAGGGCGCAGCAATGAATCTGCCGTAATTTTGCTTAAGATCGCCATGCTCGAAGGTTATTCCCTTCGGACGTTTAAATCCTTTAAGGAGGTTCTTGCGGGCCATGGTCTCTCCTTACTTAGAATAATATTCTACGATCATCTGTTCTTTAATATCTCCCAAATCGGTCACATCCGTCCGTCTGGGAACTGCAAGGAATTTTCCTTTCATGGCATCGGGATCCAGCTGGAGCCAAGGCATTACACCGGATTTTCCGTATTCTTTAAGAGCATCCTTGAAAATAACAAGGTTCTTGCTTGTTTCTTCAACTTCAATGGTATCTTCCGCTTTAACCAGATAGGAAGGTACATTGACCCGTTTTCCGTTAACCTTAATGTGCCCATGCAATACTATCTGGCGGGCCTGTGCACGGCTCACAGCAAACCGTAGTCTGTACACTACGTTATCAAGCCGTCTCTCCAGCAGGTTAAAAAGGTTCTCGCCGGTAATGCCGGGGGCCCTTAACGCCCTGTCAAAAAAGATGTGGAATTGACGTTCCTGCATCCCGTAAATTCTCTTAAGTCTTTGTTTTTCTCTAAGCTGCAGACCGTAGTCGGATCGTTTCCCCGCGCGGCCCTTTGGATCCTTGCCCGGAGCCGGACGTTTCTTATTGATGGGGCATTTATCGCTTTTACAGCGATCCCCTTTGAGCATCAATTTTTTCTGTTCCACCCGGCAAAGCCGGCATGCAGGACCAGTATATCTTGCCATTCACATTACTCCTTTATATACGGCGGGTTTTTCTTGGTCTGCAGCCGTTATGCGGAATCGGGGTAATATCGTTTATAGACTTTACTTTAATACCCAAAACTCCCAGTTGCCTGATTGCCGATTCCCTGCCAATCCCGGGACCCTTTACATAAACATGAACTTCACGAAGCCCGACCTGCATGGCCTTTTGAGCGGCAGTTTCCGTAACTGTCTGGGCCGCAAAGGGAGTAGATTTTTTGGCGCCCCGGAATCCAAGTCCGCCGGAACTTGCCCACGAAACCGCGTTCCCCATTAAATCGGTAATAGTCACGATAGTATTGTTAAAAGTCGCCTGTATATAAATTTTACCTTCATATACCGACTTTTTTTCTTTCTTCTTCTTGGTAGTACCAGCCACTGTTTCCTCCGTTTATCCGTTATTTCTTCTTGCCGGCAACAGTCTTCTTCTTGCCTTTCCTGGTGCGGGCGTTGGTCCTGGTCCTCTGTCCGCGCAGGGGCAGTCCCTTGCGGTGCCGAAGTCCACGGTAACAACCGATGTCCATGAGCCGCTTTATATTAAGCGCGACCTCGGTCCTTAAACGTCCCTCAACCTTGTAGTCACTTTCCAGGATTTGACGGAGTTCGTTCAATTCTTCCTGTGAAAGATCATTGATCATGCGCATCGGATCGAGTTTGGCTTTCGCGCAAATCTCATCGGCGCTTGACCTGCCTACCCCAAATATGTAGGTCAGTGCAATATTCACATGTTTATTTGGGAGGTCAACTCCCACAAGACGCGCCATTTATTACCCCTGTTTCTGCTTATGTTTGGGCTCTTTGCAGACTATACGGATAATTCCATGCCGTTTAATAACTTTGCATTTATCACATATAGGTTTTACACTTGTCCGGACTTTCATCCAAATCTCCTGTTATGGGAAAATTATCTCCCATTATTCACTAATCAAAAATTTACCAAAGCCTTACTATTAAACCAAATTCCGCGCTGTTCGTCAAGGAACCTTGGTTCCAGGAACCTCGGTTCCAGAACTATAAGTTACGGCCCCGCAGTCTTCCTTTGCGGGTTAATCCTTCATGATGGTGCATCTTAAGGAGCCCTTCTATCTGGCTCATGGTATCCAAATCAACACCTACCAGAATCAACAGGGATGTACCTCCAAGCAGATACGATATCGACGAAGGAAATTTAAAAGCCCACTGTATAAAAGTTGGAATGACCGCAATAAACGACAGGTAAATGGAACCCGGCAGCACTATGCGGTTAAGTATCCTGGTCAGGTATTCTTCAATCCGTTCGGATCTGATTCCGGGGATGGAGCCTCCGTTTTCTCTGATGTTCTTGGCGATTTCAATCGGGTTAAGGCTGACCTGGGTATAGAAATACGCAAAGAAAATAATTAACAGTACATAAAGTATATTGTAAACGGTTCCCCTGGGAGTCAGGACTCTGGAAACCTCGGCCAGCCACGGCACATTACCGCCGATTGTAGACGCAATCTGGAGGGGGAAGGTCAGGATTGATGAAGCAAAAATGACCGGAATAACTCCCGAGGGATTGATCTTGAAAGGAATGTAGGTGTTCTGGGCGCCGTACATCCGGCGGCCTACAACGCGTTTAGCGTAGTTAACCTGAATTTTACGCTGCCCCTGTTGTTCAAAAACAACCAGGGCGACAACCGCCACAAACATAACAAAGACCACTACAACGAATACCAGGTTTAAATCCCCGGCTTTTACCTTACCCCACAGTTCCCAAAGTGCCCGCGGCAGCCTTGCCACAATTCCGGCGAAGATCAACAGTGAAATCCCGTTGCCGACTCCGCGCTGGGTGATCTGTTCGCCTATCCACATAAGGAACATGGTTCCGGTTGTTACCGTAAGCATAGCGATTAGCGTAAACTGCAGCATCGGAATACTTAGCAGATTATCAACCTGGCGGGAAATGCTCTGCGCATACTGGGTAACGGCAAAAGACTGGATCAGACAAACACCGACGGTTCCAATCCTCTGGTACATCTGAATCTTTTTCTTGCCGCCTTCTTCCTGTGAGAGTTTTTTAAGTTTGGGAAAAACTATCAGCAGGAGCTGCATGATGATGGACATTGAGATGTAAGGCATAATCCCAAGCATAAAAATCGAGAAATTGGAAAAAGCGCCGCCAGCAAAGAAGTCCAGGTAATCAATGATTGCGTTACCTGTATTCTGCTGGGAAAGAAAATATGCGTTCAGCTCCCTGACATTTACACCCGGTATGGGGATAAACGCACCAAGCCGGAACACAACCAGCATTAAAGCGGTAAAAGTAATTCTTTCGCGGAGTTCTTTTACCCTGAAAATACCAATCAACGGATTAGCCATGGCCTTCCCTGTCTATTATGTATTCTTGGCGGAATTATCGGCTTTGGCCGCGGGTTTACCTGACGGCGAACCCGGATTTTCCGCCTTTGCAGATTTGGCAGCCTTTTCAGACTTATCTCCCTTGGCAGATTTATCCCCTTTCGCAGATTTTTCTGCTTTTGCGGATTTATCTGTTTGGGCAGATTTTAACGCGTCTCTGGATTTTTGAATCCTGGCAGTTTTTTTGGCAATAGCGGCTTTGGCAGCATTAACTTTTTCTGCAGCCGCCGCGGCTTCTCCGCCTGCTTTAGTTATTTTATCTATCGCGGATGCGGAAATGGCTTCTATCTTAAAAATCAATTTTTTGGAAATATTACCGTTACCCAAAATCTTGACCGGTACATTTGCCTTGACAGTCCCGCTCTTTTTGCTGGCGCTGATAAGGCCCTTTTCGTACAGGGTGGTTTCGTTAACAGTCTCACCGTCGCTGAATTTTTTTTCAATTTCCTCAAGATTTACGATTTGGACTTCTTTTTTAAAGGGATAATTGGAAAATCCCCTGTAAGGCAATCTTCTGTAAAGAGGCATCTGTCCGCCTTCAAACCCCGGATAGGTTTTGCCGCCGGATCTCGCCTTTTGCCCCTTGTTTCCCTTACCCGCGGTAGTGCCGCGTCCGGATCCCTGACCGCGCCCGATAATACGCTTGCGTTTATTGGCGCCTTCCGGGGCATGTAAATTATAATCCTGCATTTACATCTCCTGCTTTGCTGCTTTCAACCGCAACCAGATGGGAAATAACTTTTATCATTCCCAGAATCGCCGGTGTAGCTTCCTGTTCGGAAACCGATCCGATTTTACGCAGACCAAGAGCCCTGACTGTGGCCCGCTGTTTGGGCAGGGCCCTGATCGTACTCCGTATAAGACGGATTTTGATTTTTTCAGCCATGTTTTAGCCCCACATTTCTTTGAGGGATTTACCCCTATTTTTTGCGACTTGTCTTGCGTCCAGCATCTTGCTTATACAGTCAAATGTCGCTTTTACCACGTTGTACTGGCTGGCCGCTCCCAGTGATTTGCTCAAAACATCTGTTACACCGCCGGCTTCCATAATTGCCCTGACCGGACCGCCTGCAATTATACCGGTACCCGAACAGGCCGGTTTTAGCAGAACCCTGGAAGATTTAAACTCACCCAGTATTTCGTGGGGTATGGTTCCGTTCTTTACGGGAAGAGTCACCATGTTCCGCCTGGCTTTATCAATGCTTTTGCGGATAGCTTCGGAAACATCATTGGCCTTGCCAAAACCGTAACCTACTTTACCCTTTTTATCTCCGATAACAGTAAGGGCGGAAAACGAGAAACGGCGTCCGCCCTGAACTACTTTAGCGGTGCGGTTCAGCCTGACCAGTTTCTCGATAAATTCTTTCTCGGCCGGTTCTCTGTCGCGGTTCCTGTCCGACCGATCGCGTCCGTCTCTGGATCTGCGGCCCTCACTCCGGCCTTCGCCGCGGCTATCAGTGTGATTATCCATTCTCCCCTCTGTCCTGTCCTGTGACTCCATTTAGCCCCCTAAAACTGGACCCCGGCTTTCCGGGCTCCGTCGGCAATTGCTTTTACAACACCATGATACAAATAACCGCTGCGGTCAAATACAACGGTCTTGATATTTTTTTCCAAAAGTCTTTTACCCATGATCTCGCCGAGCTGTCCGCCGCCGGCTACCGTCGCTTTAATATTCCTTAGGTCTTTTTCCAGAGTGGATGCCGACGCTAATGTCGTTCCCATATCATCGTCGATAATCTGAACAGAAAGCGACCTGTTGCTTTTATAAACGGTCATCCTGGGTCTTTCGGCGCTGCCCGAAACCCGCTTGCGTATATGGATTTTACGTTTAAGTTTTTTTCTGTCTTTTTCCGCCATTTTTCTCAGCATATCATTTCCTTATTTTACTCCGGACTTGCCGACTTTCCGCTTAATGGTCTCATTGTCATAACGGATACCTTTGCCCTTGTAAGGCTCGGGAAGCCGTAGCTTGCGGATCTGGGAAGCGAATTCGCCGACTCTCTGTTTATCGATTCCGCTGATCACGATCTTGCCGCCGGCGTCAATCGCCGCGGAAAGGCCTTCCGGAACTCCGACGTATATATCGCTGGAATAACCCAGACTCAATACCAACAGTTTACCCTGGAGTTCGGCCTTGAACCCGACTCCGCTTATTACAAGGGAACGGGAAAAACCGGAAGTAACTCCGTGTATCATGTTGTTGAGCAGACAGCGGTAAAGCCCGTGGTAAGCTTTAATCTGTTTTTCGTCGTTATCCCTGCTTACAATAATCTCATCGCCTTTGTTTTCGAACTTAACAACGGGATGGTATTTTTGGGTTAATTTACCTTTGGGGCCTTCGACGGTCATTACCTCGTCGTTAAAGGTAACTTTTACTCCCTTGGGAACCTTAACCGGAATTTTTCCGATACGCGACATATTTATTAACCTCTTACCAGACAGTACAGATTATTTCGCCGCCGACTTTTTTCTCTGCGGCTTTTCTGCCGGTGGTAACCCCTGACGATGTTGATACTATAAGGGTTCCGTAACCGTTCAATACCCTGGGCATATTTTTATAACCCATATAAACCCGGCGTCCGGGTTTGGATACTTTTTCAATACCATGAATTATCGGTCCGGTATTCTCATCGTACTTGAGAAACACCCGGATCACATTGGCGCCTTCCTGACTCGCTTTCTTGAAGTTCTTGATATAACCTTCGGTTTTTAATATCTTCACAATCTCAAGTTTGAGTTTGGAGGTGGGTATATCAACCTTCTCATGTCCTGCCATTCCGGCATTCCGGATTTTGGTCAGCATATCCGCTACGGGATCGGTAACACTCATCCTTGTCTCCTACCAACTTGATTTTGTAACGCCAGGGATAAGTCCCTCGCTCGCCAATTTTCTGAAACACAGACGGCACATTTCAAACTTTCGCAAATAACCGCGGGCCCTGCCGCAGATCCTGCAGCGGTTCACTTTCCTGGTCTTGTACTTGGGAGGCCTGGCCGCCTTTATTATCATTGCTTTTCTTGCCATTTATCTCCTCACAGTTTATTTTCTAAAGGGCATACCGAATTTCGACAGGAATGACTTGGCTTCCGCATCTGTCTTCGCAGTCGTTACAATGGCTACGTTGAGCCCGGCTACCCGTTCGATCTTGTCAAAATCAATTTCCGGAAAAATTATTTGTTCCGTAATTCCCATTGAATAATTTCCGTGGCCGTCAAAAGCGTTCTGGTTTATTCCCCGGAAGTCTTTAACACGCGGAAGAGCGACATTTACCAGACGGTCCATAAATTCGTACATCATGGTTCCGCGCAAAGTAACCCTGGCGCCGATTTCCTGGCCTGCCCGAATTTTAAAATTCGCTATGCTCTTGCGCGCCTTGGTCTTTACCGCCCTCTGCCCGGTAATAAGGGTCAAATCATCGATTGCAGCGTCCAGAAGCTTTTTATTCTGAAGCGCTTCACCGACACCCATGCTGACCACAATCTTCTCCAGTTTGGGAATCTGCATGGGCGTTTTATAATTGAACTCCTTCATCATTTCGGGAGCTATTTGATCCCGGAATATCTTTTTTAGCCGGGGTTCGTAACCTTTTGCCATTACAGTGCCTCCCCGCATTTTTTACAGATTCTGGTTTTAACAACCTTCGAATCAGCTCCGGTAACCATTTTATAACCAACCCGGGTCGGTCCGCATTTTTTACAGACAAGCGCGACATTCGAGCTGTGAATGGCGGCTTCTATTTCAACAATTCCGCCGCGATCCTGCTGCTTGCGTTTCTTCTGGGCTTTTTTAACGAGGTTAATTCCCTCGATTACCACTCGGTCCTTGTCGCGGATTATTTTGAGAATACGGCCGCGTTTGCCTTTTTCCCTGCCGGACATAACCTGAACAGTGTCTTCTTTTTTAATCTTGAATTTATGAGCCTGTTGAATAGCCATAATCAAAGCACCTCCGGAGCAAGGGAAATAATCTTCATATATTCGGCTTTTTCCCTGAGTTCGCGGGCAACAGGCCCGAATATGCGTTTCCCCTTGGGATTGAGCGCGGCGTCAATAATAACACAGGCGTTATCGTCAAACCGGATATAGGTTCCGTCGGCGCGGCGGTATTCCTTATGGGTGCGTACAATGACCGCGCGTTCAACGGATCCTTTTTTAATTACCGAGGTCGGAAGGGCGTCCTTGACCGCAACAACGATGATGTCTCCGATGCTTGCGGTCTTGCGTTTGGTTCCGCCCAGAACCTTGATACATTGTACAATTTTGGCTCCTGAATTATCCGCCACATTCAGGAATGTCTCTACATGAATCATTTTTACTCCACCTTATTTGGCGCGTTCCAGGACTTCAATCAAGGTCCAGTGCTTTTCCCTGCTAATGGGGCGGCATTCCCTGACCCTTACCCTGTCGCCGATTTTGGCATCGTTGTTTTCGTCATGGGCCTTAAGTTTCTTTATCCTGACAACATACTTTTTATATATGGGATGAAGCGCCAGGGTTTCTACAACAACAACAATGCTTTTATTCATTTTGTCGCTTTTAACAACCCCGATAAATTCCTTCTTCTCGCTCTTGTTTTCAAGATCAATTTTTCTGGCTTCTTTTATTGCCATGACTACTTCTGCTCCTTGGCCGCCGCGGCCGCTTCTTTCTGCCTGGAAATTTCCTGTGCCGTGACCATCATGTTAAGCCGGGCAAGCTGTCTACGGAGAATCCGTTTTTGCAGGGGATTATCCACATGCCCGATCACCATCTGAAACCGGAAGTCATGGTATTTCCGGCTGATTTCGTCCCTCTTTGCCCTAAGCTCAGAAAACGAAAGGTTTTTAAAAGAATTCTTCATATCCTGTTACTCCGCTGCCTTAAGCTCCCAGTTCCATATCAGACCTGGATACGAACTTGGATTTAATGGGCAGTTTTGCCCCCGCAAGATCCATGGCTTCCTGGGCCAGATGCTTTTCAATACCGCCCAATTCAAACATTACGGTTCCGGGTTTTACGACCGCAACCCAATATTCGGGAGCGCCCTTGCCTTTACCCATGCGGGTTTCAGCAGGTTTCTTGGTATAAGGCTTGTCCGGAAAAATACGGATCCAAAGCTTTCCGCCGCGTTTGATATGCCTGTTCATTGCGATACGGGCCGCTTCAATCTGCCGGTTGGTAATCCACATCCTGTCCATCGCTACCAGGGCATAATCACCAAAAACAATGGTGTTCCCCCTTGTAGCGTTTCCCGGCATATTTCCCCGCTGCACTTTGCGGCGTTTAACACGTTTGGGACTTAACATAACTTAACCTCTTTCATTCCGGCTGTCATTCCGGGGAGGGCTCCGGCGCTTGCGTACCAGGGCTCCTGCATCTTCTTTCTGTTCCTTGCCGAATTTCATTCCATTGTAAATCCAGACTTTTACGCCAATGGCGCCGAAGGTTGTCTGCGCCTCTGCAAAGCCGTAATCAATATCGGCCCGCAATGTATGCAGCGGGATACGGCCTTCCTTGGCTTCCTCGGTGCGGGACATTTCTGCGCCCCCGAGCCTTCCGGATAATCTTATCTTAACACCCTGGGCCTGCCCCTTTTTAATTGCGTTGGAAATGGCCTGTTTCATGGTTCTTCTGAAACTTGAACGGGCCAGGAGCTGACGGGCGACATTATGCGCAATGATCTGAGCGTTGCTGTCTGCGTTGCGGACTTCTTTAATCTTTATCTGGACTTTTTTTGAAATTTGCTTTTGGATATCCGCACCGATTTTTTCTATATTTGCGCCTTTAACCCCGATAATAACGCCCGGCCTTGCAGTGTGGATTGTAATTGTAACACGCTGAGGATGCCGGATTATTTCCAGTTCCGCAATATCGGCGCCTTTTGTCTCCGGCATGTTAATGATATATTTGCGCAGCCTCAAGTCTTCGTGCAAAGTATCCGCATACTCCTTGGGATCCACATACCAGTGGGAACCCCAGGTTCGGTTGATACCTAATCTAAGTCCGATCGGATTTACTTTTTGTCCCAATTTTTCCTCTCTCCTACGCAGATGTAAGACTGCGCCGTTTTATTAAAACGAATTATATCAAAACGAAACAAAGTTTCGTTACGAAACCCGGTTTCGTATTAATTCCCGGCCTTTGCCGTTTCGTCCACTACCACAGTAATGTGGCACATCCTTTTAAGAAGCATATCAGCGCGTCCCCTGGCGCGGAACCAAACCCTCTTCATTCTGGGGCCCTCGTCAATGCTTACTTCCTTAACATACAGCATGTCTTCCGCAAGCTGCTTGTTTTTTACAAGGGCATTGGAAGCAGCCGAAACAACTACCTTCCGGATAAGTTTTGCGCCCTTGTGGGGCATATTTTCCAGCATGGAAACAGCTTCCGGATAAGGTTTCCTGCGTATCAGATCGGCTACAGGCCGAATCTTAAATGGTGAAACCAGTAAAAACCTGGATTTTGCCATAAAACCGTTTTTTTCTTTCTCTGCCATAATCCGCTTACCTTTGGTCCTTTTGGTTTATTAAACCGGCCTATTTCGCCGCTTTTTTATCAGAGCCCGCATGACCGCGGAATATCCTGGTGGGAGAAAATTCACCCAACTTATGGCCGACCAGATTCTCCGTAATGTATACGGGAATCCAGGTCTTTCCGTTATGGACTGATATAGTATTACCGACCATTTCGGGAATGATTGTAGAGCAGCGGGAATAGGTTTTGACCATTCTCCTGTCCCCTGCCTTACTCATCTCCAGTACTTTTTTGTAAAGGCTCTTCTCGATAAAGGGCCCCTTCTTTATGGACCTAGACACTATGTACTCCTATTTCTTGCCGCGGCTTACAATAAACCGCGAAGAAGGTTTGTGTTTTCTTCGTGTTTTATAACCCTTTGTCGGCTGCCCCCAGGGGGAAACCGGATGAATACCCTTACTCTTGCCTTCGCCGCCTCCATGGGGATGATCGATCGGGTTCATGGCCATGCCGCGGACTGTCGGCCGGATTCCCATCCAGCGTTTGCGTCCGGCTTTACCGATTACCACGTTCATGTGATCACCGTTACCCACAGTTCCGATGGTCGCGTAGCATTTTTTAAATACCATTCTCATT
>Ga0123357_10001014_pt1 | contig 28792 bp, 16 predicted proteins | sample TergutEmb28metaG_FD_89873 | JGI IMG/M metagenome (GOLD analysis project Ga0123357, IMG submission 89873) | Embiratermes neotenicus P4 segment gut microbial communities from Petit-Saut dam, French Guiana - Emb289 P4 | ecosystem: Host-associated > Arthropoda: Insects > Digestive system > Gut ...
CTACTACTACTACCACTACCACCAACACCACCACCACCACCACCACCACCACCACCACCACCACCACCACCACTACCACTACCACTACTACTAGTAATGAATTATTATTACTGATTATTACTATTATTACATATTACTATTATTACTAATAATGTAGATTGTAGAAATATGACAGTGTTTATCTTTACAAACCGTGTTTCTCTGTTTCGTAAGATCTGTCCTACCCCAGTAATCCTAGCAACCAACATACTCCTTGGAACAGAATCCCTCCTGACGACCCTGTTGGTTCTCAACTGGTCAAGAAATTCCCATATTTTGTGGAACCAGAAGCTTTATTACCGTTACTATATCAACAACGGATGCACTCAGTAAAATAAAATACAAATCAAACTCCTTCACGTTTCGGCACTCCGGCGTGCCGAAACGTGAAGGAGTTTGATACTTGTCATGAAGTGCATTTTACGATTTGTATGTTACTGAGTGCATTTGTTGGCTGATACATTGAATGTAAGAATGTGTACGGTGTGAGTAACATCCAGTTTATTTCCGTGTTCACAAGAACCCGCCACGATTTCACGCCACTCCATATTTCTTTAAGATCCCTTGAAATGTTATGCCCTCATCTACGCTTAGGTCTCTCCACCAAAACCCAATATGTATTTTTATTCTCTCCTTGCGTGCCACATGCCCCATCCATCTCATTCTCCTTGACTTGGGCACCCTAGTAGTATTTGGTGTGGAACACAAGTCATGAAGCTTATCGTGCGGTTTACTGCAATCTCTCATTACTCCCTTCCTCGTAGTCCCAAAATTGGCGCTCTGTTCTCACTCTTGCTCAGGCGGCGGTCTTACGCTGATGTGAGAGAACGAGTTTCACACGCTTATGAAACAACAGACATGCTTATAGTTGTGTTCTTTCTATTCTTTAATGTTTACAGACAGCAAACGGGATGACAAGATATTCTGGACCGAAAGATAAGAGGCATTTTCTGAATTTCACTTGCCCTTAGTGTGTTCGTGCGTGCAGTTTTTATTAGCTAATAATAATAATAATAATAATAATAATAATGAAATATGTGCCATGTGAAAGCAAAAGGCAGCACAAGTGATCCCGATAGTAATATCTACGGGAGTAATCCCAAATTCACTATCACATAGTCTAACAAGACTTAACTTGCACCCGAATACATATATACAACTGCAAAAATCTGTAATTCTTGACACATGTTCAATTGTAAGAAACTGTTTAAACTACAAATAAGACCACCAAGCCTAATCCTGTTGATTACTACATCCCAGGATAGGTGAATATTTTCCAACCACAGCTGAGAAGTGAGAAATTCGATAATAATAATAATAATAATACATATCCTTTCAATTCAATTCCTCATTTCTTAGTATGCTAGTTTAACATCACAGGGCCAATTATAAAACTAGCACAAAATACGCAAAATTAACAGAAACTGATTCACAGAACACACACGGTTTGAAATATTACGGGATCAGATCTTTAGACAGTATAAGTCAAAAGAGTTTGTCACAGCAATAGTGTCATAAACGGAAAAAAAAAACATAAGACATTTATTTTTGTTTAGCTTAGTTCGTACCGTAGCTAACATGTAATGTCAGTAGATCTGCTTAAAAATTCTGAAATATGTAACTAAACTATCAGAAACTAACAAGTCGTTAACGGAGACCGAACTTCCATTAAATATATCAGTGTCACTGCATATGGAATTTGACGCCAGATCGCATGTAGCGGAAGGGCAGTTTAGACTTTTAAATTGAACATTAAACAAACGAAAGTGAAATCTCGAATAGTAGTAGTAATGATGCATAAATTGGACCTCCGCAGGTTTACCTGTAGGATTTTAAATGCAGTAGTGGTAAATTGGGCTTCTTCTTCCTCTGAGTTTGTTCTTCAGGGGGTGATGGCAGGGTTGCCATGGTGGTTGTGGTGATGTAATACTGGTTGTTGTAGTTACTGCCAATATGCCTTAAGCAGACACACGACAAAGTGTCTCCTTCCTAACAGCGGCCCCTTACTTCGCGGTAATATCGGCTGCACCAGACCCGCTGGCATTTCCTTTGCCTACTTTAACGGACGTCCTGTTTGGTTAGGTCTTGAAGCCAGTGATACTGTGATAATCACGTGGTGGTTCAGAGCATGAACTACGGGCTAGACGAGCTGGGATCGTTTCCTGAAAGCGATGGACTTTTTTCCACCTCCGCGTCTAGACCATCTCAGAGGTTCATTTAACTTGCCTCTTACTGTGCACCAGTCGTTATTTCATCGGGGTAAAGCGGCCGCAGCATGAAGCTTGAACTCAAGGAAGGCTTCACTCTTTATTGATATCCTGTTAGGTATGAAGCTTTTCCTACATGAGTACTGTAGTGATACAGTTTAGCCGAGTATTCATACCAGCATTCGTTATTTCGCAATTTACAATGTGCGTGATTTGAACCCATATACCGAAGGTCATGTCTCCAGGCCTCGGCTTCGAAGCTATCGAAAGGGTTTCATTTTTGAGGCGTGTACATCAAACATTTTATGCCCATTTCTGTACTTTACTTGGAGCTTAATTTTAATTCACAAAAATAGTTAGGCTTACGTAATGTATACGTATCATTTAAGACTTAAACATTTTTAGATACAGTTTATAATATTTTTGTTCCTGAATTGTGAAGAGCTTGCCAACAGTCTGTAATAACCCTTGGCTATGAGGTATGCAAAATCTCACAGACGATGCGTGTAGTAACCCTTTTGGCGCCCGAACTAAATTCCCGGCGCAGTCTGCAAAACTCTGCATTTAAACTAAATTATTTAATTTTTAATGTAAACTTTTACACACAAAAAAATTCAAAACCTAAGAAGAAGTCTCATCAAGACTGTACACGAATGGTCATAATTGGCCGACGCATATGCTTCGTCGTTCGGGAATTGAACCCATTTCCCTGTGATATAGCATATGCGTGGCTTGGCATAAAACATAATTAGTACGCCTTCACTCTTGTTGGTCCTGTTTAACATTGACGCCACCTTAGTAAGTCCTGCTGAGCAGGTTAGTCTTAAAACTTGTGACTTCAATTGTGGAAGTGCCCAGCAATCAAATCTTGACGGAAGATGCGTCTGTTTTGAATGAAATTTGCATTGCCACGTAGTAGTGACGTTGATAAAACGTGACGCCTCTGGCCGTAATTGTGAGCCGAAGTAAAACAAAGCCCAGAAGTTAAAAACGCAAAATGTGAAATAAAAATTACAATTTATTAAGCACAAGTAGGCGTATTAGTGTCACTAGTTTGTTTCATTTCATAAATTTGCGTAGTTCTGTACTGCAGGATGAATACATGAAATGCATGTGACTTTAATGTAATATTGCCAATGAAATGAGAAGCATATAGAAACCCCTACTTTACTTCACTTTTCTTGAAGAATGGTTCAGAGTACCGATAGTGGTACGTAATAAAAATGTAAATCTATCTGAAATTGTTTGTATTTGGAGCCCTTTGGGTAAGTGTAAATAGTACTGTGTAACAAATGCAGGAGAAAATTAATTTTTGGCTAAGAGAAGTGTGTTCGTTTTGTTAGGGTAGTTTTGTGTTAACAGGAGATTGCTGTTAAAACGAGCATAAACGCCAGTGAATTATGCAAATAAGGTATTTGGTAAATGCGTTAGAATATTGCATCCAATGTGTTTTAATTTCATACCGGCATAAGAATACCGGAAGTATGTGTGAAATAGACAGAATTTCCAAATTATGAACTAACCATCTCTGTCGCCGTCTGGTGACGGTAGTACCGTCCTTATTACAGCATATTTACCCCCGATGTTGTTCGCTTGTTTCCACTGACGGGCAACTTTCAAGTTCTTGCAAAGCAGGTCTTGTAACAACCCGACCAGAATTTACTTTTAAATAGTGTTATATTCACGTTAATTCTGTGTTCGAACATTCTTTATTCGAATGCTGTTCAGAGAAGAGACGACAACCGAAGTTATGCAGTTCAGGTGGTCACACTTCAGCGTTACACACGTGTTTTGTATTTGGTGGAAAACTGCCGTTACCAAGGTATGGCACTGAAGGCTGAAGTTTTGTCAATCAGTTCGAGCTGTTTCCTTTTTAAAGTTCGTTGTTGTGATATTAATCTTTTAAGTGTTCTAGTTTTTCAATTATTAAGTGTTCCGTTTCTGAGTCTTTTTCATGCTGAGGACAAGGCAGAGTGTACGCTGATGGCAACATCGAAGAGGTAAAATATTGAATTGATGAGGCAGAGAACCCCAGTTGTCAGCAAGAACACAGCCTCTTTCTGTTTAACGATGTCATCTTGTTTGCCTTTCATATCGCTTCTGAAATCCCGCCATTGCAGAAGAGCCACAGTTCCAGCCACCAGGAACAGGATTCCACCCAGTGTGTTGAATATCCGTATCTGTAACACCGGTGATAGAGGGCTTAACAGTTTGTGGAGCGCAAAGATTCAGTATGCAGTGACGTCTTCAATCTCCTTGGGTGTTACGCGGCGAAGGTCCGTAGTTGGTTACGGATGAGGCCGATATTTTTTCCCGAAAGTTCGTAACCAACTACAAACCTGCGCTGAGCGACATGCAAATAGAGCGAAGACCGCAACTACACTGCGGCAGAAACCTGGGATCTCAGTATGCCTTATTTAAAACTACCGTGTTCACAAGAGCGTGCTGCTTGTTCCTATCGTGAGCCAGATGATTCCAGTTCATGCCCTCTAATCCGATTTCTTGAAGATCCGTTTTAATATTGTTACTCTACGCGTGGGTCTTCCAAGTGATTAGTTACCTTTAGGTTTTCCTATCAACTTCTCGTAACTTGTCGATTTCTTTACGGTGGGGAGTTGTTAGCCATTCTTCTAATACCCAAGCTGGAGGGCCACACATTGCCGACTGTCAGGGACTGCTTATTTAATAGATTCACAGCTACCTTCCATATCTGGAGGACGTCTGCTCCATCCGCAACCTCAGGACGCGCCATGCCGTGGTTACAGCGACTCACAAATGCCGGCCTGGCGCAGCACATTAGACGGTGATTTCTTTCTTGCCAGCTTATACAGCAGCGGCATAGGAAGGGTGGGGCCAGTGGTTCGACCGCCCCAGGCAACGGAGCCCAAGGGGCGGTAAAATGGGCGCCAAAGTGAAATTATTAGAGGAATAAAACCTGCTTTTCTGCGCTCAGCAAATTTGAAATTAATTATGAAAATAAGGGAAAGTTCAGTAAATAATTGTAACATTTACTGAAGTTCGTGATTTCTGCCAGGGGCCTGCATTGCTATTGTTCGTCTGGCGTCAAAAAACAGCTACGCTACTGTTTTCCAGTTCATTGTTCGCTAATCGTCCACTCACTCGACACGTACAGACGTGCTATTGACAGCTTTCTTAAATGAACCTAAAATAAATAAATAAATAAGTGAAATTCGCCCTAGAACATGCCACGAAAGCCGCGAGGGGGAGTAGATGTATAGCTCTACTCTTTCTTTAACCTCGGCGCTAGATAGGGTGGGTGGTAAACGCCACGCTCCGGCCGCTTTACCTCCTGGAAAGACGCGGTACCCATTGTATAGGAGACTGGGTGGGACCCAGGGCCGGTCTGGACAGGTGCAGAAAATCTCGCCTTCACCGGGATTCGATCCTCGGTCCATCCAGCTCGTAGCGAGCGCTATACCGACTACACTATCCCGGCACGACACGCAGACTACCGGTGCTTTTGGTGCAGAGATTCCAGTGAACGGTTGGAAAAGAAACCTGTTCCAGAAATCCAGTTTCGGAAGGTAGTCTGTTGTCGACATGGGTATATGAAGGTGAATGTATTCCTGTAGAGGCCTATTCAGGCCCATCGGGTTCCAGGGGGTCGAGGCTCCCAGATTTCAAGACAGTCGGCACATGAAGGTGGTAAGGTCAGCCCTACGCACCGGCCGCCTTTATCCCCCAGGAAATATTCCCGGTACTCATTTCTGTTTGAGGCTGAGTTGACTCAAGTGCCGTAGTGCGGCCGGAAGGATTTAGTGGATGAAAAATTCAAATGACAGCATTGGTGAATATACTTACCAGAATTTCGGGCATTCTGTGACCCAGGACGTAGCTGATAAGGATGACGGGTGTGATGATCATGTAGGCCGAGCAGACGAAATACGGTAACATTTGTGCTGTAGTAGAAGATGTTACTCCATTCACCCCTTTGGAATACGACCCTGTAGACACTATGGTTATAATCTGCCACAAAGAGCCGAATGACACACCACGTAAATAAAGTTGTCCCTTTGTACGCCATGAAAGCGTATAGGGGGAGTAGAGGTATGGCTTCACACATTCTAAACCTCGGTACAAGAATGAGGTGAGTGGTAATCTTCACCCCCGTCCGCTTTTCCCCCAGGGATAAGAGACCCCGGCACTCATCGTGTGGGAGGCTGGATGGGTCCCACAGCTGGCCTGTGTGTCTTGGAGACGTCTGTTGCCCGTTTCGCGAATTAAACTATTCTTCCTTTTTTTGTTCAGTCCGTAGTCTGATCCATATACCGCGTTTGCTGTCCCAATTGAGACATGAATTTGAATCTTAGTTGTTTAGTGCGTTAGGCCTTTAAAGCTGAACACATACCACATTGTGGGTTATTTCTCTTAGGGACATATTTGTTACTTATGCTGAGCCACTTCCAAATTATGCGAACTTTCTAGTTCTGTTAGATAAGTTTAGAAAAAGGTAATACTCCTGCCATCACCATCCGCCTGTCTGTAAATTATAGTACCGAAACTAGGGGAAGATTTGGATTAAATTCGGTATTGTAGACGTGTATTACATTTTTATCGTGATTTAATGTGGTTACTTGTGTGGGCTTGGTTTGCTCGTACGTGTATATTTCGAGTCCTTCAACAGATATTGACTGAGTTCCGTGCAAATCATTTCAGTTTCAGAAGGTTTAGGAAGTGTTTCATTTACTGTAATTTGGTTTAGGGGCCATTTAATGAGGGCGTGAACTTTACATATTTGTATATACGAGGATCAGATCAAGTAAGGTGAGTGGTTAGAACATGCAACATGCAAGGAACATTTTTCCGCAAAACTTGGAGATGTGGGCGAAGTTGCAGGATAGTACGAAAATGGATCTTAATCAAATAAGAGATAATAATGTGGCCTGGTATCTTCTGGAATCGGGTAGTAATGAATTTTCAGGTTGTATAGGAAGCGGGAGATTTTTTGTTCAGGGGACCTTGTTATCGATACATACCGTCTGCGTCAGTTTGAAGACGTAAGACGATGGTGGAACGTGGTTGTATGCCGGTGAAGTGTCTTGATGGTTAACCAACTGTAGGACGCTGTGACGCCGCTCTATCCATGAAGAGTTGCCCTTAGGCGTCGGAAATGGAGAAGGGCCACCGGGATCCGTACTGCAAGAATGTTGTATTGTATTACGCAGCCTTTGTATCGCCTAAACCAGTGGTCTTCAAACTGTTAATGTCTGTCCTAGGTTTGTGACTAACTCTGAATTTTCGCGGAACTCTTTGAAGTAACTGTGTGCATTCTGGGTGCAAAAATGAAATAAGACGTTTTGAAACGTAAACTTTCGTTTAGAGAAATAAAATATTTAGGCAGATTTAATAAAAAACAAAGTTTTGTTATTCGCAATTTACACTGAGAATAAATCCAGCGCCGGTGATGCACAAAGATGGGGAGGAAAATAAAAACTGCAATTAAACGTATCAGAAGTATATTCACCACTTTTATTACAAACGAAATGTGCTCGCGGAACCCCCGAAAGTCGCCTACGGAACTCCGGTTTGAATATCATTGTAAGTACCGGGTCTTCGTATGTGTTATGTGCGTTCAGAAACTTGTGGAGCGTCTGTTGATGTCACACCGTCCATTCATCCATCCGTCACTTAGTGCGCATTAATTTGATTTTAATTAAATATTTTATTTTGGAATTGTAATAAAATTAGTCGCCATGTTTAATTTTTATTGAGACTGGTCTTTGACGAACACTGTACCTCCATTTCATTGTACATCATGTTTAGACATACATACTGTTTCTCAGAGCAAATAATATGTCGAACAAAATTTACAGAGAAGACCGTTACGCACAATTTGTGTTCAGGACAGTTTATGCATAACCCACTACGTTTAGAGATGACAATAATAAGGTAAAGGTAAAGTGATCCCGTTACAGGCTCGGTGTGGCCCAGAGGGTGGGTAGAGGTATAACTCTACTCTTCCATGACCGCGACACTAGAAGGGGGTCAGTAGTCAGCAGCATGCCCCGGCCGCACTTTACCCCCGGGAAAGACCCGGTACCCATTTTACAGGAGGCTGGGTGGGCCCCAGGGCCTGTCTGGACGGGCGGAAAATCGCGTCCCCCCGGGATTTTTTTTTTTTTTTTGTAAACTGTATCTTTATTAGTCTTCTGATTTGTACATAGTTTGACAGGTTGGCGAGAAAATCAGTGGGGCTGCAATTGGAGGTGGTAAAGCCTAGTTCGTTCGGGGCGTCTATCGCTTGGGGGAAGGCGGTGGGTACAGCATCTTTCCTCGCAGTTGGGTTGGTGGTGGCCAAGTGCAGTGGGGCGTATCAGGGATACGGGGAATCGAGTATGTCCAGGTACCTGGTACCCAAACAAGGCCTTGTTTGGGTCGCGTGCGGCCTTGCTGGTACACCTTCCAACGAGAACGCTTCAGAAAATCCATATAATCGCGGATGAGAGACGCCGGTTGGTCTGCAGGCAATAGTGGACGAGATGGACCAGGATCCGTAGAATTGCAGCGTACCTTTGCGGCGGCCAGTAGATTCGATCCCGGATCGTCCAGCCCGTAGTCAGTCGCTATACCGACTGAGCTACCCGGCCCACGACAATAATGACAAGAGAGAAAATGTACCGGTAACTTAACATTGAGGCCCGTTCGCGAAACCCTTGTTGCCGTGGAAGAGAAATAAGTATTAAATATTATTAGCGCGTGTCTGTAGCCTCAGTTATCCAGCACGCATGTGGCGTGCGTCGCCTTATATTGCCATCGGTGGCGTGTTCTGTCTCTACCACATTTTTCCGCGTTGCCTGATAAACCGTACAATTTTCGGGGAAAAAAAAAGTTACTGGACATAACATTTGTTGTTAGGTTTTCTGTTCAACTTTTGAATAAAATATCTCATTCTAAGAAGAACCCAGCGAGATATCATAAATATACATAGGTCATATAAAATATCCGTTATTCTTTTATTGTAATGAAACTTCAGTTTTCTCTACGGAGTTTCGAAAATGCTGAAATATCACATTTTCACTAAAATCCGTCCAGTGGGAGCCGAAATGTTCCACGAGGACAGACGGACGGACAGGCAGACCTGACGAAGCTCATAGTCGCTTTCGCAATTTTACGAACGCGACTAAAAAAGGCGACTGCACTATGTGTACATTACCGAAATTGTTCAGTCGACCATCGGCAGTGGGTTTCCGAACATAACACGAGGATTGCCGAATGTGTTATTATATGTAAAAATCAAAGTAGTGGTCCTTCACCATTAGGCCACCGAATCCGTGGTGGCCTCAGATTCATTCCAAAATAGCAGCGAATTTATTTCAAGGATCTCGAGAATTCACGTAACTTCTTAGCAAGTCGTGCTGTTCTAGTTAGCGCTTGGTATTGTCTGCTGTTTCATTATCATAATCATCGTCATCACTGTACGTTCGTTACAAAGTAAAAAAGAACGCCTTACGTGTAGACAGCATGCGTTCCTCCCTTCATCTGTGGTGAAATATAAGCGACTAATCAATTTCTTATTTAATGAAATTCGTTGTAAGGGTTCTTCACGTAGTAGTTGAATAAGCATGAGTTTCGTAAAAATTGGCCGAGTGAGTCATACTTAAGTGTGTAAATAAATTGATATCATTACTTATATTTCTTGACTGATTTGGTTTAAATTTGGTATATGAAATCTGTACGCAATGCTGTTGAGTAGTTATGGGCTTCGTGAAAATCAGTTTGGAAGTGCTTTTATCTCCATTGCTTTCTTGATTTGCGAAAGAGCATTGCTGTCTTTGAACGTTCCCAGGTTTGCCCCCTTGTCCTTCTGATAAATGTATTATTAAAATGAATAAGAATATGGGGTGTTCGTGGTATGCTATTGACTGCTGAAAACAGAAATACTCGGTGATAAATCTTTGCTATTCCATTTTCTTCACCAAAGATTTTACATGGACTGGCCCTCTTTACTTGCATTCGGGAGGTGCTTGTTTCGGATGTTGGTAGGGACACCGATTAGCGTGACATTTTTCTTTGCGTTCCCCAACACCAACAAATTTCGGGGTAGTATTTCAGATTAGGCCACAAGGCGTCCTACGACATCCTTTCCAATTATTAGTCACGGATCACGCGTTATTGGTGTAAAATGAGTTTGTTTTGTTCAGTGCTGCTAAAAGCCAGTGTTACAAAGCGGTTTGAACCCAGAAGCGACACTCCGTGTTTGTCCGTCTCCTCATCATGTCCGTCCCTCACATTTTCGCTTAACCTCTCTGCACAACCTTGAACGAGAGTCGGCCAAGATGCTGTACAGTAGACATCGGACTCAGGTATTTGCAGTGCAAATAGACTGTGTGGGATTTTGAATGTTTGTCTTGTGGTTCTGAAGCTGCGACTTTGTCACTGCTGTCCCACATCATGGCCAACTGAAGCACGAGCACTGGAAATCGGCTATGCTAAAGTTAGAGTGTCACTCCTAATTTCTTAGCACATTGCAAGGCTGACAGAGGACAACGCAAACACAGAACAATGTACATGTGCATCACCTCTCCGAGTAGTTGTAGCCGAACATTGATTGGGTTCGTGTCCCAGTCGGACACCCCCAGCTTGAGTAAGGGGAAACATTTTTTTCCTCCTTTTTTGTGCCCACATCCTACTTGAGGAAGAACTTTCTGGCCCCCCGACCTTCTCTTATTGCACCCATGTCTCTCCGGCCTTGACAGCTTTAGAATTCCTTGCAAAAAACAGATTTTTGGAAGTTTTGTCATTTTTATTTTGCGTGGACAAATTTACGGGTTTAACCTCTGATTTGAAGCACCTGTGACTTTTTGCTATACTTTGTATGTTTTTTTTTATCCCATGGAAAAGTTAATTAAACTATAACCAGTTTGAGGTAAGGTTTTATTATTTTTTTTTTTTAATTTGCTCAGCCAACGAAAGGAGCCGCTTTCGTTGCCTAACCATTCACAGGAGTCAATATGTCGAAGCCGTCATCTTGGAAACGAGATGGATAGGCGGACAGAGAGGACGCAGAAATTTCGATAATAGTACATGGAAATGCAAGGGAGTGATCTGGAAGGTGGTAGATGAGCAATCGCAGTTACCGAGCGATCGAGAATTGGAAACACTGTTCAGACTGTAGGGCATATTGTAGTCAGGAAGTCCGGTAATCTGAGATGGTGGCCAGTACATATAAAACGTAGATATGAATGACCACTAAACTCAAAGTAGTACTGCGTGGTGCTTAGTGTATTGTTATTTGTTACGACAGCATCGACAGCGCTGGCCGAAATATCCTTTTGGTACCCAAGAAAGTTTCTCATGTTTCACGTCAGAGCTTGACCCTTCTTTTCATTTCTCCCCGTCCACCTACAGCACTTCAAGGTGGGAAGTCAGAAATCTCACGCCGTTGCGGGTGCTAGAAAGATTGACCGCGGACAGCGACGTGGTGGCATTCGAACTCAATATTCCATTGTTGAAGCGGTATGAGACACGCCTTAGATCGCACAGCCACTGTGGTTGAATATTCCGAAAATAAAAATGTGCATAGGCGAACCAATGTGATTAGCTTGGGTAAGAAACAGCATTTTACTTACCTTAAAGATTTCAAGTCTATTGATTGTGTTGTAGTTTTCATTTTTCTTGAGTTCCCCAAACGGCTAGTTGACAGGGAAGCCATGATGGCGCAGCTTGGCAGTTACCGGCTCTGTGTTTGGTGTTACTCTTCGGCAGTCCTGAAACGAAATACCACAAACTCAGTTTCCTTCCGCCACTGACGTTGTTGAGGATATAGCCTACTGCTGACAGCGTCTAATCGACTTTCAACATCGCAGCGCCCTCGGCGAGAATTTTGTTTTAAATTACAAAATGATTGAGAATTATTACATTTTTAGGCGTTCTTTACAAAGCTAAAAATTACACCTATGTGGTGATCACGCCCATCCTCTGTTTGTCTGTTAGTCTATCAGCTGGTATCAGCAGCTAAACCTTTCGCCGTTTTTTAAATGAAATTCGGAATAGGAATTCTTTACGAAAAGTTGTCCAACAAGCGAGAGTTTCGTGAAAATCGGCTCAGTGAGAGCCATACTATATCGAAAGGCGTAATTTAATATATACGCATACTTCCGTATTTCCTCATCGATTTGGGTAGGGATTCGGCGTATGAAATCTTCACGAAATGCCTTTGCGTCTTTATGAGTTTCGTAGGGTCAAAAAGTGACTCAACCCCATGTTAGCTAGATGATGATGATGATGAGTTTCGTGAAAATCTATAAGTTAATGTCATACTTTGCTTGTGGGCGTAAACTGAAATTCCCCACTCCCTTCTACTTTATTCGATTTGGATAAAACTCGGTACAGGAGATGTCAACAGAACTTACTGAATGATTATGAGTTTCGTGAAAATTGACACTGTGAAAGCCATCTGTAGGGGATAATTCTACTTTCCACATTTATCGCTTGATGTGTTTGAAATTAGGCATCAGAGACACACAGTTTCGAGTTTCATGAAAATCGGCACAGGAAAGGCCATAATTTACTTGTGGATGAATATGAAACTACATTTACACGTGTGCCGTAAAAACACGTGTTCATTTGGAAAGTAAAGGAAGCCTTTGTAAAGTCTCTGGAGCCATCCAATGTGAGTTGCTTGCATTTTATTGCAACTGTTGATTCAATTGTGGGTACTTTATGGAGTACAGTGTAGCTTTCTTAACTTGATGCCATCTACCCGCTTTGCTACATGTAGCTACCAGAGCTTACGTGAATAGTGTAATAATGATGCTTGTATGTCTGTGACAGACATACAGTTTTAACTGGCAATTGTATTATACTGCCACTCAAGTAAAACTGTCCGAATTGAATACATCTGGTCTACACTAGCAGTCTTTCACTTTATGTTTTCACTGGTTTTTACCGCAAAATTGGGAAGTCTTGGCCCAAAGCAGAGTCACAGCAGGATCACTGAATTGATAGTGGAGCAGCGGGAAGTGGTGTGGGTTGCGCCAGTATTGTGCCAATTTTATGCCACGGTATTAAGGACCGGTGGGAATCGTATGATGCACAGAACCAGCCTCAGAAGTGTCAATAATCGCCTAAACAAACTGTTTTGCTTGTGGTACCTTGCTAATTACACCGACTTTCTTCTCGAATAAGGTCATTTAGTAGGAGTCGAAGTCTTAAATTTAGGATGACCAGTCACTGTCATTTAAAATTTTGATTATTTATTTTTGAACCAAATACTGTTGTTCATAAATGGCTCTTTATAACTGTCATAATGCTATAAATCGTACAGTTATGCCAACTTTATTTCTAATTTTTTCTCCATTAATCTGCATGATCACTTAAAATTTTTGATGCGTAACTTATAATCGTAGTGAATTGATATTCCGGCGTTATCATGTTTACTTGTGAAGATCCAACTATGAAAAACAATTAAACAATAATTGGATTGTGATAATTTATTAAACTGCTTTATATTAAATACATTATTTCACAGGAAAGAAAATTCAACTGCAGGTTCACTAGCTCTATATTATTACAGGATTGTTCAACTTTTATTTCGTGTTGTGGTATTCTTAGTTGTGACACCGTGAAGTCTGGTAAGTGGGTTCCAACATTGTGTAGTAACATATCCTGTCTGTCACGGTACGTAACCTCCGAAAAGGAACGCAACCAACAACTGCGATATTAATCTTTACTGACCTTTAAACCTCAGATTTTAAATAATCAATTAACTTCCTTATTAGTGAGGATTTATTACATTACTGCTGTGACCGCCAATACAGTTATGGCGCGTGGAATTGTATTTCAGACACTGTGAACGGAAGGCCCACCGAAAGTAGAGGTTGTTTTTAGAAACAGAACAGCTAGTGTTCAGTTCTGAAATGAACTTGTCTGTATTATCGTGATAATTTATCACACAAAAATGGACGATCAACCATGATCGATTTTTTTCTGAAGGTAAAACAATCATTGGTCTTTATGAATGATACAATTTGAATTCTAAGTGCAATTTTGAAGTGTATTTCTTGTTACCAAAAGCACATATATCTTCCACCCATACGCACAACTTGGGAGCATTTTTGGTTCTATTCCATAAGGACGTGATAATTTCCTACCCTCTGCCACGAAGCTAAATTATCGATTGTTTGGTTGATCTATCGATAGTGTGCGTTTTTCATTTTTTTTTTTGGAAGAGACCGGGGAAATAAGATGAACGGCGACTGCAGCAATACGGTGTGTTTGGTAGAATTTAGGAGTACTGCAACGCTTAATGACAGAGTGCAGGAGTACTGTAAGCCATTGTAACAGAGCTCAGAAGTACTGCAAGCCTTTACAGCAGTATGAAGAAGTACTGCAAGCTCGTATAAGAGAGTTGAGGAGTTCTGCAAGCTGTTATGGCAGAGTGCAGGAGTACTATAAACCTCTATGCCAGAGTGCAGGAGTACTGTGAGCCTTCGTGTCAGAGTGCAGGAGTACTATAAACCTCTATGCCAGAGTGCAGGAGTACTGTGAGCCTTCGTGTCAGAGTGCAGGAGTACTGTAAAGCTTAGTGACAAAGCGCAGGATTTCTTTATGTCTTCATGACAGTGCAGCAGTACCGCAATCCTTGTGACAGAGCCGTCTGCTTCTGGCGGCAAGACTTTTCAACAGCAAGTGAGAAATACTTCAAAAATGCTTTTCTTATTTTTTCTTTTTCATATATTTTAGCTGTCCGCAATGTATATGAGACATTGTGCTTTGACGAGATAAGTTGGATTATCATTAGCACCTGAAATAGTCACTAATATGTCTAGAATTGCAGAGGAATGAAGTTCTTGTCTGCCCATTACGGAAATTAAATCGTATCAATTTATTCTGAAGTTCCACCAAACGCAACCGTAAGGCCGAAATCGGCTAAGTAAAAGAAAGCATTGAAGATACCAATGATGCCTGAGGCAATCATCATGTCCATGTATTGCTTGGAGTATCCCATGTGTTTCATTCCTCCCCATAGGTTTCTCCAGTCGTTGATGATGACGGATCCCGCTACCAGGAACAGAACACCGCCTATTAGCGAAAACAACATCCACTGCAAAACAAAACAGTCAGTTTTCAGCAGAAGTCACAAATCTCCTTTTCTTCTTGCGATTATTTATGGTACTATAAACTTATTGCTGCCGTTATTGTGGTCTCTGTTTTATTGTTATGAATGATTTATTACTAATTACTGTGTAGAGCCTGTGTGTTCAGTTTGTAGGATGTAATCTCAAACTTCCACAATGTCGCCTTGCCGCAATCGTTGACAGAAAGTAGGCCTAGTTTGTAAGTAATGTATGGGTGTGTTAAAATATATCGCTATCTCCGTAACAGATTTTGTATACATGATGTCAGTGATTCATTATTAATTGTCACGAAATCTGAGTCTAAAAATTTCGCATCGCTGTCCTGTTTTACATTTGCAAAAATGTTGCCTTACCTAATTCGCATGCCCTTTTAAAATAGTTTTAGAATCCTCAATTAAGTGTGTCTTTTACGTCTGGAATTCTCTCATCCAGGGTCTAGTTACTGCAGTTTACAGTAAATTTAGTGGTATGGATGTGGACAAGCAAAATTAACAACAGTCACAACACAGCTGTCTTTAGTAGACAAATAGAATCCGTATATTCAGTTAAGCGACATGTTTCGACCTAAGGTCGTCTTTCGGCTCATGCACTTTAAAACACATTGGGGAAGACGACATAAGGTTATATAAATAAGTGTTTATCTTTCTTAAGTTGTTAAAAAGAATCAAATGAGAAAATATGAATGGATAAATATAAAACAATGAAACATGTCAACGGAAGTACTTCAAGTTTTATCCTGTTTTATATTGTTCGATTTTTATTCTCTCATTTTATTATTTTTAAAAACTTCAAGAAAATCCAAAAATTAATTATGTAATTTTATGTGTTCTTCCTCAGTGTGAGTGTAAGAGTTTGAAGATGACCTAGTTGAGGTCGAAGCATGTCGCTTAACTAAATATACGGACTGTATTTATAATAAAGATAATTGTGTTGTGACTTATTGATTTTGTTTGTCCATATCATTGTCACACAACCGTATGTCATACGTGGAAGTACAGAGTTGGGCTGACCTCCATTAGCATAACTTTCATACCAGTTGTCCTGCAAATCAGTCACCTGGTTAAAACACATTAAAGTTTGGTACACACAGACAGCATGATGATGTCAGGAACACACCCTTTTCTTTTGAGGGAAGGAAAGTAGGCTGTATTTCGTATGCATTCCACCGTGCATAGAGCACTGAAGCTAGCCGGCTGTCTTCTGTTAGTATCCGGAGGATTCGCTTTCAAATCTTGGCCCCGAGAGACCTGCTGTTACAGAGATGGTGAACATTTTACCCCTACCTGGTGCCAGATTTATCTTAAGAAGCGTCGCCAACTGTTCGCGTTATTCCAGTACCGCTTAGCGAGCTTAATATGTGCTGCTGCACATTTCTTATACAGTTACTTAGTTCTTAACTTGTTTGTGATTTTGAGAGACACAAACTTTCGCATAATTTGTGAGGCGTTTTCTGCAATTTTACGTCATCTATTTCAAAATTCAGAATAATCGACAGGACTATAGAACGTTGAGCTGCCTGACTGCAGTCCTGTGGATAGCAGTGCTTCTCGGTGTTCAGGATGGACAACAGTTACAGCAAAAAATGTATCTCACGAAAAATAATTTGTGAAATATTGAATTATCAAGTGGTTCCAGATCGAAACGTCGATCGTAGTAGTCGCGTTTTGTGCGGTTGAGAATGGGCTACAGTCGGCTGGAGTCGTCGCCAGCAACATGCACAGTAATGGCGGCCACTTGTATCCTCAGTTTTTTCAAAGTGGCACCAGCTATTTAATTCCGGCGTCAAAGGGGTAGATAAACCCTGCATTCACCCTTGCCAGCGGATGTCTGTGCCAAACCTGACACCGGCCACAATTGTTCACCACCCCTATTCCATTTCGAAGTAAGTTTTTCATTATCTACCTTAATATTTCGAAGTAAATGCCAGAAGTAGGTCTACATTGACACTTGTTGTCACACTACACCCTGTCTAGTTTACAGTTTACAAATAAACATTCACTACGAAAGATACATAACCTACGTATCGGTAATTAAAGTGGCATCGTTGGATGAATCAGTAGTCAAAACACATTTTAATATTTCTGATTACCGAATGCACCACTCAGGAATAGTTTCTGTACCCACCATGAATTGTGGCATGCGCTCGGCTCTTGCCTGTCCAATAATGACTATGGTGTTGATGAGAATAAATCCAGCATATGCGACGTATACCAGGCCGATGTGATGTATGTTCAGCTGCAGTTTGTGGTTCATGGGGTCGACGATGAGCCCCATGCAGACAATCGATAGACACAGTTCCACAACTTTCAAGATGAACTGAACTCGACTGACACGCTCGTTTTGGTTTTCTAACATCTGAAGTGAACAGCATGGCAGGTAATTAGCTTGTTGGCCCATAAAGAGAGTCAGAATAACTCAGTCAGTATAGTGAAGGCTACGGACATGATCGGGGTTGGCTTCCCAGCAAGTACAATTAATTTCTCTTTCGTTTTTATTATCGGAGTGGGTCCGTTGACGACCCAGCCCCATATTCAGTGCGTACATGGAGCGCTTTCCTCGGCAGTAAAACGGTCGGAGTGTGAAGGTGACAACTCGCCACCATCTAGTTCGTGGCGCTATACCTTCACTCCCCCACACGTCTATATGGCATTATGTTTAAGCAGATGGACCTATACTGTACTGCTAGGAGGACACAGATTTTGTGCCGGAGTTATGGCAAGTAGTCGGCTGTGAGTGAATGCATAATGAGCAATTCCCGTCTGTCCGTCCATGTGTGTCGTCTTAGAAATTACTCGATAGATTTGGACGAAATTTGAGGTCTATTGTAAATGTGTCATTTTTGGTTCGTATTGTGCCAACATAACTCTATTTTATATGAAGCTAAAATGTAACTTCGTGGCTTTTCAAAAAGAACGGCTGTTCGTATGAAACGTTAAGTATAGCAATACAGATCTCAGTGATCTCTACATTTTTGTTTTGAAACATATTTCGATATATCTTATACGTAACGAAATACAGGGTAATTTTATGACTATAAAAACTTACACAAATATCGTAATTCCGCCATGAAACGTGTTTGTTTTTAATTATTGCTGTCCACAATACTTATATTCTGAAGTATTTTAAATGTGTTACTGCTAGTTGAAATATGAATGCTTTGCCTATTTCGGTTTCACTTGTTCGTATATTTATTTTACTTGCATTTAATTTTAGAACAGTTGCATTACTCTATCTAGAATTACGGGAACGCCGGTAAGTTGAAACTGTGAAATCATACTCATGTAGCTAAACACGGTACTTACTGTGTATTGGTGTTTCAGCAGCTCAAATGGGACTGTAGTTCCTCCGTCAGCTGGTAACCAAGAACTGTTACCATATTTTGTTTGCATCTGCTATTTATACTGTCAATACTAAGTATGCAGACAAGCTGTGTTTGAACAGTGTCTAAAGAATGCTTGGCGCTTGCTAATTGCTGCGTGGCTCTGGCGTGTTATGTACAGTGCAAGCATATGAACGGAATTTATGGCATAGAGTACGTGTTATTTACTCTGTGCCAAATGCTGTATGTCATGTGTGTAGTGTTATACATATCTGCATTGAAAAAAAAGGAAGATGTACTTCTTAAAATGAGAATAAAGTGTGAATCATGGTAACTCTGCATCAGCAAGTATAACACAGATCATGTATTCAAAATGTCGCAGGTCCGGGTCTCAGATCCCAGTATCGACTGCAGTATGTTTATGTGGATTTATTTAATTACATGAGGCAAGTGATTATATATATTGGCTTCAAATCGACCACTATGTGTTCCGAATATTTTGCAGATCATTATTTATAGATACCTCATCGTTAGACATTGTACAACTTAGGGCTAAGCATCCGAGAAAGTTATTAAATAATCCACGAGTCCATCACATAACCAGTCATGTAATCGTTGGACGTTTATTCTTATATATTTTCTGTTGAATATGCTGTTAAAGTGTGATATTCGTATAGCTTCAAACATTCTGCACCTTCTCATATCGTGAACTGACTTTTAAGTACAAACTTGAGGGCACTGAGGTACTGTACTTATGTGTAACAAGAAAATCAATGTACGCATAAACGTAACATTGGGGCGCGTTGAAGAAAGCATTGTTGCCTTGGAAAAAACCTAATTATTACATATTCTGACTGTGTGTTTGTAGCCATATGTATCCAGCATGCAATGCGCATACAACGTATTGTTTTCTGCGACCTGTCCGGCTGTACAAACTTTTTCCACGTTATCTCATAAACGGCACGATTTTCGATAAGAACTAGCTACTGGACTTGAAATTTGAGCTTTAATTTTCACTACAGCGTTTGTGTGAAACATTTCTGGCTCTAAGAGCAATCGAGTGAGATGTGATAAAAAATGTATAGTGGTCTTAATCATGCACGGTACCCGTTATTGTTATCAGATTTTAATGAAACTTGAGTTTTCTGTACAGATTTTCGAAAAATAATCAACTATCAAATTTTATGAAAATCCGTGGGAGCCGATTTGTTCCATACGGGCGGACGGAAGGATGGACAGACATGACAAAGATAATAGTCGCTTTTCTCAATATTGCGAACGCGCGTAAAAATTGAGGTTTAAACTCTAACGAATATTTTCTATTACACCCATCTGTGATTGTAACCTAATTAGCCGTCGAAGGCCCATTTGTAACTATATGTACCACCTGTGGTAACATTTATAAACTCTGTATTTTGCTCACAGTGTGTTTTTTTTATTTGTTTTTTATGGTATTTACATTCAGTAACGATTACTTCCGTAAAGAAAAACGTTAAGTGATAGATCTTGTGGCGGAGTCGTATTCTCTGTGAGGTAGGTACTAACGTTTTGTGTATAATTTAGGTTAATTTCATTCTGCATGACAGTTTTTACTTGTGTGAAATACTTCCATGATTTTTAACGTAGATCAGCTTCACATGCAGTGAATAATAGTATGGTTCGCATATGATTCTGGAAGGTCCTACGATCTCCATCTCGATCTAGGTTAGATGATATTGTACGTCATATAATATCCTACCACCATTATACCAAAAAAAAAAAAAAAACAAAAGTAATATAGGCTGATGAATTTACATGGACTGAATAATGGTCTGAGTATATTATAAATGACAGTTAAGTTACTGGTTTTAAAAAGTTTTCAGTATTTTAATTTTTCGTGTGTTCTTTGTATGATATCGTTCCTACCATTGGCGTGCACAGTTATGGGTTGATTTCAGTCTACATATACATTGGTGGAGTGAATGAAGAAAACGTAGGACCTTCAAGATTGTTGAACTGGTTATTGGGCAAAGAGAACATGTCCTCATATCGGCCTTTGGACTTACATAAGTTGAAACTAACTAGTGTAATCACTGTCGCGATTTACTTTCTGTACCTACAGATCCAGATGCTAATGCTGAGAAGTAGGAATTTAAGGATGATTATTCACAAAGCACCAGGTTTATCGCTTTCCTAAATTTGTGCAGCTGTAAATTTTAAATAATTTAATGACCACGATTGTGTTCAATTGTACTGTCCTGGATTTTAGATTAATATCTGCTTAAGAAATCTGTTTAAAAATACTTACCTGTTACAGAATTTTAAGTATTGTGTGCTTATGTATATTGTTTTCTTAATCTCTGTCAGTCATATTTGATTGAAGCACATTTGTGAGTTTTTTGGCCATGGAACTATAAGGTAATGGTTCTCCAAAATAATGTTGTTTATTGCAGTACCAATAAAAATTACAGCACTTACGGCTGTTAATGTACGCATCACTTATAATTTTGTTGCTCTGTACTTAGAATATTACCACACGCACCTTAAACGACAAACATAAATACATGATTCCAGCTACGAGGACTTGCATTCTGACATGTTTTGTTTATTAATGTATAAAGAGTCTTCACTTTTCCAATACTTCCTTAAAAAAACATTGTACATTGAATATTTGGAATTGTAAGTCTTTAGTATTTGTCATCTTCTGTTCTGTCTCGTGATTAAGGGTAGTAATATGAAGGCATTATGTATCCTTCAACATTCGTGTTATGGTAAAGTAAAGTAAAGTAAAGTAAAATGCAATAAATTTGTGTTGCCTTACAGTGTTAATTGTGCAAGAAGAGCTACATTTTACAAGCAAGTCCTTGTGTCATGGAACATTTGAATAACGTATTATAGTTATAATATTATCTGCAGAAAGAGAAACGCCGTAAATGTATGATATTACACAGATTCCTATAACAAGCTAGGAAATACGTGCACATAGCGTAAGTATTCTGGCGCGTTTACTTCGTTCTGTTTTATTGTCTAAAGACTGCAAGGCTTACGGCAGCAGTGCACTGCGAATAAAATATATAATTCGTTTTTATGCACAGCTTCTCTTTTCCTCTTTTGTCCTGATGATTAATATTTACGACGTTTCGCTCATGTATTCGCAGCACAGGGTGTATGTCGTCACGTTTACTCTCAATTGCTGCTGTTCGAATTGAACCGAGACTGGCGTGTGATGACTAACTTTAATAAAACTCTACAATATGAAATTTAATCGAAATTCATTGAACATTTCTGGATCTGTTGCATATGAATAGACGAATTATGGACAGCCAGACATGGCAAAACTCATACACCTTTGGTACTTTCCGTTGCGAACATGCCAAAAATCAAATATTTCTTCTCGAATTATAACATACAGATCTTTTAACAAACACCACAGAGCGTCGTCGTTCTCAGATTTGAAGCTAAGCATATTTTAAAAAAAATTATCATAGCCCTTTGAATTTAAAGCATAGTCGTATTTACCATCTCCTTTGACATAAAAGACAGTGTATTTTGCCCACACAGTCTGCCTAAACATACGTGTTTCATGTGACCCTTGTTATAATCTGCCTTTTTCCCCACTAAAACGCATCAACCGAGTGGTTTAGTAGTGGAAATGCATTGTATCTTTATGAGTTAGTGACTGAATTTTTAAATATTATTTATTTGGGTTTTAGGTTTTAAAGTGTTCGGATAGAAATACAAGGATATTATGAAGGGCAAAAAGAAAGAGCGTGTAGTGTAACTCAATGTGTATGTTTGAGAATCATTTTGTAAGGTATGTTGAATGTACAAACCTGTAGTGTGGTTTCTCAAAGAATGATTGTAGTTGGGGGATTGAACATAATCGCTTAAAATAAATACCCACACTTGAAGGGATTTTTTTTTTTTGTTTCATTGCTTCGCGTGTGCATGAAAAAGTTTTCATCCACTTGGCTTTGTTTTAACTTCTTCCTTTTACTGTCATTGACATTAACTGTTTTTTCATCACACTATACTTACATGAGAACAGTTGATGAAGTTCATTGCGAACCGGAAGGAACACCTTTAGAGTAATTTATTTCATTCATACAAAGTGTACATAATACCATGTTTAGAGTAAGAACGAACACTGTTAACTATTGGTCAAGTTACGTCACATACTTTATTTGTGATTACCTAGTTATATTTTTCAGTAAATATTTTTACTAGAAATATAGAATGCATGTAAAACATTATTACTTACAAGTGAACATAAATATACTATCTGGAATCGGATGTTGCATCAATGGTTAGTTCATATCTGTTTGCAACTTTGTAGTAAGAGCCGTCCTTTGTGGCAAGTGTGTCTTGGAGGATAGATTTGTGCTTGTGTGTGGTGTGCATATCTGCTGTATGTGCCATTTAATATTCAGAATTATTTGCAGATTCTCGTATTGAAACAAACATCCAGCTCCTTAAGGTGAAGACGTTTATGGTTCCAAACAATGAATTAAACACAATACTCCATTATGATAAATAATAATTTTTTTTTTCAGAAAACTGGTAATACCCAAGCATCGTGCCTCATCTCTTGTTACCAATCTTGGCCAAAACTTTACTGTGCAATAAAGAGCTTTCTTGTATATGAGATTTGAGTTTCTCACTACAGTGTTGATGAAAATTCAAGTCTGCTGGGACGCTGTGCTGTACCACCTGGTAAATATTCCTAACTCCTTAGAACATACTTACTAGTCTATACGGCATAGCATTCCTGAACACTTGAACCTTTAAGGTCTTCAGTATCGGGAGTAAAAAAAGATCGTGAGAAAAATTCTTTAAAAACTTGGAAAAAAAAAAAAGAAAAAAAAAAAAAGAAGAAAATTCAATTTGTAAGCTGTTTCTAAACCATATTTAAAAATATATAAAAAGACTTCTTTCTGGATTGTGAGTTGTGCATATATTATACATCTGATTCGTGTAAAGTATTTGCAGTTTGTTTAAACTGAATGTTATGTACAAAATATACTGAGAAAAGGGGAAAGAAAACATTTGGGCGACTTAAGTGGAGATGTATATGCTTTAAGGAAACAAAGTGTTGAGGTGGACCGATACTTGTGGCTTCAAGAAGTATCTCGTGGTGGGCTCTTGTGAAGTGTGTGCCTTTCTATTAATTTATTTAGTAACACCGTTAGCTACCAAGATTGAATAATGTCGACGGTAGATGGATGAAGATGAGAGTGGAATGGTTAGTGACAGGCGAAACCCGAAGTGCTTAGTGAAATCTGCTGAACTGCCGAATTGCCTCTTTGTCCAGCAGAAATCCCACATACATGCGAGGGGAGGGGAGGGGGGGGGAGGGAATTGGAATTTCTTGGACAGCTGAACGCTTGTTATCCCCCCAAGAAGGGCTGTACTCCGTGGAGTGAATTACAGAAACTTCTTCAGAATTTGAAATTTACACAATTGTGTGAAACTTACTTCAAACTCTGTATCTTCTGTTTAGGTAGGTAAGCGTCTTTCAATTAAAATTTTACACTGCATGTGTTTTGGTCTCCCGATTTGCTGATGGCAAATTTTTTTTGATTTTCCTGTCACTGATAATTCATAACACTTTTAAACTGACATTTGTGAATGTTGTGAGAGATATGATTATTTTCATTTGTTTCATTTGATTGTTATCAAATGAAACGTTAGCAGACAAGTGACGGCTTATTTATCTCTGCTGAAGTGTAAGAAACTGAGGACAGTGTCCAGGAGATACACAGCACCAGTCAGCACACACAAACTGCCCACAGCAAGACCAACTTCCCTCTCTGAGGCGAAGGTTGTGAAGTGGTGCTCGCTCAGATATCCATGCCAGTAGTGGAGCGCTGTTCCTCCAACTGCGATCCACATGAAGCAGCCCACAAAATTCATGATGATTTCCTGAAATTTACAGCATATGTGTTAGTTTTGGTTACCTAAATCTGGAGATATATTAGTTATTTATGATCGGCTAAATAAAGCCTGATTGCCCCTCTACCCAGTATTAAAAATTCTCAATTTTAATTACGTGTTTTAGCTTTCTCAGCATTATTCACACCGTTCAGACTGAAGATTTATTGTAGTTGTTAGAAACAGTGTTTTAATATACACTTGATCCACTGACCTAGGCATAACTTCTCTGTAGTTGAAAATACTAGTGTTCTGGGGTGTGGCATTGTGTTTACCGGGTAAGCAGTTACTAACTTTTCCAAAGAGCAGTCTTAGAAGAATGAACTGCATGATACTGACTATGAATTCACTACGATTCATCGAAACATGGTTAACTATTCACCACCCGACACAGCATAAGATCCCTGAAGACTTGAATCTTCAGCAACAGTGCTGTGAGAACTTTAAATCTCACTGGAGCATAGAGAATGAAGTGATTGATATAGGCCTAGTACGACCATCTGCTACCAACACTTGTTCTTGCTACAGTGTCAGGTACCGTCGCAAGTATGGCACATGTTAATGTAACTTTTTTTTTTCGAAATGAGTTACTAATTACCTCTTCAGCATGTGCACTTCCTTACTTGTGAACTCTGCATACTTGCCATTCTAGCATCCTTTTCCGTTGTTCTCTTTTCAGCTACTCCTTAAATTACTATTTTCTCCTAAAATCTTAAGACAACTTATGTTCACAAGGTGTGGATAAAGAACAAAATGCAGTGTGGTTGTCATCTTAAAAAGGGGATCTAAACATTAAATGCGATTTCAAGAACTCTGTCCGCGAGAATTCGACTTGCATGATTCAGAGGAGGAAGAGTGTAAAATATACTGTGCGTAGTTACGGACAGGTTGGGATAAAATAACCAATGCCACTTTTGTTCTGAACAGTGATGGATTTTTGTTACTCTTTGGCATTTGTACGTAGAGTGACCAGAAGTATTAGAAACTTACCACAAGCGATTTCTTGTGTTCTGTTGTGCCAAAACAGAACGTGATGAGTGTTACAAGCGTGTATATTAAGTATCCAACAAAAACGCCAGAAGCAACAATTTCAGTGTCAGGATTTTTCTCTTCATTCAGATTCCATGTGCCACCAACTCCCAGGAATCTTCCATCGAAACCCACCCGGTAGAGAATCAGGACGATAATATTCAGGATCTGCAAATATATACAATGCCATAGGATAAGACACAAACCTGTCGCTCTTCATGGCCTGCTCATACCCTGAAAATGGAGGCAGCAAAACTTTCCGAAACGCCAGCAGCTATTTGCCATTGTACATGGCGTCGTGCCCCAGACGATTCGAATCTTCAAGTATGTTGGAATAAACTGTCTTCCGGAATGTGACATCATACGACCAATAGAAATATGAGTACCAGCATTTCGGACAAATTTGCTTCTCCTGTTTCCACGACAGGAGACTGACTCGTCCATTTCGGAAAATCTTGCTATGCCTCCATCTTCAGGGTAGAAGGGCGAGCCATAAGCACTGAATTTGGGAGCAACAAGTTCTTTCGAAAAATGCTTACGTGTAAATGAAGATAATTTTGCATGCTTTTATGACGCAAAGGGGTTTAAATTTTTGTGTTGTGTCTAAACGTGTGACGTATTTCTAAATCAAAATAAAAAAGGAATTTAGGAAGGTGCGAAAGGAACATGAAAGGTAAAGTAGATAAAAATGGATTATATAGGACAGCGTAGAGAAATAAACCCGTATGTTGGAGTGTAAGAGAATGCCGAGGCTGATACAGGCATTGCTTTGTCTTGCCTGGGGAGACAGAATATGATAAGCTAAGTTTAATTACTTAAAACGTATATAAAATATTTCTGGGTTTCCTTATTCCTCGGTGTTCCTTCTGCCAGGTATTCAGTTAGCCAACAATGAGAGGCAGTTCGTCCGTGGGTCATCAGGTGTTCCCATAAATTATTTTTGAGTTTGTCTCTTAGTTTCATCACATGCGGATGAGTGATGATGGCGTTTTACCAGTGTCGCTGCATTATCATATCTTTGTTTGACCGCGTTATCTCGTATTTGTCACAACTCTGACCAACTTATCTGACGGCACTGCGCAGTTATCTTGTGTGAAAGCCGAGTTCCGATTGCATGACGATATTCCCTTTATTAACAGTCCCCATGCTGACAACTTAACGACGAAATAGAGAAAAATAATTTCCAGTTTTCAAAGCGTTTCTTGGCTTGTTGTCTACATGGATCCAATCACCACGTAGCACACTGCCCTTCAGAAGTCAAGATGTACTGAATACAAACAACTATGCCTGTAATTAGCCCCAAGTTGCACTACCGTATTCATAGGAGCCCACCACAGAAACCTATCCAAGCCAGATGAATCCAGCATACATTCGCAAACCCTATTCCCTTATCTGTTGCCCTTTTCTCTAAATATATGTATTCACTTCAGGGTTTCCAACTAAAATCTTGTATAGCGAAACTTGTCTTAAACGGGAGTTTCCTGAAAATCGTCGCAGTGTAAGCCGTACTTTACTTGAGAACGTAAATGAAACTTTGCCCCTATTTTCTACATTTTTCTTCCAATTTGTATAAAGTGCTTTACAATACAGGTCCACAGAAGGTACTGAGTAATAATGGGTGTAGTGAAAATCGGCGTAGTGAAAGCCGTACTTCTTCTAGGGCTGTAATTGAATTTCTAATCTGTACTTGCCTCATTTGTCGTCTGATTTGGGTGAAATTTGTTATGACAGACCTCAACGTACTGCTGTTATGTATTTTTTTTTTCGTGAAAATAGGCACAGGGAAAGTCATACTTTTATTACGCGCCAAATTAAACTACATTTATGCACGTACCGTGAAACGTCGCGACGTTTGAAGAATAAAGAACTCCTCGGTAAAGTTTGTACATTGCGTCACGGACTGCACCATTTGTAATATTGTTAAATCTGCTTACGGTTTGTGGAACCAGTCTGCGTTCATACTTTGTCCATCGTACAACGTCTTAAATATCAACACTGAACAAAGCGTGTCAGAAACGGGTTATTTTTCCGTCCTCGGGTGTAAGTTGGTCAGTTGGGCCTCTTCGATCTATTCTCAATCTTTAGGCTCTATTTGGCAACCTCAACTGGCTTGATATTAACAAAAGCAATTGAGATCTTAATAATGTTTATTAGTAATAGATGTATGCAAGCATTTTATTTTACATTTGTTTTTAAACTGGTACCTGATATAGCTTTTACATGAGCCGAAACATGTAGCACGAACGACAGCAAGATATTTTCCAAACCACAGGTGTGATTTGTAGCTCCATTTTGTTCAATTATGTGTCGTATTGCGTGTGGTTCATTGCTTTATTTTGTCGTCTCGTTTACTCAGATGTTACACTTAGACAGTACCGCAGGTCTTTTACGCGAGTATCTGGTTTTTTTGTTTGGTTGGTTGGTTGGTTGGTTGGTTAGTTAGTTACAGGAATAAATTGAATGTCAGTTTGTGGACTGATATTCTTATCATCTATTTATAAAATACAATGCAGTAAGACAGTATGACGTCATTAGAAGTACGCTATGTTATTGACTCCTCATGTGGTCACGAGGTTTCTGTTCTGCTGAGGATATTTTAATCGAATTTCCTAAAGGTAAAAGGAACTGTCAGGTTTGTGATTTGGACGTACGCATGTGGTTTTATGCTTCTTCCCGTTCAGGTAACTTTGAAGCCAGTTGACGGATTTTCTTGAAACTGTGTACATGCCGTTGAATTCACCCCTCCCCTCCCCCCACGTTCCGTACTCATGACGCACGGATTACAAGTTTTGTGTCATGACGTCTTCGAAGAATATGCAGTTCTTTTTAGGCGCAATCACAAAATTGCGAAAGCGACTATTAGTTTCGTCATGTCTGCCCGTCCGCATGGGACAACTCGGCTCCCACGGCATGGATTGTCATGAAATTTTATATCTGACGATTTTTCGACAATTTTTCAATACAGTTCAAGTTTCATTACAATCTGACAAGAATAACGGGTACTTTGCACGAGGACTTTTATGTATATTGCGATAATATCTCTCTGACTTTTTTTTTATTTTCAGTTTTGTTCCGTGCAAGAGTCTATGATTATAAAATGAGCCAACTACTTGCACTGTTCTATGTATTTTAAAATATTTATTCACATAGAATACTTTAAAAACATATAACCTTGATTAAAATTATTC
>Ga0123357_10001015_pt1 | contig 28788 bp, 27 predicted proteins | sample TergutEmb28metaG_FD_89873 | JGI IMG/M metagenome (GOLD analysis project Ga0123357, IMG submission 89873) | Embiratermes neotenicus P4 segment gut microbial communities from Petit-Saut dam, French Guiana - Emb289 P4 | ecosystem: Host-associated > Arthropoda: Insects > Digestive system > Gut ...
ACATGCCTTGGCGGCGCGATACGCGACCCGCTTTCGGGACGTTCTTACGTCTATCAGGCAATGCGCGTGACAGGTTCGGCAGACCCGCGTCAAAAAATTTCTGCGACTTTAAAAAACAGACTGCCGCAGTCAAAAATTACAAAAGGCGCGGCGGACGGCTTCAGTTCCTACGGGAATCAGATAGGGCTTGCGACCGGCGGAGTGTATGAGATATATCATCCGAATTACGCCGCAAAACGTCTTGAAATCGGTGCGGTTATCGGCGCGGTTCCCAAATCAAATGTAAAACGCTCTGCTCCCGCATCGGGAGATTCGATAATATTGCTCGGCGGACGCACCGGACGCGACGGTTGCGGAGGGGCAACAGGTTCTTCAAAATCGCACACATCTGAATCTCTTTACACGAGCGGCGCAGAAGTCCAGAAAGGCAATCCGCTTGAAGAACGCAAATTGCAGAGACTATTCAGGAACCCAAAAGCGGCGGCGATGATAAAACGCTGCAACGATTTCGGCGCAGGCGGAGTATCCGTGGCAATCGGTGAGCTCGCCGACAGCATATTTATTGATTTGTCGCTTATCCCAAAAAAGTACGAAGGGCTTGACGGAACGGAGCTAGCAATTTCAGAATCGCAGGAGAGAATGGCTGTAGTCGTAGCAAGCGAAAACGCTGACGCGTTTATTTACGAGGCTAATCTCGAAAATCTTGAAGCCACAAAAGTCGCCGTTGTAACCGACGACCACAGGCTTAGAATGGCATGGAACGGCAATCAGATTTTATCTATAGACAGAAATTTTTTAAATTCAAACGGCGCAAAAAAACGCACAAAAATAGAAGTGCCTCAAAAAAATCCCGAGAGCGTTCAGGGCATTTCAAATATAATCTATAATAAAGTAAAAAACGACGATATAAAACAGGCGTATATAAATTTGGTTTCGGACTTGAATATATGCTCGCTCAAAGGACTTGCGGAGCAATTCGACTCGTCGATAGGCGCAGGGACCGTAATCTCGCCGTTCGGAGGCGCGCACAGGCTGTCTCCGTCGCAGTTTATGGCGGCAAAAATCCCGGTCCTGAACGGCGATACAGACACATCGTCCGTTATGTCATACGGATTTTCTCCGTATATAAGCGAGATAAGCCCATACATGGGCGCATTATACGCAGTCGTGGAATCTGTGTCTAAACTTATCGCGGCAGGAGTGGATTTATCGGACATATATCTGTCGCTGCAGGAGTATTTCCCCCGCACTCAAAATGATCCTAAGAGATTCGGACTGCCGTTCGAGGCTCTCCTCGGCGCGCTCAACGCGCAGATTAATCTCGGGGTTGCGGCAATAGGCGGCAAAGACAGCATGTCCGGCTCATATTCTTACGAAGACACAGTCAAAACCACCGGTGAAAAAATAGATATAAATATAGATGTTCCGCCGACATTAGTATCTTTTGCTGTCGGAACGGCGGACGCGAAAAAAATTGTCTCTAACGAGTTTAAAAAAGTTTCGTCGTATGTTTATCTTTTAAAACCGTATTATAAAAAAGACGGCACAGTCGATTTTACAGATTTGAAAAATCTGTACGCTTATATTCACAAATTAATTGAGGAAAACATGATTTTATCATCTTACTCAATTGGATTCGGCGGTACCGGAGAGGCACTGTTCAAGATGTGTATGGGAAACAGCATAGGATTTGCTTTTGACAGCAGCATACTCCAGAATGAATTGTTTACTTCATATTACGGGGCGTTTATAGTGGAATCCCCTGCCTTTCTGCCGCACGGTGACATAATAGGACGAACAATGCCCCAGCCATATATTTATATAAACAATACCGTTCTCGGACTGAATGAACTGATTTACAGATGGCTTGCTCCTCTTGAAGAAATTTTCCCCACTGAACTAAACAAAATCAAAGACGATATGCAACTATATATTCCTAAAGCGGAATATTACAACCGTCCGCAGTCAATATTTGCAGGTCAAAATCCGTTCCAGCCGGAGCAGTCAAGTCAGGCAAATCAGTTAAATCAATCGACTTTTTCAATTCAATCATATTCTATAAATCAGACAAACCCGGCAAATATATTAAATCAAAACGAAAACTTTGCAAGACCCCGCGTGTTAATTACTGTCTTCCCCGGAACAAACTGCGAATATGACACAGCTAAACAATTTAATATGGCAGGCGGATTATCCGATATATTTGTTTTCAGAAATCTGACCCCGCAGGCGATAACCGAATCTATAGACGCGCTGTCGCAGAAAATATTAAACAGCCAGATTTTAGTCATACCCGGCGGATTTTCCGGCGGCGACGAACCGGACGGCTCCGGGAAATTCATCACGACGATATTCAGGAATCCGCAGATAACCGACGCGGTGCGCGATCTGTTGTTTACAAAAGGAGGGCTGATTTTAGGAATTTGCAACGGTTTTCAGGTTCTTGTAAAACTCGGGCTTCTCCCCTACGGCGATATAAAAGAAGTCATGTCGCCTGACGATCCGACTTTAAGTTTTAACCGGATTGGCAGACATCAGTCATATATAACATATACGAGAACGGCTTCGGTAAACAGTCCGTGGTTCAGCAACGCAAGAGTCGGGGATATTAATGCTGTGCCGGTGTCTCACGGCGAGGGCAGATTCTGCGTAAACGATGAAGCTTTAAACAATCTTATCCGGAACGGTCAGATAGCCACGCAATACTGCGATATAAACGGCAATCCGACAATGCACCCGTATTATAATCCGAACTCATCGGTATGCGCCATTGAGGGAATATTCAGCCCGGACGGCAGAATATTTGGAAAAATGGGCCACAATGAGCGAATATCCGGCACAAATATTATGAAAAACGTCCCCGGCAACAAAGAACCAATGTTTTTCCTGTCAGGTGTAAGATATTTTAAATAGATGTTATATAACAAAAACGTTTAAAACAGCGAGGTAGTAAAAAAGTATGAGTAAAAAAACATTTTATCTTCTTCTTGCAATAATTGTTGTTATGTTTTTCACGCGAATATATACAAGCGAGAATGAAACAGATTCTAATGCGGCATTGAAAAACAGCGACCAAACAACTGACGAACCTACATTGCAAACAGAAGATACGGGAGAATATACAGTCCCCGGATATCAGTATACTTCAGACGAATACAGCGAATACAATGACTATAATGTAGACATAAATTCAAACAGTCGGGACACCCAAAGTGCAATCGAAACTTTTACGGATTTGACAGATTTTCCCGAACAGGACACAACTGAAGTATATAATTATGATACGACTGAATCAAATATAGAATCTTATACAGATTACAATTTTACCGATATGACAGATATTACTGACATAACTTCATTATACGGAACAACTGATCAAAATATTACTGATATTACAAATTTTACTAACATTACTGTTCCATATACATTGGATGAAATAAAAAGTATTTTTGATGAAAGCAGGAATTTATTTGAGCAAATCAAAGATCTATGTTTAAGTTCGGGATATAACACCACTATCTACATCGCAGACACATCTTCTCCGCCACTGCCGGGAATAACGGGACCTGGAATTTATTACAGAGCCGCCGGACAGAACGATTATATGGATATAAATCAAATTGACGGACATGAGGCGATAACAGAGCTTTTTGATAAATATAATATTTTAGGCGTAAGTTCATATGATTACACCGACCATTACACTCATATAAGAGAATCAGGCGTGGTATTTCAAATGCTTTCGTGCGCACAGTATGAACAGGATATAGTATACAGCGAGAGCGCAGAAGTAACAGACGAAGTAACAAATGAAAATACGGCGGGGACTATGCAGTTGGACACAAACTGGCATTATGAACGGATAAATCATCAGTAACATTAACAGCAAGCAAACAAAATTAACATATAAAACAAAAATTTATTACGGAGGTAAACTAATATGAGCGAAAAAAGAAAAGCTATGGTAGTCTGGGGCGGCTGGGACGGCCACGAACCTAAACCTGTTGCCGACAGAGTTGAGAGAATTCTCAAAAACGAGGGATTTGAAGTCGAGGTCCACGACACATTGGACGCATTTTTAGACGAAGCATATCTTAAAACCCTTGATTTAATCTATCCGTTATGGACTATGGGCGATATCAAAGGCGAACAGTGCGGACCGGTTCTCCACGCCGTCGCGTCCGGCGTCGGACTTGCGGGAAATCACGGCGGTATCTGCGACGCTTTCAGGCTTAACACAGAATGGCAGTTTATGTGCGGCGGTCAATGGGTGGCTCACCCCGGCAACGACGGCACGCCGTATAAAGTCAATATCAAGCACAATTCAAGCCCCATCACTTTCGGATTGAAAGATTTCGACGTCGCGAGCGAACAGTATTATCTGCATGTTGACCCATGCGTCGAAGTTCTGGCAACGACGAGTTTCCCTGTCGCAAACGGTCCGCATATCACAAACAAACACGTCGATATGCCAGTAGTATGGACTAAAATGTGGGGATACGGCAGAGTGTTCTACACTTCATTAGGACATCACGACGACGTTTTCAACATACCAGAAGCGGAGGAGATATTACGGCGCGGTATGCTGTGGGCGGCTGACGGCAAGAAAATCGCAGTCGAAAACGGCACAACCGACCCGGGAGAATTCTTTGTAGCTAAATTTGTGTAAATCAGAGGAGTGGATTATTATGTCTTTATTTGCATATGAGGGACATTTTGAAGGCGACAGATTTATTTCAAAAAATAATTTGAAAATACCGGAATATAAAAAAGCGATAGTCACAATCATTGAAGAAGAAAGCCATGATGATATTGTGAAAAGACAGAGAAAAGCGTTTGACGAATTTATAAAAAATATTAAAGTTCTGGATGATTTGGGCATAGAACCTCTCGATGAAGAATTTGATAAAATTATAAGTCAGCGCGTAAATATTACAAGGGAGTTAGATTTATGAAATATGCGTTAGATACAAATATTGTTTCGTATATTTTAAAGGGGGATTCCGACATAATAAAAAAATATCATGAGGAAAATGATAAAGGCGCAGAATTTTCGATTCCGCCGCTCGTTTATTACGAAATTAATCGCGGATTATTTGCCTTGAACGCAGCGGCGAAATTGAAGGAATTTGATAAACTATGTCAGCAATTCGGAATAGGTGAAATGAACCATGCAATTTGGGACGAATCCGTAAAAATTTATGCTAAATTAAAAAATCAAGGAAATATAATTGAGGACGCTGATATATTTATTGCGGCATATTGTATTGTAAATAACTATATTTTGATTACAAATAACGTCAATCATTTTGAGCGAATTGACAATTTAAATTATATAAATTGGAAGTAATCGGAAAGGATTCAGGTATGACAAACATGACAAATCAGGAAATCGCGCAAAAATTAATGGAAACAGATAATCATTATTATAAATCTTTCGCAAATTTTAAAAATACGGATTACGGAATTTTATATTATAAAACAGACGACCCGACATGGACTGATTTTAATCACGCAAGTATTATCAATTATGATAGAGACAGTAATTTTGACGCGATTTTACAGGATATAAAGAATTTTTATATCTCAAAAAATTTAAAACCGTTTGTATATTCTGATTTTATTCCGGGTCAACGCGAAATCATGCAAGATTCCCTAATTAAAAACGGTTTTACAATCGAAGATAATTACGGGGGTCAGACTTACGTAATACATACGTCCGAATGTAAAATTGACGCGCCATATACGCTTAAATTTGAACGCGTGGAAAAAGGCGCAAATTTATCCTGTATTTATGAAATCATATCGGAAGATGATAAAGAAGATGCCGACGATATTGTCAATATTAAAATAAAGTTGCCTGATTTTAATTTGTTTGTCGGATATTTAAACGACGGAACTCCTGTTACAATGGCGGATTTGGAATATTATGATGGCGTTGTTCTTTTAGACGACGTTGAAACGGCGAAAAAATATCGAGGCAAAGGCTACGCAAGGCAAATGATAAGATTTTTAGTTGATTATCATTACAAAAATTATAACGACAGTTTGTTTTATCTGTATTATGACAATCCCGTTGCGGGGCGTATATATAAAGAGGCAGGTTTTACAAAGGCTGATATTGAAATGTGGGGCGCATTTTATGAATAATAAATTGATTTTACCCGAAAAAATTCATCGGCATATCAAAGATATGTCATGTGAACAAAATAACGGCGGCTGTTCCAAATCCAGCGTTTATAAATTTTATTCGCCTGATAAAGCACTGTATTTAAAATTTATCGGAAAAGCCGGAATAAACCAATTATCCGAAGACCTTGAGAGAGAATATAAAGTTATTTCATGGCTTCAAGGTAAACTCCCTGCTCCGGAAATTATCGAATGGGTTTCAGATGAAAGGTTTAATTATCTTCTCATGACTGAAATTAAAGGCGCATCAACCTGCGACGATTATTATTTGCAAACTCCGCAAAAAATGGAAGAAGCAGTTTCAGTTTTAGCTTCCGGCATTAAACTGTTAAAGAGCGTGGATATAACTGACTGTCCGATTAACGCAGGCGTGGAAATGAAACTGAAAATATACGAAAAATATATGAACTTGAATTTGAATAACGAGAACTACTATGATTGGAGAGAAACAACTAAACAAAGATTTAAAAATCCGCGGGAACTTTTAGATTGGCTTATAAAAAATAAGCCGTCAAAAGAATCTGAAATATATTTTACCCACGGCGATTATTGTTTGCCGAATATTTTCGGAATTGATAAAAATATTTCAGGTTTTATTGATTTAGCAAGTGCAGGTGTCGGCGATATATGGACGGATATTACCCTTTGTGTACGTTCTATGCGGTATAATTTTAACTCGTTTGATTATGACAAAATGTTTTTTGAACAAATTGAAACAGATTTAGACGAAGAAAAGTTTAACTATTATTTATTACTCGATGAATTAGCATAAAATTAAAATTATTATATCAGGAGGATTTTTACACTATGGCAAGAAAAGTAAAAGTAGGCGTCGTAGGGTGCGGCGTCATTTCGGAGATTTATATGCAAAATCTCACAAACAGGTTTAAAAACGTGGAGATTGTCGCAACTATGGATTTAATCCGCGAACGCGCGGAACACCGCGCAAAACAGTTTAATGTACCGAAAGTCCACGACCTTGAGGATTTCTACAAAGACCCGGAAATCGAACTCGTCGTAAACCTGACCACCCCGCAGTCTCACACCGACGTAGATTTGCGCTCGTTAAACGCAGGTAAGCATGTGTATTCTGAAAAACCTTTCGGGTTAAACAAAGCGGACGGCAAAAAAGTTATCGAACTCGCAAAATCAAAAGGTCTGCTTGTCGGCTGCGCTCCCGAAACTTTTTTAGGAGGCGGTTTGCAGATGTGCAGGAAGTTAATCGACGAAGGCTGGATTGGTTCGCCCGTTGCGGCTACGGCGTTTATGATGTGTCACGGGCACGAGAGCTGGCATCCGGACCCGGCGTTCTATTACGATTTCGGCGGCGGTCCGATGTTCGACATGGGTCCGTATTATCTTACGGCTCTTGTATCTATGCTCGGACCGGTCAAAAAAGTCGCAGGCGCGACAAAAATAACTTTCCCGACGAGAACCGCCACATGCAAAGAAAAATACGGCGAGATAATCGACGTTAAAATCCCCACATATGTCACAGGCACTCTCACATTTGACTCCGGCGTTATCGGCACGATTATAACTACGTTCGACGTATGGGATTCTCACCTGCCGAATATAGAAATATACGGTTCAGAGGGTTCTCTGAGAGTGCCCGACCCGAATACGTTCGGCGGACCGGTTTTCTATAAAAAACCCGGCATGAACGACTGGAAAGAAATCCCGGTTTTATTCGCTCATCAGGAAAATAGCAGAGGTATAGGCGTCTCAGATATGGCGTTAAGCATAGTCAATAACAGAAAACACAGAGCGCACGGGGATATGGCGTATCATGTTCTTGACGTCATGTGTTCAATCCACGATTCAAGCGATTCTGACAAAATACTCACGCTCGACTCAAAATTTGAACGTCCAGCTCTGTTTCCTCTCGGACTAATGGACGGCGTTCTGGATTAAAACTGCATAAATTGCATAAGTGCATAATATCAGGGAACGTTTTTGTGACGTTCCCTGTAAAAATTTTCATAAAATTTTGCAGCACTTATCCACGAAGTCCGTTATATGAGTTCGGGAAGTATCTTTTTTTGCCGCTTCGATGTCCGGAATCATCCAGTTTCGACAGTAGGCATAATCCTCTGTGAATTGTTCCGTAACTCTCCAAAACATATGCTCAAAATCGCCTATAAAATTGTTTTCGTATAAATTCCTGTCTAAACCCATGACCTCGATTATATCGACATTATCCCCATGTATTTTTAATATCCATTCCTCAAAATACGGAAGTCCGTAATATGCGTTTCCGAAATCGTATATATAAAGTTTATTTTCTCCGCCTTTGATATTTCCCCATATTGTGTTATGATAACCTATATCGCCGTGGACGAACGTGGGGATATATTTTTTTGAATATGCAAGCGGTTTTGCCGCCGCCTTTTTTACTATGTCAAGTTCCTCGTCAGTGAATATCCCAAGTTCTATGCTGTCATTAATCAACAAATTTAATGTTGAATGATAATAACCGTCGTAAGTTTCATGTCTGCCAAGCACGCCGGACGGCGATATGCTACCGAAATGGCTGCACGTCATACCGCGCATTTTTTCGAATATTATTTTATAATGCCTAATCATTTCAATTTTTATTGCTTCATCAAATTCGTCCAGTCTGCCATGTAAAGGACAATCTTCCATGGTATTATTTATATGTTCCATAAAAACATATCTAACCCCGACATCATTTTTCGTAAAATCATATGCAAGTATATTCGCGCATGGAATTCCTGCTTTTTGAAATAATTGATTTCCAATCACTTCATTTTCAATCTGGTCTTTGCGGGTCGAGAAAAATATTTTGTCACGCTCCACTTTTAAGATAAAATTGCCTTCAGTAGTGTTTACCTTAAAAACTTTACAAAATAAACCTCCGCCGTCCGACCATTCAAACCTTTTTACTTCTGCTTGTGTTCCGATAGCATTTCTTACGATTTGCCGGGTATATTCCCATATTTCCGGCGCAATATAATTATCCAAAATTATTCTCCCCCTATTGATTTAACTTGATGATTTGTTAAAATCCCAACATTTTTCGGTCCTTTAAAATTAAATTTTATAATTTCGTATTTTATATGCGCATTATCAAAATAACCGCATATTTCCGCCACCAATTCTTTTGCGCCGAGTTTTTTGGTTCTGTCCCAGAAATTGCAGCACGGAATAATTAATACAGACGTTTTATGCGCGCTTTCCACGACTTCCCGTGTAGCCTCGTCAGGGTGCAGACCGACAATCAAGTCGTAATAATCAGCCATATCATTTGAGTATTCGCTTTGTCTGTTTGATACGCCTTTGACTTGATATTCTCGTGGGTCGATTACTTCGGATTCATAATTATATTTTTTATTAAGGATTTTTGTTAGCAAACCCTGACCTCCGGCAACATCGGCGATATATTTAATTGTGTTTCCGTAACGCTCGTATATAAAGTTGGCGACTTCATCAAATCTGGCGTTGTCGCCGTGACATTTCACTTGTTTTCTGCCCATATTTCTATACCTTCTTTATCACAAACACATAAACCCGCTCCATCATGCCGTATAATCTGTTTCTTCGCAGTATGCTTTTATTGTCGGCGATATATAAACCGTTTTTCTGTAAAATAATGTGGAGATTATCGATACTGCCATCGCCGTTTTTCTGTGAAATATCGGAATATTGCAGTAAAATTACCCCGTTTTCGTTAAGGTATTTCGGAGTTTGCTCAATAAAACGGTTTAAAAGCTCATAACCTTTATCATATATGGCGATTTCATATAAATTTTTCGGCGTGCCCATTACCCAAGGCGCGTTGAATATTATCACGTCGTATGTATTTTTTATATTTTCAAACAAATCGCTGTAAATTACTTCATAAATAATATTTTTCGCTTCAATTCCCGATGCGCGGATGTTAATTTTCGCGCATTCGATTGCATTGCCGTTTATATCCGACGCGGTGACAGATTCTGCCCCCATTTGCGCTGCTAATATTGCAAGCACTCCCGTACCCGTGCCTATGTCGATTACCGTTTTATTTTGAATCAACTCGGCAAACGATTTAAACATCTCGGGCACGCTGTTGTCAAACGGCACATATACAAACGGTCGGATATAAATTTTACACTTTATAGCCTCTAAATAAATGCCGTCTGTCGCCCTCTTTATGTCAGTTAAAATACGGTTATACCGTCTTGCAGGTAAAAGAAATCGGCATCCCTGCATATCTTCCCAGAGCCATTCCTGAAATGAGTGCTCCTCTGTTACATTATCAAACATAGGAAAAGTATTCATATATGCGATATAATTTAGCCGGTATAAACGGGTTCTTTTTAACGCCGAATTGTTTTTCGGAGCAAGCCCGTCTTCAAAATGATTTATATAATCAAGCATATATTGCGCTTTCTGATAATCGCCGTGTAAAATCACCACGCAATCGTTCTGCAGTTTTGCGAATATTTCGCTCGGTTTTGTTGATGTATGACAAAGTTTAAAACCATTTGAATTAAAATATATATCGCGAAATTCGTCAAGTATCGCAATATCGCCAATATTATCTATTTTAATAATTACCATGCTTATTCCGCCTTATAAAATTACATATTAGATCTGTCCGGAAACTGTAGGGGACGATGGTAATCGTCCCGAAAATCACGGGCGGATTACCATCCGCCCCTACGTAAATCAGGGTTTCCGGACACATATATTCATTTTATTACAATTATTACGTTTTGTCAATATGAATTTGAACAGAGCGTAAAATTCAATTTTTATCTTGACAAAATTTCTTTTTTATGGTATAATAATAATTGTTATCAAAAGATAATAATTATTAAGTTTATTTTATTTTAAGGGGGAAAATTTTTATGAAGAAATTTATTTGTTCCGTTTGCGGATATGTACATGAAGGTGACGAAGCTCCCGATAAGTGCCCGCAATGCAAAGCGCCGAAATCGAAATTTTATGAAAAATTAGCAGACGGCGCGGCTTTTGCCGATGAACACAAAATAGGCGTCGCTAAAGACGTAGACCCGGAAGTCGTTGAAGGACTGCGTCAAAACTTCACAGGCGAATGTACGGAGGTCGGCATGTATCTTGCTATGAGCCGTCAGGCGGACAGGGAAGGTTATCCCGAAGTCGCTGAGGCTTACAAAAGAATTGCGTTTGAGGAAGCTGAACACGCGGCTAAATTTGCGGAATTACTGGGCGAAGTGGTAGACGTATCGACCAAGAAAAACCTCGAAATGCGCGTCGCCGCAGAACACGGCGCAACGCAGGGCAAGAAAGATTTAGCTACAAAAGCAAAGCAGTTGAACTATGACGCTATCCATGACACTGTACACGAAATGTGCAAAGACGAAGCGCGCCACGGTATGGCATTCCGCGGTTTGCTTAACCGGTATTTTAAATAAAATGGATAACAAAAGGAATACAGTCCAACGGCAGTTGATTTATGACGCAGTGAAAGAATTAAACAGTCACGCTACAGCCGAACAAGTTTTTGATTATGTTGCCGCAAAGTATCCCTCAATCAGCAGAGCCACTGTTTACAGGAATCTAAATCAGATGACAGAGTCAGGCGAACTGTTAAATATCGGCAGTGTAGACGGTTCTTCGCATTACGACCATAACTGTCAAAATCATTATCATTTTGTGTGCGACAAATGTAAGCGGATTTTTGACATAAACGAATACTTTCCAGATATTCCCGGCAGAATCAAAAATCCTGATGGATTTGATATTACAGGTCATAACATAACTTTTAACGGTTTATGCTGGGATTGCAAAAAATAAAAAGGACGTATAATCAGCATATATTTTCAGGGCGGGTCTTCCCGCCCTTGTTCGTTATTCTGATAAACGCATTATAATTTCTTTCGGATTGATAACAGACAATCTGGCATTGTTTTTATATGCCGTCTCTTTGGCTAAAACACAAAAATCGTTGTAACTTAAATCGCTTTTTACCTGCAAAGCCAGCGCGAAAACACCGCACATATACGGAATAGCCCAACTGTAACAACTTGCGTTCCCATCGTACATGAAATTTTCGTTTCCGCTGTTGCACGGACTTGTTCTGCCTCCCGCCGGAATCAATATTCTTTGTTTATCCCATTCGTTATTCTGCCATATATCCAGCCTATACGCGTCGAAATCGTCGGCATTGCCAATGTAAGTTTTTGATGAACATACAAATGTTTCGCCGAAAATATTGCTGAATATAACATAACAACCCGTATCTTTCAATTCTTTTACATACTTTCCCATTCTCGCTGTTAAATCGGTTCTGTCTCTTGGAAATCCTGCGGAAATCGAAACGATTTTTATTTTATCGTCCGTATTTGATTTTTCGTTATTCTCTATAATCATATCGAGAGCTTTAAAGTGATAATTCCAATACATTCCGTCATTTTCATATTTGTCGGGATACACATAATAATATAAATTCGCCCCGTTCGCAACCCCGCATGTATTCCCGCATAAAAAACTTGCGCATGTAATCCCATGAAAGTGCATTTTATCATTGAATTCGCTTTCTGGATTTACAAATACATATTCTTTAATTCTGCTTAAAAATTCTTTGTGCGTTTCTAAAATCGGCTTGTCAATTACGGCGACATTAATTCCTTTTCCGACAATTCCCTGTTTTTGCAAATCACGTATGCCAAGCCCCGGATTTTTTGCTTCTTCCATTATTTTTTTGTAATCGAATTTAAAGTTTTCAGGAAATTCAGTGTATTCATTAAAAGCAAGATTTATAAATGTTTCTTCATTTATTTTGGAAAAATCGGCATCCGATAAATCTTTATTACAAAGTCCCCATATAGATTGTAATGAACCATTTTTTGATACAAATTCTTTTATACTGTCATTTGTGAATTCTTTTGGTAATTCATATTGTGAACATATCCGCTGCAATGTTTCTTTATACTCGTTTGTTTTATTCATAAAATAATTCTCCTCATTTCATTATTTCATTTAAAAATTAATTTTTATTCCCTTACGAATACATAATATGTCGGATCCAAGCCGCCCCATGTATAATCGCCGCTTTTCCACTCGATAAACAAATATTCTTTACCGTCTATTGTTTTTATCTCGTATTTTTCCGCCGTATTTTCGGTATCATCTTTACCGGCTCTTGCCAGTATATAACCTTTAGTCCAAGTTAATCCCGGCGTTGTGAATTTTCTGTTTTCTTCTCCGTATATATTTTCACACCAACCGTTTTCTTTAAATTCTGTATGCTTGAAAAAGAACTTCTTTTCAGTATCTGGATTGAAATATTCATCTTTACTTTCTACACGCGCGACAGCTTTCCATTTACCTAATATTTTTTTATCGTCAACAAATGGTTTATTAATATCGTCTTTTCTTGAAATTTCGTCAAGCGTATAATTTTTATTATCGGACTGTTTTAATACCAAAACAGTGGTTTGCCCTCCATGTTTTATATAATCATATGATTTCCAGTCTACAAACATATATTTTTCACCGTTTATTTCTTCTATTTTATATGGATTTACCGCCGTATAATCGCCATTTCGGTTTATTATATAACCTTTATTCCATCCGTATATCCAGTAACGCTGACCGTTTGGCAGAAAATATATCTCTTTAAATCTTTTGCCATAATTATTATCTTTCGATTCTGATTTCGTTAAAAAGCTCTCTTTTGTGGGATATTCGCCGATTATTTCCCATTTGCCGACAGCTTCAGGGTCATTTTCAAACTCGATTTTATCTATAGCTTCTTTAAAATCTTTCACATTATTAAAATCATTCATATTAATCATGTTAATACTCTCCCTGTTTAAATTTAATAAATTACTTTTTTCCTGTTTAATCTGTAAAATTAATAATTCTAAATCTTTTATTTTACCTTCGAATATTTTTTCCACATCTTTTGAATGTTTATCATAAAGAGTTATAATTTTCTTAATGTCTTTTAAAGTGAACCCGAGTTTTTTAAACTTTGTTATTTGCTCAAAATCTTTTGCCTGTTTTGAATCATAGTATCTGTAACCTGTAAATAAATCGGTATAATCAGGTTTTATAAGCCCGATTTTGTCGTAATGCCTTAAAACCGAGATTTGAGTTTTACACAATTTCGCGAAATCGCCTATTCTCATTTGAATTTATACGCCTCCGTTATTTTCAAATTTTTATCAAAGAAATTTCTTTATCTGTATTATAAACCTAATGTTAAGGTGAGAGTCAAGGGGTTTTCGAAAAATTTTTAGAAATTTTTTGATTATTCTGCGAGAGTAAAATTTACAAATAAATATTTAATTCGGCTTGGAAATAACATATAATAACTATCATAGAAAAATAAATATAATCAGGAGTGAATTTATGGATAAACCGTTTGTCGATATGCACGTACATTCTTTTTATTCGGACGGCAGTATGTCGCCTGAGGAAATCGTTGAAGCCGCCTGTAAAAACGGCGTGGGAATTTTAGCCGTCGCCGACCATGACGTAATCGAAGGCAGTCTAAAAATCAAAGAACTATGCGAAAAAAACAAAATCAAGTATATCCCCGCCGTTGAAATAGATTCTATTGACGACGGCACAAATTTTCACATACTCGCGTATGGCTTTGACGTTGAAAACCAGAAATTCCTCGACTTTTTAGGTCACACCCGTTTTTTGTTAGACGAAAACAGCGTCAGACTTATAGAAGCCATGCAAAAAGATTATAACAATATTTCATTGGCTGATTATATGGATTTTTCGTGTGAAATGCGGTTCGGAGGCTGGAAGACCCTTTATTATTTTCATGCAAAGGGGTTGACTTCTTCTTTAAAAGAGGGCGTAAAATTCTACCCGCAGCACAATATCACTTACGATAAAGCAGGATATTCATCCATAAGCGCGGTTGCGTACAGAATAAAAAAAGCCGGGGGTTATTCCATATTGGCGCACCCCGGCGATAAATTAATTGATACTACTGATATCGAATATTTTAAAAGAGAACTGGAACGTATTGTTTCATACGGATTAGACGGAATCGAATGTTATTATCCTTCACATTCGGAAATTGTTACGCAAGCATGTTTAGACGTGTGCGGGGATAACAACCTGCTTATAACGGCGGGCTCGGATTGCCACGGCGTTTTCGGCGGGACAAAAATCGGCGAAATGAATATCTCTTTAGATAAAGTCGCGCTGAAAAATCTGATTTGCGAGTAATTTAACAATAGAAATATATCTTAATGTGCTTAATGTAGGGGCGAACATACTGAGCTTTATTCAGTCGGTTCGCCCGCGAATTTATATTTATACTAAGTTCCCATTATTTTATAATATATATTCATAATGCTTATCGCACCATACAATCGCCCGAACAGAAATATCTGACAAGTCGCTGATGGATATGTTCAGTTTTTTTGAATAATAAGCGACTTTTTCCCAATCTGCATTATCAAAAGCCTTTATAAGCTCGATTGTGTATGAATATATATCGTTTGACGGGTACAGCAAAGCCCTTTCTATATCCTTTGAAACATTTAATGAATCCAGTATGGTATTTAACGGCATATCAATCATAACATCCATTAAAGATATAAGACCCATGAGAGAAAAAGTCTCGCCTAGTTGGGGACGCCCTATTTTAACCGCAATATCTTCCGCCATTTTTGCGCGTATTATTGAGGTTCTTATCAGCTCGTTAGGCTTGTTTTTGTCAAGACCGTTAATCAGCACAAGCATCATGCAGACTTTTAAATCTTTCATGCCTATGCGGGCTAAAGCCATTTGAATATTCGTTATTTCAGAAAATCCGCGGTACATTACAGAGTTTACTAACCGCAGGATTTTTAATGTGATCGCAGGGTCATATTCTATCAGTTGAACTAATTTTCTCATGTCGCAGTTTTCTTCTCTGTTAAGCATCTCTATAATTTTTATTACGTTGGAATAAAGAGGCTTTATTGTTTTATGAGAAACTATAGTCGGCTTATTAAAATAATATCCCTGAAAATACGAATAACCCCATTCTTTGGCGCGTTCAAATTTTTCGCGGTTTTCGATTTTCTCCGCTAAAAATTTTATTTTGCTTCGTTTATACGGCTTGATTATGTTCTTTAATTCTTCGTCGGAGGTATTTAAAAAATCCATTTTTACAATATCGGCAAGTTCCAGTAAACTCTGAGTGTTTTCAGTAAGTACAAAATCGTCTAAAATTATCATATACCCGGACTCTTTTAGATTTTTGCACATATCGATAACTTCGTCGGTAGGACTTATGCTTTCAAGTATTTCAATGCCGATATAATCTTTAGGAAATATACTGACTATGCCGCTGAGAAGTATCCTTTCTGTAAAATTTATGAAACCCCTCTTATATCCGGTCAGTTTCGATATGCCTATATCGAGAAATGAATTTACCATTACCCGATATGTCGAGGCATCGGCGTCGTTTCCGTCATAAAAGTTATTTTCCTTACTTCCCCTGTATAGAAGTTCATATGAAAACACGTTTAAATACACATCGTAAATCGGCTGTCTTGCCACCAATATATCGCTCAATTGAGTCTCCCCTTTCAACTTTTTTAACTTCGCCTATTTTTCAAAATTATCAGTCTTTTTTACTAATTTTGCATGAATTATCAAATGCGCTCCTTTAAACTCATAACTGCATGTATGTAACGTAAGCATATAATCTCCGGGCTGCGGCGTGTAATCGGACCAGATAAGCGCCCTCGATTTTATTAAATCCACAAAACCGTCATACTGTTTTTCGTCGGCAAACGATGTCATCAGATAATAATCTTCCGCGCTTACCACATAAACCGCAAATACTTCCCATACCATATCAGAATACAAATTATTAAATATAATAGTTTTATGCGTATCGAAAAATTCTTTGTTTGTATATTTTTCCAAACTGCTGAATAATGTTCCGTCTTCGAAATTATGCGCGTGAATTATAGTATTCCTGTCGAGGATTGCCCCGTGATTATTCATATCCATAAATACCGCGCCGTGGTCGGATTCGTTTTTATAAATATCATGCTTTAAATAATAATCGTTTTCCCCGCTGAAAAGCACGGGAAAATCTATTGTTGTACCGTCGATTTTTATATTGCCTACGACGTCTTCGTTTATTTTGAGATACGATTCAAATTTGGGATCTATTTCATAAACATCAGTGCCGGCATTATCGGCGGCTACGTTATTGGCTGAATACTGTGCAGGCTCTTCCGGTTCTGTTGTTCTAACAATATTATTAACAGCAGCAATATTATTAATATTATTTCCCGATGTTATACTTGTCTCTGCATTGTTATAATAATTATCGTAATCCGGCGGCTGTAATGCGCTCACTGTTCCGCATGAATTTAAGAATACCGCCGAATACAAACACAATAAAATCAAGTTCAGTAAATATAATAATTTTTGAGGTCTTTTTCCCATAATTTTTCACATCTTTCCTTTTTTCTTCAACTTTTCTTCAACAAAATTAGTTTTAAAATTTTTTATTTTTATATTGTATTGGCAAAAAATTTAGTATATAATTATATTACATCATAAATTTAATGAAACAATATTTAAATTTTGAATATTTAAAATATTTAATAAAAATTAAACTGAAAGGGGTTTGTATTAAATATAATATGAAACATATCATTAAATCGCGTAAATTGCGTATACCTCATATACTGCGTATTTCGGCAATCTGTATTTTTATTTTATTTATATTGGGAATATTGTCAGGCTGCGGCTCAATAAACAGATACTTCGCAGAACTTAAAAGTGCGTATATTTACGATAAAAACGCTCATGCTCTCATAAAATATCCTTCGGAGATGACTTTGGAGCCGAACGAACTGCTGTCATTTGAAAACAATAAGACAAAAGTATTGGAATATAACACGCTTAATCTGACGCTTCCCAAACGGGATTATGAAACCGGCGTAATCTCCGACTATAACATCACTATTGCCTATACAGTTTACAATAACGAATTAGTGCTGGCACAAGTTCCCGTTCAGTCCGCGCCGTACAACTATTTTACATTCAATAACTCCACGTATAAAGTTATAATAACAATAGACAAAGAAAATGCGTTTCTTGTAGATTTAAACGCGACTCCGGACCAGGCTTATAAAAAGCTTTTCGACGACAGCGGTATTGACCAGTATTTCGATACGGGCGCGATAAAAAAATTAGTTTTTGCAGATATGATAAGTCTGTCCCCGGACGATAAATATATTTTATATCTCTCAAACAGAAATTATATCAACACTTCTCCAAGTTCTCTCGATCTTTATTCTTATGACATTCAAACCGGAGCAGAAACCGAAATCATGAACTTTAACAGTGACAAAGAAGAATTTTTATGCTGGGAAAAAATCGATGTTCATCCTGACGCGTCCGGAAATTTCCTGTTCAGAGATATAAACATAGCGAAATCCGACGGAAAACATACTTATTCGGATATACGCCGTTATTCTATAACACAGCAGAAATACGATACTTTTTTGACTGTTGACAGCAAATACAACAATTATGAAATGATTGACGACCAGTATATTTTTTCCACTGTCAGCAATAAAGTAGACGGCTCGGTAAACAAAAATACCACTCTTTATATAATCGACATATACTCGCAGGAAGTTAAGAGCGCAGACGCAGGACAATATAATACGATTTGGGATGTGCAAATGAGCGACAGCAAAGATTATCTCGCATATTACGGTTCGTATATGAATAAGAACGGAATAATTCTTACAGACATTATTACGCTTCACATTCCCACAGACGATGTCGTTTCAGAATACAATCAGGAGATAGACAATTATTATTTAGATTCTTTTTATTGGTGTCCCGGCAATGTCCTGATTATAAATTTTGTAAATACTGTGGACTTATATAACGATTTATGTCGTTTCCATAAAATAACTCACTCCGGCAAGTCCGATTTAATTAATACAGCTGATATAACATAATAAATATTAAAAAAATCATAACCAGTACATATAATTTTATAACATAAATGTATATAAATTATGTACTGGTTTGATTTTTATATTGAATTTTTCAATTTAAAATCTCATTCGAGGCTTTTATATTGATTCACAATTTTCACTATTCCCGTATCTATTTTACCTTGTATTTTATCTATAGCGGATTGATAGCCCACTTTATTTTGAATGATGGCATTTGTTATGGCTTCATATATTCCGCCGAAATCGTAAACGCTGGCAAGGTCGTATGTCCTGCTGGCGCGGATTAAGTCCATCATTTCTCCCGACTGTTCGTCTCTGGCAAGTTTCGTTTTCAGGGAGACATCGTAATATGCCGGTATAACAGTATATGTCGATTCAGCAGTCAACGCCTCAAGAATCGTGCTCGTCCTCTCGATATCCGGCGCGTTTGCAGGAACTGCCGCGACTGTCGTAGTGTCTACGAATACATAGTGCGGAACAACCGTCTGGTCTTTTGAGTATTTCGGCAGAGGTATGACCCCGAAATCCGTGTCCATCTGCCTCAGCCTCACCATATTCTGCATAACTTCGCTGAAAAACAGAACGCGGTTTTCCTGAAACATGGTTTTTGCGAGAAAATATTTGTTTGTCTGATAATCCGTACCTTGGTCTTTGATGTTATTTACATCCAGAACGTCGGGATTATCGTGCATAAACTGCATTGTTCTGTCGTAAATCTCAATAAATTTACTGTCCGGGCTTTTAAAGTTGAAATAATCGTCCGATGTTTTTTCCGTAAAAGATTCGCCTCCCGACAAAATCATAGCTCTCACATATCTGTCAGACGGGGATACAAATCCCACAAGATCGTTTTCATCTATTTTCCCGTCGTTATTCAAGTCTTTTGATACGCCTTTTATCATTTCCTCAAGTTTATCGTAAGTCCAGTCCCCGTTTTTGACAACAGAATACGGGTCTTCGAGTCCGTATTGTTTTATAAGCGATTTGTTAAACATCATTATCCAGATAGTGTCGATAGCTGTAAAACTCAAATCGCCCGTGCAGTAATATAATTTTCCGCCTATGGAAAGTTCTTTTACAGCCTGTTGATCCCACCAGATCGCCGACAAATCAGTATAAGGCATTTTTTTCATATCGTAGAACATACCTTGCTGTGCGATTTGAGACGCGCTCGGCAAATCGGGCATAAATATGTCATATGTCGAATCTCCGGCGTTGAAAGTCTTTTTATATGCGGTATTCGGGTCGTTATTTAAATTCCACGCTATTTTTACGTCGTATTTATCTTCGACATAGGTATTTCTGCGGTAGATAGAATCGTTTATTATATCCCCGTTTTCACCCTCGCTGGCTATGTCCATGGATGCCCATTCATTATAATTCGGACCTTTAAGCAGAAAAGTAAATTCATAGCCGTCATATGTTTTATCTGGCAGATCCGGCGTTACTTTTTCAGACATAGTCTCGGATTCAGTTGCATTTTCGCCGGATACCGCTTGATTTATATCATTACTTGCGCTTGAATTTGTATCGCTGCCGCCGGAAATTTTATTGTCGCAGGAAATAAATGCTGCCGATAGGATTATCAGAATAACAGCGAGCAAAAAAGCCGATAATTTTTTTAACATATATAAACTCTCCCCCTATTTTGAATATTTTAAATTTTTTAATTTATATTTAAAAAGAATCCGTTATGAGCAAGTTTTTTTTATGAAATACTTTTATGAGTGTCTGCTTATTGTCGTTTATTTGTACGTCGTCCCTGTTTGCGACCTGTTTCAATTCATACACTCCGAGGACCATTTGCACCAACGCGCACTCCGAAACCTCAATATCTGCGGCATCCGTCGTCGTATTTACCGTACATTCGCCGTCGCCGTACTCGACTGCATATGCGTTATTATTCCATTTTGCAAAACCATCTGCGATTTTTATAACGAATCTGCCGTTACCGTCGGGCTTTCTCATAAGTTCCAACGCGCGTTTTGCGTTTACAACCCGGCTCATTCCCATCCAATCCGTGCTTATTTCGATTTCGTATAAGTTGTTCCAGTAAATTTCCGCAATAAATTCGGGACTTGCGCTAAAAACCAACTTCTCCGCCGCGCCTTCGAACATTCCCATAAACTGTAAAATGCCGAGCATACCCTCGCGGTCGACCCATGCAATATCGCGTATCCTCATTTTTTCGTTGTCTTTTTTGAATTTTACCCACGCTTTTATATTGTGTTCCGCATCTTCCCAATAATACAGGCGTTCTGCGCCGAACAGCGATATATTAAACACTTCGTTCCATCGGATTTCCGATCGCGAAGGCATAATATTATGCCTCGATGCATACGTTTCATAAACTTCAATCAAGTTGTCCCGCACATCGTCGCCCTTGATAAATTCATGCACCGTGCCGTTATTTTTAAGTCTGCGCGCCGGTGCGAGAGACAGCGTATATCTTTTTACCGCTCCGCAGTGCTCGTATCCGAATTTTCTGTAATAGTCGTGTGAAAACGGGAATAGATGCGAAAATACCGCGCCCTTTTCATATATATCTTCAAAGACTTTCTCAAAAATTTTCCGTATATTACCCTGACGGCGGGTTTCGGGCATAGACGCCACGCCGCCGATTCCGTACATTGGGACTTTTTGACCGTCGAACCACATAGTAAACGGAAGAATCTCCATCCCCGCGAGAACACGCCCATTTTCATCGACCGCGCCGTATGTGTTATCGCTGTTATATTCGCCTTTTTCGATTTTTTCGCGTATTTCTTTTTCGTTTGGATCAAAAGAAAAAACTATACCCTGCAAACGGGATACATATAATTTTTCTTCCGGCGTGACTTTTCTGTATTCGATTTTATTATTATCTGACATAATTATATATGCGCTCCTTTTTAAATTTATCAATACATTTATTATATATAATATTTTAACAGAATTAAATATTTTTTTGTAAATTTTATGGTTTTAAGGCGATTTGTTTATATTTTTTTGATAAAATTGAATAAAATAATATAGAAATTTTTCATACAAATAATTTAATAATACAGGAGGCATGTTTGTGAACAGTAAAAACTTATTGGAAAATGTTGAATCTCAATCTAAATGGACGTCGTGGTCGCCGCGAAAAGAATTATCGCCGGAATTTTTTATTTCGAATAACAAGTTGACTATTTCCGCAAATAATAATCCTACGGAGTATGTTTATGGTAAATTTTTAAGCGGCGAAATTCCCGTATCAGATTCGCATATTATAATCTTTGAAGCTTTATTTTCTTGTCAAAATGTAAAAAACGAAGAAAACAGCATTTTCGCTATGCTTTCTTTTTATGACAATCAAAAAGTTATGCTTGAAAGAGATTACGTAGATATTATTTACGACATTGATGGAAAAGTGAAGAAATTATACAGAAAATTGGACGTGCCTGAAAACGCCGCATATGTAATAATCGAAATAGGCGCAAGATGGTGTCCCCAAGCCGTCGTCGAATGGGATAATATCCGTCTCGAGACTGAGAACAAATCAGATATGCCGTCAAGAATCGTCAAAATCGCGACGACATATAAAGAGCGGCGCGATACGCGTGAAGAAAATTTAAGCGACATGATTGAAATTATAAATAAAGTAGGAAAGTCAAATCCCGATGTGATTCTGCTATCCGAATTAGTTTATGAAAGTTGTCACAACGAAACTGATTCAAAAGAAAACGGACAGCCCGTTCCCGGTCCCCTGACAGATACAATAGGCGAATACGCAAAAAAATATAATACATATATTATCTTTTCGATGAACGAAAAAGAGAGCGGAATAATTTACAATACAGCCGTGATAATAGGACGCGACGGCAAAGTATGCGGCAAATACAGGAAAATTCATCTTCCCCTCAACGAAGCCGAGGCAGGCACGTCCCCCGGAAATACGCACGGCATATTCGACCTCGATTTCGGCAGAATCGGTATAATTATATGTTATGACCAGATGTTTCCCGAAAATTCTCGGACACTTGCTTTAATGGGCGCGGAAATTATTTTTATCCCGACAATGGGAGAAGAAGAAATTCTTCAGAGAGCTATCGCCCGTTCAAACGGAGTGCATGTTGTCGTTTCGGGATATGTGGGGTCAGCTTCGTCAAGGATAATAAACCCGCTCGGTGAAATCGTAAATTTTGTGAAAGACAAAGATACGGCGTATGCGGCTGAACAGATTGATTTAACCAAAAGGTTTTTCGTTTACTGGATGTCTATAGGTGCGGGAAACGGTGAAACAAAGGTATTGTTCAGAAAAGAGCGTATGACGGATTCTTACGGAAATATAAATAAGGAAAGTCATAAAATAGAAAAATAAACATGCAAACTCAACGCTTCGTTGTGTTCATATATCTTTTAAGTCGCTTCAAATAATAAAATTTATATGTTATAATCTAATTACTGTACAGTAATAAAAACAAATTAAAATAATTTGGGAGGTTATATCATGTCATTAACAATAGGTCAAACAATAAAAAAACTGCGCAAAGAGCGCAATTTCACACAGGAAGAACTTGCGGAACAACTCAACATAACTGCGCAGGCTGTATCGAAATGGGAAAATGAAACAGGAATGCCGGATATTTCGCAGATTGTTCCGATAGCGAGCGTATTCGGCATCAGCGCCGATGTTTTATTCGGGACATACGGGGTAAACGACGATGACGAAGTGCAAAAAATTATCGAAAACGCTTACCGTTTAACAGGAGATACGGTTGAATCTAAGAAACGCGTATATGACGAATTACAGAACGGATTGCGGCGATACCCTAATAATATAATATTGCTTGTAAATAGTCTCGAACGCGGAATTGCGCTTTCTTACCCTGAAAACGGTCCTGAGCATTATGATGAAATTCACGGGGAAGAGATATACCAGGAGTGTATCCGACAAGCTAATCTCATAATATCGTATGCTAAAAATGCCGGGGACGTTTTAAGAGCGCATATGATTATGGTATTACTTCATTCGGCATACGGAGAAATAGAGAAAGCGTGGGAGCACGCAAATAAATTTCCGGGACGTCCTGATTTTACAATACACAATATGTGCGGTTATATTTCGCACGCCGAAAAGAATTATTCCGCCGAAGCGTATCATTTGCAAAATGATTTTTCATATCATTTAACAGCCATATTTGATGATGTAATCCTATTGGGCGAAGCATACAGGCGTATGAGAAAATACGATGAAGCGTTAAAAATGTTTTTTTCGGTATTTTCATTTATGGAGCTTGTTTTTGGAGATGAAAAAGTTATGCCGCCGGTACAAAACACAGATTCGGGAGATGTTTACGCACTCATAGCCAAAACATACATTGAAATGGGCGATGCAGAAAATGCGTTAAGTTGGCTCAAAAAAATGGTCGATTACGATATAGATATCCGCAGTCAATTCAAAGACGATATGTATGTTGAAACCCCTCTATTGCGAGATGTAAAATACAATTTTTATTCTAAATTGGAAGATAACAAAAAAAGACTGTCAAGTAAACTGAACCGCACGGAATTTGACTGCTTAAAAAATAATGATAGATTCACATCTTTACTGAACCGCGCAAATGATATGGATGATTAGTTGGAATTATTTATAAATAATTTATAAAAACTCTACCCATTGTCTTTATTTTATGATATAATTATAATAAACGTAAAAATATATTTAACCTTAAATAAACGGAGGAATAATTAATTTATGAAAATGAAAATCGGAATGCAATTTTACACCCTACGCGAAGAAATGAGCCGCGGATATGAAGAAATTTTTAAGAGAATCGCAGAGGTCGGATATACCGGCGTTGAAATGACATACTCACCCGACGACGGCGACAAAGTCGGCGAACTCCTTAAAAAATATAATCTTATAGGTACCGGAGCGCATATCGGCTTAGAAGCAATCGAAAATCATCTTGACACGGTGACCGGATTTATGGACAAAATCGGGTCTAAAAGCGTCATAATCCCATGGATGGGCGGAAGCGCATTCAGCAGTGAGGAAAAGATAATAGAAACGGCTCACAATATTGAAGCCGCCGCAAAAAAATTAGCCGGAATAGGCTATGAACTCGGCTACCATAACCACACCCTTGAATTTGAAACAAAATTCAACGGCAAAACTGTTATAGATATTTTCTATGAAGAAGCTCCGTCGCTGAAATTTGAGGTTGACGTAGGCTGGGCATACGCCGGAGGCGCAGATGTTGTGGCAGTTTTAAATAAACTTGGAAAACGCTTGGCGTATATTCATGTCAAAGACGTGGACGAAAAAAATACCCCGACAGAAATCGGGAGCGGAAAAGTCGATATGAAAAGCGTAATTGACACAGCTTCAAAACTCGGCGTAGAATGGGGAATTGTCGAACAGGATTCATGCATAAAATATCCTGCATTCGAGTCTATAAAAATAAGCTATGATTACATTAAAACTATAAATTAGAAATAATAATTACGCGACATTTTGTAGGGGCGGGGTCTTCCCGCCCTTGATTTACGCCGTTGTGAAATATCAATAAAAAATAACGAAAATATTATTAAGGGCGGAAATTGATTCCGCCCCTGCAATTTGTGTAAATTTGATATAATTTTTACGCCGTTTTACCGCTCTCCTGAACAGCGACTGCTACGGCTACGGTCGCGCCGACCATCGGATTGTTGCCCATACCGATAAGCCCCATCATTTCGACGTGCGCCGGAACGGATGAAGAACCCGCAAACTGCGCGTCCCCATGCATACGTCCCATAGAATCCGTCAAACCGTACGATGCCGGACCTGCCGCCATATTATCCGGGTGAAGCGTTCTTCCCGTGCCGCCGCCCGAAGCGACTGAAAAATATTTTTTGCCGTTTTCATTCGCCCACTTTTTATAAGTCCCTGCGACCAAATGCTGGAATCTCGTCGGATTTGTCGAATTTCCCGTGATAGAAACGTCAACATGTTCTTTTTTCATAATCGCAACGCCCTCAAGAACATCGTTTGCGCCGTATGCTCTGACTTTGGCGTTTGCCCCTGTTGAATACGCCTTTTCGCGCACAACTTTTAATTCGTATGTGTAGAAATCATAATCTGTTTCAACATAAGTGAACCCGTTCACCCTTGAAATTATATATGCCGCGTCTTTGCCGAGACCGTTCAATATGACCTGCAAAGGTTCTTTTCTGACTATATTTGCGCTTTTCGCGATTCCGATTGCACCCTCTGCCGCCGCAAACGATTCGTGACCCGCTAAAAAGCAGAAACATTTTGTTTCTTCTTTCAAAAGCATTGCCCCAAGATTGCCGTGACCGATTCCGACGTCCCTGTTTTCGGCAACAGACCCGGGAATACAAAACGCCTGCAAACCTATGCCGATTGCCGCCGCCGCGTCCGCCGCATTTGTTTTGCCCGATTTTAAAGCAATCGCGCAACCGAGAGTATATGCCCATACTGCGTTGTCAAACGCTATCGGCTGAACCCCTTTGACTATTTTCTCAACGTCTATACCTTTTGACAAAGTATAATCGCGGACATCCTCAAATGAAGAAAATCCGTATTCTTTCAGGCATTTTTCTAATTTATCAATTCTTCTTTCGTAACCTTCAAACCTTACTGTACTTACCATATAATTATTCACTCCTCTATTATATCGTTTTTCTTTTGCTTACTTTTCTTTTTTCGTAAAAAGAAAAGTAAGTTATTCTTTTCTGGGATCTATATATTTAACTGCGCCGTCTTCTTTATTATACCGTCCATACTGCCCTACGTTTTTCTCATACGCTTCTTTCGGGTCTACGCCTTTTCGTATCGCTTCCATCATTTTACCCAAATGCACGAATTTATAGCCGATAATCTCGTCGTTTTCGTCAAGCGCGACAGATAATACATATCCCTCAGCCATTTCCAAATATCTTACGCCTTTTGCTTTCGTCGCGAACATTGTACCTATCTGCGAGCGTAAACCTTTGCCTAAATCTTCAAGAGACGCGCCTATCGGCAGACCGCCCTCCGAAAAAGCCGTTTGAGAACGTCCGTATGCCAGCTGCTTGAATATTTCGCGCATTGCGACGTTTATAGCGTCGCAGACCAAATCTGTATTGAGTGCTTCGAGAAGCGTTTTGCCTTGCAGAATTTCAGCCGCCATAGCCGCCGAATGCGTCATACCGGAACAGCCTATAGTTTCTACAAGAGCCTCTTCGATTATACCGTCTTTGACGTTAAGCGTAAGTTTACAGGTCCCCTGTTGCGGAGCGCACCAGCCTATTCCGTTGGATAATCCCGATATATCTTTTATTTCGTATGCTTTGACCCATTTGCCCTCTTCGGGAATCGGAGCGGGTCCGTGATGCGGTCCTTTTGCGACCGAACACATATTTTCTACTTCGTGTGAAAATTCACTCATTTGTTAAAAATCTCTCCTTTTGGTTTATTTTATAAATTTTTATCTATATTTAAAGTTATCAAACTTACATTATAATCTCGCCCTCGACGTTTCCGTTTGCCGCGCACGCGTTTGCCTCGTCTGTGTCGATGTGCATAAACGGCATAAACGTATCGCGCACCCTGACCACGACGTCGCCGAATATAGTTGCTCTATCGGCGGTATTCACTTTGACCTGCACGATTTGTTTGTCTTTTACCCCGAATTTTTCGGCGTCTTCCGGTCGTAAATGCACATGACGTTTTGCGATGATAACGCCCTCGCTAATTTCGATTTCGCCCGCCGGACCTACGAGTTTGCACGCCCCGCTTCCCGCGACGTCGCCGGATTCCCTAATCGGCGCGTTGATTCCCAAACCTATCGCGTCGGTGATAGCGACTTCGACCTGCGTGGCTTTTCTTGCCGGACCGAGAATTATAACGTTTTTGATTTCTTTTTTCGGACCGATAACATTGACTCTTTCTTCGGATGCAAATTCTCCCGGCTGCGAAAGATATTTTTTGACTGTGAGCTGATGTCCCTTACCGAAAAGAAGTTCAACGTCTTTTTCAGTTAAATGCACATGTCTCGCGGACGTTTCAACAGTTATTGTATTTGCCATATTAATTTTCACTTCTCCTAACTTTAATTAACTTGTTGAAAAATCAAAAAATCTTTGATTTTTTAGATTTTTCTATCAAGTTTATTTTATATTTTATTTTATATAACATATTTTACTATATATATTATCCTAAATAAATAAATTAAATGTAAATATTGTATAACAAACGGAATGAAAATTATATTGAGTGCATGGCTTTAAATATCTCGTCTTTCTGTATTCTGATTTCAAGCCCCATTTCTTTGCCTTTATCCGACAGTTTTTCGGAAAGTTCACCGAATGAGACAGACATGTTGGATATATCGACCATCATGTACATCATAAAATACCCCTGCATTGTGGTTTGGGAAATATCCTCGATATTTACTTTGTTGTCGGCGAGAATTACGCTGACATTCGCGATTATCCCTATTCTATCTATACCGGTTACGGTTATAACTGCTTTCATAAAATTTTATGCCTCTCATGTTATTTATTATCTTCTTTCGTATATAATGCTTGAGGTTGTGTAAAAACGAAACAACCTCTTGGTTTAAATTAACTTGCTTTCGCGAAATGCGCCGAAAAAAGATAGTTTTTGAAAAAACGAAGTTGAAAGGTGAGAAAAACAACAGAC
>Ga0123357_10001016_pt1 | contig 28786 bp, 15 predicted proteins | sample TergutEmb28metaG_FD_89873 | JGI IMG/M metagenome (GOLD analysis project Ga0123357, IMG submission 89873) | Embiratermes neotenicus P4 segment gut microbial communities from Petit-Saut dam, French Guiana - Emb289 P4 | ecosystem: Host-associated > Arthropoda: Insects > Digestive system > Gut ...
ATAAACATTACCTACTTTAACATCATCAATATCATTATAAGATTTGTTTTGTTTTGAATGTTTTGGATTCTTTCCATGCAACGAATTATGCACACGTTTCACCAGGGTACTCTCTGATTCACTAACTGACAGAGCAGAAGAACCATCATCACAAAATTTCTGCTCCAAGTCCACATTTTCGGCACTCAGATGTGCGTTAGAACCACTGCAGTCAGCATTCTGAACCAGTACATCCTTCTTACCACCTGAACTGTCATGCCTGCCAACAGCTTCCTCCTCAGCTTCAGTCTTGTAAATCTCTAAACTGTATGAAGTCGTCAACGTCCTATGTATTGGAAGTTTGTCACACGAAATGTCTACACACTGTGCCTTACAGTCACCCTTCTCCTTCTCGCAGTGTATTTCACTTCGCACGTCACTGAATTCTGCTGTCAGCGCAATTACTTCTTCTGGTATTTCATTCACTAAATTACCCCTTGTGTCTGACGACAATGAGCCAGAACAAGGGCTAGGACCCCTATGCAACCCATCATTATTTAGTGGTGCTGAAGTGCCTGTCTTTTCTGCACCTATCACCAACCTTTCCAGTGGCAATCCCTGGCTATCCAAACCACCTTCATCCCCTCCACTATCGGTCAAAATGTTAGGATTCTGCGATTTGGAATCCTTGCATCGGGAAGAGTGATGTGGCCGCTCAATGTGGATATTTGTGTTGTTAACCTTTGAACCTTGGGCATAAATACTGGGTGCCACTTTGCCACTAGTATTCTCCATGTCTGAAGAGAGAAATACAGCACTTTCAGCTCGGGTGTTAGAACCACCATCACTGGTGCCCCCTCCACCATCACCCCTTCTCCGTGTCCCTAGGTTATTATGTTTCATGTGTCGACGCTGTTTCCGGAAGAACTTACGGGCTACTGTACTCTGATAAGGGTTGTAGAACATCTCTACTCCACTGGCTCCAGAAGCTTCAGTGAATGTAGTGACACTGTTGTTAGAACGATACTGCTGCCTATGAAGAACTACCAAGTTAACATTGGATATCTTTCCACCAGACTCAAAATCTTTTGCAGTACCATTTAACTCTACTGCAGCTTTGGCAACACTGCTATTATGGGACCTAGAAGTATGGGCAGAGGAATTGATGCTGTTAGAACTGGATACAGGTTGAGTATGATTACAAGCACGTGGTCCAACATTACTAACTGATCCAAGTGGCTGTGAAGTTGGAAGGGCTGGATTGGTGTCAGAGATGCTCCTGGTACGGCAACAACGGCCACGTCGCTTCTTGCACCAGCATTCCATCAGATGCCACTGAGCACGTACATCACTCCTAGCTACACAGTAGAAGAATGACACAAACATTCCCAAACATGAAGCCAACAAACCGTATAGAACACTAAAAATAATCTCTTCATATGCAAGGTAGTTCTGCAGTGGTTTTGTAGTTGCAAAGGCAGCAGAGGTCCACATTAAAAGGTACAGTAGCAGAACGATGATGTGAGCTTTCAGCTGGCTCTGAGGAGAATGTTCTAGATCTTCCACATCACTAGAGGCAGTTGGAGTTGATGCACTATGTAAACTTGTATGTTCTGCCGTTGCTGTGTTTGTAATATTGGAATCCAACAAATCCAAATCTACATTTTCTGTTGCTTGAGTGCCTTCAGAAAGCTGCCCATTGGTGTCTAAGTTCTGGATACCACAATGTATAAGGAGAAAGAAGACCAACAGGAACAACACTAACACTCCCATAGGAACAAACACTGCACTGAGAGCAGGACTTGGCATAAGAAAGCAATGCGAGTAAGCTGCATACTCCCTCATGTTCACTGCTCCCGAGATTCCACACACAATGAGAGCAATGCCCCAACCCACCAAATACAGACCAAGGAGAGGTTTCTGAGCTACTGGCTGATCAGGAGGAAGTTCATCTTCAGGAGCAGAGTCCAGTGAATCTGATTTGGTCAACCTCTTGTACATGTTACTGCAAAACAAGAACTATGTTTCAGTGTTATCCCCATACAACCACATTTTGTATTAAACACAGGAACTTGGATCAAATATCACTACACTGGTGAAATGGCATAATCTGTATAGACTGCACACAGATAAATAAAGTCTAATGAAGCACAAATGTGAAACAATGCATTCATCTGACACACAGCATACTGTAATTCATTATTACTAGAATTTTGCAATACCAAGAAAAGCTAAATTCACACATCTTAGACTTGGAACAAAGAGTAACAATTACAATGCAAAAAACAAACCACCATTAGATGACATAAGGCACAAAGAAAAGTGTGGAGTTCTTTGAAATCAAAGCAAAGCCAACAACAATCAATTATACTGGTGTCATGGTAAACAGAAAATATTTTCAACAAACAAGCTGTGGGCTGCAGAAAAAAGGCATACACAAGCAATAGGAAATGGCATAAAACTTCAAAAATTTAGAAGTAATAAATACCCCTGACATCATGGTCAGAAGGAACTGCCAAATGGAGCGTTTGTCTGATAGACCCTACTAGCACAGACACCAGTGGTATCCATATTGTAAGAATCTGTTCATTTATGTTTTCTGTTTTGTGGATTCTTACCTGTCCCCATTATTTCTGTGTTCTCTTTGCTTCATTTGACAGTCAGATAATTATTCATTCTATGGCACTTGTGCTTTTACATTTTATTTTGTCTAGTGGTTTTCCACCCATTTCCATTGCTTGTGTGTGCCATTTTTGCCCAATTTAATGATCACATAAAGATTTCTTCTGGGCAATTTGTTCCTTTCATATTCCATTTTGTTTTGAGGTTTCCCATCTGTTTCTGCTGTTTTATGTGCAACATTTTTTCCCATTACTCATTCTATTTAAAACATTAGCATACAGTAATTTCAGTAATATCAGGCCTGGTTTTAACATTTAAATTCAAAATGAGATATGACTTGGTTTGGCTAAAAAAGGAGAGGGAGACCTTAACAATTTTAGTGGTGTTGTATTATGAGTAAATGGCCCCCAAAAAAATAGTACACTACAAGGGATGGGCATACGAGTAAAGAAAGTAACTGGCAACTGACAGGTAATTTAAATGTGCTACATATAATGCCATTTGCTACACATCGCAAACATGGTTTCCATACATGACACACAACACAAACGATGTGGCCACGCTCAACATTTCATGAAACAACTCATAAGTTGAAACCTGTATATCATGGAAAAATTATCTTATCTACAATCCCAGCTTTCATATTTACAAGTCTTCATATTTCCACTTCATTACAATTACAAAAGCAGCCATGTAAATGTCACCTCATGCGAAGTGTTGAACAAAACCAAAGAGAGTTCCAGAAAATTCCTCTTAGAGTTCTTAGATGTTCTACTACACCCAGACAGCAAACATACTGTTTCATAATGAACTATACATGAAATGTTCAACTAAACAACTCACCTTGCTGTAACAGCCATCCATAATAGAGATGATAATGTTAGATAATGAAGAAGCAATCCTACTCCTTGACATATCTTCACATCTTCTGTTTGATGGATACCCAAACTAAAAGCATGTGCAAAGTAACAAGATAAACTTCCAGCTCCTTCTGAACCACATCACCCTTTATCACCCACGCACTGCATTACTGCAGAGATGCACACCCACCAGGCTGAGTGTTGTATCTTTTTAACATTAACCCCCCCCCCTCCCGGTAGCATTGTGGCCCAACGCGGACCATGGCCTCCTCATTCTTGAGGTTTCTAGATCACACACAGTGATGCATCACAGTTGGTAGGACTCCTCTGGACGCATGGTCAGTGCGTCGCAGAGACCTCTACCTGACAACACACAACACTCACAACACACAGACATCCATGCCCCTAGTGGAATTCGAACCCACAATCTCAGCAGGTGAGTGGCCATAGACCTACACCTTAGACCGCGCAGCCACTGGGACTGGCTTAACATTAATATTATTACTGTAAATATGACTGCCTGCCACTGAGAACCCTAAGATTTTGAATCTCCCACTTCCTGATGATAAAACACTCTCTTAAATTTAAAATATGTCCACCAAACCCACAGCACCAAGAGATTTCAAGTATCTAACTCTATACAGTAAATGTCAATGGCATGACAGTGGATATTCTAACTGAATGTGCATAACACTTACCAACCTTATTTATCAATAATATAGTGAGCCATTTCCAAATGAAAATGCATGCAAAAATTCTGTGCTCTGTTTCTTCCAAATGCTGCTGTAAAACCCACTGATCACAGCTGCTTCTATAAACTGACATGCACATATTCTATAAATGGTACAGTGCATTCTGCGTGCATTCATTTAACTGTTAAATCACACATTCCTAAAATCTTAACCTTTTAATTACCAGTATGCAAGCCTTTATAAATAATAACATACTACACAAATTCTGTAAAATTTTCCTATAAATAACACAAAACAGTTACTGTAAAATATGTGTCATGTGCAAAACATTCTGTACATAAGGAGGAGTCCAATCTTCTGGAATGTGATGTTGTGTCACTGGATAAGTGGGTCCCAGCATATCAATGGGATGGCTGGGACGATTTACCCAGCAACAGAGTGTAATATTCCATAAAATAGAATTTTTTATTACACCAATCGCCACTGCTGGCATAGTTACTGATTTTTTGCAGTACAACACTGATGTACTTAGCAACCAAAAATATAAAAGATGATGCCAACTTATGCAAATGCTTTTACTGTCATGAAAATGAAAAATCTTTACATCTGTGAAAGGTAAACATATAGCAGGGCTTCACTTCAACATACATCCACAGTTTGGAGGGCATGGACGAACTTCAAACTCATTTTATTTTCCAAATGACATTAACCATAAAATCTGTTAACATTTATCTTCTCCAGCCATGGCTTTTAAAATTTAGAGTCTTAAGACACATGCCATGCTATGCATGGGACATGTCAGAAACATCTACCACTTTGTTGAGTTCATGTAGTGCTTGGCAAGAGGGGTAAAAAATATCTCCATCTCTTGGTAGATGAAGCAACTTGAGGCTCTTTAACAATAAAAATTACATAATACTGTCAAACCTACCAGCAGAAGAAGGTTTCATTTACAAAAACCCAGCAGCTGGCAGTTAATTACAACAGCTCTGTATTTCTGCATTGTATTCAGATATATTAAACATCACAGAAAATCCACTTGTTACCTGTACATAAAGCAGAGGAGAGCCATTGAAACCCAAGTGTTGACCAAAGAGTGTTTTGTTTTCTTAGACATCTGAATGGAAGCATGGCATATTACATATGTCACAATGGCCACCATTAAGCTTATAACTCCAACTATGCTGCCAACATAAACTGCAGGATGTGAAAATCTAAACTTGGCTCCAGCCACCCTGAAACATATTTTGGCATGCACATGTACTCATAGTCAATGTCTGAACTATTACTTTCCACAGTAATAGTTTGTGCTGAGGCAGATACGAATCGAAAGTAACTTAATCAACATTCCTTCCAAAACAAAATTCTAAAATGGTCATTACTGAATTCTCACCTTCCTGTTTGGTCATAAAGGAAGACATCTTTCTGTAAGAGTCCAAAGTAGCCAAATCTATTGCACTGGAACACCAGCAGGCCATGTACAAGATGGGAAAGTTGGCATCCTGTCTGACTCCAGCTACCTGTGCCATTGTTTAGAGTTGCATCCCACCACACAGGTTTTGGTGAACCAGATGTGTGGTGAAGCAGGGGAGCTCGCAGCATTACATACACAGGGTGAGTTAAGTTCTGTACCTCCATTCCCACTATAAAAAATTTATTACAACAGGGTACATTAATTTCTGTACTAATTATGATTGACATCCAGGTGTGCATGTTTAAATGGAAATACACAATGAGACAGAGAAAACAGACTGTTCACATCTGTAACTGTTTTATCCACAACAGAATGTAAATTTACATATTTACAAGTAACATAACAACTTGAAACATAAGCATCATGTGTACACAGACAGCATGCATACTAAATGGCTGCCTTTGTCTTTAAAAAAACCCCCTGCTGTAAACTCATGTACACACAGGAGTTTGGTTGGTAATACGAGTATACAAGCAGTAGCTGAGATGACTACCCAGTCTGTACAGCAATAAGCTGTGCAGGAAGATTTTGTGTGAGATGGGCAATATAGCACAAAATCACAAGCATGCATCCAACTTCACACAAAAAAAAAATCTTATGACATAAGGTACATACATTTTTTGTGACTGTTCATCTCTACACATGTAACAAAAAATGACTGTCTGATCATGATCAAATTGTCACTGTAAATTGCCTGTGTTTATTCAGTGTGATCAAGAGCAGCTCCAGATACTCTGGTAACTCTAGGCAAACTCCTCTAATGACTGTGCATGTAAGTGACTGAACTGTAATAAGCTGTCATGTACAATCAACCACAACTCTGTAAACATCACACAAGCACATATACCTACACAGAATGCACTATAATGATTATTAATGTAGTTCTCACCTAATTTTGTGCCAATAACACATGATGTAATATCTCTACCATCTTGCAAGGATGAGTCTGCAAGTATTCGAGGGAACAATCTATTATTCTCATACATGGATACCAAAAGCTGCTGACCAGACTTGACAGGGTACCCTTGCATCTCAAGCTGGTAAAACAAAGAGGCTGGTACATGGATGGATGCTTCTATGACCTGAAAAAACAGTACCTGTCTTAAGACAGAAGGAAAATTCTCATATGGTAAAATTTAACATGTAAAAGCTAAAGGTAAAGTTCACCCTACAACAGGCCATGGAGGCCCAGACATGGAGCAGAGGTATAGCTCTACCCTTTCTTTAACCTTGGCGCTATATGAGAGTGGGTTGTCAACGCCATGCCCCAGCCAGTTTACCCCTGGGAAAGGCCTGGTACCCATTGTAAATTTAACACGTGTGCACGTGTGTGTGTGTGTGGGTGTGTGTGTGTATATATACACACACACATATACATATACAGGAATTTCTAATGACTTACAAAACCTAGGACCAGACAGACAGAAACAAATGACATTACTCTTTATCTCATACGTATTCCATTTTTTTGGGATTTAACACTTCATCAGAGGTTATTCGAATCCCGGCATGTCAAGAGAATGTAGTGCCCATATCTTAAAGGGTGAGAGGTCCTAGAACCTAATGACCCTTGAAGAAGAGTGAATTACATGCCCTTGAAATGTCTGAATCCAATTACCCACTGATGCAGTGACATATCCCGCAACAGAATCCATGCTACATTCTTGCAAAATCCTCACAACTTGCAAGATATTTCATCTTCACCACGAACTGCACAACAAATATTATTTTATCGTTATCCTAAAAAATGCACACAGTTTATTTATTCAATACATTATACCATAACTGATTTCAAGCCTTCAAGGTGATTCATGCACTGTCTGACAGTTGGCTATACTGTCAATGTTTCAAAGGAATGTGCGGCCTCCATCTTCAGGGTTGGAATTTGTACAGCGAAAAGGTGTTTAGGTTATTTTCAGTCTACTACACATGATACCAATTTCTCTTAAATCTCTCATTGAAGTTTAATGACCTCTCTTTGTGAGTTGAACATACAGTACAGGGTGTTCCATTGGACCTTGCCTGCTCAGCTGAATACATCACATTTTCACATCTTCTTTCTCTACGAACTATAAGCCTCACACTTCTATCTACAGCTCTGCAGACATTCTGACACAAAATTTTTCAACCAAAATTCTGAGTTAATTTCTTGATTTGATATATTCTACAAGACCAGCCTACCTAGACACTGCTGATTCAAATGCCCTAACCAGATGAGGTAAAAAGTAGAGAAAGCTGAAATATTGAACTACACCCTAAGGGAAAATACATACCTTAGACCCAAGTAAAGTTGATGCATTGCTCGTAGAACAGTAGAATAACCGATCCGGATTCTTTCCTGCATGTGTATACCAAGTGCATGATAGGCCACTGAACCTCTCTCTATTCACACGATATTCTTCCACAGCAAGGTTAGACTGCAATAAATTTCTCTTAGTTTAAATACAGGCAGACCAGAAATGTTGATACGTTAATGAGTCTCAGAATGCATGCATACTTTAAGTACTGAAGTCCTAACAATCAACAAACTATACTCTACAGGTCTTGAACATTAGACAACAGATATTCAAATTTTGAAAAATATATTTTGCAATAAGGCAATAACAAAAAGCAAAGGATTACAAAGATGACAACAATTACTCTGAGTGCCAGGTCATATTAAATAATACTCCATAATATTAATATCGTAACAGCCAAATGGTGGAGTGGAGGTATAGAGTCATGCATTCTTAACCTTGGCACTCGATGGAGGTGACAAGTTAAGTCCATTACCTAGTCAAAAGCGCCCACATTTCATAGATCCCCCTGATTTCTTCATTCAAACTGCCCACCATCCCAACCTCTGTGCACCAGATGAACTTCATCCATACCCAAAAACCACACTGCTTTAAGGTCCATTTGATACTTCCCCCCCTCTACACCAATTTCTTCCAGCTAAGTTCTTCTCTTCTCTTCAGGTTATTCTCTTCACGTTATTTCATTTCACATGCCCAGTCCGTATCATTTTCCTTGATTCAATCACCCTAAGAATATCTGAACAAGAACACAAATTTATGCAGCTTCCATTATGTAATTTTCTGCATCCTCCATTACTTCTTCTACTGTAGGGCCAAACATTCTGCTCAATGTATATTCAACTTACGTGTTATACACATACTGATACAGACATGGAATTTACTAACTGCAGGAATGTATGTAAGAATGTATAATATTTCACAATATCTTCTATGATGTCAGTAGCATAACTTGATATACCAGCCAGTAAGGAAGCATAAATTGATATACACAGGTACAAAGGATTAACCACAGTTTCTGTGATACCTTGAACATGTGCACTAAATGTTACTATTTAGTGTTTCATACAAATAATAGGCACTGAGGTGAATAAATTACACAGATGAATAAGAAACTGTTTTTCCTGATTGGTCAGCCAGTGCCAGTACTACATCTATACAAATATCACAATATATGACAGCAGACAGAACAGCGCTGCATACTGTGCATGTGACAGTACCCCCACCTTGTGTGACTGCAGTGAAGGAGTAAACTCTGCCACCAGCTCGACAGCCCTTACTAAGCGAGCGCATGCAAGATCCTCCTCTTGTGCAGCAGCCAGCAGTTCTTTTGGCAGGTGCATAAGCGTACTTACAATATCCACAAGATGCGAACCCAACTACAACAATACAAACACATCATGAATTTCACCACAAAATTTATATCAATACACAATGCCCATTAGCACGTTCAATATTCATTTTAAATATCACACTAACAATGCAGGATATCTGCCATAAATCCAAATATACATACATACATACATACATACTTTGTAGCTAACTCGTAGAAGAATGCAAAGAGTCCACACCATTAGTACTAAAGTCTGCTACTGACCACAATCTAAAGCTATGCAAATGCTATACAATTTTCAACAAAAAATTAAAACTACAAAGCATTCTACCATATGACAATGATGTATGACGGCATATCCAGACATGCCTAAACTTGCCACTAGGACTAAGAATAACAAGTAGTAGAGGTTCCTACCACTCAATGATGTAGTTAGTATCACTATATTCTGTGTCAGTCAATTGAGTTTTGGAAACAAAAGCCTCTGTGCTCCTTCTAGGTGGATATTTACTACTGTGCATGTTCAGTGCAATCTACAGTTTTCTGATGCCAGATCTGAAATAAGTTGGCTTTGGACTTGGAAAACCATGCCAGAAACACATGAGATGAAATCTTATAATGAAATTACAGCTATGTGGGCATTTTTTCCAGGATGTCCCAGATTATCAAGCAAAATTGCTGACCATCCAACCTGCAATTCCAGAAAGTCAGTTCGAGTGGTGCTTCCAGGAGTAACAGAAATACTGGACCTAATGCATACTCAGAAGGGGACTACTACAAAGGAGAAAACAATGACCAATAAGCAAGGGAAGCACACAGCTGCAATATCAACTCAGTTTGGAAACTTTTGGATATGCTCCCATATGTGATAGAGAACTATACTGACATAAACAAGACATATTTTGTAAGTCATATAATGTTAAATTACATTACAGTATACTGCCTAAACTATTTTAAAATTACCTCTCTCTCTTTCGTAACATATTCCAAATAATTTTCAATAGTTCGAGAAATGAACACCACATCCATTTTATCTTGCAGTTGTTTTCCATTGCCAGTGAAGTTCTTTAACCGCTTTGCACTCTCCAGCACACTGCCTTTTGCCACACTTAAATTTACCTGTAACAAACAAAAATAGCTGGAAATGAGTTAAAAAATATGTCGAAAGCACATGAAGACTAAGAGATATGCTTTCATGTAAAGGACATGGGAACTAAGAGACATGCTTTCATTTATGACAGGGAAAAAACAATGTGCAATGCCAGCGCCAAACTTTATATACAAAAATTAATTGGAAGGAAACAAGAGAGGGCCTATAAGTAGGAAGAAATTAACTTTTAGAACTTATCATGCTTGTCTTGAGGGTAACATTCAGTGTGTGCTGCAGGCCTGAGGAGCCACTTGTTAAAATGTGGCAGCTTAGTTTACCTTGTCAATACTGCCACTTACTTACCAAACATGGAGAGGCGAGAGATGGCCCAAGCACTGAAAGCAAATGCAGGGTGCAGACCCTTCCAAGGGTTCTATATCTATTAGTTTACCCTCCCCCCACCCAAACATTCAAAAGGGAAATAGCATACTTAAAAGTACCAAGATTGGGTAATTTTTATTCTAGTATGTCTTCCATATGGCAGAACAGTAAGATGTAATATGCCTCAGACATAAGAAATCAAGATCAAAATATTAAAATCTGCTGCCCCCTAAACAGTAAACATTCAAGTACAATTACAGAACATGAAATCAAGGACAGACCTTGGAAAACTGCTCCAGAATCTTGGTGGTCTCACTCACATAAGGGCACGCAGTTGTATTCAGCCCCTCCCAAACTCCAGATTCTGTACAAGTGTAGACAGCCTTGAGAGGGGGCCTATATCCCATACCAGTCAGTTGTTCTCCTTCACACTGAAGCTCCACTGTGTATCCAACAACCGTCTTTGGCCATGTGTAAACACCTTTGTTGTTTGAGGTCACTGTTCAAGTGAGAAAAATTTCTACTTACTTTCTTGTACTGTTGCAGTGTTCATATTATAAATTATAACAGATTAAGAAACAAACACAATGCACAGAAAAACTGATTTATTTAACTCTCCTACATGCTTCAGCCCTGCAAGGCAATCTTCAGGGGAAAAAAAATGATATAAGAGGAAATTACTGAAGTTATAAAACAGTGACAGCCCCAAGTCAGCTGACTTGTAGATGTAACTTTAGTAAATATCTGACAGACTAACACTGAAGTCTTTATTTTAATACTGTCATAATAACATCATCAAGGAATAAATACAACTATACTCACATTTCTTTGAAACCTTCGTGCTAAACCAAGAAAGGTGTGATAACAAGTTAGGAATGGACCTGATTATGAATTAAACCCCTTTCAGCAATAAAAGTGCCCATCAATAACAGCACTTTTACACATTTTATGTTATTTTATAACAACAATGCACTGTATAACTTATGTGTTTTACTGATCTTTGGCCATCAAAAGAAAGAGAAATACTGTTTCAAAGACCACCAGGGCAGAATTCATACAAAAGTAAAAACACTCCAGTTGAGAATATAGCATTCCAATTATACTGTCACAGTAAATGTTCAGAAAAATCTTAGTCCCATAAATATGCTGCTACCTGAACTGTTTCTTACCTGTCTGTGGACAATACTCAGTGTCTTCAGAGATAACAATCACTGATATAGTTTGCGTTTGATTTCCTTCTTCTGAAACCAGCCGACAATTCCACTTACCACTGTGGTCACGCTGAAGATGCTTGATACTAAGTGAGCTGTAATTGTTTAATAAACAAATCTTTTGTAATATTTGTACAATCTTATGACAATCTCAGACAAGCAGAATTATTTAATTGAAGAGATGTAACATTTCTAGACATTTCTTTACTATAGCGCTATTCCACATTTCTTGGCCATATTCACAACTCTTCAGCATTTGTAAGGCACAAGTTGCTCTAATGTTCTGTTATTCCAATTAATATTTAAATCTGAGAACTGAGTTAAAACACATCCTATACGGAATGAGAGATCAAGAACTCATAGACAAGCATGTGTACCCCATCTGTTCTATACCATTACAACATACCTTGAAAGACTGTCAACTATTTACAGCCTATACACATTTAACCTTCATTGTCTGGCCTTTAAATCCCGATGTTGCTGCGGATACAAGGGATTATGTACGTTTTAACTGTCCATGCCTGTATCTCCTTGGAACAGTACCTTCCCTTTCAGCCAATAGAGGTTAATATATTACAAGGGGAAAGTTATCAGAATAAGGTAATGAATGTTAAATTTTGAAAAAAAAAAAAAAACTTAAGTTACATTTTGGGGTACTTGAAGTAACATGTCATGTAACTACAGTACATTGGCAGTTATGCTTAGCAGTTAATTACACTGCAGAGAATGCCTGAGCAGACAGTTTGTGTACCTCAACCCTCTAGAAAACCCAACGCTGCAAGGTAATAGGCCTCACTTGCTTACATACCATTTATGTGCCCTTAACATTGAAGATCACTACATACGTGAAGACGGCTCTGGGCTTGACATTTACAAGAAGCTGCCATTATGTGTATGAGATCTATCAGGCTTCAAGTAACACAATGTATATCGTGCTAGATGTATTTAGAAATTTGTACTCCCTTTGGTAAACTCCACGTCGAGTTGAGCAATTTTGGTTAACATCAACTGGCTATTTTTGTTGGTTGTCTAAATTCTAAATTTCCAACACTGCACTGGGTTACAGTGAAAGTGAGGCAAGGCAGTTATTCTGATTGACTGTTACAAATTTCTAAATACATTCAGCACAACTTACCTTGTATTATTTGAAGCCATATAGATCTCGTACACATAATAGTAGCTTCTTGCAAATATGAAGCCCAGAGCTGTCTCCACGTATGCAGCAATCTTTGATGTTAAGGGCATGTAAATGGTACGTAAGCAAGTGAGGCCAATTACCTTGCAGCGCTGGGTCATATAAAGGGGTGAGGTACACACACTGTCTGCTCAGGCATTCTCTACAGTGTAACAAACTGCTGAGCATAACTGCCAACGAATTGTGGCTATGTGACATGTTACTTCAAGTACCCCAAACTGTAACTTAAGGTTTTTTTTCCAAAATTTAACATTCATTACATCAACACTTTTCTACGTAAAAAATGAAACTAAACTTAATTTGTTTGAAAAATAGTATAGTAATTAGTGGTATTCCTCTGCATATTTTTATGGCTGTTCTGATGGTGGCTTGGTCTGAGCCTAAACACCTGGTCATGTCATGAAACAAAATAATTCATTTTATTAAAAAGCTGTGACACACAGATGTTTAACATTTGATTCTTAGAATTCTTAAAACTCAAACTCAGTACTGAAAAGTTTTCTTTCATTATGAAACAGTCAACACATCAAAATATTCTCCTTACTTGTCTGTGTGGAATGTAAAGAATATGGACCAAACATTCTGAACTACCAAAAGACTCTGCAGGAACATACCTTTCAACTAAACCACTGTCTGCGATGTAATGGTTTTCAACATAAATTTCTTCAAAAACTCTGGCTGGATCCTGACTGCCCCACATCCAAACTACACTCGCAATACTCCTCTCCCCTACCATCGTCCCAACAGTAGGCGCCCGACATCGTAGTTTCAGAGAATCACCAGCAAACACAACCTGATCACCAAAGAAAATAATAATCATTCCTATGCTGGCAGGTTCACTTTCATTTTTATAGGACTTGGCACTCCTGGTAAAAAAAGAAGCTGGGGTATGGGAACACCAAGATGTGAGATTGTGTGCATGTACATGTGTGCGCGCGCACATGTGCATGCGTGCGTGTGCGCACATATAATGCTGTATATCACAGTGTGAGTGTGGGTATATGCATAGCACCCCCATTAGCTAATGAACCAACACAAAGGAAATTTCACATTATTTTATCAGTACAGGCATAAGTCCCAAAAACTTCCAACACACTTAACCATGCAAGATGGACCTGGTGGTGCAAAAGCAGAGTGCTGTAACTCCCAGGGCACTACCTTTCAGCCTGGGTGGATCAGTGTAAATGTTTTGGTTCCTCTATCTCCCCCTCACCTGTGCCACAGCCAAACCCTGTGAATTACAGACATACCAGGTCCCCACCATACCCCAAAATTCACATCAAACAGGTCTGATGACATTCACAGGCCACCAACAATGGGAGTAAAAAAAACCCACTGCATGGACTCTCTCATCCTTCCCTAGAACAGAGGCCACGAAGGCCCAGAGACCACAAACTGAAGTAATGACAACAGCCAACCTTATAAATAAAATTTGTTTTCATACCTGACTGTGAGCTGGTTTCAGTTCCAGTAGAGTTCCAGGGCTTGATCCAGCAGCAGGCCAATCGCAATGCAAGTCAGTACCTAGCCGCAGCTTGCGGATGGGCTGTCCTCGTAAAGCAGGAGGGCCTCCACATTTTGGTGATGACATTAATTTTACAGACACATTCTGAGCCCATTCCAGAAGCCACCCAAGTTCACAGTCACATACCAGAGGATTGCCTGACAGGTCTCTAAATGAAGAGAAGCCAATTCATCAAGAGCAAAGCCTGTCCTCCAAACCTCAGTACTTGTTTGCATTTTCCAGACACCTTCTCTGCAACTTTTATTTTGTATGCATTCTTGACCTTTATTTACTGCAAATACAAATCTATTGTTGAAGGGTCTAAATACCATTTGACATAATGCAATACATTTCTTACAAACCTACTGAACAGTACAAAGATACAAAATAATTCCCCTTGTTTTTAATAAAAAATGTATTATATCTGAAAACTAGTTTCAAATTAAGTTGTAGAATGCAATGAGCTCCATATTTTGTCAAGCATAAATTTATGCATAATGAGTCACTTCCAGAAAACTGATACAAGTTCAATTTACATTTCAAGTACAGAATGAGTAATGGTGGACTCATACAGACAAAAACTAAATACTGCAAACAACTTTTAAGGCAGGTCCTTACTGCTAAGTTCATTAGAACATAATCAATAATTTTACAGATAACAAGTGATATCACTAATATGATCAATTCATTTTATGCACTTCATGCACTAAACACCACAACCACACTCAACAGTCACCAGTCAGGTACCCTTCTGGACCGGTGCATGTACGATATGTCATGCACAAAGTGGGACAGGTTACTCAATGGGCATTTCGGTTTTCTCCTGTCTGTATCATTCCACCAAAGTCCCATATTCATATTTCATTCATCTACCATTCATCTCATACTATCAATCTTAGCAAATAACAATGTTCAAAAAAACATTTTTCCTCTCACTGTGATCGATAATGGAGTTCATTTGCTATTTAACACACAGTCAATTGTGACACTGAAAATTTCGGCAATATGACTTTGCATATTTAATACTCAAGTGTCAGAAATGTTCCTCCACCTGCCCTGCATATATTTCTGGACGCCAGTCTGTGTCTGTTCTGCAGAATAAGTAAATTATCTTTGTACATAATTAAACTTCACACCACACCGCACCAAAGGACACACAAGAGAAAAGAGATATAGCATCACACATTCTGCACCTTTGAACTATCTGGCTGCTTTATCCCCAGTGAAAAGACTCCCAGAACCCACACTAGACAGAAGGCTGGATGGGATCAATGTCAATCCATGGAATAACTCCATGGAGCAGAGTCCTACATAAGAAGCTAACAGGTGTTCAGGTAGTCAGGAAACTCCCCACTTTATGGAACGCGAAGGTTCATTATATGTTCGAAAGTGCCAACCACCCGTATTCACATGGAATAGTAAAGAGAAAACCTTCTGACCCTACCATGAATCAAACCCTGGTTTAGCCCATAGACTGTTACTGTACTGACTGAGCTACTGTGGCTCACCTCTACAGCACACACATATCATTACTCACCGACAAGTTTCACTTCTGCCTAAAATCTTTATACAGTTTCTAACCCACACACTTGCCCAGCTCTGCTCATATCACTTAACTAAAAGACACTTGGGTGCAAAGTAGCACAAAATAATTGTCAAATTTAAATGATCTACATTAACAGATAAGTGCTGGTACATTTAGTTATGTGAGCTATGACATAAATAAGCTTATGGCACACTACGCTTCATCTACTTTAAGTGTTGCATTGCGTCTGTGGAACAGAAATGCATATCAGGTTCCATATATCACTGCACCTTGTACACACTGTACTGATTCTGACCTGAATTCTGCCAGCTGGGAAACATTTCACATCGCTCTCACTATCTCCACACAATCAGGAAATATCACTTCAATTGTCTTCGAAGTTAAAGAAAATGTGAAAAATCACCCAAAATGAAACTAACCTCCTGGTTAGGTGACAGTGGGCACCACCCTCCTTGTTGTCCAGTGACTTCATATCAATTACCTGTGTAAAACTTTTTGGACAAGAAATTCAAGCCACAGCATTCTGTACATTTCCCATAATTGTTCTGTCCACAGCAGTATATCTATCTGGTACACTTAACACAAATTGCAAAGCATGTACTTACAGCTGTTTCAAGGACACTAGTTCATCAAACGTTCCGTCTTGTATCCTGGCAATAGAATTCAGGCTTAACACCCTGAAATAAAGAGACAATGAACTAAATGTCAATATCCTTGACTTTGGCATTTCATCTATATCTGCTGGCCTTCCATGTAACTTTTATGTTAAACCTAGGGGCATAAACTGGTATTTTGACAGTTTTAAGACTGCAAAAAATTGCAAGTGTCAAGAGCGTATCATATACCCAACAATTACACCTCATGAATCTTATGTTTATTGGACCATGCATCATTGTGATGGTTGAAGAATAAAAGACCAACTTGATGTCACTTGCTAATTTATTTCACTTCTTATGCGCTCAGCATGTTTCAGTAATTAATATATCCATCAACAGGAGCTTGCGACTATTCATTCGAATTACCACATTGGTCGTATTGTTCTTGGTTCGATGTGTGTTGGAGTTTCGCTGTGGTTGGGTTGGAGTGGTGTCCGTGTTGCACACTGAAGCCTGCAACACGGATACCACTCCAACCCAACCACAGCAAAACTCCAACACACATCGAACCAAGAACAATACGACCAATGTGGTAATTTGAATGAATAGTCACAAGCTCCTGTTGATGGATATATTAATGACCGAAACATGCTGAGCGCATAAGAAGTGAAATAAAATAGCAAGTGACATCAAGTTGGTCTTTTATTCTTCAACAATTACACCTTATATTTATATTCTGTATTATGTTGTTTGTATATACAACATGTTTTGGTTACTGGGGGCCATCATCAGGTATCCCCATAAAAATTAAAAGAGAAAAATAATTTATACATCAACAACCTATTTCAAGAATGACATCTCATTCCTTTATGAAGGTTTAGGTTTTTTAACATCACGAACTTCCTTCAACATAATTAACATGAAGCAGCTGTGATTAACAAAAAAAAATTCAGGTGTACCCATACTTTGTGGTAGCTGTTGGAATAAACATCAGTATGTGACAAGAAACACACATTATTTCTATTCTCAATCAAAACATTTTCACCTCTGTAAGGAATAACCATCAGCTTTCAACAGAGTTCAGGGTCCTTCTAAACACAAATTTTATTATACACTGAAATGTTAAGCAGCTGCATGATCTGATCCTATACCCACATCATCTTCAGGCCTGCATACAAACAATGAGTAAAAAAGAAAAATACCAGATAGTTTTTCTACAAATAGAGCTGTACCGAAAGTACAAAGTATTTGTCTCATGGGCACTGTAAGTCTAAGTTACTCTTGTCTGTCATTGCAGGAATATCTACATTTTTTTATTTATATGCATGATTAAATCCTTTTCTCTCTATAAATCATTCACACACACCTTGTGGTATGTTAGTATGTTTAACACATCAACCCACAGCATAGTATAGTACCACAACTAGGACAACTCTTATCTTCAAGTATGGGGAAAATAACAACCAAGAAAAACTTACAACTTCTCCAAATTCTCCAGTCCTGCAAACATTAGTGCATCAATAATCTTCAACCGGTTGCCATACATATCCCTGCAAGAGACATTTTAAAAATTACATTTCCAATTCACACAATTCATAATGTGATACAAATGCATGAACTTCATTTCTTTGTTTCGAATAACTACATTAACTGTACTTTAAGATCTCCATCATCACTTACAGTCTTTTGAGATTCGTTAGATTTGCAAACGCTTCATTATCAATTGTATGGATATGACTTCTGCTTAAATTCCTGCAAAAAAAAAGTTTAATTAATTAATTTCCATACCACAATGTAAAATCCCACCTAACCTCCTATACAGCTACAATTTATTTTAAGAACCTGTATTTATATTCCTTCATTCACACAGAATACAAAAAGTAACAATACATAATTCAAAATACTGCAAACACATGGATGAAATAAAAGTCCATACTTGCATTACCTTAACGTAGAATACAAAGAAAACAATGACAGTGCACCTCTTGCAGACAAATGATCTTACTACAAAATCAAATGGTAAGGACTACATATGTACTGAAGTGATAAGAGTTAAATATGGAAGCAGGTATCTGACAAGAATGCATGTGTCATAAATGACAACAGTGAATGCACCGGAGTCAGAGCTGCAGAGGTTTTGCTATTGAGAAACAAAAATGCTAAAATAGCTCTTATAAAAATTAAAATTTTATGTTGATGTTACAAGTACACAATATAGTCTACTTACAGTTTCTGTAATGTTGGCAGATAGGAGAATGCCTCCTGTGGCAAATGTGTGATGTTATTTTCAGACAGGTCTCTGAAAAATAAAATGGTGATATTACAAAACAAAATTGGTTACAGATTACAAGAATGAACAATCAGTGTGCTACCAGCAAATGGACCTTCTATGCACACTTATTCACCTTTCCTCTGCAAGGCCTCTTGTTTATTCACTTATTTCATAAAGCCACACCAACTACAAAGATCAAATAATGTCAAATGAGACATGTTAAAATAATTATGAAGGGATGTGGGAGGAAAGAGTCATGGTGCTACCCCTTATACCAGAAGAACTGAATACCACACAATATTTCTGTTAGGATACTCCACAGATAGATGAAACCACTGGGATTCATCACAAATGTGGATCTCACACAGCACAGCAGTTTTAAAAATAAATCAAGAGTGTGACTCATACAAAACAGCAACAATCACCTGCAGATTTTTCGTTGTAACAGGCACATGCAGAGTGTCTGCTGTCAGTCATGACAGGGCCCTGCAATTGTGCTATATCATCATACTATCAGATTCAAGGTGGCATGCCTACTGCAAACACAGTAAAATGCCAAACAAAGCAGTGTGATTCAGTTATTGTAACACGAAGGATGTTGCACCAGTGGAAATTCAATACCAGTCAGTGGAGGTGTAAGCACCATATGCAAGTTTTGCAACAGATGTAGATACGGTGCGATGCTTTTGATAATGGCAATACCAATGATGGCCTAGATGCACAATCACATCCATTACAAATGACTGTCATGAAGATGCCCTTACCAGATAGAAAAGGTGTATTAAGTTGAATGAGACCAGCCAAGAAATAGACATTTCACTGGATAGTGTACACAGCATTTCCCATGACCAAACGGATTACAGAAAATTATGTGCATGCTGGGTGCCAAAGAACATCACAGACAAGCAGAAAAGCCAACACAAAAATTCATCTGGGATTTGTAAATTTCTCATGATGTTCATATGGTTTCAATGGCCAAGGGGGAGAAGCTAATGCTTGCTGGGTAACTGACAAACAGAGTGTATGTTGCAGTACAGTGCTTCATATGGTGTTCACAAGTGTCAACAACTGTTTCAGACCCAACATCAGAAGCTCAAAATCAGTTAAATATGTATTAATAAACAATGGTAAAGAATTAAAATCCAAGTATGTTTCACTAGCATGTTTTCAAAACACCAGCTACATTAGTTAAACAGAATAAATTAGCAACCTTAATTAAAACCCAAATTCTGTAAGAAGTCATGCAGCGTAAGTAGGTTGGAATAATTGTTGGATCTAGTAACAAAATACACTTCAAATTAGTGATAAGTACACATGGTCATCACACAGTAATGTTGTTCCACTGGATTAAAAACTTACAGATGAAATAAATCCACTCGAACGTTCTGCAGATTCAACTCTTCAATAGTGGAAATTTTCCTATCTCCACCTCCACATTTAAACTTGAATTTTACTGTAGGTCGAGAGCGAACCTTGGTGCATACACATTGTGATGGGCAATAAACAGATTGTTCTGAAAGCTCAGTTTCTTGAACACAAAGCAGCAGGAGGTCCAACACGAACCATAATAATTCTCTGTCTTTTCTTACATGCCTCATTGTGTCGTACACACCATATTCATCATCGTCGGTCACAATCCACCTGTACATAGAATGAAAACATTACCAATAATAATGTCATTAATTTCAAGGAAATAGGTAACATCTAAAATACAACGTTCAAACAACTGCGTTAGTGACATGTCAGTTCCATTACTATGCAGCACGTAACACAAAACTTGAGGTTGATTCATCTCAAACCAGCACACGACTTATTTAAACGCTGTTACAAAACATGTATTTACCTTTCCCATGTATTAATTTTGAAAAAGGCTAACTACATATTTATTTTCCGTATTTACTAAGTTGCGTACTCTCTGACACCAACCACTTTCACGCCATATTGAAATGTCGCATTCATATTTTATTGGCTCTTGTCCATTGGTTGCTTTCGGGGTAGAAAACCATGCCCGACGCATCTCTACCTGAAACCCGTTCTATGGACATAACGGGTCTTTGTCGAGATCCGATTCATCCAGTATGGGTCCCCATCGTGACTAGTTTACTTACTATTTGCTACATGCACTTTATCGAACCGGGCAGGGGAGGGAATGGGAATAATCTGTGCACACGCCACAAGGGCATACAGGGAAAATGAAGGTTAGTTCCTTTCATTCTTAACTTCAGCTCCGTGTGCAGGTGAGTAGTGTTCAGCCCCACGCCCAGACCGTGTACCGCCGGTACAGATTGAATGGGAGGCTGGGTGGGACCCAGAGACGATCCGGACGAACTCGAGGAGAGTAAAATTTCTTGTTCGTGCCGGGATTTTAACCTGCAACGTCCAGCCCGTAGCCCAGTCACTATACTACGTTATCATCAAACCATGCTATCCCCGAGTTCTCACGTATACTGTTCAATATTGACAAAATTAATTGGTAATGCAAAAAATCACACTACAACAATATCCTTCTTAGACCTAAAAATCAGATGAAAAGTACCTGGAAAATTATTAATAATGAAAAAGGGACAACTCAGCATGACATGTCTAGACTCCAGTACTGTTGACAATAATAAAGCCAAAAATTCCAGCATGATCAATCCAATTAATTGTTTATTTAAATATTATAGTAAACTCTTTGCTAGTTTCAATTGGCAGTATACCTCAAACTATGAATTTGGAAAAATGATTAAATTACTAAAATCTATAAATGCATCCGGGTATGACGAAATTTCAAACCATATCATAAAATTAAGTTCACCATTTAGTATTTCTCCCTTGACTCACATCTGTAATGCAGCACTTAGTTCTGGTGTTTTTCCTGACAGACTAAAGTATGCCATAGTTAAGACCATCTTTAAAAAAAATAGTAAACAGGATATCTCAAACAATAGACCAATATCTTTATTAACTTCCTTTTCTAAAGTCTTTGAAAAACTTATGTATAATAGACTTTATACTCACATTGAAACAAATAGTATCCTTCTACAAGAACAATTTGGATTCAGAATGCAGCACTTAACTGAACAAGCTGCTTTCTCCCTCATCAATAGTATTTTAATGGCCATGAACAATAATCAAATAGTTGGAGGTATTTTCTGTGACCTACAAAAAGCTTTTGGTTGTGTAAATCACAAAACACTATTAGACAAACTTCAATTCTACGGAATAGATGGTAAATTTAAGACACTAATAGAATCATGCCGGTCCCAGTAGCTGGGCGTTCTAACGCGTAGGTCTAGGGCCGTTCGCCTGCTGCGATCGCGGGTTCGAATCCCATAGGGGGCATGGATGTTTGTCTGTTGTGAGTGTTGTGTGTTGTCAGGTAGAGGTCTCTACAATGAGCTGATCACTCATCCAGAGGAGTCCTACTGACTGCGATGCGTCGTTGTGTGTGATCTCAAAACCTCAAGAATGTGGAGGCCATGGCCTGTGTTGGGCCGCAGCACCACAGGCGGAGAGACGGGGGGAGGGGGGAATAGAATCATTCGTAACTAATAGATACCAAAAAGTAACACTTAATAAATTAGATTAGAACACTAACGCTTCAAAATGGGTAAAGATTAATTGTGGTGTGCCCCATGGTTCGATTCTTGGCCCCCTCTTCTTTTTAATTTACATAAATGACCTACCAAAAATAATAAATAAAGATAATAATATAGTACTTTTTGCTGATGACACTAGCATCGTCATAACAGATACTAATAGACACGATTTTAACTTACATGCAAATATGCTGTTTAATGATAAAAATACCTGGTTTAACAATAATCTACTCAACCTAAATTTTAGCAAAACTTGTTACTTAGAATTTAGATCCATAAAACGCTACAACGTTAATATGCAAATTTAGGATAATCATAATTATATATCAAACTTATCTGAAACCAAATTTCTTGGCTTAATAATTGATGACACTCTATCACAGAAATAACATATTGATCAATTAATTTAAAAAATGTCTACAGCATGCTATGCTTTGAGGTATGTAAAATATTTATTACCAATAGAAACACTAAAAATAATCTATTTTGCTCACATCCACACTATTATGAGCTACGGTGTAATCTTATGGGGCAACTGCTCTTACGCCAAAAAGAAAATCATCAGAATCATTACAAATACTAGACCAAGGGACTCTTGTTGGAAAATTTTCAGGAACATGCAAATAATGACATTATGTTCCCAGTATATATACTTATTACTATTATTTACAGTTGAAAACAAACATTTATTTACTGCTAATAACGAAATTCACAAATATAACACTGGAAATAATAAGAATCTTCAACCCGCATTAGCAAATTTGACAAAATACAAGGAGCCATATACATCAGGTATTAAAGTATTCAACCATCTCCCACAATATTTAAAAGCTTTAGTTCATTATCCAAAGCATTTCAGATCCTCTTTAAAAAAGGTTTCTGTATCATCATTCTTTTAGCTCTATGGAGGAATATTATGAATATAAGGAAAACACATTATGAAACTGATATATTAATTTTATGTTTATTACATAAGTCATTTATTACATTTAACTTATAATTCTTGTTGCTATTGTTAATCACTACTAGATTAAATTTTTATCTATGTACTCTTAGATACTTAGATAACTGTCTTTTATGACATACTTTTTACTATTATCGTATGACTATTTCCAAATCTATGGTGTGTATACCTGTATATGATGCATGGCAAATAAATAAATGAGTATGAGTATGACTACAGTTACGTCATTTGAAAGAACTAACATTCATAATCTCAATGTATAATCTCGGAGGTAATACACAGAAAATTCTGAAATATGATCAACTTTTTTCAATGCAAGACACTGGTGTGTTTACAATATATCACACACAAAGTAATCCAGTTCAACACAACATATTATTGATAAAATAAATTGCTTGTTTTACAATCTAGCAGCATGTTGTGGTTTGTAGTAAAGCCATCTTGCCGTGTTTTATATCTCTAATTTTTTTAATGCTATGGAGAACTCAAACCTCACAATAGTGTCTCAGCAGGGTACATTCTTCTCCGAATAGCTGTAAAAGTATAATATTCCTTACATTGCATTATATAGTATTGATTTATGTCAGATTCTGCGTATGGCTCCTGTTCTCACAGACGTTTTGTGAATTAATAAAAAAGGCTTACAATACAATTATATTGTATCTATTTCTTGTTCAAATTCTTCTAAAATTCATGCTGCTTTTCTTCACTCTCGGCTGTTCAGAATTGAACGATATGTTCTCTCAGTGCGAATGCTTAAGTTGTTTTTAAAGGTGGAGTATGTCGATTCTATTTGACTAAAAATACTGAAGAATATTTTGTAATTGAAATTTGTTGATTGCTGGAAATAACATTTTTTTTTGGTGTGTGCATACCAGAAGTCCTTCCAATACCCTGCTCTTAAAAGAAACTTAGGTACAGACTGACTGGTGTACGACTTAGCTTACGTGAACGAAGACCCACAATCAACCTGAAGATGGAAACAGTATACTACCCCGAGAGTCTGAGAAAATTCAATATGCGACATTGTGTAACAACCAACAACCACCACAAAAACCTAAAAACGATTACGGGTCTGGTTTTGTATCCCAACCGATAACGAACAAGTGGGAAATGGTGAATGAAGTGGGTTAGTGGATGTTGACAGACTGGTGAACTACTCGTGCAGAAGACAGGTTCGTGAACGAAGACTGACTGTCGAACGAAGAACGCTTTAAATTTGTTCAGATAGACGAGGACAGTTGGTCTGCGAACCTGAGACTAGGTTCCCATAGTTTGGGTCGGTGATTCGTACATTCCAAAGTGTTCACACACGAGCGGCATCACTACCGTGTGCAGTTATTCAAATATGACACATAATAAAAATAAAACAGTCTACAAATGAAACTATGGAGCTACTAGGTAGCTGAGTCTTAATTTCGATTACATAAGGACTTTTACATACATTCAATCTGTCTACATAGTATTGAGATTGCCACAGATCAGAAGTCTTCTGAATTGTGACGCCGTGTAGTCAGGTCAAGCTTTATGGGGCGAAACATTCTCTCTAGACGATAAATTTGTAAACACTATACGGCGACACACCCCAGAAGACGGTAATCTTCAGATATTGCTTTGTTCCATAATCTTTAAACGTAACCGGTATCTCGATAATGCAGACACCACTGAAATTTGAAACGCACTTCAGTTTTCGTTGTGCTCACACGTGCGCACCACAATAAAATGAATTGACTTTTTTCACTTTACAATGAAATATTAAATAATTTTGGGGCGTAATTCGCCTTACAGGAGAGAAGTTATTCAACATACAAATGAAGAGTGCTGGAATTATGATTCGTGCAACAACTAGAGCTTCAATCAGAAGCCTGTTTGAGATATTAGAGATTATGTTTTACCTTTTCTACGTGAATACATATTTTTATTGTTGGAGGTAATTTTAAGTAACCAAAATAAATTTCAACCAATTCAATATTTCAACAAATTCATGTGTACACAGTATGAATGCAAGAAGTACGAACCATCATTATGTACAAATTGTCAACATCCATATTTTCGGAAAAGTATATTATAACCGGCCAAATCTCAAAGTCGGGAACATGAACTCCACTCAGGGAATATAACGCGTGGTGGTCACAGGAAACTACAAGTATCTACAGACTAGATAACAAAAAGGATATTTATGGTTAGGCCTCTTTAGTTTATTCTCATTGTCACTTTAATTTTTATTCTGTAACATTCACATTCAATTTATTTGTGTCCGGCACTATTAGAAATTGTATCAACAGAATACACCTCTTTATAGTCGTCACTCTTTCCCTTCAACCTGCTCACACGAGTGGCCGCTAAGAAGTCCCCAAACCCAGCCTATGCTAGCTTCACGGCCTCTACTCTTCTCAAGCTCAACAGCTGTATGAGTGATGCATGCCGAAAGGGGCATAGAATGTACTGTTCCCAGGGTGATAACACGGCAGTATGGTTGTAACCCTAGTTAAAAGCAAGCCGTGTCCCTTTGCACGATAAACACAGTCATGAAATTAATACCAGTAACCTTAAAGTTCACACGCTCCCATTGTACCAGTGTATTGTACACAAACGAAATTCTTTCTCGCATATCTTTGCATGTCTCTCCGCCAAGCATATTTTTGATCTGGCTTCGAACCAGGATCAACGGTAACAATATGTTATGCTGGCAACCAAAATTTTCAAAAGATTATTGTGTGCACTTGCAACTCTTATGTATGAAAAAGCTCTATTTAAAGTAACATTAAGAAGACTTTCAAATACTCATTCTTTCTACTAAGTTGCTGAATTTGTAACGTTTCAGAACGATTCATAGGTTATTATAAGCTGCATATAATGGAATTAGTGTAACATTTGACAACTGTATTTGTAATAATTGCTGTAGGTTTGTATGTTTTGCAACAATTCACATGCTATTGTTAGTCTGAATTTTGGCTCCGTGGAATATACAGAACGTATAGGTGCATGTGTATGTTGGCAACCCGTGAAGAAAATAAACAAATGACAGTACGAAGTGATCTGTGGTAATCACATTGGTCCACATCAGGTCAGAATACTGCATGGTAGATTGTCAGGGGGAGGTTAGGTCGTAATTGTTATATTCAGTCTAGTTCACCTACAAAACCGCATTTAAGACTTGCGTTCTGTGTAAAGTATTGTTTTGTTTTGTTGAAATGAATACATTTAGAAGAATACCAGTTTACATCGTGGGCTTCAATGTGAATATTTTGTTGTTTGGTTTATTTCTCTTTCAAGAATTTCCGAAAGTGGTGAATACTGTAGGTTAGTTGAAATGAATGACAGTAAAAAAGAACAAGCAACGTAAATGTGTTACGAAAATGCTTTTCTTTCCTGTAATTGCGCAGCTGACTATTGTAAATATAAAATTGCATTAACATTTAATTGCAAAGAAGCATGCTTTTGTATTTACCATAACTATGATACTGAAAGAAAGTGACATGTCAATTTATGTGGATAGACTTTTCTAGACAGCTAGATTTATGGCCACTTTCACTTGCAATTGGGGTGAACTACATGTCTGGCCAACAAGAAGCCAGCATAGATGACTGCTTGTTAAACTTCTGTTAGAGTTCCTAGTTAAGTCAGTGGCTGAACTGAAAATGACGTATGTCACAACAGAGCAGATAGTGGCCAGAAGATTATTCCCCTTCAAATTCACAGTTAGTTAATGCAAACACACTGGTAGCTCTAGCCACCTCTCTGTGTAAGTTGTAATATGTTTGAAAATGTCTCTAGACAAGTAAGGGAAGTTGATAGGAGATGAAACTGTGAATGAAAGGCACTGTCAGAAGAGCCTTTTATATTTTGATAATTAGTGGCAATGGTTGATATAAACCCCAGGATATTCGGAACAATGGGCTAGAATGCTGATCACTAGATTACTGAAGTAGTCCAGAAATTGATGATGCAACACTCATTATGTTATTGTCTGGCAGACGATGAAGCCATATGTATTCTTACAAGTAGGCTTGATTATCTGACAGCCTGTTCTTTCGTTCTGGTTTGTAGAGTCTATTTCAGTTTTCTAGACTGGTAACATAGTTGTGTCCTCCTTTTCAGCTAACAACTTGCATACTTATGATGGTATTTCAAGTTCAGATATCACTGGAGTAGATGTATTCTTTGAAATCATAGAACCGGAAGAACTGGGATATACATACAGGATCAGACCTGCTAAAGATTTTGGTGCACAGTTTGTAAGTTTGTGAAAAAATATTTTAAGGTTCAAGAATAACAAATATTAAGACAAGTCTTTAGGTTGTAGAACTGCATAATACTGTAGAGAGCTACCAGCATTTCAGAGGAACCTGCTGCAAACTATGACCATTAAAGATCAGAGTGACAAATTGCATTTCACATCTTTAGGTTCCTGGTGCTGTCCATTTAATGGATAGCACCAGTTTTCTGCTTGACCAAATGTGAATGCTCTTTTTGCTAGAAGTTGGCTTGACTTGTGTTTGTGCCAGGAGGTAGATCTTGCAATAGTAAATTTCTGTCCTTTCTTTGATTTATTGCATACCTTTACTTGTAGAATGAAACGTTTTCTGGGTATGGAATTCCTCTCGTGCCTGTGGAGCCTCCATGTGGATGTGGATGGCCACATAATGCAGAGGAACTGGAAGGGAGTGTGGCTTTGGTTGATAGAGGGTAAGATAATATTATACTAACATTTGAATACTCAGATAATTTCTTATGAAACAGAGGCTGTGTTTCCTGTAAGTACCACATTGTGCTAACTCATCTTGGGCAAACAACTTTTGAAAAAAAATGCATAAGATATGGGTAATTCTGTGCTTACAGGAAAAAATAATATATCAAAAGTAGTTAAAGCACTGTATGGTTCTCAAAATTTCATCAAGTTAATATATTCCTGTTTTCTGTCATGTACCTGTACATGGTGTGTATGTTTTTGGCCAACATAGCACGGGTGCCATTGTGAATGAAAGTACTCATGTAGAGAGATTTTCACATTTTCTATAATAGGATGATGTAAACATGGGAAGATGATTATGATTATTGTTGATGTGATTATGGACCGCCTCTGTGGTCTAGTGGTCAGAGTTTCTGGCTACAGATACAGAGGTCCCGGGTTCGATCCCCGGCGCTACCAGATTTTCTGAGTAGTAGTGGGTCTGGAACGGGGTCCACTC
>Ga0123357_10001017_pt1 | contig 28770 bp, 13 predicted proteins | sample TergutEmb28metaG_FD_89873 | JGI IMG/M metagenome (GOLD analysis project Ga0123357, IMG submission 89873) | Embiratermes neotenicus P4 segment gut microbial communities from Petit-Saut dam, French Guiana - Emb289 P4 | ecosystem: Host-associated > Arthropoda: Insects > Digestive system > Gut ...
ATTTAGGCAAAATTACTACCGGACATCTTTCTCGCCCACAGTTCCACCTTTCGCTGCCAGGATCTCTCGCGTCGTTGCGGACGGAGGCACCTGGCGGCTAAAGTGGGAATGTCTAAAGGCGGGGGAAAGCAATGGCAAACTATCCCCAAGAACTTGCCCAGGATGCAGTGTTCCAGAGTCATATCGGTCACATGACTGGGCTCTGGTTCCTGCCAAGCCCGGCCTTCAGGGCTGAATACTAATGAATGAATGAGGAGCATCATACACCAATTATTCTATTTTTCACTGGACTAGACAGACAATATTGGACCAAAGACTCCCACATACAAAGTTGCTGAACATTGTAGAATACTGTCAAGGTTCCTTGGACGGGTGATTAGCCTGTTGCCAGGCATCATATGTAACTGTAATTTGTTTCTTTTTGGGTAATTCCCCGGCATCTGAGTTGTAATTGCCGACTTTCAGAACTCACTGTCGGTTCCATCTTCATAGGCAGGTGAATGTAGGGTATTTATACCTAATTGAGTTGGAGCAGGGAATTACCCAAAAAGAAACAAATTACATTTAGAACACGGCGAAAGCTTAAAAACAAGATCATATGTAACCTTTAATAGACAAGTGGGATACCTTAGTCACATTAGAAATGAACAACCCTTTCATCCAAATGGGAAAATGGTGTCCTGCAGTGGGCACTTAAATTGAATAATGCTCTGGTTATAGAAGAAAACGGGCTTTCAAAGGTCATGTTTATGGTTAAACACATAAAAACCACATACCCATGCCAAAAGTCCGATCTGAACTCACAATCCCTCTGTCCACCTGGTAAATGACTGTAGGTGAACAAATTAAGGAAATGAGAAGAGTGGGGCAATTACATGGACAGGGGAGAAGAGATCAATCAGCCTTAATGCAGATAGTCTTTGTTCCAGTGTTTAAGTACAGCTGCCTGAAAACTTGAATAAATTGAATAACTAAAAGAACAACAAATATAATCAGTCTAGATGACTGACTATGTCTATTCACTTTATTCAGGACATTACTAGTTTCCCACTTTAAGTCTGAACCATCTTGCCTTTCTTCTCATGTTTTCTCAGTTTCAGTGTCGTTCATCCCGCTTTGTATCAAAATATTTCTCTCAGCATTTCTAACACATTTTAATGTCTGTTCTTCCATGTAAGTGAAAGTTATCTCTTACATAAAAACACGGTAACAGGATTTTTATGAGGATTTCAAATGTCTGCACATATTTTTTGAGTTATATTGGTTGATTAGTTTCTATAAACATATCAATTGTTAATGGATCAGGTGTTTTACGTAATGTAACTGATTTAAACAAATTGAATTATAGTATATTTTGCTCTAAGCTTATTCACTTTACTTACATTGTTCCTCGCATAAAGGAATGAACTTGATATTTTCACATGACAATACATACACAAGTACAACAAATACCCATTTTTCCCTGTATTGTAGTGTTAGAAAATTATACATAATGCCTCAAAAAATAAAATCAAACACAATTAAAAATGCACACTCACCATTTTTATACAAGTATTTACATAAACAGTCACTCAACACATCACACTATATCAATACCATTAGTATAAAGGATTTTGCTAACAGAAGAGGGAAATAAGATGTTACACTGATTCTGACATGCACATTTCACATGTGAAATGTCTCCATTACATAGTTTTAAGAAAAGTGTCATGGGCACTTCACATAAAAATTGGTCATTCATGTGCAGTCAGCATTATTTCACCCTGGTAAAATGGCAGACTCTACTCTGAGAATGTTTAGGGTGGGTGTTTCTGGGAACAGAATAATAGTTTAAAATCTAAAATAATGTTATAACTGTTGAGTCATTTTTTTTGAGACAAGCTATTCCATTTTTCAGAAAGAAGTATTATAATTTTATCTGCATTTAAAAAACAAAAAAAAAAGCTCCATATTTTAATATTTGACCACTTGGGTTTGCTTCCTAAGAAATTAAAAGTGAGTTGCCAATATATATGGTAAATAAAGCCAGCCCTTACTAATTTTCAAAAACACATGAGATACCTCACAGCTATAGCAAATCATGTGTTTCAACTCAAAAAAATTATTTTATGTTCTTGCACATTCTTCACCTTGGGATGAACAAGGAACCAATAACCTTGCTGTTCAATATAGTTCTATATATATTTTCAATCAAAATACTTGGCTGCTAACATAAAAAATCAACATCTGTGTACAAATTCTGATATTCACTAATAAAAAATATCTATTCTTTATCAGCCCACAAACATAGATTTAGTTACATTGAAATTTCTATCTATTGTTTCTGAAGGGTGAGTAAAGAAAAGAGTACATGAGAAAACAAGAGTTGCAGGAAATCAAATGGCTTGGATCTGTAAGAAAACAATAAAAATTGTAAGTTACACATGTTGAACTTTGACTTACAAAAATAGTATGTAAAGAAAAAGTAACTTTAAAACTGTGTCTGAAGCACCTATTTCCAAATAAATCTCCAATTGACAGCTATTTACTAAAATTCTTACATTTCAGACAAAAGAGCACCAATTCCAAGTTCAAAATGTATGTTCATCATGCTTGCCAATACTTTGCATGTGAATGCCTGATTGAACAGTTTCCTAAGCAGAGTGTACTTCAGTAAAGTTTGGCAATGGTTCAGGCTCACATTTGTCCACCTCTTCTTCTTCACTGCTCTCCTACTACCACCATGATCATCACATAATTCACTGATGCTGGAAACACCACGTGGCAAAATCACCATCCACATGTACTTAACCCTTTGACGCCTAACGACCCCTATAGTGGTCGTACCCCACTGCTAACCTCTAAACGTTGCATTTGTATATTTATTCAACAAATATAGGTACTGAATATTTTAAGCATGATATATACTGTCCGTTTTTTTCTCTTCAAAATGCAGTTTGTTTCATAATTCTAACATATTTGGTTCCTGTTTTATTCACATTTTATATACAGAGTGTGCTAAAATTAAAAAAAAATAATTCTGGCGCCAAACGGTTAAGAACCAATGTCAACATCCTTCTAAATGCTTAGCTGAGTTCAATCTTCATGGCAGGCATCATCCTTTTCTTCTATACTGGAGAAGAGTCACCATTGGTGTTGAATTCATGCCCCACTAAAAGAAAATTGATCATTATCAACTGTGCGACTTGTTTGCCAAGCCACTACTGTGAAATGTATGGCTTCCAAAACACTGATTTTCAGTTGACCTTTACATGTACCTCAAGCACACAGCTTTTCGTGATGCTTCCTACACCAGTGCACCAAACAATGTATGATGCCCAAACTAAGAGGCTGTCTCACACACTTGTGCAGTTGTGTGGTTGTACACAGATTATACATTCCTTAATAATGAAGTACCTTGCAGATGAGCAGCACAACTGTGCAAAAAAGAAAAGTTCCAACCTTGCAAACCCATGGAGGCATCAAGTGCATTGAACAACCTTGTGGAAATGGTCATGATCACTCCCATTATTTTATTTGCATGGTATTTTAAAGAATGCTTTTACATTTTTGAAAGATAGTTCCAGTGGTTGAAGAATAAAAGACCACTTGATGTTCCTTGCTATTTTATTTCACTTTTTATGTGCTCAACATGTTTTGGACATTAATATATCCATCATCAGGAGCTTGGGACTCTTCTGTGGATATGGATACCACTCCAACCCAACCACACCGAAACTCCAACATACATTGAACCACGAACAATACGACCAATGTGGTAATCAACAGAATAGTCCCAAGCTCCTGATGATGGATATATTAATGTCTGAAACATGTAGAGCACATAAGAAGTGAAATAAAACAGCAAGTGACATGAAGTTGGTCTTTTACTCTTCAACTATCACAATGATGCACAGTCCAAGAAACATAAGATAGTTCCAACGATCTTCCAACCGTGATCAGTGACTTTCTTTTGCTGTGATCACTGTTCACGTATGTGCACACATTTAAGCATATGCACGTGCACACACACACACACACACAACCCACAGTAGCACTGTTATCCTTTCTGGCACACTTCCCTCCATGGCAGGATTGGAAATTTTAAGTCAGTGTTCTCCAGGAGATAACTGTAGAAGATGGCCATTTCATCTTCACTGTATGTCACATGGCTCACATCCTTCCAATAACACAGTCAGCCTCCCAGGCTTATGGTCCTTCATATCAAGATCAATAGTAGTGCTTGCTCCAGCTAGTTTTTTGTATACTAGGGCACGACAAGCTTTGAATCTATGGATCCTTATATTTCACACATCAAAATTGTCAATCTGCATGTTATTAGCTACCTTATTATCTTTTTCATTTAAGATATTGTGATCAACTGGAATAATTGATGGCCATGCCATCTGGTACTAAGCCACAGGATACTCTCAAGCCTGTGGAAGTCAGATTATTGTCCCATCCTCCTTTTCTTACAAGAATTGCTGCATTTGTCAGTTTTTTTTTCAGAGGTTTCCCTTTCCTCACAGTAACACAGCTTAATGAATATCATGATAATCTGGGGTATTTAGCTAAGTCAATCAATTTCTCAGTCAGATCCTTCACTGTCAGTTTGTTCTAACATTTCCCTTTCCTTCACAGTGATGGAGTTTAACATGGATCATGCTAATCTGGGGTGTTTAGATATGTCAATTTCCCAGTTTGATTCTTCTCCACACCTTAATGATCAATCTTTGTGAAGCATCGTGATTTGTTTCGTACGGCATAACATGACAAGTCTTGATGTGCAGGCCGTATGTACAAAAACAAAAGAAGAGGAAACAAGAAATAATAACAAATCATAACAGAAATAAAAACACTAAACCATACAACTATTAAATGCCAAATTCAACAAGGCATAGGTAACAGGATAGTGTGACAGTGTACTACTAACATCCAAATATCACATATTTGAGGTCTGCTAAATGACAACTAGCCTCCCTCTCACACCTGCCACTGCACTTCGTGTCCCCACTTGGCCAAGTGTGGCAACATTTCATCAGTATGGTTACAACCCTTTAACAGTACTCAAGAGAATGGGCAGGTTACTACTAACATCACATTATTTTCACTAGTTTGTCTCAGAAACAATCATTCCAGGAATAATGTTGGATCAGGACAAAGAATTCTTAATGACCGATGCAGTAAAACTAGCACTTCCAAGAATAATGCATCTAATGTAATTATACATTGTTTATGTCGGCAATTCACAGGGGCCAAAAATGGACTATACTTGGTGGAGAACACTACAAAGGGGAACTGCTGCACTCTTCTGGGTTATTATGCAGTGAGCAGTAGTAATTTCTTACTAACGGTTTGGTACAACTTATCTGTCCCAACTTCAAGGGTTTCCTTGCCCCCTGAAGATGAGAATGATAGGTTGTCCTGAAATGTCAGTAAGAAATTATCACTACTTGATGTATATTAACTCAGAAGAGTGACATTCTCATCTACTTCATGGCAAAAGCATAAAATCACACATAATGAATAGGGAATCAATGAATAGAGGTTTCAATGTATTAATAATACATATTTTTCATTACGTTACTAGGTACAAACTTTTTCAACAAAAAAATAACAAAATTTTAGTTGAACATAATTTCTATTCACAATCAGATGCATAAGCTACATGTTTCCTTTTACTTAACTTATCTATCATCAGGCCTTATATACAAACCAAACAGCAATAAAATGCAAATGTCAACATTTCCTTGCTGCTTGACTTGTACAAAAGGCCCGATGATGGATTAGTTAATTAATCCGAAACACATAGCCTACGCAACTGCTTGAGAATAAAAGTTGTGATCAACTGATATATTATTATTTTCTGTCGAATGAGACATAACACAACGGGATGTGTTCAATAAGTTTTACTTATATCTTTCTCTTTGTACAAAGTGTACAAGCTTGGTTCATGGTCTGCTTATTTGTCTGAAATGATCTGGGTGGCAACACTCATTACATTGATACAGCACCTATCCTAGGAAATGACATATGTCAGGTTCTATCCTTGAACAGCGAAATAATCACTCACTGAGGAGATGTGAGGTTAAACTTGTTTAAATTACCAGCTTTCATCTGGTATGGTTTCACACATCACCTACCACTGTTGTCTCATGTCTCTCATTACTCTATGTACAAGAGTATAGTAGTAACAATGCAGTTAAAACACGGCCACAGCACTGACTCATTAGTACTAAAAAAAATCACCAGGGACCTAACAAAAGTAGGCACTACTAAAGAACACTAACCCATCTGAATTTACACATATATTCATACAAGTATTTATGTTTGTTTAGTCTAGCCTAAAATAGTTTGCTGTTTAAGTACAGAAATGTGGATATCATTTTTTTTCTCCTGTCATTACCAGTAAGGATAAAATTAAAATGAGTTGACCATTCTATGTTTAAATAGAATCTTATCTACAATGCCTATATAAAACAGATACAGACCAACTAGTTAAATCACACCTGGAGAGGTTGTGTGGCACATTGGCCCACAAAGAATCTTTACAATGTCACTCTTTGGACTGGTAAAGTAAAACATGTTTAATGGTGACTTTTTTATAAACTGCACATAAGCATTCGCCACACTGCATACCTGTAAGCAAAATCTGAGTTTTCTGAAGCCTTTAACACATATTCATATATGTTCAAAATCTAGTACTTCCAGAAAATTCAGATAGCACCACCTTCACATAAAACGGGCAAAAGCTCTAACATACATTAATTCCATAAATGCTAGCAATACATACTTTCATTCAGCATGTATACAAACATAATTTTCATATTCTACCAATCATGAACACCATCTCAGAAAGGGGATAGTGAGTAGGTTCCTAAAAACACTATTTGTTAACTGGTGACAGGAAATACAAATCTGATAGAAGTGACTTTCATGTCATAATCTGACAAATTGAAGGTTAGAGGACACACCAAAAATTTTCAATGACAAATTTACTCTGATTCTTTCACATGTTCTTAATTTTCAGGGACATCAAATTTCAGTTGTCGTTCAATATAATGTTGTTTTAAATGATAAAGGTTGTACTGATATCTCATATAAATATAGTAACACAGCAATTTTATGTTCAAGTAGTTTGCATTTTTTGAGATTCTATGCAATTTTATGGTGCTGGCCAAATGCCCACTCGAACAATGTTTCCCAGATTTTATACCATTTTAGGTAGTGCCCATAAAAATGTAAATTTGGGATCTTACTGTATATTTACTAACACTTTTTGCTAATGTTCATGTATATTAAAAAAACTTTGTGTGTTGCATAAGTGAAATGCAATCAATAAAACAGCCACTATACATGAATTAGGCACGTTTTATGTAGATTTTTTATTCTTTGTTCCCCAGTACAAATGTGGTATAAAGTAAGAATGTGTAGTGGTCAGATTTCATACCATTCTTATGCTTACAATGTTTAGTCAGTGACAGTAACAGATTAGTGCACAATCATCACCAACCTCAATGCCCAAAATTCATAGGTCAAGAAACAGAAAATGCATTATATTGTAACACTTATTGTAGAATAAATTACAGAATTCAGAGGGTGCCCCCTTTGAAGAAGAACCCATACGCAATAACACATTTCTCTATTCTCTTCATACATGCTTTGAAACATTCTTGCAAGTCATCTTCAGGAATGCTATTTAAATACTTGTCCTATGCCACTCTGTGTACTCTGCTTTATCAACATGAGTTCCTTTCATGAAAAGTTTTACACATAGTTTTGGAAACACAAACAGTAATAAGAAGCAATATCTAACGAAAAGAGTGAGTGTTCCATTTTTATGGTTTTCTTTTGGGAAAAAACAGTATCACTGATACGGTGAATGACAAGGTACATTGTCATGATAAAGAGCATACATGTAAGGCCAAAGCTCATCTTCAGCAACACACTTTTTCTGTTCAATACTCCTGAATATCTATGTGGGTTTAGTGGTTGGCCATTTGCTCCACTGGAAGATGCATGGTGCACAATATCTTTAATGTCAGAACAGACTACCAAATAATTTTCTTCACTTTGGAGTGTGAGGGCTTGCCTTTTTATGGTAAAATGATGAGCCAGTGGTGCACTGGTGGTCTTGTCCCTTAGTTTTAGTTTATTCTGGCATACTCAAAACTCGTCATCACTGAAAAATTGTTCTCAAAGTCCGGTTCTTTTCACTATCATTTAAGATCAGTGTAGATTTACACTATTTAATTTTTGGTCATGGTTCAGAATTCTGGGCACCATCTTCATGCACACTTCTGTCATGTCTACATCTTCTATCATTATGTTTTGAATTGGTTCCACACTCATGTCCAACACGTTAGCCAACATTCTAATATTCTAATCACTAAATGGTGATAACTGCCCACTGATTTTCGAAGTTCTTCCATGCCTTAATCCGTTTTTGTGGATTTGGGCTCCCCATACGTTGGCATAACCAGTGCGAAACTGCCAGCACTTCTTTGAACCAGGAAAATCCATGCTAAACAAGTGTTTAATCTTTGATTTTAGAGGGCGTATTGTATAAGCTAACATTCAGCCTCACTTCATTTTTGCCAGGTCATATTAAAGGTAGAATGCAGTACAATTGCAAGGCAGTAAAAAAGAAAAGAGTTAGCTTACCAATATCCATATACAAATCTTCATCTAAAGGAATGAAAACCTTTTTCTCAACTCTAAAGGCAAGCCTATGATCTGAAATGTAAAATAGTAACAGCAATTTGTTACAAGCCAGCAATATTTTCAACAGAATCAAATTATAATGTGACAAACAAACGTTCCAGTAATTTGCCATTACTGGCTTTAAGGAAAAGAAAATCAATTTGGTTTTAAGGCATGAAACCAGCCCAGATAAGGGCACACAAGGTAGATTGTCATTTAATTTCCTTTTTCTGCAGATGTATTCATGTGTGCGTTGTTTACTTCATAGCTAGTTTAAACCCTAAAGAAAAGATCCTACACTTAACCACTTAACATAAAAAAATTCTTACCTGCCCTACTGGATTTTCATGTGATTTATTACTTATATCTCTTACTTATTTTCAAAAATATTTTGTAGTCCATATTGGACAATTCAGACTTTACACTAGACCACTTGTCCGAGCCAAAACTGTAATTTTTCATTATATCTGTAAATCTCATTAAAATGAGTTGAACATACATGCTTACATACATTCTTGAAAACAAACTTTCTGAAAGATATCATTTAGCATTAGCAGCATCAAAAAACACATAAAGCAACACTTTTGTAACTCAGTGAGACCACAATTTTATGTTATGTTTTCTGTGAAACGAACATATATTTCTAAAAGCCTAACATGAACTATGATGATCCCGTACATTTCTACTTTATGTATAACTTGAAACGTTCATGGGGCACAAATTAAGTAAGACATTCTTGGGCTATCATCCACAGCCAACAAACCGGAATGTGTCAGCGAATTCCTTCTTTATGCCTGACAATGAGCATACACTTCTCAGGCCTTGTGGAAAAAATAAACCAACACTGATTTAAAGCTATATGTCAATCCAAGTTCCTGGTATGTTAAAGTCTAAAATTTCTGCATTTACATATCACAACTACTGAATTCTAACATATCAGTATAATGAAACTCTTATCCAGAAGTTTCCCAGGAGACTAGAGAATTCAAAGTTTTTAAATGGATATCCCATGGTAAGTTCAGACAAGCCAACCAAATTTATTTTAGCCCCAGGAAAATTATTTATAATACGAGGGAGAGTCACATGAAAACCTTAAAAGTGCGACAAAAATTCGAACCACAGCTTGACTGTCTTGTAAGTTTCAACAATGATACTCATGGTTTGAAGAGTGGTCGACAGGTGGCAGTACGATACTACATAGAAAAATGAAGTCATTGTGTACCTTTTGTGTTCAATAAATTACAAGATAAAACATACTTAAGGTTTTCATTTGACTCACCCTCATACATATCCTTACATATATAAAAAATAAGAATGTGTGCAGTGATACACTCTCTTGATTACACCCAGTTTTACCATGTTGTTAATTGCCTTCTTTTGGTTCCTGTCTCTGTATAACTTTCAAGCTCCCATGTTCCTCACTGTTTATACTAAAAAATTAACATAGCCACTGATTTCCCCAATTTAGTGAACACTTAAAGTTCAGAACATCTGGTAACATTCCACCAAACTGTTCTGCAGACATACAAACTGATCCAAAAAAAGTTAAATACAAAAATTAACAAGGTGGGCAATGTATATACAATGTAATATTATGACACATTTCCACAACATTTTTACCTCCTCACCTATCCTAACAGCCCAATACAATCTCACTCAAATTTACATTTCTGGCATCAGCGAGTTCTTAGTATTGTTGTTGAGCTAAACACTGTTGCCATGGAAACTCAACAGTGTGTTTCTTTATATTGTAGACTAGCACACGTTGCTCTGAACAATATAAACATTGAATGCATTTCCACTAAAATGCAACAATTATTTCTCCTTAGTACTGTTACTAAGATGAATATTTTGTAATGTTCATACCTCCTCAGCTATCCTAACAGCCTAACATCATTTCACTGAAAGAGTGATTTAATGGGAACTGCATATCACCAGCAACAATAAAACATACTTAGGCCATCGTGTAAAGTGCCCAATTGTTTGACTGATTTTAAGCAAATATGGATTTTTTTCAGCAGTTTTTAACAAAAGTTTCCAATGTCAAATGTCACTAAAATTCATCCACAGGGAGTTGAGCTGATACACATGGACAGACGGATGGCTGGACAAATTAACAGACATGATAAACCCAACAGGCACTTTTCAACAGTATGTGAATGCATCTAAAAATGAAACAGAATCATAGTATCATTATCAGAAACAAAACAGGTGACAGCTTTTAAGTGCTGGCTAGGAGATAAGTGATCATATACAAAAGTGCTTCTACTCAGTTCGGTGTGTCTGAGTGCTAGCCAACAGAAACAATACCATCTGCACTTATTGACTATAAATGGACGAAGTGTGCAAGCAAAAGTCAGCTTGAAAAAAAAATATATATATATTGAAAAACAAATTAAATGGGTAAAATACTAATTCAGTGACTTTAAAAAGAAGCTGCTTTTGAACAGAATTGTTTTATGTGGGAAAACACTCCCTGAAGGTTAGAAATATATTAGCTTCATAAGGAAATATTTGGGATGTAAATGGAGACCTCTTAGGAGGGTACCACTGCACATGTGTATGAGTTCCTACAGAATGTGCAGACCTGAATATGTGCATAATAATTTACAATATTCAACAAAGTCAAAAATACACTTTTGTTTGGCTTCTGTGACAAACTGAAATGAAAATTTTCAATGGAGCGTCAATGAAACAGGTCTTTCATAAAATCACTGTAAATGAACTGAGGAAATGTGTTAGATTGATGTTGGCATGACTGAGCTGGCTACTTCTTAATGTATAATCATTTATAAATTCAAACACAAAACATGTATCAAAATATTGGTTAATGTTACTGAAAATGGGCTCACATGAAAAATATCAATCTTCTTTAATGTAAAATGCTATAAGAACAATTCAGAAAACTAACATTTGCAAACATTACAGTTTTTATCTTCTCTTATTAAAAAAAAAAAACATGGCCCAATCAAACTTCTCCTGAAGCCAGCCTCTGGTTTCCTGGCAGTGTATCTTACTTTTCTCCTCTCCAACAACAAAAACATAGGAGAAAATTTTGTCTACTTCTGTGCACAGTCTTTGGTGTAAAAGTAACTTCAAAAATATCAGCTCAAATGAATGGATTTAACTGGATATTTCATAAACCATATTAATAGAAAAAGTCTCTGTATTTAAGGAATCTGCAAGTTCACTACCATGTTCACAACAGCCTGCCACTCAACCCTACCCCGAGCCAGATGAATCCAGTCAGTGGCCTCAAATTCTTTTAGATTCATTGTAACACAGTAAGAACTTGTTAAATTTTCAAAATTGGTTAATTCAAAATAACATATAATTCAAAGCATATGCCATTCCCCAGCTTGAAAGAGAGGATTCTGTGTACTTGTTGATGTGGTTAATTAAAAGTACAGTTAATTTGTATTTGAAGCACTTTCATTATTACAAGATGAATAATCTGAAACATTATATTATTTTCTGAACAATCCACATGAACATTTGTGCATTCCTCTAGAACTGTGCGGTCACAATGTGGATGCAAGGTTTGGACAAGTGCCGGCAACTTAGCCAGGTTACTCCACACTCCACATAGCCTTTCCGGAGTCAACCAAAATTCAGCTGTATGAGCAGGCACAAAACAATGTATACTTGAATTTAGTTATCCCTGTGATTGTCACATTATTTGATGGCACAGAGTGCACAAAAAGCTAAACTACCAACCACTGCATGTACTTTGTACTGCTCTAAAACAAGTGGGAGGAACTGTAAGGTCATACAGCCTGTCCTTGTAGCTACAACAATTTTATAACACTGACTGATCAATCTAAATCACCGACAGTCTTCCTGTGATATGAAGGAACCACTGTGTGAATTGTGCTACACTGCACTACACCTGATGCCAAACTCCAAACTTTCTGTGATTTGAATGCTACATTATATATTCTACAAATATGTCAACATATTTCTGTATCAAACATTGTGCACAGTGGAGTAACCTGGCTGTGTTACTGACAATGATCCAAGTCTCACTATGTTGCAAGTAAGGTGAATGCATAATTTGGAAGTATTGTGCTGAGCTCAGACTTTGACAAACACGAATTATTGTTTGCTGGCTTGCATTTTGACATAAATTGTAATAAATTTTGTAGTGGGCATTTAAAAAATAACTAAAGAAGATCTTATTACTCAATTAAATTAAAAATCACAGTTTTTAGCTTATATCAGAATTTTAACCAACCACATAACAGGTAAGAGAGCATTTGAAAAATTGAACAATTCAAAACCACATAGTTAAAAGCCCAACTTTTAGTCCCAGGCACTTTCAATTAACAAGGTTTTACTGTACTTATACAATTCATAATGCACTTCTGAGCATAATTTCAACTAATACTGAGTTCCCATTTCAATATATATGCAGTTATTTTTACGTTTATTAGACCGTGCATCATTGTAATAGTTGAAGAATAAAAGACCAACTTGATGTCACTAGCTATTTTATTTCACTTCTTATGTGTTCAACATGTTTCGGACATTAATATATCCATCATCAGGAGCTTGTGACTTTGCTGTTGAATTACCACATTGGTTGTTTTGTTCTCAGTTCGTTGTGTGTTGGAGATGTGGTGCGGCTGGGCTTCAGCCTGCAACACGGACACTACTCAAACCCAGTCACACCAAATCTCCAACACACAATGAACCAAGAACAAAACAACCAATGTGGTAATTCAACAGCAAAGTCGCAAGCTCCTGATGATGAATATATTAATATCCGAAACTTGTTGAGCACATAAGAAGTGAAACAAAATAGCTAGTGACATCAAGTTGGTCTTTTATTCTTCAAATATGCAGTTAGTAGTTAACTTCTGAGCATAATTTACACTAATACACTTTCCTATTACATTAAACGTATCTGATCATTTTGCATCACCACCATGTTTCCAGTCATTACCATTAAAAAAATAGTTTATACATAATATATATGTACATTTATGATATTCCTCCACATTACATTCCACATGTCTAACAGCAATGCTTCAATAGTCACCATGAAATACAGCATTCAGCTGGCACCACGTCATCATTTTACATTCTACAAAAAGGAAACAATAATTTGAACAAAAGATGCATATTATGTGATGATCTATTAAGACACAAAAAGTCAGTACCTTATATTTACAGCATCAGTGCTCTCACATCATAAGCTGGCATGACCACCAGTCTTCATATTATAGATGGTGGGAAATTAGTATAAAGGTAAGGTGGTTTCTATTTGTATGACATTATGATTGAGCTTCATAAATATCTGTTGATTAGATAAAAATTACTCTGAGAACAGACACACTTGTAGTACAATAAATTACTCATGAGTCAATCACACTCTCTCTTAATATTTCAAACTTAAGAACTTACAAATCACCTAAGCACTCTTTCTTCAACTCAGCTTTCACAATCCAACATTTAAGACTCAAATACATAAGGCTACACCAAAAAGCAACATGGTATTATACTTAGAAACAAAGAAAGTTTACAAAATTTCACACACCTTCCTCCTTTCTCACGTCTTCCACCTCAAGCACTATGATAACACCCTTGTAATCTAATATATAAAATTCTGGATTATGGTATCTTGGTTTACCACACCATAACATGCACCTCAGGCTAAAACAGTACACATTTTCAGTGTTGATGTCCCTGTGTAAGCAGCAGTGGCAGCAGTGCACCAATAATTAGGAACATAAGTTCAATTGTGCGTAACCCTTTCCTCTCGGTAGTTTCAATGATGGTGCCTCCATGCGAGTAGCCACTCTTGGAAGTTAGTTCTGGTAGAACATGTACTGTTGCTACATACAGGAATGTGCCAGCACTAAATAACATTGCAATTCCAGTTGCATTAACAGATGAAAGGGTTTCTTTACCTTCCTGTAATTATAAGAACATCACACATGATACTGTTTGTTGTAGAATGTCATATGAAAGTACCAATATTAACCCTTTGACCCCTAACGACGACTATAGTGGTCATACCGCACCGCTAACCTCTAAATGTTGCATTTTATATTTTATTCAACAAATATAGGTACTGAATATTTTAAAAATCGTATATACTCTCCGTTTTTTCCTCTTCAAAATGCAGTTTGTTTCATAATTCTAAAGTATTTGGTTCCTGTGTTATTCACATTTTATATACAGGGCATGCTAAAATTAAAAAAATAATTCCAGTGCCAAAAGACTAACTAAGTCTTGATATGACTCAAATAAACCAACTTTTAAACTTCCATATTATTCTTCATTTCAATTTGCAAAGAACTGTTGCCTCTCTGTTACATTTAACATTACAATGCTGGTACTGAAAGGACACACATATATTAACTCACTTTAAATTTGAAGTTTTCCATCCGGAAGTGTTATAACATACAATTAAATACTATACGTCAGTCAATAATACAACATTTATTTTATATACGATGGTATATATGTCAGGGCGATGTGTCCCAAATGCTCACAAGTTATGAGCATTTGGGATCCCATAATGCAGGAAAACTAAACAACTCACGGATCTGTTTTCTTGGAGGGCCTGAGGATGACCGAATAGGTCGAAACATGTCGCCCTGACATATATACCATTGTATATAAAATAAATGTTGTGTTATTGACTGACATATAGTATTTAATTGCACTTTAAATTACTTTCTTCCAAGCATACTTATTTATTTATGTCCATAATGTATAGCATTTCCTTAATAATCAATTATTGCACATTTGTTTTAATCATTGTTTATATTAGCAATGTAAATAGCTAAATGCCAGTTTTTTTAATTTTCCACCAGTAAATAAATATCTTTCAATATACTAATTCCTTACACATTACCACTATGTATATATAACAGACAGGATGATCACAAGCCATGCTACAGACCTGGTTTACCAACAGTACAGACTTTTTAACAAGTTGAGGTTCATTCCAAATGCCTTGATATGCCAAACAGCCTCTTCTAATGAACTTCTCAAACCAAAGGTTGCACATATTTCCTCATTTCTCTAAGTACACTAGATCAAATTAGGCTAGCCCTACTCAAACCTCTTTGATTAATTATCACAGTAATATTGCATGAAGGCTTATTACGTAAAGTGGGAAATCGAGGTTCAAGTAGGAAATGCATCGCACATTAGGTTCAAATGAATTTATTACTACTCCAGAAGTGCTGTGTAGCTTTGTAACAGAGTGGGATATCTACTAACAGTTACATAACAAGTTCATCTTACCTGTCCTATACCAAAAAAAGTAAGAAGTGCAAGCAGTGGAGCTGATAATGAAAACACTAACAGATGCTTCCTAATACGTTTTCGATCCAAACCCTCATGGAGTAGAAATGTGACTAAACCAAAGGCTGCTGGAGCCTAGAAAATAAAATATTACATTAGTAAATCTTATCACAGTGTTCAAAGCGTGTTCAGTACCATCCTGCATGTTTCCAACACAACACAAGTCAAGCTATTTCTGGTGTCAACAATGCATAGTGTTTATTTGCATTTCACGTTCACATAATTTTTCATTGCTGTTGGCTATAGGTTTTTAATTCTCCAAATTACTAGCAATACAGCAAGCTGAACAGAGAGTTCCACGCATGATTTTTTGGACATAAAATAGTTCTTCCCATTTACCTCCTATAGAAAACCTGATACCTCCCATTCACCACACTTTGATTCCAGACATCCTTCTGCTGGATGATGCACGTACTTTACTGTTCCTTTTGGAACATCATATTACTTCTGCACTATGTGGCACCTCTGACACTACCAGAAATATTGTTTCGTGTATGGTCCTTGACTGTTTGGGAAAACAGAAAACAGTTACACAACATATGTGAATAGAGTGAGTGGTGACTCTGTAGAATGGTTTACTCAGGCAAGATTCTCTTTATGACAGAATGAAACAGAATCTTCATCACTTGCAGACAAACTTTTGCAAAGTCTCTCATCATCCCCAGAATCAGCTGGCATGATCCTAGCAGATAGCAGTATTGGGAGCTACTTCATTATATCATCATTCTTACGTCACAAAGAACTAGAGTGTGCAATGTGTTAATATGCAATACCAATGTGCAATTGAAGAATGAAACATCCTTCTCAGAGGTTCACCCATCTTCCAAGTGAGCAAACCACACAAATGCTTGTTAATATATGACGGTCTTCTTGGTTGTCTTCCCAAGTTCCATGCAGAATTTTAAGGACACACATTTGGAATATCAATACACTAGCACCTTCAGCTGCACATACTGGCATTATCTCCAGGATCAAGCAGTCCAAGAACCAGAATATCTGGCTCACAGTAGTTGGTCAAGGTGTGGTAGACCTTATACCAGGAATCATGGCATGTATCTCCACAAAAGAAGAGACACTGATATATATTGGTAGAATAAAGGTAAAGGTAATATTAAAGTTGTCTGTATACATGCCATGAAGGTATATGGGGGAGTGGAGGTATAGTTCCACTCATTCTTAACCTCAGCAGTAGATGGAAGCCACTTGTCAATTTCATGTCCTTACCACTTGACTCCCACGGAATGAACCCCTAATAGCCATTGATGGGTGACGCCCCAAGCTGGTCAGAATGGTTGGGGAAGCAAAAATATCTTATTCCTCCCAGGAATTAAACCACAGTTCCTTGGCTTTTGAATCTATAGGGCAATCACTATACTATATATGCTAAGCTGACTCCAGAAGTATGGAAGTGTTGGGGGAAACTCTTGGTGTACAGGTAGTACTAGTCCTGTACTTCAAAGGGTAATGTAAATGTTACAAGATGATTGACTATATACAAAACCAAGTAACCTTCTTCATCTTTGTGCACTGTTTGACCACACGGACTCAATTACATCAATTACTTCACCCAAATAATGGAATGTCTTTTCTGAACCATTAGTCACTTCACACCTCATACTGATACAAAAGATGTGAAAGGAAGTGCAACAATATCCAATTTTGAATAAGAAACTTTATGCACACTTGTTTGATAAACCCAGTAAACCATAAAAAGGCTCAGTCATCATGAATGGCAATGGATGACACTGGACCAGGTCCATTCTGATTATGAAGGTAGATAGTCAGGATACACATAAAATCAAATAAAATCAATCACCACATGAGACATGAAAATCATTGGGTTAATGTGCTTCCTCAATGATTTTATTTGTAGGTTTACATGTGGCTCTTCTGTATGGTACCTTGTGGAGCATGATGGCAAAGAACACGATCATCTCGACTCCAGCTTGGTCTGTAGTTGCAGCGGCTCCAAGCGCAACTCCATCAGCTGTACAGAGGAGAAGAGATGATCTCAACCTATGTCTCTTCTTATTATTTTGTCTTCAAGGTGTGAATATTTACATATGAAAACATCCAAAGCCATTTTGAAAATACGAATGTATCATACCTTATAAAATGGTTTCATGAGTTTAATGACAGCATACTAATTAATAATTGTGAAACTTAATTTAAATTATGTGAATTTCAAAAAGAACATGTGTAAGTTCAGGGAAAATCCTTTTAAGTTAATATCACTGACCAAATAATGATTATTTGAAATGAGCAACTGAGTGAATGTAAATTATCACAAAATAAATTAAAAAGCACACACATGTGGCACAAATAAAGCAACAGATACTGTTACTATGAAAGGGATATACCAGTCAATCTGAGAGCCATTTTCTAAAATCAAATTCTGAGAAAATCTATGAAATGTAAAAACAGTAAATATTTAAACAATTATGTTGTATAGCTTTGCCTAATTCAATTTTCAAACCTGTAAATTTTCACAAAATCTTTAAATAATTAGTATGTGTTGATACATGTATTTAATATTGCCAAGAGATGTCAAAGTTATTATATTACATGGTAATTGCAGAATAAATGCTGAATTAAAGGATATATGAGGTCTGGCAAAAATTAAATGAGAAAATTTAATTATCTCAATATCCCATCCACAATAAAACTGACTAACCACTTGTTTACCATAGTCTTTCCTGGTTTTAAGAAGTACTTGCATGTTAAATTTTGGCCAATAGTAATTGTCATTTTACCTCCTGGTGTATTACATGTTTCATTGCCTTTGCCAGAAAATGTGTAATAGAAGTTTATGGCAACTTTTAGCCAATCCAACAAAACTGCAATTCAGTGTAGGATATGTCGATAAATCGTTATGATAACAAAACAATGACCCATGCTCATGTATTTGAATGGCACAAAAAGATTTCTGGGTGGTTCAGAAGAAGTGCACAATTATCTAAAAGAAGTGAGACCAAAACCACAAAAACTGAAGAAAACATGGAAAAAATTTGAAAGTTAATGGGCAGTTATCACTATTAAATGATCGCAGCGAAGGTTAACATGTTAAAAAATGAGAGTGGAACCAATTCAAAACATGCCGATAGAAGACGGACACATGACAACGGTGCAAATGAAGATAGTGCCCAAAATTCTGAACCATGACTAAAAAATGATAAGTTTATATCTAACATTGATCTTGAACAAAGTGAAAAGAACCGGACTTTGTGAACAATTTTATCAATGGTGACAAGTTTTGAGTATGCCCGAATAAACTAAGCCTAAGGGACAAGACCACCAGTGCACCACTGGCTCATCATTTTACCATAAAACGGCAAGCCCTCACACTCCAAAGTGAAGAAAATTATTTGCTTGTCTGTTCTGACATTAACCTTTAGGCACCATGCATCCTATATATAGGACAGGCATACCGCTACTCCCCAGAGTACACTTTTTATATATTTAGTCAACAAATATATTTAATTATTTTTTAGACTTTCTCTCGCGATCTTAGTTTATTCCTCCACAAAATGTCATGTATTTCCTAATGTTACCCTTCTTGGTTCATAAAATATTCACATTTTACATAAATGGTGTGCTAAGCTGTAAATGTCCAGCTCCAGGGCCAAAGGGTTGAAGGTATTGTGCACCATGCATCTTCCAGTGGAGCAAATGGCCAACCAGTAATCCCACATAGACATTCAGGAGCACTTAACAGAAAAAGTGTGTTGCGGAAGAAGAGCTTTGGCCTTACATGTATGCTCTTTATCATGACAATGTACCTTGCCATTCACCAGCATCAGTGATACAGTTTTTCACCCAAAAGCAAATCACAACAATAGAACACTTACTCTATTGGTTAGATCTTGCTTCTTATTACTTTTTGTGTTTCCAAAACTATGTGTAAACCTCATGTTGACAATGCAGAGTACAGACAGCAGTATAGGACAGATACCTAAACAGCATTCCTGAAGATGACTTGCAAGAATGTTTCAAAGCATAAAAGGAGCGATTACAGAAAAATGTATTAGAGCTTATAGGATTGACTCTGAAGGGAGCAATGTATGAATTCTGCTATTTTTTTTATAGTCAGTTATACTAGCATATTCTAGGTCCCCCACCCCAGAGATCACAAGTAGAAGAAAAAAATTACTCTAAGCACATGAACAGATACACATGTTTATATGAGTAAAAAATTTATCCACTTTACTTTTCTGTTCACAATTCTGGCCTGAAACCATTGTGAATTTATTGTTTCTCTCACTAAAAACAAATAAGCATATTAAAGCACTATGTATTACGTATAAGGATTATTTATGTAATTCAATGACATCATAATTTTTTTTTTCCTTAAATAAACTTATCTGCTACATTAACAGCAGACTGTAAACTGCAAATGTAAATATTTTGTTACCGTAACAAAAGAAAGCTTCAGATATTTTGACAAACCTAACAGCCTTGGCTAATATGTCTACAGCAAAAAGGTACAGAAGTGAAAATGTTTATAATTGAAAAAAGGAAACTGTTGTAGAAACATGTCTACATGACACAAAATGTTTACGTCTCTTCTGCCAGAAACATTCTTCAACTGGGTACATTTTGAAAACAAGTATTAGTTTAGATTTTAAAATAAAGATCTTACTCCAGTTGTTCATTACTACTAAATTCCACAGCCCATCATGAAATTTTAGTTCAGAGTTTTCCAGACAAAATGTCATCAAGATCCTACATAACTAACAAACTCCATGGAGACGGGGCCCTCTTTGGAAAGGAATATGTGCTCCGTTGGTCATGAAATTACCTTAATTTAAAGGAACCTGAAGTGTGATCGATGTGTTTACACAAAGCACATCACTGGTTCCTATCACAAGCCTGAGGATGCCAGTCCACACCCTCCCACTCTCTTTTTTCAAGGTCCATTTTAATATTATCCTCCCACCAATTCTTACATCTTTTGAATGGTTGCTTTCCTTCACATTTTCCTAGATGAATCTTTATGTATTTCTCTCTCATGTGTACTACTCATACATCTCATCTTCCTGTATTTGATAAGACTAATAATAAGCCCCTTTAACTCCTCTCTCTTCAGTCCAAATATTCTCCTCAGCACTGTGCTCCCAAACACCCTCACTCTAAATATGAAAATCCAACATTGAGTTGAACATTTTAAAAACCTGATGCAGACAGTGAACTCCCATAACACACTAATTTTCAATTTGTCTTCAGAATTTATGAAGACCAGTATGCATCATTTTGGTGGCCATGTCAACAGGTGAGTGTTAATAACATTAGCAGTGAACCTTCCAGCATGTTTACTGCCTGTAGTCATGATTACGTAAACAATCTTCTAAACAAGCCTTGCCAATGTCCTTCACACTGAGATATTTTTTTTAGCTGTACACAATAACAAAATAATCATACATTCTACACACCCAGGGTGATACCCTTCTACAAAATTATTCTAAGAACATTCTGTAATGCAACTGGATAAACACAACAACATACTCTGTGACCTACTCATCCCTACCTGCAGCATGGACTACAAGTCCAACTGTAGCTGTTATGTTCCTCTCTGCTGACTTAGAGGTGCCCTCATTATCTGGAATAAACAAAGACACAGTAAGATCTCTAAGCCTATGTTAATTCATTAAAAGTATTATGTTACAAAAATTTGAACTTGTAAACCTGGCAACTAACTTTCATTTAGTGTTACTGTTTATGATCCACTGAGCTTTATCTCTCTGCCTTCAATACGCCTTGAGGATGTGATCCTTAGACATCATCATATCGTCATCACGAACTCCATAGAGTTACATTACTAAAATTTGTTCCTCCAAATCCCTAGATGCTCTTGTCTCTATGTCACTGTTTCAGCTGTCCTATGCCTTGTCATCCTTATGCCTAGTAATGTAATGTTAATTATGGAAAGCAGTCTGTATTCCTTTCAAAAGGCTCTACCAATTGTGTCAGTATCCTTCTACCTGTTCAACAAAATTTGTATATTTTACTGGTGGTCTAAGCTGCTACAGCCTAGAAAGGTTCTCAAAAACACATTTACACTACATTTACTTACTTGAATTGCTGTTAGATTAATATCCAAATTACACTATTGTAATTAATAATCATAAAGTTGTGATCTTATGCATACATAAAATCTCAATAAATAAATAAATAAATATCTCTATCTGAATACCATGCAATACAGTTGAATCAACTGAATCTAATTAACTTTCCAGTGGAAATAATAAGTTTTTATTTTGGATATCCCTTTGTGTTACATATTAGCAGTTTAATAATTACCATCAATACATCTGATTATTATATTATATTATATTGTATATCATATATCATCTTATCATATTATACTGTACTACACTATATTATACCATACCCGGTGGGGGCGAGACTTTCCGCACCTGTCCAGACCGGCCCTGGGGCCCACCCAGTCTCCTGTACAATGGATACCGGGTCTTTTCCGGCGGTACAGGTGGCCAGGGCGTAGGGCTGACCCCCCACCCCCATCTAGTGCCAAGGTCCTAGAAAAAGTAGAGCTATACCTCCACTCACCCTAAGGGCCTTTGTGGCCTATAAAAAGGGTGAAACCTACCACATTATATTATATAGGCATATGGCTACATGTTTCAACCATTAGTGGTCATCCTCAGGCCACTAAAATATATAAAACTGAAATTACTAAAGCAAAACCAACCTCACTCCAACCTCTGTGATTGGAGATGCTAATGCAGTTTCAATTTTACATGTTTTCACATCCCGAGAATGACAACTAGTGGTTGAAAAATGTAGTCAGTGACTATATAATATAATAAAAATCTGTTGTGATAATTGCAATTATTCAACTAAACCACAAATCATTAAGTTTAAATTCCCAATTAAAAACTATTTTCACTGTTTACTAACTTTAGTCCATTGCAAACTGTGGGGAATTGAGATACATGTGAACAGTCCTCACCTTCAACAAATAAATTTGTAGGGCTGTTTTTTACATGTGTTTGCATATGCAAATGTAAGCCATTTAAAGGCTAAGTTTCTACTCATATAAAATTCACTGCAATTACAAGAGCACCATTTTCATAGCAAATACACTTATATGCATAGGAGCTATGCATAATTTATCAGCACAAGTTTGATTTGACTCACATTCAGACAGTCAGCCTGGTGGCCTTGAAGTCACACTACCACCAGAGATTTGTGAATTTCAGAACAGTACAACTCCACTTATCGAGATGCTGGTTATCAAGATCACCAATTATCCGGATTGGCTTGGATTTTTTGGGTAAATTTGTTGATACTTCTACAAAACTAACTGGACTGTTATCAGATCAAGTACAGTAAAGTGTCATGGCTTACAGAACTCCAAATCGGGCGTGGTCAAAAGGATTAGATGCAGATACACACTGTAATAACAGCCAAACTTCAAACTGCCAATGTAGCCTATTTGCAAAGAAAAATCCAATTATACGGATTTTCTGCATATCCAGATGGCTTGGCATCGCAATTAATCTGGATAAATGGAGTTCTACTGTATTTCTCTTTTCAGTTGCTATTTACAGACATTACTTTGTAATACAAACAAAGGCAGAAAATACAGCATTAAACCTCTGGTGCCAAAATTAAATTCCTGGTGCAATCTGCAAAACCCCTGCTTTCAATTATGGGATAAAATTTTGTCAAACAAATTCTTGTTACAAAAAAGTAAACCTCAAGAAGGCTGTACAAGAATGGCCATAACTGGACAATGCACAAGCTGCATCAATCAGGACTTGAACCCAACACCCTGCAATGTAGCGCACAGTTCAGTACCAGATGTTTAAAGACTGAATTTACTCAGGTGACTAAACAACTTTAAAAAAAACTCAACACACAAAATGTCTGATAGGAACAAAAAGTCTCCAACATTGATAATGAATTCCATGCTGAACTACCCATTCCAAGGACCCTATGCCATGGAGTGAATTACTTTTTTAACTTACCTCTACTTCTGGAAACAGAACACTGGTCAACCAACAACATGAACACAAATCCCAGCACTAAGGAGATTCCTATAAGTGAGTGAAAGTCTGAAGATGACGTTTGTTCATGATGAGCAGCTACCGACCCATCATCTTTTAATGCAGAGGGAAGTGCTAAAACAGACAGAGTGAATATGTTATCTTCTAAAACAAAATCATAACTACTTGTTAAATGAAAGCTGTCTCAGTCCACAACATGAAAGATATCAGGGCAAGATGAGGTATAGTTCCAGTCACTCTTAACCTTGGCAGCAGACACAGATGAGTGTTGAACCTCAAGCCCCAGGCGCTTCACCCCCGGGAAAGAACACTGGTACCCTTTGAATACCAAGCTGGGTGGTTCCCAGGGTTGGTCTAGATGTGAAAAGAGAAAAATCTCTTGCTCCTGCCAGGATTGAACCCCAGATACTCTAACCCCTTATTTATTTGTAACAATGCTTAAAAACCAACATTATCATTTATAGAATTTCAGAAGCTGTAAATTGAAGTAAAACTTGCAATTGTAATCGCAGCTGCGGGACGCCCATTTGTAATGCAACGAAAAAACAAAACCTTGTTCCAGACTAATTTGATCAGGTAACTAAACATACAAAATAATTCCATTGTATTATACAAATATTCTTACTGTGAACGGTGACTACAGTATTCAATGATCGAACCCCTTCCGGAATGATTACAGCTAAAGCAGTTCCAACAAGCAGGCCAGCTCCGAGAACAGAAACTAACTGCAACTTTTCCTACGATGAAAATTAAAAATCCATTAGACAGTGAAACAAAACGTGTGAGATTTCTGGTTCTCACAGTGGTGTTACTGCAGATCCAGTGTTCTGGGATGTTAACGCTGCGTCGACTGGTAAATGGTGTTGACAAACGCACAGACTGTAATTTATATAAAACTTCTTTACGATCCTTAAATTTTACCTCTGACATGGGCATAACCAACGGTATGATTCCAACCAGATAACTTCCCACTAACATCAGTACTACTAACAGCAGCAAAACAAACGTTCCTTCCATTATAACCACCTCAAACATTAACCACACACATACACACGTAACAGACGACAACCTGTCGTCTACTACCAGCACAGATCATCTGACTACTAGCACGTCAGTACAGCCATGTTTACAAATACGACATGTTGTACAGGTCTGCCATACCCAAGAAATGAATATACCTCACGCTACAATGACAATAAAAGAAGCTTCAAGTCTTCTGGGACGTGATGCTCTGTTGTTTGATATATTCCCGACGTTTTGGCGAATCGCATTTTCCTCATCTTTATGGTCAAATAATTCAAGGAGAATACCTTCGGGGGAAAATTTATCATATTGTTTAGGTAATTTTATTTCTATTTCAAGCGATCACAGTGCAAGCCTGGACAGGTTTAGGGGGGGTGCATGGAGGTTGTGGCTACCAGATATCCATGCTATCAAGACACAATTACTGCCTTCCCGAAGGCACGTAGATATCACCATATCCCGTCCTGTCTGACACGGATTACTCTCTGTGCTCACCCACCACCGTCACCACGTTGGGTTGGTGCCCATTTAAAACCGATGATAGCGCGTAGCGCCCCTGGCTCGGTATGATAAAGTGGTGGATAGCCCGCAAATGGCAGTGGCCAGGTAAGGCGCCATAGTTGTTTGTGGTAGCAGGGTTTGGATATTGGAATTTGTAGCAGCAATTATTGTGTGGTAAGGAAGAAAAGGGCTGTACTAATGACGTGTGGAAGTTGAGTGCACTGTGGTATTTGTGGCCCACTTACCATTGGTTGTATTGTGTGGTTTCATGTTGCCCTACATAATACAGAGCGTTGCTTTATTTCATCTTGTTTTGTATTCCTCTTCGTGACCGTCGCGTCGCCTTGCATGTGTATGGATGGCACGTCTGTCCTAGTAAATTATATGATGGGCTGGCTGTTGTTTTCGGGTTGTGTGGAGGGGTACTCGCGGTACAACACTAGTTCTGTATATAGTAATGAGTAGGAAGTTCTAGCAAAGCCAGAAGTGAGCCTGCTGATTGGTGGATGGGACAGTAAAAATATAAAAAATGACGTACTCGTATATGTAACAAAGACTGATGCCACTAGCTCCATTTTAATGCGAGGTAGAGGGTACAGCTGCTATCGCCGTGTTTAGCGGTGCCACGTCACATACCAAGCAAGCCATAATGATCCGTTTCGGGCAGGGGTCTCTGGAACTACTATAGAAAGAAGTTCAAATATAAAGGCCAATGCAGCAAGTCGTCCGCGCCCAAGGTACATCCGTGATGTTTCGTGGTTGCGGAAAACACACGGAAATGACCTGGGACACGGACTGACATGCTGCTGCGCCCATGCGCTTTTTACCTGCGGTTGGAGACGCAGTGAAAGCGGGAGGCAGACGAACTATACGTCACGTGGCGCACAATTCCAAAGGGGTGGAACATACGTTCCAATTGACAGTGGCGAAGAGGTGAAGGAACGTTGTAAACTTGTCCACTTTCTCTGTCCTGCACTTCGCCGCGCACTTGTAATAAGCCAGACGAATAATGTAGTCCCTCTTGCTGTAGGAAGGGCTCAGAAAAGCCTTCAAATGACGCCACGTGCTATCTGTGGTGTTTGAGTGGGCACCTGTGTGCTCGTCAACGAAGCCAGTGCTGTGGTTAACGGTGCGGTGCGTGTAACATTCCACGTCGAGATCCCGGTACGCTGCTTAGCAATCACTGATAACCGTAGTGCTGGATTCGATCCATGCATCTATAATGGCCTTCAAATTGTCAGCGGTCCTGTCCGGAACGGGAGCGAGAAACGTTTCACCGGACTCACTCTCAACACCGCCAAACACCCACTGCCCCTTAACAGGGTGGTCCCTATGATGTTTGCGCAGACGAAACTTGCTTTCGTCGATCTCGACGGTCTTGTTAGGACCACCAATCTTCTCTTAGCAGCCCTCCATGTACATCAGCACTGTCTCTCTGCAGAACAGGCCCCACTCCGCGATTGTATTGAGGCCCAAGCGATGGTCTTTTTGTATAATGTGGGCAGGTACGCGGCGCAAGATGTATGTAAGGTACATAATCTCCTGTAAAGTTAGTTTACTCTGCTGGAACCATGAACAATGCCTGATAGTCTTCGTCTCAGAGCATATGATAGCAGCTCTTCTTCGACATCGCCATCTAAAACCGTCCTTTGGTTTAGATTCGACGCACCAAGTCATATCGCGACCGCAAGTGTTACAAGGCACTTTCCTGTGAAGCAATCCCACGTCCTCAGAACTTGGATGCCAAGATCTACTTCGCTGAAAATAAACGTAAGAAGTAGCTTGCTCGCCTCACCGTCACCTCCAAGCGAGGCATGCCCATAAGATGTTTTGAGCACGTACGGCATCTCCATTAGGCGCTGCTGGTTGGTTCAGATGACTGACTAAATTTCGTCAAACATTTCGAAACCAGATTTCTACACAATCCAGCACAACATAATGAACACAACCCAATACGACTAGCGCCTACAGTGAAGATGACCACACTGACCGTTGAACACCGATCGTCTATTTTAGCCTGCGAGAGTGAAGTGGGGAAGTAAGTGGGAAAACATGGGAATGTGTTACAAGATCAAAGATCTTCTACAAAGATGTGGTCAAAGAAACTATGTACAATATTTTACAGGGTATTGAGGTATTTCTAATAAAATTTGTATCATTAAATTTTTTCGAAGAAATGAAACCTAATATTTTACTTCTTGATAAAATGTATGTATATTAAAGGACGTCAGTAGCGGAAAGTGTTTACGTGGTCGACAGCAATAACTAAATTATTAATTAAGTAATATTAATTGCATGACACATTTTTTAATACCAAACACAAATATTACAAAACATAGAAACAACAAATTTTAAGTCTTATATATTGCGAAGCTGCTTGTATAATTCAAGAGGGACGTACTGCAAATGGTAGAAAAAAGAAATCGGATGGTTGAAAAACAAATATTTTCCTGAACAAATTAAGGTCAGTGAGTAAATGTAAATTTTGCCGCACAGTAGTATTCGTTTATTAATTGAATTAATATTTAATGACAAATACTCGGTAGGTATGGTTATATTTTGAAACATGGAGTAGTTAAAAATTTTTCAAGGTAAATGTCTAAAGTAAACTATGCAATCGGATTCGTTTTGTAGATTCTTAAAAGCGAAATGAAAGATGGAATTTGTGTTACTTACCAACAGTATATTGTACCAATTTTTATTTTTCAATAAATACTGATAAATTTTATTTTGCAATAAAGCTATACACTTTTGGCACAATAAACTGAAACGTATCTTCGTTCATTCTTAACTATTAGATGCTTTACTTCGTATCTTTATACTGTAATTCTTTCGGTAAGGCTTCAAGGGCTACTTTCATTCCACGTCTGCCTATGTAATTTTTAAACAAAATAATATTCTTTTTCTGTATTCTTTAATATTTCAGTTCAGTTTGTTCAATTCCATAAAACCTATTGCAAGTCCAAGAGACTTATTAGATAAAGAACTAGTCACAGTACAATATATATATATATATATAGGGTGTAACAGGAGGAACGGACCAGACTTCGGGAGATTGTTCCTTATGTTAAACTATACTGAAAAACCCCAAAATACCTATATCCAAAGTTGAACGGTTTGGGAGATAATGGCCAGTGAAGTTTGAATCTTTGACAGCTGTTACACACTTACTGATTACCAAATTCGTTTTGAAACTGGCAGGAATATGTGGTTTCTG
>Ga0123357_10001018_pt1 | contig 28769 bp, 16 predicted proteins | sample TergutEmb28metaG_FD_89873 | JGI IMG/M metagenome (GOLD analysis project Ga0123357, IMG submission 89873) | Embiratermes neotenicus P4 segment gut microbial communities from Petit-Saut dam, French Guiana - Emb289 P4 | ecosystem: Host-associated > Arthropoda: Insects > Digestive system > Gut ...
GATATAAATGGACTCGTCCGTTTCTCTGGAAAACCAAATCTGGTTTCTGCGCGTGTGCCATCACGTTCCGTTTCTGCTCTACCTGTAATTTACATTACGGAACAAGAAGTTGTGGCACATTCATAGTGGAGTCTTGTATTGTATGTATGTATGTACATCTGTGGTAGTGAAAGCGAGAAGAACGATGTAGTGTGTGCGAGATTACTTCCATTCGAAACAAAACAAGGATCTACTAATTTATACTTTCATGTACTAAACCATTCTCAGAACATTCCCACAACGGAGAAACGGGAATTATTTGTGACTTGATATGCGGTGGTTAATTCCAACATTTTGATTTGGTTGTAAGGTCTCATTTACATAAATTGTTGCCTTAGATTTCCATATAATTTGCTCATTATTTTCCCTGTGATAGCATCACACTACCCCACTGTTGTTAATATAGGCCTAATTTGGGATGGAATGTAACAGAAGAACAGGCAGATTGAATCATGGGAGTGTTAAGGATATTGATCGTGTGAAGAACATTACCGTCCATTAAGTGAATTTATTGGGCTTGCATTGACTTCAGATTCATAAAACCACCATTTATTATATATTTCTCTTTCACTGAAAGTATGAGCGTACACAGAAGAAGAGAAACGGCTGAGTTCCGAACTTTGCTGGACTAGGAGTGTCTCAGCTAGTGAAACTGACGGATAAAGGACAGTTCAGTGTGCCGACAGCAGTATAGATTACCCCTAACACCCCCCCCCCTCCAAATCTCTCCCCTTGCGAAATACGTGGCCCATCCACTTCTGCCTTATAGACTTACAAGATCCACATAGCCGTATAAGCAGAATATAAATTATGAATCGCCAGACGTTACAGTTTTCACCATTTTCTTGTCATTTTATCCACTTAGATCTAAAAATTTTTATCATCAATTTTTTTTCGCAAATGCTACTTTCGGATTTCAGAACAAGGCACTGCAATTCACAAGCGTACAAACAGGAGATAAACCACGGTTTATTCTCCAGGTAAGACTCAGGTAAATAGGAAGTTCCTGAATGTTAACAAGCATTCCCAGTCACCCGCCTGCTACTGAATATAGGAACAGTATGTCAAGCTTCTACTTGCTACAGCAAGCTGCTTACAGTCACTGCAGTCGGCTTCCTCCTGAAGAACGAGTTCAATAGAATGGCGCATGTAGACCTAGGGCTGATCCCTTTAGGACAATAAAAGTGCTGGTTTTAGCAACGAACAGTCTGCCATCGACGAGGAACTGGATCAAGTGGTTACGAAATAATTGTCTGCAATTAACAATTGTGCAGTGCTTTTATGGAAGCGTGGCTCGTTAAATCGAAGACCCTGGTCTTAAATTTCTGACATCGTGTGACTTCTGTCCGTAAGACAGAGGACATGGACCGTGATAGGGATGATCAGTTATTCAGACTGAGGTTGCTAGAACCACACCAATACTTGTGTTTGCCATTTTCGTTCACGTCTCAGTCTCACTACTTGCTATACAATGTCTGGAATTAAAGCATTGTTACACACATGAATCTTAGCAACGTATGATTTGACTTTGAAATAAATTATGTGAGAAAGTAAGTTTACATTGCACGTATCGTGAATACATTATTTTTACCTCTAAGAAGGCTTGAAAATATAGTAATAAAATCATTGTAGGTTTAATGTAACACTGGGAAGAGTTCGCGTAAGAATTATTGCCAGGGAAAAGCAATGCTTATTACAAATTCTGAGCGCGTGTCTGTAGACTTATTTATCCAGCATGCAGAGCGCATACGCCATATTGTGTTGTCATCTGTGGCCTGTCCAGCTGTACATTATTTCTCAACATTATCTCACAAACGGCACCATTTTCGGAAAACTTATTGGCCATTAAATTTGTTGTGATTTTCTCTGAAACTTTTGTCTGAAATAGTTCTAATTCTGAAGAGAACCGAGCCAGAAATTTTCATAAATGCACACAGGTGTTCATTTAAAGTACCCGCTATTCTCGTAAGATTTTATTGAAACTGGGATTTTCTGGACAGATTTTCGAAAAATAATGAAATATCAAATTTTATGAACATTTTCCCAGCGGAAGCCGAGTTGTTTAGTGGGCGGACGGACAGACGGACAGGAATGACGAAGCTAATAGTCGCACTGCTCAGTTAGCTAAGGCGCTTAAAAACTATAACAAATGTTAATTCACACCTGTAATTTACTATTGTCCACCACCGATCGATCTACACGGCCATCATTATGGAGAGCTTAAAACGTTACTGGAACATAGCCGGGTTCACATGCATATAAAATTACAGATAAAATTAATATGACCACAGTATATGGTAAAATTACGGTGTAATTATTTAAAGATTTGAATCGCGTATTAAAGAGGGTGTATAAAACATCTAAACCCGTAAACAGGATATGTGGATATTGCCGTGGTAATGATTTGTATAACGTTTACAACAGTAACACAAATTTATCAAATCAGATGCTCATAGAACATCATCTATAAGCTCTGGGTTTTTAGTCTAATACAAAGGAAGGTTGGGAGGGCAATAAATTTCACCAATATAATATATATATATATAGTCAATAAGAGCTGGACGATCCGGGATCGAATCCCGGTGGGGACGAAATTTTCCGCCCGTCCAGACCGGCCCTGGGCCCACCCAGCCTCCTGTACAATAGGTACCGGGTCTTTCCCGGGGGTAATGTGCGTCGGGGCGTGCTGCTGACCACTCACCCCCTTCTAGTGCCGCGGTCATGGAAGAGTAGAGCTATACCTCTACCCACCCTCTGGGTCACACCGGGCCTGTAACGGGATCACTTTACCTTTTTTTATATATAGTTAATAAGCCGCCATGCATAACAAACATACAGTCGTTCATAAACTTGGGAACGAGATATCATCCCCCTGATATAAACATGATAAAACGTGTTAAATCAATGTAAAAACAGAATAATTGACAACTGTATATAAAAAGACAGGAATATAACTAAAGAAATATGAAGGCAGCATCAAAAGTTCTTGATGCAAAGTGCACACTGCAGTCGCAGTTCTACAGCGTTGTAGCTGATTTCAGCAATCCTTAAGTGTTACATCCTCGTTGTGCTGCGATCAATATATATATGTTTATTTATTTATTTATTCAACAAATCATCATGCTCGACACGGTTACAACCTTATACAAGGGAGGTTTGCCGTGTGCATTTTGTACCAAAAACTTTTTAGGCTGCCTGCTATTTTTATTTAACTATATTCTTGTATATTAATTTATGGTTGTGTATTCGTTTAGTTTACAATGTATTAACAGGTTTGATAATGATTATGTTCCGAGGACGAGATCGGTTTCAAAAGTTCGTGAAAGATTGTATGGGTTTTTCACACGCTCTGGAAATACGTCTGTTGATGGTCTGTACTTAGGCCGATAATGGTTACCTTAGAACCCGCTAACAGTGTTGTGCATGACGACTTATTGACTATATATATGTATATCTATTGATCGGAGAACAGAGGAGGGATGTATCGCTTAAAGTTTTCCTTATACAGAAACATCCAGATACGTTGAACAGAAGCCAGTACGTGCAGCTCGTGTTTCAGCGACGCATTGTGGGACAGCTAAGCGGGAGTTGTGTGTGTCCACACGTCGACTCCACGTCACGGTTTTGACACGTGTGTGTGGCCGCAAGCCGCGGGTTCTTTCCCCTGAGGTAAACCTACTAATGACAGCATTAAGTTCAAAGGCACGCGGTGATCTGAAAGTCTCTTTGCCGAAGTTGTGCTGACTTTACAGAATTACACATTGTTTTTGGAGACAAACCAAGAGCAGAAAGTAACAATGAGGAGTTGCAATCAGTGTTGAAATTATCTGCCTTTTTCATTGTCACTAACTTCTGTAAATAATGAAAAACCGAATGCAAAGTAAGCAATTAACCTTTTGGCGCCGGAATAATTTTTTTTAGTTATAGCACATCCTGTATATAAAATGAAACAAACAGCATTTTGAAGCAAAAGAAACGGAGAGTATATACCGTGTTTAAAGTATTCAGTACCTGTATTTGTTGAATAAATATATAAAATGTAACGTTTAGAGGTTAGCGGTGCGGTACTACAACTATAGTAGTCGTTAGGCGTCAAAGGGTTAACAGCTGTGTTTCAGTACATCAGTTGAGTGAGTTCATGTCCTGTACGTAGACAAATTATGCTGCCCTTTTCCGCAGAGAATTCGTTCTCTTATGCTGGTGCATTAGAATAATCAATCTCCACGCTTTACACATCAGACGATACTATATCAGTATTTTGTTTTTAAGAATGTTCATAATACCTCGAATTTTGCCCCTTAGTTTAAGAAATTCTCACAAGCTCGTGGCCCCATTGAGAACAGAACATTTTCTCCAGTGATTGTTCTTTTGCTAGAAGTGCCTTTGCTGCTGATGCAGTTTGTAAACGTTTTGACAGATTTTAACAAATTACGTTCCCTCTTTCTTAATATTATTAGGGTCTTCATGCGAAGCTTCTTTTAGCCCATATTTTCCCAAAGTGTGCTCTGCGGATCTCAGGGATACGCGACCAGTTCTCAGGGTATCCGTGCAGACAGTATATTTCTGTAAAACATGGGCCTACTTTAAAATTTACTTTTTCTCTTAATTAAAGAAATAATGTTTCTTAAAAGTAATCACAGGACCCTTTTAATTGGCGATATGTTTATTTCATATGGTCTTAGAGTATGAGGCAGTGGCTGCCCTGTGGACAGAGATGCACTGATACAAGATTCCAGTGGTACAGTAATGACAATAGCTTTCGGATGTTCCGAAAGTTCTTTGACAACTATAACAATACAGTTCAGAAATTTATGTGATTTCCGTACGCATGATAGTTCCTGTCAAGAAAAGCCGATATAGCACAATACAACTGCTGGGTACTTAATACACCTCACAGGGGTATTTTAAGCGATTTCTTTTACTGGCTAACACAGGACACTACCGTTTCATTGAGAAGAACCACAACAAAAACCAAAGCAACAACAAAAACAACAACAATGTTGCATTCTTTCCTTAGGGTGATTTTGCAGGCGTCTTAACTTTATATGGCGGCGTTTCTGAACGTTTCTGAACACTTTGTTTGTTCGATTTTCATGTCATGTGAACAAGAAAAATAACCCTAGCAATCTCGTCCTTCTATTTCATCGTTCAAACGATCTATGAAGACGGAACAGAGAGAGTAATTCGAAATTTCGGAACGTAACATTTAGACGCCGGGGATCACCACAAAAACTACAACATTCAGAACATAGCGAAAGTTTGAAATTAAGAATAACAAAAATACATCGGCCATTCATCACCAGAACTCTCAAGTGTTCAAATTACTGCAATATCAGGGAAGTTATGGATATTTTCGTAAGAGGTGGTAGTTGCTGGCCTGTAGCCAGGAAAGTCCGCTTTCGATCTCAGACCAGTGACTGTGATATTTTTGTTGGACCAAGGGCATTGGAACAGGGTTTTCTCCGAGTACTGCAGTTTACCCCTTCCCATATCCCTAACTATTTCACCAAGTTCTGTACTCATGTTAATGTACTTAGCAATTGAAAACGTCGGTAAATAAAACACTTTCCTCTCCTCGTCTTTATCGCTGGTGACGTTTTGGGGCGTTTGTAGAATTTCGAAAAAAAATACTATTATATCCGTCATATGTGTTTATCTGTCCATCCATCTTTCCGCATGGGACAGCTCGGCTCCAACTGGATGAATTTCCATTAAATTTGTTACTTAATGTTTTTTAGAGAATTTGTCGAAAAAAATCACATTTTCTTCGAATCTGACAAGAATATTGGTTATCATATATGAAAGCTTATGTAATTTATGATAATATATCTCGTTGAATTCTTCCTAGAATGAGAAATATTTCAAACAAATTTTGTAGAGAAAATCAAACCAAGCATTTTATGTTCAATAATTTTCTTTCAGAAAATGCCGGATAACCAAGACAAGAATACAAAGTGACCATAATAATGCTTATGACGTTTTTGTTAACAGCAGTACGGAATATTTTAAAGCTCGACACCAGTGCAAATGGAAATGATTGTGTCTTTTCCAAGGCAACAATGAATACTTGACTAAATGGTAGCTAAAACTAAGCCAACAACACTAAAAATGGAAGGTATTGTTTTATTTCTCTGGCAAAAACTAACAGGCGAACGTACCGCAATTTAACGCAGTACGTAATTGTTTTACCTAGTTTTGATTTTAGAACAAAAAAAGACCAACTTGATGCCACTTGCTATTTTATTTCACTCCTTATGTGCTCAACATAGTTCGGACATTAATATATCAATCATCAGGAGCTTGCGACTATTCTGTTTAATTATCACATTGGTCGTATTGTTCTTGGTTCGATGTGTGTTGGAGTTTCGGTGTGGTTGGTTTGGAGTGGTATCCGTGTTGCAGGCTGAAACCCAGCTTCAGCCTGCAACACGGATACACAATACACAATGCACAATACGACCAATATGGTAATTCGGCATAATAGTCGCAAGCTCCTGATGATGGATATATTAATTTCCGAAACATGTTGAGCACATAAGAAGTGAAATAAAGTAGCAAGTGATATCAAGTTGGTCTTTTATTCTTCAAGTATTACAATGGTGTATGGTCCAATAAACATAAGATTAGTTTTGATTTGTTTGTAGTAACATAGGCTCTAGTAGACACTGTGTAGGGTTGCGGCATTTCACCGCAGTTCGCACCCCAGTAGATGGAAGTTCATAGACGGAACGTCCGGTCTACATTTCTTGGCCCTGAGCCCGGTTAACTTGACCGAGGTTTTTCGTGGTGCTACTCAGGCAGTACATAGGTAGGACTTTAGTTCGTGTCCACTTCTTGCTACGTACTTCGGCTTCTTTCGCTTATCATTATAACATTCAATGCGGTATAGGCTTAAGATAAGCTAAACCTGAATGTTTGAATTCTCAATTCTTCTGATATTTTTTCCTCATGTCGACTGACAAAAACTTGTCAACACGACTTGAAGCCTCAGAAGAATTATATCTCCAATCTGCACAGCTGTGATAACCCCAAACCTGGCCTATTTAGAGTTATTAAACAAAAGACATATTAAATATAATTATAGTAGTCATAATAGCATGTACGTTTACAACACAATTTCGAGTCTTATGGACATTTTACTCTTTTATCCGTAAAAATTTTAAAAGGAAGTTTATCCTAGACTATTCAATTACTCCGTTGAATGTTATTTTGAAGCTGCTCAGTTAATTGTAAATTATGTCAGCATATGATGTATATCACTCAGTATATATGCGTCAGGAACTGATCGACGTTTGTGTTACTGGGTTCTGGGGATGTCCCTCGCGGACAGATGGTTAAGTAAGGGAAGAAAAGAGGAGTATATTTAGAGGAACCTCACAGAATTCATATTCTCTGTTTAGAGCTAAATAATAAATAATCGCGAATCTCTGAATTCTTCGCATATTTATGATTAATGGTGACATACTGTTGTCCCCCTGTTTCATCTGAAGTGCCAGGAGGTTAACCAGAAATAATTTTAGTGCTCTTTTAATATTAATTTTATTTCTTCCACAGTACCACCAATTAAGGATGAACCTTGTCTTAAATTAGCCACGACTCTGGTTTAGTGTCATGAAAGGAGGCACTTTGTTACGAAGTCTTATACAGTCGTAACTACACATATCTAAAATATAATTATTGTCCTTAACAGTTCAGTCCCTTCCTTCAGTCTCTCTGAAAGATATACTATTGTGCTCAGCCTTTGATCTTTGAAGCCACAGTTGGCCTGACTTTTGGACTCATTGATCTACTCTAAAGACAGCAAATCTTTCCCAATCTACCACAGTATATAATTTATTAATATTAGGGCAATGTAAATATTAAGGAAATGTAAAATAACCTAATGACATCAACAGAAAAAGTACATTTTTTTAAATTTATTAATATTTATATTTTCAATTTCACAGTTTACCATAATTAAAAAATGTTTTCTTTAAGCTTCATATTGCGAAGTTGGTACAATACACTGCATAACTGGCGATTACTGACTGAAGGAAGGTTTTTAATTACTGAGGGATGAGGAAGGCACTAACTCTTTTAAATGTTCATCTTCAGAATGTTTCAGTATCTTGATGTAATTATCGTCATCTGGGAGAAGGTTTGTTCGCAGAGGTAGGTTGGTCCAATAGATGCTGTCAAACGACGAGCTATTGATCGTACTGGGAGGGAAAATACATTTTGACAGAGACCAAAACGTGGCCGCGATCGACTGGTCACCCCTGTTTTAAGTAACCTCCACAAAGTGCAATTCTGATTTATCTGCTGCGGTCCCATAACAAAATATAATTTTTCAGTGCGCTTTCCAAGGAGGCACTCTATTCTTGACAGCTTAAAAGCCGGCGCTAATTTTATGTACCACTTGCCATAATGTTTAGCAGCTCTGCATCTTGCTGCACAGTGTATCTGTTTGCTTCATACGGGCATTAATACCCTAAACATCACTAATTGGTCGGTTTGTGTAATGGACACAGAGTGTGTTCTGTGTGACGTAATAAAATTTCGTTCTGCGAAGTGTTGCACTGGGCAATATGTGCTAACAATTGCCAAGGCAACGGACCAAGATTGGGATACGGTGGACACATGTGTATAAAGAACAAATGTGCTCTCCTTTTGACACGTAATCCAGAATACTAATGCAACGTGTATGAAAAAGTTTGAATTATTAATACAGCAATAGCACAAAATACGAAGAAACATAAGGGGATTTCCATTCTTTCTTTGTCGGAGTGCTACCTGGAAGTGTTGGGTACGCGTTATTGCGACAAGCCGTCTCGACACAGGCTTCCTTTATTTCTTCTCTCTTCAGACAAACCCTGAAACTGGTAGCCAATTCGTGCCTTTCACAAAGTGCTACTGGCTTGCATTATTCAAATTTTACCCTTTTGTTTAAAGGCAGCCCTTAATCCCCCTTCCCCCCTAAATTATGCAATTCAATATCATCCAGTAAACCAGAATCCCACGCCCAAGACCTATTCACCTTTCTGATGTCTCTATTTTAATGACACTTCTATTAGAAGAACGAAGAGAGGGATTCCGAGCACCTTCTAATAAAGTGATGTTACTTTCCCCCCTCCGCTTTTCCGAAATCAAATTTTCATCTACACTTCTACCATTCATTCCGTCTGTCTCCCAGCCTTCGTATAGCAGTGATATTCTGAAACCCTCTCTTTGATGTTCTTTTGACCGTTCCGTCGTATTTTATTCGAGGCTATGCGATCTGTAGTAACTGGGAGAGATTTATTCTGTCTCGATAGTGGTAGGTCATAAAGGGGATTTCATGGTGTTTCAGATAGAGTACTTACGAGAAATGCTTTTCCCTTCTTGATAGTATAATTTGGGGTATTTGTGAATAATTGGTTTATTGGATACTTTGGAACATCCTTGGACTTTCATCGATGTTGATGGCTTTCAAAAGTTGCTGATATATGCTGGACGCTCATGAAGCATACCGCTGAATTGTGTCATGGCTTCGTAATTTCTTCAGTGTCCTTAGTTTTACATTCTACATAATTTTTATTCTTATCTTGACCTCAATGATTTGTTTATGAGTGTGTGTGAAAATTATGCTGTAATGAAGGTAGGCAGAGCATAAAATGGCGTCTAAATCCTAGATTAATACCATATATCACTTATGTTTATGGGACCGTGCATCATTGTAATATTTGAAGAATAAAAGACCAACTTCAGCCTGCAACACAGATACCACTCCAACCCAACCACACCGAAACTCTAACACACCTCGAACCAAGAACAATACGACCAATGTGGTAATTCAGCAGAATAGTCGCAAGCTCCTGGTGATAGATATATTAATGTCCGAAACATGTTGAGCACATAAGGAGTGAAATAAAATAACAAGTGACATCAAGTTGGTCTTTTATTCTTCAACTACTATATACCATATCCAACTTATGTACAAATTTTTTTCCGCTTGGAAAACCATAAGAAAAACATGGAAAATGAAAAAAAAGAACGTATGATTTTTTTTTTGGTGACAGATATTTGATTCAGTCCTATTACCGGCCACTGGACTTTGATTGAAGCTTGCTGTATTCATATAATTTACGATTTGCGATAATTGAATATTTCAATATAAATAGTGTTCGTAACTTTTTCAACATTTTAGCATGGCTAATAAACTATGATTACAATTCAGCATCAAATGTATGTAAAAGTCCTTGCTCTTTGCTTGATTACGTTAATAACTGAAGTGAATTTCTTTTTAAAAACCTTCGCTGTTTCTAAAGAATTAATTTTTTTTAAATCGGGTAATTACAGGGTTCCAATATTATTTTAGTTGAATATGCTGAAATTGTAATTTTTTATGGAATTTCCTGAAAATAATTTCTGTTATTTGCACTACTCAAATATTTTTGAATTACTGAATCGAAGAAACTTGGAAATTCTTTCGTCTTATTTACATGATTCCACTCGAAGGCAGTATATAATATGATATGAAAATAAATCGTTTTTTCCTGCACGATCGAGACATTTTCGGAATTCAGAGTTGAAAGTGTATGGAAATCCTTTAATGTCGGCATAGTTGAATGTGGGTCCATATCAAAAATGTTGCTAAACACCGTCAGGATCCTTGCATGACCACGTGGTGTGTGGGATCCTGTACGGAAATTGTGTGTAACGTCTGGTATGTTACTTGCATTTTCGAGTTGGGTTCCACAACGGAATGTGGTAAATTGCACTGGTTTTGTTTGCACAATTGAAATTTGTTTACAACTCCCTATCAAAACAGTCTGGAAAGGCATTCGCGTTATTCGTGTACCTAAACGGTATTTGGAAATGTTAATTCGGCTAATACTGACATGTGTTGTTGTTCCAGCATGATAAGATGAGTTTTGCCACTTCACCATTTTAAGTCAGTAACCTGAAATCACTATCATTGGCCCCCTCTTATTAATTTCCCTCCTTAGCCTTGATACATTATACTCACGGTTCACTCGCACAGAATTTTTTACTATCCCTTGGTGCGTCTCTTTCTGAACAGGTTCTGAATAAGTTACTAGTCGATACGAAATTAAATACACGTAAATAAGCACATTTTAAGCTATTGAAACAAAAACTATACAATTCAGAGTGTATAAAAGATTATACGTTATTGTGCCTGGCGTATTATGGAGTTTCTGGGTAGCTGCTTTCACAAATCAAGTTTTTGTAAATAAGTGCAGAAGTACGTCCATGAATATGTTTGTGTCTGATACTCGTGTCACGCTCCTCGCATGTTATCACATACTCATCTCATCCTAATCTCGTACTAATACTCTTTCCATGCTCATGATACAATCGCCTCTTACTCAAAACCTAATTGTCCTATAATAATCTCATAATCTTCTCTTACCCTTCTCATTCTCTTATCTTAATCTTCTCGTTCTCATCTCATAACAGCGTTATAATAATCTCATATTCGTCTTATTCTCGTCTCACACATTCCGTAACCATTTTATATTCGTCTGGCTCTTATAACGTGCTAGTGCCCTTCTTATACTCCAATCATAATCGTCTCTCAATCATCTCATAATCGACTTATAAACACTCGAATCAGTCTTCTCATACTCGTCTAATTCTCGTCAGAATCTTGTCCTTACTAATCTCACACTCGTCTCCTACTCGTCTCCTACTTTTTCTCGTACTCCTATCATAATCTTCTCGTACTCATGTCTTAACCGTCTTTTAATTACCTCGTACTCCTCTCTTTCTCGTCACACACTGGTACATAATTATCTTATACCCGTCTCATTCTCGTCACGGACTTGTTCTTAGTGATCTTATAACCGTCTCATTCTCGTCTCACACTTGCACATACGGATCTTATATCCATCTCATTCCCACACCCGTCACATACACATCTTTCACAAAAGAAGTCGTATTTCAGTAGCGATGTCCGTACCTATACCAGTAAGTACGAAGGATCATCTTCGTAACCCTGAAAGTTTATGCAGCATCACAGTGAGAACCTCAGATCTCCCATTTCTCTAATAAGTTTCTTGTTTAGACATGAAGAATAACCTATCTGTTTCTGTTGTATTTATAATGTTCCGTTATGAAGTTTGGGTGGTTTCCTATGTTTATAAATTTAGCTACTTACAAATACAAAAGGGAAAGGCCCACTTACTACATTTCAGATCTGTATGTGGAGTCTACAGGACTCCATTTTGAAAAACAATATTTGTTTATGATAGATGAAACCCTTTTTGTTTATTGCAAAAATAATAAAGTTAGAAGAAAATTTCGGAATAAAAATTTAATTGTTATCAAACTTTTGGGGTGCCTTAATGCAATAAATAGCTTTATTTAAAACCGAAGATACATTCAGAGTGGCAGATAATACTCTGAAGTTATTCTGAAAGAATAACCAAACCGATTAATACTGAACAGTGACATTGGTTCCAAAAGAAATCTTCTTTGCATAGTTGAAATACTTGTTTAAGTTTCAACATTATATTACTTGAAAATTCTTCTACCACACCAAAGTGTATTTATGTGGAATAAAATTTCCAACGATATAGTAATCACCTAATATCCTAAAGATTGAGGAGGGAGATGACTTATATCCCTTATTATGTCCTTCATCTTAATATTTGTGTCATTTCAATATTGCGGTTCGGTCATACATATTTCACTTCTCCTGAAATTCAGAGTGAGTTACATTCGAACTTAATTAAACATAATCTCAGTCCCATCTTACTGTAAGGACTATTTTTTAAGCTTGTGTTTCTGTGCGTCGTAATTCAATGGTAATAAAAATCCAACCAGATGCAACAGTATGCAGATATTTATTTACTGCAAAGTCACTGTATATGCTTCGGATGTCACAGCACCCATCATCAGGAGCACGAAAAACTGTAACCGCAGCCTACAGTACAGGTCATAATACTGGTACAGCTACTTCCCTCCAACGTGTATATAGAGTGACTTTGCAGTAAATAAATATCTGCATACTGTTGCATCTGGTTGGATTTTTATTAACATAGTGTAAGAACTATTTTAAGAGTAAATGTAAGTTTCTCCCTGTGTTTTGCAGTCTCATGCCTAATACATGCAGGAAATTTTCTCCTTGTGTTTTACAGCCTGATGCTTAATAGCTGCAGGGAAATCACTGCCTGTGTTTTACAGTCTGATCCCTAACAGCGGCAGGGAAGTCACTCCCGTGTTTATGCGTAATAATCACAGGCAAGTCTCTCCCTGTGTTTTAGAGTCTGATGCCTAATAGCTGCAGGGAAGTCACTCGTTCTGTTTTACAGTCTGATGCCTAATAGCTGCAGGGAAGTCCCTCCCGTGTTTATTCCTAAAAGTCGCAGGGAAGTTACTACGTGTGTTTTAGAATCTGATGCGAAATTTCTGCAGGGAAGTTACTCCCTGTGTTTTACAGCCTGATGCACTGTAGGTGTGTAACCTCGTTTTACACTCATGACTTTTGATTCTCGCTCGCCTTTAATCACTCAAGAAAAGAAATGATCTTTTTCAGTACTTCCCCTTCTCTGCTTTCTTTTTTTCCCTTAATCCTGTCACTGTTTTTATCCATATTCTATTTTCCCCATATTCCTTTCAGAATCCTCTTATTTATTTTCCCTACAATCATTCCTGTCTTCTTTCTTTCATCTCCGTTATTTCAAACAACAAAATGCTACTTTTCACTTTACTGCAACTGCTTACAGCGGTCAGTGCTAGTTGTGAATGCAAGAAATCAAACGTCACCAGTCACGATACATATCTGGCTTGCACTTACTGAACTCCATAATTGTACTTATGAAAATACGCGTTATTGTGGAATACTAAATCTTGGCCCACACTATGGCTGCATTTACGGTCAACTCACAGTCAGCTCATGGTCAGGGATAATATTCGTTGCCTGTATTCAGATGCGTCTGTCCATACCATAGGTAAGGCTGGCGTCATGGGGCGCCGTAGAGAATGTTTGATCAAATAGCAACGCTGTTGTTGCCAGACTTTTCTAGGTTACGTCTCTGAACACTTTTGCAGCAAAATGAACTGCGCCGGAGTGTCGTGAAGCGTTCTGTGTCAGCAGTGAACACAAAACCGTCACCATCTTACTTCTCGCACATGTGACAAAAAATGAAACACTTAGGAAGAACTAAATTATTTATGATAGGAATGTGATAATTAGCTATTAAAGATAGAATTAAATTATTTGTATACCGTGAACATTCTATTTTTATTAAATTAATTCTACAGTTAAACACTTTATTATCCAACTAATGCACAATATATAATATGTAGAAACAATTAAAGTTATAAAATATTTAAAAGTGTTCCAACATATTTCGGATCACAGAGGATCCATCATCAGCAAGCCTTGTACAGTGCTTGGCTAAAAATGACAAGAATGGTTTTATCGCGTCCGTTGGCATGAACAAGGTCGGTGTTATAGCAGCATATTCTGACCGTTGTGCGTGTGTATAGTTCACTGTATAGGAAGGGACTGTCACTGGTAGCGCCTTCATATACAGTGAACTATACACACACACAACGGTCAGAATATGCTGCCATAACACCGACCTTGTCTATGTCAACAGACACGATAGAACCATTCTTGTAACTTTTACCCAAGCACTGTACAAGGCTCCTTGATGATGGATCCTCTGTGATCCGAAACATGTTGGAGCACTTTTAAATATTTTATAATTTTAATTGTATCTATAAATCATATATTGTGCATTAGTTGGATAGTAAAGATTTTAATTGTCACAGATGCACGGTGCAAATATGAAGATAATTCTAAAGTTATTTCAAATGTTATTGACTGCGCGGTAAAAAGAGCTGTAGCGATTCAAAATGTCTGCTGTCAACTTATGTCATTTGCAAAGGTGAAGAGGCAAATAAAAATTGTTAGTTTAGAAGAAAATGCAAATGAGCAGGTGAAGTGGCCCGACAGGTGCGTGAGTTCCACACTATCAGACACATTCCTTCTCAGCGTGGCTTCCTTTGGATGTCACAAAAGCAAATCTCAGCTTAACATATTTCTGAATTGTGAGATTTACTGCTATTGATATTCATTCCAACAGCTTCATGTACTTAGGATTTTATATCTTATTAGCCAGAGTTTTTTGACATTAGAAAGTCTTTGATTAGGCAATTTTAAACAGACTCAAAATAGGATGGTCTTCCTTCGCCATAACTCAATCAGCTGTCTTTCTGTGTATTTAGGACAATTAACAGGTGGAATGGAATAAAAAGATCTTCCAAAACATGGAAAATGGAGGAAACTTTGTTGACTCCACTTTCAAACTTCCTCCTGCATGTTTCTTTATCAGACTGTTGCCACAGGACAGCACCCACAACTTCCTATGACCGGTCATTTCGACAAGTTATTATAAATTCCCTGTTTCTTCAGAATATCACGAATTTATTCCCAAGTACTGAGTTGCTGCTCTTCGTTTCTTTTGCAGCCTTCCCAATTTAAATTCATAACAAATATTAAATCTGTTACAAGGGGTTCCGTCAATTGAAATTTAAAGATTTTCCTGTTGTCAAACAGCATGTGCTTTCATATAGCTGTACCTTCTTTTGAGCTTTCACTTCAGGCCACAAATGGGGCAAAGTTAAGTAGAATTTCTGCAGAGTTAGGCTCATGGTCATAGCGTAGTGTTTCGATTGCCTTCCCTTCTGCTTAAAATACTGCATTTTGACTGAATGCACAAATTTCATATATATTGCTACCTCGCTACACTTAAAACCTTACAGAGGTGTTGGCAACTTACAAACGCAGCAAGACGACTTCTATCTACGCTTACAAATGTCACTTGTTACGCATCTTACTTCTTTTCGTCACCAGCATAAGGTCTTCTGTGTTTTGTGCAATAACGCGAGACAACAAGAAAATCGCTGTATTACCTTGAAGGAAGAACGTGTATTAGGACGTTAGGTAATGGACAGCATTGAGTGGTAAAGGGCCCATAAATTTTTCTTATATTATTGCTGTTACCAAGTAAATGAGGTTAAAATTTGTGTGACATATGGACGATGATGACGAAATTTTCAACACTCTGATCAATAGACTTAAAGGAAAAAATCTAATAAGGGGACACAAGCGTAAATGGAAATATGAATTGAAAAAGGCTTTAAACACAGTGTGACGCTGCGGACTGGATTCACCAGACTCCGGAAGTTGTTTAATAAGGACCATTGAATTCCCGAAGAATTGGAGGATTTTCGACCGTCTAAAGGACTTCAAGTCTCTCAAGAATAGTAAAGGTAAAGGTAAAGCAGTCCCATTACAGGCCTGGACAGGCCCAAAAGTTTCCAGGAAGTTAAGGTTCCCAGATTTCGTGACAACGGCACAGGATGGTGGTAGATTGTCAGCCTTAAGCACCGGCCGCCTTTACCCCCAGGAAATACTCCCGGTACTCATTTCTGTTAGAGGCTGAGTCGACCCCAGGGCCATAGTGCGATCGGAAGGATTTTATGACAAAGAAAAATCCAATGACACCAGCTGGGATCGAACCAGCGACCTTCCGATTTGTAGCACAACACCTTAACCACTGTGCTACCGTCCCAGGGAATTTATTGAGAAAGGGTGTATCTTTTGGAAATGAATGCTTTCATAACGATACGACACGTCAAAAGAAAAGCTCAATACTGACAGACGTGCTAGAGGAGCAGTCTCAGACTGTCAGCACTAATTGGTGTACCCAAAACTGAGTGCTGCTGTAAATTGAGGCCAACGCATCGAGACTTAAAATTCTTTTTTTTATTCAAAAGTGTCAGTTTCACCCTAGAACAGGACCTTAAGGCCCGGGAGGAAGGGGGTAAATGTATGGCCCTCTAACCTCTTTAACTCCGGAGCTAGATGGAGACGGACAGTCAACGTCACTCCCCGGCAGCTTCACCCCGGAAATTGACCCGATACCCATTGTACTGGAGTCTGGGTTGGTCGGAAGGGTGGAAAAATCTCACCGTTCCCGGAATTCGATCCCTGGATCGTGCAGCCCATAGCACGTAGCTATGTCTACTATTCCATCCCGGTCCACCTATTTATTTGGACCCATTTCATTATTACTCACCCACTGACGCCTATACACGTATACTCCAAGTGAACACTTCTGTTCGTGTTTCCCTATCTAAAACCTGTATGATTTTCTCTTCATCTCCCATGGGCCCATCTCATTCTCCTTGACTCTCTACGAGCCTAATATTATGCTAGAAGTGTAAATTGTGAAATTAGTCACTTATGTAATTCTAACTTCACATAACGTCACAGTTCTCAAGTCAAAATGCTGTCACCACTCTATTCTTTAACACCTCGTGCCTCTATCTTATCTCTTGACGTGGGACACCAATTTTCACATCAACACACCAGCAGTTATGGAGCACGCAGTGGCGCAGTTTGTTAAGACACTGCGCAGCAAGCAGGAAGTTCGCGGATTCGATTCACCGTTGTATCTTTCACTTAATCATTCTGGCTTCACTATGTCCTTGGGATTGAATTAGGTTCTAATAGAAGTGGGTCTCAGGACTATATCCCGGATTGTCTAGAAATCTAGTTGCCTCAAATTCCTGGAACCCTCCGAATCTGTCCAGGCCTGTAGACAGATTGCTTTACTTACACTCGAATGTATACAAAATTATAGACAGCACCATGCTGATATTTGTTAATTGCATGCATGTTGATGTGATGGTCTAGCACGTTACTGATAGTGACTGAGTAATGAAACCTTTAATTGAGGCAACTTTTACAATATAACTGTATATAGAAATTCACACGAGCGGATGTCCAACAATAGGGCATTATATCTGCGATGTTATTGCTACACGTTTTGTTTGTAAGTATTTTTAGGCAATCCATTATATTATAGTGCCAGATCTGTAATGACGGGATCCCAAGGTATGTGCAGAGAAGAGAAATATACCAGTAAAATTTTTAAATTATATGACCAAAATAAAACAATATTCCAAACTTTGTTCTATTATTTATATTAAAGGATTTTTATGATCTTTACATCTCACCAGATGTTATTCGGGTGATAAAATTAAGAAGAATGAAATGGACATGTCATGTGGGACGTATGGGAGGCAGAAGAGTTGCATACGGGACTATGGTGGGAAGGCTTGAAGGGAAAAGGTTACTTCGAAGGCCTAAGCTTAAATGGGAGGGTAATGTTAAAATAGTACTTTAAGAAGAGGAATAAGGGCCGTAGACTGGATGGACGCAGGTTAGGATAGGGACAGGTGGAGGACTGTTGTGAGTGCGGTATTGAAACTCCGGGTTCCATAAGATGTAGGGAATTTCTTTATAGCCGAGATCCTTTCAGCTTCATAGGAAGGACTATGCTCAATGGAGTTAGTTAAAACCTCGGCTGTAGCCTTTTTAATTCCAGTATCGGTCTTTGTTTTTATCCATTCATTAAATAGCCGTTTAGTTTTTTGTTAGGATGAGTTATTTTTTTATTTTTCCGTTGATATTCAGTAAAGTTTTTGGGCGCTTTTGCAAAATTGAGAAAAGCGACTATTAACTTCGCCATATCTGCCCGTCTGTCCGTCCGCGTGGAACAATTCATCTCCCACTGGAGTGATTTTCATTAAATTTTAATATTTTAGAATTTTTCGAAAATCTGTTGAGAACGTTAAATTTTTAAAAATCATATAGGAATAAAGAGCACGTTACACGAAGACCAATCTAAATTTGTGATCATATCTCGTTTAATTGTCCTTAGAGTGAGACATGATGAGGAAAGTTGTAGAGAAAATCAAAACAAACATTTTATGTGCAATAACTTTTCTTCGAGTATCGTGCCATTTATGAGATAATGTGAAAAAATATTGTGGAGCGGGACAGGCCTCAGATGACAATATGGCGAATGCGCACTGCATGCTGGATAAATAAGTCTACAATTACATACTCCGGATACATAATATTTACTGCTTTTCCACTACAATAATGGTTTCACGATACCGTCCCAATGTTACTTTATACGTACATTGCCTGTATGTTTATGTTTTATGTGACGTTCCTACAGAGTGGATATAGGTTTTTCAGATTTTTATATATAAAGGACTGTATTTATGCATTTGGAGTATCCAATACAGTCCTTTAGGACTTGAGGGTCGTGGTGTGAAAAGTGTGGGATATACCGTTGGCCTCTTTTTCGTTCTACTTTCTGTCTGAAAGTGTAAAATTATAGAAAAAGTTTGACGTAAATATTGAATTATCTCGCCTGATATTTTTATTTGAATTGGGGGGAAAGTTGCTGTGCCCTCGTGTGTTCAGGCGTGTGCCTGGCTTACCACGTGTAGAGTTTTGTTGTTGTTGCCATCTGACTCATCCTGCTGTTGCCATCTGACTTATCCTGCTGTTGCCATCTGACTCATCCTGTTGTTGCCATCTGACTCACCCTGCTGTTGCCATCTGACTCATCCTGTTGTTGCCATCTGACTCATCCTGTTGTTGCCATCTGACTCATCCTGCTGTTGCCATCTGACTCATCCTGTTGTTGCCATCTGACTCGTCCTGTTGTTGCCATCTGACTCATCCTGCTGTTGCCATCTGACTCATCCTGCTGTTGCCATCTGACTCACCCTGCTGTTGCCATCTGACTCATCCTGCTGTTGCCATCTGACTCATCCTGCTGTTGCCATCTGACTCACCCTGCTGTTGCCGTCTGACTCATCCTGTTGTTGCCATCTGACTCATCCTGCTGAACTATAGATAAGAAAACGGATTAAAAACAACGGTTGAGAGTGCTTAAAAGTTTTTATCTTTTCATTTTGTAATTATGGACTTTTCCTCACTTATTTATACGGCTACCTGCGGCTAAATATACGTCCACCTTGTCATAAATTTTGTACATGTATCTTTACTTCCCAGAATGCATTGCACGATACCTTTTTTTCTACATTAAATCGAACTCTAGCTTATGATGTTTTCCTACATATTTTTACCACCGCTTGGGATATTTGATTTGTTCATTACGTATAATTTATATTTTCTAAATTTTTTAACTTTATGATTTTTCGTTTTATTGTTTATTTTGTGTGCAATATTTAGGGAGTTGGTTTCAAAGAGTAGTAAAACTCTTTTATTTAGTTTTTTTCAAAGTAGAAGGCGTAGCCGAATTGTGAGGTAAATCTCTTTGCTTTGCTGTATTTTCTATGATTTTTTCATTGAGCCATTTTCAGTATTTCTCTGAAACTCATTGTTCCAAATGATATATTACTTTGGTTGAATTCCATTTTCTTTAGCCGCTACTGACATGCCCTATCCGTTTCATCTCTTCACGGAGTATGGGATAAACAAAAGCTTTTATCTGGAGGTGTTTGTGGTTTTATGTATTTCAAAAATAAGAATTTTAGTAATTCGTTACAAACAAGAATTACGAATTTTAGTAAATTTATCCTATGTATATTTTCATTTTGCATTTCTTATTCTATATGTGTCTTAAAATCTGTATGTAGTGTATGGATATTTGTAAACGTGTTACCAGAAAGAATTCGATTTTTGTCCACCCAAATCTAGTACACAAAGTTTGTTATTTCGGCAGAATCTTCCTGATTCTGTTATTTAAAAGACGCTGAATAACATGCGTTGTATTTTTCACCATCACTAGACCCTACAATAGCTCAGTCAGTTTAGTGACTAGGGTCAGTTTGGATAACCGAATAATTGTACTCCGATTTCCGCTGGGGGCAAGAAATTGTGTCCAGAGAGTTAATGGGGTCCACACAGCCTCCTGTACAAATTACTGGAAGCGCCGTACCATGAATAAAGCGGCCGTTCTGTGAAGCTGGCCATTCACAATAGTTAGTGCTGAGTTAAAGAATACATGGCGCTACAACTCAAATCCCAGTGTCTCTTCATGGTGTGTACAGAGACAGTTTCACGTGGTCTGTACCGTATATTTTGAGAAAAAAAATTATTCTAGCAATCTCACAAGCGTCACCTATAGCGATAAGTCAGACTCAAGAACAATGTTGTACATAGATTCATAAGATGCACAAGCAAACGCACTCAATATCAAGTTCAGCGTTAATTTCGTATACTGCTTACGTAATTACGTTTCATATCGACCATGCATATATTTCGCACCTTATGGCTGTACTTTGACATGTTCCTGCCTTTAGCTGCTGTCCGGAAGTCTGCTATATTTCAGCTGTAACAACAAAGCAACACTTGTGTTCATACAATTAAACCAACACGTGCACACTTGTATCTCGGCTTAATGTACTGTTTCTCGTGAACTGCGTTTTATAGTCCGCGAATATGATATCTTTTGCAAGATTTGCTTTTCTCGTAGCGATGTTCATGAAGATCAGTTCTTCTCAGGCACGACGACACTTCTGTTTCGGATAATTACCGACGATGCGGATTAACTTGTTGCCCCAATTTTAAGGATAATAGAAGCTCATGAAAACAAATGCCTAGTCTCTGAATATAGAAGCTGTAAATACCTCCGAAACTTCGGTATTCATTTATGAATTAAAGAGCGTCATATCAGCGAAGACTTAAAACTCTGTGTTAACATGTTACAATAAGCATAACGGATGACAGACTAGATGTTGCACTGGGTATGTGGCTTTCAGAGATGACGGTTAGCAAACAAGTACGATTACGTCAACCAAGCATTCCGTTGAAAAATTCTGCAGTACCAATAATGTCTCCATCTTCACGATGACGTTCAACACTAACACAACTAATAAATTCTTAATTCATTTTAATTCCGGTTTGCACTGGCCATTTCATATTCCATCTTGATCTTTATTTGTGTGTGTGTGTGTGTTTGTGTGTGTGTATATATGTGTGTGTGTGTGTGTAGTGTGTGTGTATGTGTGTGTGTGTGTGGTGTGTGTGTGTGTGTGTTTGTGTGTGTCTGAAAGAAATATGTGAATTAATTCTACAAAAGCCGAAGAAATTAGGAGCTCATTGAAATCAGGAAATGCCTGCTACTCTTCGGTTCTGAGCCTGTTGTCTTACTTTTACCTGTAAGAAATATAATTTTTCCCCTTCTTTCATAAACTTGTGAGACCTAGTCTTTCACATTACGGGAAGAACATAGGTTTAGGGTGTCCGAGAATAAAGTACGGATGAAAAATATTTTGGCCTAAGAGGTCGGAGTTAACTGGGGCCTGGAGAAAGTCGTGCAATGTACAATGTACACCACGCAAAGAAATGAAGGGGAATGAGTTTGGTCGGGCATGAAGCATGCACGGGACGCAACAGAGGTGCATACAAGATTTTGGTAAGGAACCTGAAGGATAGATAGCACTTGGAATAGGTGCTCGTGAGAGAAACCATAATATTAAAATTGGTTTTCAAGAAGTAAGACGAAAGTGCTTCGACTGGGTTGATCTGACTCATGATTTACAAGTGGCGAGTTGTTGGGAGCATAGAATAGATAGCTGGGTTCCCTAAAATACTGTGAATTCCTTGACTACCTGAGGAACTAGTAGCTTCTGAAGAAGGATTGTGCTTTACCGAGTTATTGATTTTGTTTGACAAGTCTAAGTCCTTTCCTCTTCACAACTCGAAAAGCTCTCTCCGAAGATTCTGGACCAAAATGTCAGCATCGAAAACAAGTAGGAATAAAAAATACATTGAGATTGTAATTTGTATAATTAATTTTAGACAGGAATTGTAATCAAATTCGCCGTCAAATTAATGTACCTTCACCACGGTTTAAACTTTTACGATTCCAATTTCGTTATTTCTAAATAAACTGTACAAATAATCACGTATTTTACTCCCTTAATTATGTATCTGAAGAAAAGTATGAAACCTGAAAGTGTTTTCTTTAGCATTTACTCTGTCGAGGAAAATTTGCACTTTAAAGCACGTTTCTATGGAGTTAAAAATTTGTCTGTTTAGATATTTTGTCGTATTTTTTTTTAACTTTCTGAATGAACTTTGCAAGAAATAAGCATTTCGACTGACCGCTGTTCTTTAGAAGACAATCGCTTTTAAAATATTTGTCTGAGGGGTTTTAAAGATTGTTCTTTTAAATTCAAGTTTGCCTTACTTCTTATGTGTAAACGGCATGATCAACAGCTTCTAACACTTTTTTTGACGTTTTGCTGAAAGTGCATTTCAGTATATTTATCTCAGTAATTGACCAACTTTATGCACAAAATTTTTATTTTACAATAAGTTTATTTCATGCCTCTACAGGTTTCGAGCACATGTGCTCGAAACATGTAGAGGCATGAAATAAACTTATTGTAAAACCAAAACTGTATGCATCAAGTTGGTTAATTACTGAGATAAACTTCTCACATGTTCACTAACAATAGGGTAACTCAGGTTTATGATTTTCATTAATTCGAAGATGGTAATGTCAGAATTTTATCATTACCTACTCTTCTGCCCAAAGACCTAAAAGTAATTAACTGCCTAATATTGTTTCTAGAATATGTAAGGTAAAACTTCGCAATATGTAGAGACGAAAGAAATAAATGTACCCAATGTGAATAAAAATCCAACAGATGCAACAGTATGCAGATATTTATTTACTGCAAAGCTACTCTACATGTTTCGGGTGTAACAGCACCCATCATCAGGAGTATTAAAAACTGTACCCGCAGCCTTCGGTACTACTTGTACCGAAGGCTGCGGGTATAATTTTTAATACTCCTGATGATGGGTGCTGTTACACCCGAAACATGTAGAGTAGCTTTGCAGTAAATAAATATCTGAATACTGTTGCATCTGTTGGATTTTTATTCACATTGAGTTACGATGCACGGAACCACGAGCTTAAAATAAACGTACCTTAATTAATGAGCGGCATTTGTGCTTAAATCAGAGTTCACTCCTGTTAGTCATAGCGCAACTATTCACGCATGGGACTCTAATTGTTTTCGTCGTGAAGTCTCAAATTCAAAGTTATCGTCGCGTTACGTTTTAATTCTGTAAGACTTTGGTTATTCTTCTTCTTTTGAAACTGTAGAAAAATACTTCGTAGATCTCCAAACTTCTGCTTAGGTGAAAATACCGTTAGATTTAATGTTCTTGTTTTTCATTTGTTTTTAACTAGACCCTTCCAACATGTAACAAATTTGACACAATACATCTTTGCACAAACCCGATCCTCCTTGTAGTTTCCTTAAGTATGTTTACGTGGTTCATTAATGTGTTGTTTGACACAAGGTTTGGGCGAGTTAAGTTTGGTTGCGTTGTTACGTGTTAGATGATGTTAATGGAGTTAGCATTTGTAATATAGTTACATGAAGCGTAATACAAAGAAAGGACTTCTTTTAGAACAAGAACTCGACTTTGGATTTCCATTATGATGTGGTTTCATTAAAGTGGGGAGGGGGGAGGTAGTTGCTGTTTATCGCCTAAGGAACACATACTTACCTACCAGACTGAAACCTGAATGCCACCGGCTAAGCTGACGAAATCATAACTGTTCCGCACCCTTCCAAGTAATATCAAGATTCAGCTCCAACTTAATTATATACTCCGCATTGCAACTAACTTCTAATCAGCATCTCTGTATCTCTCATTCAATATCTGTAACTGAGGTATCTGAAGTGTCTGTTGTTAAGCTACTTATTTAAAATCCATTGGCTCTTCAAGTGGGAAATTTTCGGATTTACAGTGTTTACCATCCTATGAAATCACACTCTCAGATCATAGGCCTAGTTATTGACTGGGAATATTAAATCACAGTTTCTCTGTACTTGTATGAAATGAAGGTCAATAGATCTTGAAATACAGCTGGATGGAACAAGCGGTGCTGCTACCTGCAGTTAAGTTTTTGTCTGTAGTATTAGAGGCTGCAGTACCGTCTGAAACATAGGCACCTCTTGACTGCTTAACAGATTGCTTCCAGAAATAACGATCATCTGGCTTATGCATGCGTAACTCTAATAGAGACTTCATACATGGGGACAAAATTTCCAGTCTGAGATAAAAGACTTCATGATTTTACGACTTCCAACAATACAAGTAATTTAATGTGGTGAATATCAAATGATATATTTAGATGGCAAATAGTCCCAATTATTTGGCATATAGTAAAAGATCTGTGGTAGATAAAATCACAAGAGATTTATGCTCGTTATGTTAATGGTACGTATGTGGCTTCCGTTTAATACGACGGACAGCACACACATCTTGAAGCAGGGACGGAAGTAGAAGGTTCCATGAAGCCGAATTGGTTAGGATTAGCAAATTTGCAAGGGATTTTCTTCCACGAAAGTGTTACTTCTTATGTGTGTTACAGCAATACGGATATTAAGTTTTATCATATTTTGACATTGGGACACGCGGTGGCGCGGCTGGTTGAGGCACTGCGCTAAAAGACGGGATGTTGTTAGTTCGATTCTTGATGGTATCATTGGACATTTTCATTGACATAATCCTTCCGGCCGCACTATGGTTCTGAGGTCGACTCATCGCCTAACAGAAATGAGTTTTCAGGCATATATCCATGTATCCTGGGGGGCTATACCGGCCGGTGTGTAGGGCTAAACACCTTACCACCTTCATGTGCCGATTGTCTTGAAATATAACAGACTCAGCTTCCTGGAAACCTCAAGGCCTGTCCAGGCCTGTACAGGGATTGCTTTGCATGTTATATTCTGACATTAAACTGTTCATCGAGGCTTGTTCCATTGTGAGCATATATTATTCTACAGAAGGTTCGAAGCTGCCACACGTGTGACGAAATAACAGGAAGCTTTGCTTTTCGTTGTGATAAAGCAACACAAACTGCGGCTAGTTCACTTGAATTGAGAGGAGTAATGTCCCTGACTGGTTCTATGCAAGTTGTAAATTCAAATGGAAAACCAGCTGATATCAGCGCTCTTATGCAAGATCAAACAGAATATCCTTGAAGAAGCAGTCTGCACATTGCAGATTGTAAGAACCTCGAATTATGCTCAGAAATGTGGACCTTGTTTATCCCACACATAAGAATTTTGAAACTGCGCCCCGAAATATAGGACATTCATGACAGGATCTAACACTGCGACGGGACGACAAGGTTTGGAAAATATTGAGTAAATATGCACATATCTGCGACCGCAAGTCCATACATTTGGCATCCTTCGCTCGTCACATGGAGATTCATGGAATCTGGAATCCGTCTTCTTCTCTCGTGAACCCATACATACGCAATGAGAAGCCCGTGAATGGTGAATGGCTGTCTATCCGTCATGAAAAACGTCACAAAAGAACATACATCAAAGGAAGTCGTCGTCACTGGTGTAAAACACGTCCGTAGTATAAAACTCATCAAAGGCAAAACCCCCATAACCTGGGAATCCCAACCATGGCGTGACACGTGACGTCCTCTAAACAGAGGCTACATAGCTACTATAATTACGAATATTATGTTTGTGTTTTTCAGTCATGACGAATCCTTTATTATAAAGCACCCTGTTATGAATTATGATCATCCCTGTACTGCAATCTTCCCATTCCAGTTCATACTTTGGAATCAATTTGTAAAGTTGGCCTGCCTTTATCTATTTGAAGACTGGGACTAGTAGGGACTATTGTGAACCCGATAAGGAAAATCAGATTTTCATGAGAATTATTATTTTCCTTGAGTAGTTAAGACGATGTAACGTACATAATTACGTATAGAGTTGGTAAATACCAGCTACTTGCATAGCATGTTGTGCCACAAATTTAGATGTTTCTAACGTCGAACCCGGCGAGTTCATTAAGTCCGGTAATTTAGAGAACTGTCTACTCACATTTATTTAAATATCGAAGTGCTGAGATTCATTGTGGTCAGCAACAGGGTATAAGCCATTTAAGACTTCTCTCCTGTTTGATTCATTATGTTCACTTTTCCTTTATCTTACATTTCTTCTGTCGCTTGGAATTTACTCATACACTGATTTGGAAATACGTGTACCTTTTATTCATAGCAAATGTTCAGTCCTCTGCGCTTTTAGTCTGCACTAATTATATTTGTGTTGTATATACGCACTTCTTCTCTTATTCCTTTATTTATTTTATGGGCACATACTGAATAAGCTGTAACTGATAATGAAGCTCCCATCTCCGCTCTCTCGGTTCGTCATTCTTGCCGTTTTACTAAACTCAACTTCTCGGGCCGATGTAGGAGCATTGGTACAGTTTTTATCTCACGTTACTGTACCGATATTTACTAATTTATAATATGTATCGAATTGTTTCACAAATGTAATAAAACTTTCGTGGATTATTATATACATCATTAATCCTAGTCGACGCATCACATCACATCACAAACAGGAAAATTATTATTTTTTTGATTCCCTTTTTTTTTCGATAATTATTTTTGCTCCAATATTCTAAAACGTGTTTAAATGCCATGCTGTTTTTTAACATCAAAACATTTTAACTTCTGTTCCTTGCAATGTGTACTTAATACGTACAATAACCGCTGCAGATATTGTATTTAAGGCTTTTCTTTAGCTGCTAGAAATTTCGTACGTAGAAATAAATTTTTATCTCTTTTTAGGTTTTGCCAGATATTATTCCTGATAAATTTAACGAAATTTTCTCATAATAAAAGAAAGTGATTACAGTCAGTGTTTCGTATTTCTATGTTTCCCAATTACTTGGTGAATAATGAAGACAAAATATGTTAGCACACGTAGCCGCCATTTCCTAAAACATTACTGGACTTGAAGTTTATAAAAAGAAATATTGACTGAGTATTCTTGTCAAATATATTTGGTATGTTGGAAGCCACTAATGGAATGTAAAAACTGCAAAATAAGAACATAATGGACACACGTTACATTTCTTGACTCGCTGCAGTGGGATCTGAACTGCTTCCTTTTGGCATTGACTCTGTACGACAGTCCCAAAGATAAGTGTGACTAAGAGGGATAAGGCTTCAATCTACAGTTGTAGACTATGTCCATGGGGACACAAGATTATGTGAAGGACGAGGTTACAAGTGAAGAACTGGGGAGGAGTCCGATAAGTAGACTGATCAGTTTCGGATAACACGTATGCCTCAATTAGAAGATACACTGGAAATGACGCGACACTCTTATGACGCGTGTGTAAGACCAGTTTAAATCTTATCTGACAACAGCATAAAAGGGACGCAATTATCTTGTAAGAATATAGGATTGAGGGGAAGGAGGTAGGAAGAAAGAGAGGAGAAACAATTAGGTACGTGGGTACAGATATAGATTTAGATAGATATATTGACAGATAATTAAATGGACAAATAAATATTTAGATATATAAATAGATGGATGGGTGGATGGATGGATGTTTGGGTGGGTGGGTAGCTAGGTAGGTAGGTAGTTGGATGGACGGATGGATGGATGGGTGAATGGGTGGGTGGGTGGATGGATTGATTGGTGATTGATTGGATCCATTGGTTGATTTGTGAGTAAGTAGGTAGGTAGGTATAGCTATGCCTGCGAGTCTAGAACAAATTTTCTCTCCTTTAATTAGCAAGTTTATTCTTCTGCCAAGTAGAAGCATCTACTGTGTATAATTGTATTAATTAGGTAGCGGTGCAGCTTGTTGATTGCAGTAAATATATGTTCAAGATACAAGATTTTGAATTTCAGATCATTGAGCTGTAAACGCTACCTAAGGAAATGATGTCTTTGTACCTGCACTTATAGAAAGGCATTTTAACCTATAGTTGCGTAAAGAGAAAAAACCAACTTGATGCCACTTATTTTATTATTTAATATTCATTCATTACTCAACATGTTTCGGCCGTTAATACGACCATCTTCAGGAGTCTGCGACTAAC